>Ga0315900_10003944_pt1 | contig 21312 bp, 10 predicted proteins | sample LakEriMetagenome_FD_203521 | JGI IMG/M metagenome (GOLD analysis project Ga0315900, IMG submission 203521) | Freshwater fungal communities from buoy surface, Lake Erie, Ohio, United States - Buoy 12 MA114 | ecosystem: Environmental > Aquatic > Freshwater > Lake > Lake biofilm | place: USA: Lake...
CTCATTGTCCCTGTAAATGAGCCTACGCCATATACTACTCCAAATCTCACATTGGATACCGCTGGTAAATCTGACACTACCTCTGGAGAACTCATTCGTATTGCAGGGGCAGGAGCAGCAGGAGGCAATGCTCCGTTAGTTGAACTGTTTCTAAACTCAAAGTAAGAACCTAAAGTTTTTATATAGTTCATTCTAGAAACATAAAAAGGAAGTGCCCCATATATATCTGATATAAAAGGTCCACTCATTAAATGTATTGAAGAGTTACTTGTAGACGATAGGACCACAGAACTAACATTGACATTGTTAATTCTCGCCATTATTAATCCTACTTGGTTGAAATAAATAGTTTGAGTTGTACTTATTACGGCACTCCTGCTCCCATAAATAGCACCGACAAGATAAAAGTTAAAAGAAGTATTAATACTAAAAGGGCTTGCTGCAATACTATTCCCAGATGACTGAAGATAATCAATATTACCTGTCATATTAAAGGTAAATATTTTATTTATACTTACTATCGGTCTTATGACACTAGAGTTCAATGTCATATTGCCTGTAAAATTTACAATTCCACCATTCGTTCCGGTATTAACAAATACCGCTTCCGAGTTTTGTCCGCTACCAACACCTTCCCAGTTGCCTATCCAATTTAATGTTCCTATTCCATTGAAATAAACAACTCGTGCGTTACTTAAAATAGTAACTTGCGTATTCCCTATTAATGTTGCAGACTGCCCTGTAGTTAAACTGAATACAATCAATCCACCTAGAGAGTTGCTACCTGAAACAAATCCGTTAATAGAGTTAGTGCAAGTAACAGTTACTCCACTATTAAGTATAAATCCACCTCCTGCTACTGCTGGTGATGTACTTAGGTATTCATAGAATTGAATTGCGAACACTCGAGGCGGTGCACTTGGACTATAATTTAAACGATACTTAATATATAAAGTGCTATTACCAATTAAGGGGGACGTGTAATTAAAACTTGTACTAACAACAGTGTGAAGCACTATCCAAGTACTTCCATTCCATCCCTCAAATGTCCAACTCCCTGTAAGTCCACCATAAGTTCCTACAGTATACTGATTAATTGCTTTAGGTGTAGGAAATTCATAAGCAATCCAAGCTGCTCCAGAAGGTGTCCACTCTGTATTAATATCTGATTCAAATGCTTTCCATGCCGCAAAATTACCTGTTTCGCCTTGACTAGCTGTTACAATACCACTTGGTGTAGTTGCAGAAGTCATGTTAGGAACTGCTCCTACTAAAGCTTGAGCAGCATTAGTAAGTGTATCTACATTTATATTCTGATCAATGGTTACAGTAAAATTATTAGAAGCAACAACATCTCCTACGGCAGGTAAAACACCTCCGTTCCAAGTGGCTGTATTACTCCAATTCCCATTAGCTACTGCAACTCTTAATCCCATGATTAAAGTCCTTTGTCAGTTATAAATTCTTGTAGCGTATTCATAATCCCTACAACTGCTTTCTCGAATGCAGGGTCGCTTTCTGCTACCTCAAATACGTCTAGTATAGACACAGCTTTAGCGTAGTCAGGCTGAGCCTCTATTCCTCCCAACTCCAAGTCTCTGTATGGAGTTAATCTCAACGCAACAGATGCTCCCCTTGGAGGATCATACGGGCTAATAGAAAGATTTACTAGAAAGTAAGGGTACTCTACCCCATCTACTATTGTTGGATTTGAACTTATTAATGGCATAATTATGTGTATATGTGTGTGTATCGTCCTGTCCAGTTTACATTGTTTGCTGTAAGTACAGTTGTTGTTCCGTCATCTAGTATCTGTATTCTTGTTACAAGCCATACATTTGATGATTCTGAGGCCCCAGCATCTGCCTTACCACAATAAGAATAAGGAGACACAAAATCTTGTCTCAATTCCTTTTCTAGAGCAGGAGGTGGGCCACCATAAGTAAGTTGACCAGTAGCAGGATTGTAGTAAACAAGACTTCCTGTTGTACCACTAGGTAGATTCGTAGTAGTGTCATCAGTAACAACCAATGCACCACCGACATTCATCTGACCAGCAACGTCCATCTCACCACCAACTTGCATTTGGCCTTCAACTTCTAGCTGCCCATATAGTTTATGTCTCTGTCCCATTAGTATGTTACCTCCACTATTTCTAGTTTACTTATTGCGTTTATTTGAATTAATCCTGTTCCTACAAAGGTAGGGAATTGGAATTGCAAGTTCAAGTTCTGAGTCCCCCCGACAGAATAGTTCATCAATGCTGTTGTCATAGAACTATCGAAGCCTGCCTCTGAAGAAACAATAGCAACAAGAGTTGAAATACCACTTACCTTCTTGAACACCAATCTTGTTGTTTCAGAATATGTATCCCCAATAACAACACCTGTAACGTCTCCTGTAATACCAATAACAGTTGCTATTGTATCTATACTTACGTTCCAAGTGGCATTAGGCGTTGTAGGCTCAATCAATCCAGTGGCCCCAGTACCATCTGTACTCAAGTCCATAGTAGATCCGCTTGCTTGGTTTGTTGTCCTATAAGCGACTATGGTCTTTGTATATAAAGATCCCCCACCTCCACCATTTGCATTTTCCCAAACCCCAAGTGTAGCATTGTATAACAATGTCTGTTGGTCTAATGGATTTGTTATTTTTACGTTGTGTAATTCGTCTAACTCATAACCATTATCGACCTTTACAAATATCTTTCCATTGTTGGCATGAGCATATACAACATATCCCATGACCACAGTATGGTCTGGTGCTTGAGGTTTTACCTTTGTAAGAGCACCTGGTGTTGTAGGACTTAAGAATAAAACATCTCCATCCACCCAAGTTTCTCCTTGTAAAGAACCTGTTGTATTAATCCCACTTACGTTACCAAATACCGTAATAAATCCCTCTTGGTTAACGTTAATGTTTTCTGTAACAACTCCTAAAGTAGTTACTGAGTCAGGGTCGTTATTACCTTGAGCTAAAACTACCGCAAGTCTTTGACCCTGAGCCCCACCCTCTGATGCTATACGAACTCTAACTACCTTGTAATCAGATTCAAGTAAATTGGCTCCTGTTTTATTTACTACACGAGCAACAGTTTCTTGCCCCAACTGAAGAGTAACATTATTTCCCTTCAATCTTAAGTCAGCAGTTCCGTCTTGGTCATTCCAAGCGAACATACCCGGCTGCAACGCAGGAGCAGCCAAGGTATCTAACTGAACATAGTCGGTTGTTAAACCACCTACGTCAATTGCATTAGTGGTAGTTGATCCAGTATCCGTTACGTCTTGTAGATTCTGAGACCCAGTTATATCTGTAGCGTCTAACTCAGCAGCAATTCGTCTGAGTCTTATTTCTTCGTCTTTATATTTTTTGTCACGAGTCTGCTGAAACAACCTTAATAGGTCGTTGGCTTGTTTTAATAGTTCTTGTCTCGTAACATCAAACGCCATTATAAAGTCTTAAGCATTGCAATTAGCTCTGGTTGAGGAAACACATCACTCTTGTCGTAGCGAACACTAACGTGAGAGTAAACTCCTGGTTCTCCCATCAAAGCCTTAGTGTATACATCCCAAATCTTCTCATCGTAAGCCAATGGGATATTAAATTTCTGACCCCAAAATAAAAGTAACTTACGAGTACTTTCAATCTGAGCATCTGTATACTTATGCCAATATTTAGATCCTCTAAATTCTTTATCTAATTGTGTAACTTCCTCATCCTTAATGAATTGACCATAGACAGTTTTATATCTACCGCCCTCAAATTTTAATGGACCATAAGAACACAACTCGATACCCAAAGAAATCTTATCCAATGAAATATAAGGAAGGCCGTGTTTTTCAAACACCCCCTCTTTTAAACCCAAATGGAATGCCCAATACTTGGATGAAAAAGCCTGAACGATTGTTCCGTCTCTTGAAATACAAACAGATGTTCCAATCTTAACAGCATCTCTCTCCCAGATATCAATAGTGTTTTCACCACTTGGGCCTCCGACAGTATGATGCAAATAAATTTGCTTCTTGGTTGTCTCTTGCTTAACATATTGATTGTCAGGCAAAAGATGCATTTGGATATTTAAGTCTTCTAGTTTTATCATATGTCTCCTGATACAATAAATACGTTAGGTTCTACACATACAATCTCAACTCTTCTACCTCCGGTAATTCTTCCAGGAAGAGATACTGCACCTGTAGCAGATGGTTGAATAATCAAACCACTAGCACTACTTATCTGAACATCACCTACGCTCATTGTGCAAATTGTAAAGAATGCACCTGGGGTTATTGTTGGTTCTAAATTAAATACAACAGTTCCTGTTACATGAGCAACTCTGAAAATATGATTTGTCTGTGCGTCAGTAAGGGAAACACCGGTAGCCGTATTAACAGGAGTAATAATCCTTCTTGTTCTTGCTACTGTTGATGGTATTCTATTGTCGTTTATCTCTCCACTTGCAATGTTTGAAGCATTTAAGTTGGTGATTTCAGAACCATCATTAGATGGATATTTAGCAAGTGCACTTAATCTAACTAATTGGTTAGCACCATTAAATGTATTTCCTTGTCTAGTCACATTGACACTCAAACGAGAATCAGACAAAGTACCAGTAACCAAATCCCCAGCGTCTGTTGTAGGGACACCACCAAAAGCAGCAAGTAACGTAGAATGCTTAATCTTTTTAGTTTTTCCCTGTGCAGTATCTGATTTATCGACAATAATATATTCATCATCGGGCGATAAATCCGCTAATAATAGTTCGTCAAGTTCACTTGTTCTTTCTGGTTTAAATGCCATTATAATATAATTTGATATCCGTTTTGTTGTAATAACCAAGTTCCATTTTGAGTCAGAAGATATCCGCTGAGACCCGAAATGTAAGTTAGTTCATCACCTTTTTCTGTCAATAAGAATGCATCAATTTCTGCTTGAGAAACGCTGCAATCCCCACAATTTCTACTCCATCTGTTTGCTACGGAAAGGAATCTATCTGTTTGATCCTCGTAGCAATTGATATTTTCTAAGCACCACAATAAAAACAAACCTTTCTTCTGACTCTTTTCTAGGTCACAACAAGGCTTGTCATACTTCTTAGCATTTTCTATTTTGGCCTCAGTTTCTACGATAGCCTTACGAACCGCTAAGTAAGTTCCAATGTAACTATATAGAGTAGCAAAAGTCATTAGCAGCCACAAGAATTAATTGAGTATGGAGAGCAATCAGTAAAGAAATCATTGATTTCCTCATATAAATCTTGGGCAAGAATGTATTCTTCACATTCAAATGCTTGAATCATTTTGTCATACAAAGTTTTTGCCTCTTCGTAGTTATTGGTATCCATGTCACCCAATGCCAATTTTGCAATTTGACAACGAATTTCATTTGTACGAAGTGCATACTTTGTAATTACATATTGTATGCTACTAATTGTAAAAGTAGTAACGAACTTCCATACTCCATCTTGCAATATAAATGTCGGAACAACAGTTGATGGGTCAGTAAACAAATTGTATGCTCGGTCTGTACTAGTAAAAAAGGTTGTTCCCAAAAGATTAGAAGCACCTATAGAAGTAGTACTTCCAGGTAAATATATGTCTAATGATAAAGCAGAAACTGGAGATGGTGTAGTATGGGCTGGATTTAGTGAGCCCCAACCTCCTGGATTAGTAATGGCATTATAATCCCCAGTATCATCAGTTATAATGATATTGTCTGAGTTATTTATAATACCTATTTTTAATTCTAGTGGCATATCTCAAATTTACGAAAATTATTCCAAAATTCCGACTCTCTTTAAAGGTTCAGCATCCATAACACCTCTGTCATACATAATCTTGAGATATTTCTTCTCTCTGTTGGTTGTATAATCACTCTTCCAGCCATCATTTGCCGCTTGAATACTAGCTCTGTAGGCTTCAAAAGCCTTGACTATATCATCTTTGACTAGTTCCGTATTATCTAAGAATGCATTGAACTTTATACTTGCGTTTAAATTTTCAAATACATTTCTTAGATTCTGAGTATTCGAGAACATAATCTCACCTCTTTTTCTTAGTTCTTCACGATACAAATCATTAGGTAAAGAGTATTTAAACTTATTTGGTGTGTTGACATCAGAATACTTTGTGACAATACCTGTTCCATCGTACTCTAATTCATTCTTAACAGGCATAGTCATCATAGTGTAGAAATCTGAAGTTTTACCTTCGTATGTATAATCATAGGTTCTACCTGTTATTAGTTTATACATTTCAGCATACTTGATTAAATTACTCTGTATGAATGTAGAGTGTTCGTATAATCTAGAATCTTCATTTTCTCTGAGACCCGGAGACCACCTTCTAAATTGGAATGGGTTAAACATGGCCTCCACATAAGACTCCCAACTGCCAGGTTCTGAAAAAGTAACTCTATTGCTTAAGTCCTCTCCCATGATGCCTATTGCGGCCTTGTAATATGGATTATAGCCAGCATCAAAAGGAACATTTCGACTTAACTTTTGAACTACACCCAATGAAACTCTACCAAGTGAAGTAGGCAAATTAAACTCTTCTGATTGTGTATTTATATCACTTATAGTTTGAATATTTTCTGCCTCTGCTTTGCTTTTAAATGAACCAAACGAAGGGAAAAAAGTAGCCAAAGAAGTACTCAATGTACCACTAGTAAATTCTTCAAATTTGTTTTCAGATTTATCTTCCTTGAGTAACTGTCCAACACGAGCAACACCTTGTAACATCGGTAGATTTTGTACACCATTTCCAAACATCTGATACATCATAACACCTATGATACCACTCTCTGGATTCATTACCTCTACTATATTAGAATTTTTACCTTCTTTTACAGAGTCTAAAACAGAACCCCAAAGCCCCATAGAATACCCCATAAAACCAGCGTTACCAAGAGACATTACTTTATCACCTTTTTTAACTACACCGCCTCTCTTAACTGCAAAATTCTTCAAGTCTTCATTCCTCAAGGCGGCAGCAATAAATTCAGAGAACAAACTCCAATTTATTGAGTTACCCTTTAATCCGTTTTTCTTGAGTTCTTTTTCTTTTTCTGGAGAACCTCCGGTCAATAAAGCACCGGAAGCATAGGCCATCATTGATATAACGCTCAACTCAATACTAGTTATAACCTCAGCAGCACTATTATTCAAATCCCTTTTCTTCAAGAATAAATCTACTTTTGCTGTCTCATAGGCTTTTTTCTTATTATCAGATATTTGCTTACCTTCTGGATATTTTTTATTGAATTCAGCTAGTTCTCTTCTATATGAAAACTCCTTAAATACATATTTAGGCATCGATACAAAAGGAACAGTTTTACTTATTGCAGAACCCAAGAAGTTAGTAGGAACTTTTATAAATGGCATAAGAGTCCAAAATGCAACATCACCAACTTGGTATGCTTGTTTTTTAACAGCAGCAAGTGATAATTTCTTCTCCTCGCCTTTGTTAATCTGAGCCCCAAGTTGACGAACTTTCTGCTTCAGTCCCATTCTACCCTTACCAATCATCTTACTTACTCCATTGTCATTCATAAATACTCTCTTCAAACCAGCTTGTTCGAATTTAGAATTTAATTCTGCATAAGTAGACATAATAGATATCATAGAACGCATTGACTCTTTACTTAAGTCTTTTTTACCGTCTAAAAAGTTTTCAAATAAACCTTGAGAGAATTTCTCATTGTTTATATTGCTAAAGTAGTCAAGCATTGCTCTTGTTGCAGCCAACTTTCCAAAAAGTATATCACCACCATATGCCATAGTACGTCCGACACCTTCTGTAACTTGCGAGCCAATACCCAAAGTGCTCATAAACATTGCTTTAGCAATATTATAAGTTTTACCACTTCTTACTTTCGGATCTGCTTGATTGTTCATTCTTTGTAAGGTTAAGTCCATAGCATCCACAAACTCTTCGTCAGTCATATTTGCTGCTTGTTTTCCTGACAATTTTTCCATCTGAGTAATAACCCATTTGTAAACAATTTGAGGCTCACGGAAGAAGTTTACAGTACCAAAACTATCGAAGTTTTTATCTGAAACCGAACCCAATGCACCATACTTAGCCATTAAATTCATTTCATTCAATGAATTTCTTCTAGATAAAGAATAAGCCAAACGCCAATTGTTAAAGCTAAGAGTATTTCCTGCTATTCCATCCTTAAAACTATCTCTGAGTTTTCTGATTGCAATACCATTTGGGTCGTATGAACTATACAATAAGTTTTCTATGTTCGAAGTTATACTCAACACAACAGTACTTAAATTTAACAAACCTCTACTACCACCAGAGGTTAATACCTCATTCCAATATGTTGGCTTTCTATTATTCAAAAACTGCATAAGGCGAACATTTGCCAAACCTAAGTTTTTCTGTGCTGCTTGATACGCCTGAAAAGCCTGGTCAGACAAGTCTCCATTGTTTAGTTCGGTTTGTGCTTGCTTTTCTGTAGCCGTAGCAGTATTAAAATCAGCAACAAGACCAGCAAGTGTTTCTTTTTGTTTCTGAGTCAAAACAATTCCCTCTTTAGCCAAACTTTGCTCTATTAGAGAAGCCATAGACTTAGGGAATAGGTTACGACCTGTAGCCAATATTCTACCTGCAAAACTTAAAAGATTAGAATATCTCAATAAGTCTTCTTTCAATTCGACCTCTTTTTCGAACATTTCAGGTGCTTGTTTTAACTTATCAAGTAATTCACCTAGTTGTCTACGCATTTCTTTGGCTGCTACTTCTGTTGGCAATGCCATTTGACTCATCAGATACTCAATCATTACAGAGGCATCTGCGAACACCAAACCAGACTCTTGGAACATTCCTGCAATATCTCCTAATTTATGAGTAGATTTTAATGCTCTACCTTCTTCAGTCAAGTCTTCTAAGAACTCTAAATTAGCAACTTCACCCTCTCTTTCGAAAAGATTTGCGATAGTCTTTCTAAACTCAGCACCAAAAACATTTTCTAAATCTTCATTAAGTGCAAAGTCACCACTAACCATAGCATTGAATATTTCTACGTCATTGTATCCGTTCTGCTTTAGGTCTGCTCTAATATCTGCAATGTCCATCCCGGACATATTTTCAATCTTTGTTATTAGATTGGTTTTTCTATCTGCAAAAGCATCTCTGATTTTCTCAAACGCCTCAAATCCTTTCTGAGTTATTCTTTGGTTATAAAAGTCATCACTTATTGTATTCTTACCAAGTTGTTCTTGGATGTCTTTCTTACCATAGCCCATGTCAATAAGATTATCTAATGCATCTGAGACCGAACCACCTTCATTAGTTATTTGATTGAACTCAGCATTAATCTGATTGGCATCTAGTTGCGATTTAGAAGTGAACTCTTGCTGCTTAGTAATAATAACACCACTTTTTCCAAAAGTATTATTTTTAACGACATTTACTTTTTCACCCAATAACTCTTTAACATAATCAACTAGTTCATTACCATCGAAACCTTTTTGAAATACTTCTACATCTTTACCGCCTTGTTTTCTAGTTATAATAAGACTTTTTTCTTCTGGACCAGGAACAGCATTCTTAGCCGCTTTGACATCACCATTCCACCCTCTTGTGCTAATTACTGCTTTACCGCCAACATTTAACTTCTCATAGATGTCTGTAACGATTGCGTCTCTGATATCTTTAGGTACAACATTTAATACATTTAAAGAAACAATACCATCGTATTTTTTATTTATATCTTCAGAACTAGTAAATGTTGCTTCTTCTTTACCTTGCCATCTTTCAGGATTAGGTTCAAATGAATCTACCTTACGTCCTAGAGTATTTGACATTGCGTCTGTTCCGAGACCCAATCCTGCCCCATAGTCCAAAACATCCCCTTGGATGTCCTTAATTAAATTAGCAGCTTTTATATAAGAGCCAGTAGTAGTAGCGACTTGAGTTGTACCACTAGATTTTTCTGAACGAACTTTCTGAGATTTACTTAAAAAACTATTCAAATCCTCTGCCGCATAAACCTTACCCAAATCACCAACAGCAGTTTTGATAATTGCTGGTTCACTTGGTTTTTCCAAAGGCAGATTAGTTTCTTTCGAAACAACCTCTAGTGCTTTTTTAGGTAAAACTTCTTTTACATTTATTTTTCTATTTGGGAAACCAACAACCTCCCCTAAAATAGCATTTTGATAAGTATCGTGTGAGCCACTATTGAATTTTACTTTACCATTAGGTTTAAGTAAAATACCCATATCTCCATTTTTGAAATCATTTTCAATCAGAAATGGTTCTCTAACTAGTGGTAAAAATTCTTGTAAAGTGGGGACACCTAACTCTTGATGTACAAATTGCTGAAATGGTAATGTAATTTTTTTATCACCACCCTCGTGAAGTAATGTTTCTGCGAATGTTTTTCTTGCAGAAGTTTCAATCATATTAGGATTTTTGATTGCACTTAAAAAACTATCCCATTTCTTAACATTTGATGGTAGCATTTTTTCAGCAATTTTTACAAACTCATCAAATGTTCCATTATTTATCGATACACCTTCTATTGTCTTCCCTATATTGTTTTTAAGACCTGCTTCAATTTCTTTGACTAATGCTTTACTTGTACCTTTAGAAAAGTTAAAAGATGTATTCGGAGACCCAGCCATCAACCAAATAAAATCTGTAGCAGGAAGTCTTGTATTTAATAATTTCTCATCTAAACCAGTTGCCCAAATTTCTTCATTTTCAACATTTTTAGGGTCATTAGCAAAATTATAACCACCCTCTAAGAAATGTGTAACACCAGTTTTTGGGTTTTCATACATCCCTCTTTTTAATTGATCAGCCATCCAAAACCAAACTTTTGGATTTCTACCATTGTCTTCTTTAAATTTTCTTAGTTCGGCAATTACATCTACTTGTTTACCTCCTAATAATTGTTCTGAAGGTATATTAATTTCTTGGCCCAACTGAGATTTGCTTAAGATGTCAACATCTATTTCGATAGGTTGTTCAATAAAAGGTTTTGTCCCCTCATTCATTTCTCCTGCTTCTTCAATCGTTTCTGTAGGAGTTATTTCTTCTTGTGGTGTTGTTGTCTTTATTGCGATACTTTCTAATTCAGTATCTTTTGAAAATTCCTCATCGATATTCTTTTCGATTAGTTTTTCTAAATAACTATCGGGTAAAAATGTTATATATGGATCAATAAAAGCAGGTTCTTGATTTCTATCCAAGTCCCTAACTACGTTTCCAGAATGTAAATCATCAATTACAACTCCTAATGTCTTATTCCTACCCTCCATTCTCCATTTTTCTTTAGGGTTGGTATCGAAGCCATTTGCGGTCATTAAATCATAAACCTCATCTTGATTTAATCCTGTTTCGTGAGGAATATATTCTTGCTTCAATATCATACCTAGGTTATCACCTATATCGGTAAAACCCATAATCTCATAAGAGGTATCAGGAAACAAGAAATTATGAGCTGCTATTCTCTTGAAAACATCATTCCAAGTGGCAGCCATTTTACTACCATTCGATATTTTGTAAACAAAGTTTTTCTGAGACCCAAGGAAAACTCTAGATTCTGTACCTTCTGGAAGTTCTTTGAGTTTATTTTTGGTAATCATTTTGTCCAACTCCTTTCTTTCAATAAAAAAGTTGTTGTTCTTGGCCCATTCTCTTAGATACTCAGCATCGGGTTTTTCTCCTCTTTGGATTGCCCTAAAAGCCTTTATTTCTTCTTGGACGCTTCCTGTTTTTCGTTCTCCTGTGCTAACTCTTCTTGCCGCATAAGCCGCCTTTTCTCCCGAAATGCCAATCTTGCTGCCGCTCGTTGGTAAAAGGGATTGTTCTTCTGAAATTCCTCCAAAGTCGGAAATTTCTCTTCTTGGTTTGTTTTCATATATTGATTGTGTTATTTGTTCTTGTTGAGTAGTGACTTCGGGTGTTTGCTGAGACTTACTCTCCATTGGAGTAACTGTGGTTTCTTGGGTCTCAGGCGTTACCACAGGAGTCTCTTGAGTAGCATTTGTCTTCTGAGACAAAGTATTAAAGAACTCTATTGCAGCATCGGTATTACTTAAATCTCTAAATAGATTAACAGTACCTCCGGTTAAGTTAGATACATACTTTGAGATGTAAGATGCTATATTTTGTAATTTGCTCTTCTTAAGATCTGAGACCGAACCCTCGTACTCTTGAGACAACAAACCAGCAGCCTCAGCCATAAATTCTTCAAACTTATCTAACTCATTATACTGACTAGTAAACTCCTCTAAGTTTTTTATGTCGCTATTCTTCATCACCTTAGTTAACCCTTGGCGAAAATCTTGGAATGCCAATACATCTTCACCAAACTTTTGTAAAAGCAGGGCGTGTGTCAACTCGTGATTTATAGTTCTAGAGTTTGATTTATCCAAATTAATTTGTATCTGTGCTTTATACCTCTTAGTCTTTTTATCATAAGTGTATGCAAAGTTTCCATTAGAATTAACATTTCCTCCAACTTTAGGCATCAACGCCTTAAAGTCTTTATCTGCTAACAAAACTATCTCAACACCACTCATTTTCTCGTTTAGAACAGCTTGAGCATTCTTTGCCTGGTTAAAACGAGACTGAACAACGGCTTCATCCAAATTATTTTCTTTAGCGATGTTTTGAATATTATCATCGTTGTTGAAGTCAATCTTATTTTCTACTTTTAAGTCTACACCTTCAACAGTTTGCTCTCCTTCTCTTTCTTTCTTGAGGTCGAACAACTTATTTAATTTCTTATTCAACTTCGTATCATCGGTCTGCAAAGTAGCAATTGGTTTTGCTTTACCATTATCATCTCTAAATTCATTAGTCAATACTCTAGCAATAGGGTTTTCTAAGTTATTGAGATAACCATCTACTTGCTTATTGTCTAAAACTACAGACATTCCATTGGCAAATGAAATCTTAGTGTAAGATAATTCCTTACCCTTTATAACATCATCTATATTTTGATTTACCTCATCTAATTTGATTTGTGTTGCATTTTTAGATGTCTGAGTCCGAGCAGTTTTTAATTTCTGCTCTAACATTTCTTTCTCTTGTAGACGATTCAAGTAATATCTAGAATCATCTAAATTCAAAATACCAGCATCTTGTACCTCTTGGATTTTCTGAATATAGTTCGGAAGTTTATTCTTTAAGTCATCGTATTGCTGCTGAGTTATTTCACCTCTAAAACGTAACATATCAGGAAGTGCATACGCAGCATTTTCACCCATAACTGAATACAAATCATTGAAGTAATCCAATTGATGAGAGTCTCCTAGGAATTTACTTACGTCTGCATAATCACTTTCTACCTTTAGTGCCCTTGTAGTTTCACCTCTTGCTTGAACGCCACCGAAGGTTGCCACAGTAGGTAAAACATCTATTGCTAAATCTTTTCCTGTTGTAGCCAAATACTCCAACATAGTCTTATCCCTTGTCTCTACTTCACCTGTTGTTGGATTTACCGATTGTATAGTTAATTTACCTGTCTCTTTGTCACTAGTATATTGCTGTACAATCTCTTGGGTTAATTCTACTCCATACTCAAGAGGAGTTGCTTTTAAGTAATTCTTCCAAAAGGCAGTAGAACCAACCTTATTACCAAACAAGAGTGAACCTTGTGCAAAGTAGAATGGCATCATACCTAAATGTGCTTGTGCTATTCTTTTAGATGCACGATCAGCATCAGCAACACTACCTCCACCATTTAAAATCTCGTCTCTAACAGAGACGCTTTCCCTTGCCATATCTGTGTACATAAGAAACGTACTAGCCAAGTAAGGATTACCAGTTAAATAAGTAGCGAGTGCACCACCACCAATTGTCGGTAATTGGTCAATCATCTGTTGGGCAAAAGCACCAAAGCCTTCTGAGAAAGAACGAGCATTTGATAAACTATTACCAGCATAAGCATTACCACTAGCAAAAGTGGCCATATCATTAATTGTTCTATTGACGAATCCGATATCTAAATCTTTGACACCAGACATTTCAAGAGACGATCTCATAAAGTTAGCCAGAGAAGACTGAACAAAGTCTCCAAGCATCATAATTTTACTGCCATCAGTAAAATCAAATGCATTCTTATCTACTTGACTCTGCTTGTACTTATTTAGAACCTCTAATGCTTTTTTATTGTATTCTTTAAATTCCTCAGAAGTTCTATTTTGAAAAATAGTTCCTAATTCATCTAAACGCTGAGAATACTCTTCTTTTTTAAGTTTTTGAAACTTGGAAAACTCTTCGCCAAATTGTGCAATTTTATTAGTTACCTCAGTATTGTAAGCAGCAAGTTCATCGTTATAGTTCTGAGCTGCCAAATTATATTGCTCAGGTGTGTCAAAGTTTTCTGGAACAATTAAACTTTTTTGCTCTGCAAAATACTTCGTTCTTTCTTTTATTTCAGACTCTAAGTTCTTTTGGAACTCCATCTGTTTATTTTCTAAAGATGATTCAATATCATTTTTAATTAATATTATAGAGTTCTGTACTTCTTTTTCATCTGTAGAAGCACTAAATTTACCTAACTCTTTTTCTATTACTCTTTTGTCTATCTGAGCCCGATACTCAGCTCTCAAACGCCCCTCAATAATACCTCTTAATTGATATCTGTACTCATTACCCTCTGGAGTATTTGGAATATATCCTTTTTCTCCTGGTTCTTTACCCAAGAAGTACTTATCTATTTTATCGGCAATATAACCATTATCAACATCAACAAACCCATCGATATCTCTTCTAAAGAAAACACCTTCTTTGTTTAAATCATCGTAGTTATCTTTAAAATCAGATAGGATTTCTGGAACGATATTATCTTTTACTTTATCGTAAATTTTGTTTGCCAAATTTTGCCTAGCGAATTCATCAGACTCTTGATCACCTTGAGATGTTGCTCTTTGTTGATTCAAGTAAACATAGTCACGCAAGTCATTTACCAATGGTTGAATTTGCTCATCAGCCTCTTCCATTCTACTCTCTGACTTCTCAACTCTTCTTCCCATAAAGTCAGTAGCATACGCTTGAGTCAACGTCTCTTTGGGTGCTTTTATCTGTGCTTGAATCTCTTCAGCATTTTCTTTTTGCTTTGCTTCTTGCTCTACTCTGTAACCAGGCTTACCTCTTTGAGCAATGTCTCCACCGCTATATAATCTAGCTTCGATTTCTTGTTTTCTTTTGAAATCTAAATCTGCTTGAGTTTGTTCTGAGGCCATTTGCAAAGGAGTCTTTACAGGACCTTTACCAACCGATACCTTTGATGTGATACCAATATTCTCCAAATCCTTTTTGGCATTAGGAGTATTAAAACTACTTGCATACGAAGGATTCTGTAAGAATACATCGTTAAATGATGTGTTCAAAGAACCCAAAAGGTCATCTAATTTACCAGCATTTTTATACTTTTGGTATTCAGCACTCTTAGAAAGTTTCTGAATCTCCATAAAAGCACCGAATGGGCTTTGGTTTTTAGAGATTTTTTCTATTTGAGTCTGTAGACTATTTCTTAAATTATTTAAGTATGGGTCCGGCTGCCTATTGATATTGTTATCTTGAACTCCCAATTTGGGCGTTTGGGCAACTGTCTGAGGTGCAACATCGACATTTTCAATCGTTTGACCAACCGAAGGAGATGGAGAAGTAAAACTTTCTGTTTCTTCTTTTTTTTTTAAATCCATCTCTATTGGATTGACATCGAATGCTTCTTTCAATATATCATTAGCGTCTGGATTTTCAGTCATGAAGTTTTCAAATTCAGTCTTACTTCCAAACATTGAGGAAAATTCTGGATTAGAACTTAGTTGTTCGTATTGATTATTAAAATTTTCAGACATAGTCTTTTTTTTTATTGAGCGTTTAATTTATTTCTCTGTGCAATTAATTTCATGACATCTTTATTTAAATTACCTGCGTCTTTATCAGTACCTTGTAATTTATCTCTATAAGATATTTTAGTAAATGGTACATAATAACGCATTGAATTTGCGTCTACTTCATAAAATAATTCGTAACCAGAAGCTTTTTCACCATCCATCGCTATTCTTGAGTAATTACCTACTTTTTTAACAGGATATAACTTCAAACTATTTAAAGTTGCATTTGATAAATCACCTGTTATTGTTTTATTATCAGTACCGAATATCTCTGGTGATTTTGCTATTTTACCATATTCTATACCCAACTGAAGATATCCTTTTCTAGTTGCAGTAGCTTCTTTATTACCGATAACACCCATAACATCTACAGAAGGTTCAATGATTACTCCAGAAATGTATTCAGGTTCTGCTGGTCCTGCTGGTTTTCTATCTGAAACTATTTTATTACTTTCAAAAACATTTGCATACTGCTTCATGCTTTGCAACATTGCCTCTTTTACTGCAAGTAATTGTGTTTCATCAAAAGTACCATTTTCATTTAATCTCAACGGTAATCTAGCATCAGCAGCAAATTGCTCAACAGAAGAAGGATTATTTGTTACATAAGTATTTACAATATCTTCGATAGAACTTGGTCTACCAGATACAAATAATTTTTTGTTGTTATTATAAATTTCTTCTGCGTCTTCAACTCTTAATGGAATAGCAGAGTATTTAGACAACTCAATATTACTAAATGGCAATGGTCTCTGTTGTTCGTCAAAAGGTATTTTCTTCAATTGAGAAACAGCAGAAGACAATTCTTTAACATATGGTATTTTCTTAACGGCAGAGTATGTAACTAAACCATTCTCATCTATAATTAGATTAGGAGATTGCTCTAGTCCTTGTACACCTTCAAGAAATTCTTTTCTTGAGGTTGCGTTAGAAAATTTTTCAAAGATTTGTTTTTCAACAGGAGATAAAAATGCACCTCCCTTTTCTCCAGCCTGGTATTGTTTTGTAAGTGTGCTATAATTATCTGAGACCGTTTTTAACTCAGAAAGTTTTTGCTGGGTATCAAATATAATTTTGTCAAACTCAGAAGAAGCATAAGGATTATTTGATGTTTTTATTTTTTGATAACGCTCGAAAGCACTACCTAAAACTTCTTGTAACTCTGGTTGTATTAGCTTATGAAAATTTTCTTTTCCTCTAAATAACTTATCGAATTCTGTGTCTTGTGCTTTTTTCTCTTTTGCCTTTTCTTGTCCTTGTGAGTAGGCTAATTTAAACGCACGATTCTTTTCTGCTTCAGCAAGTTTAACTTGTAAATTACCTAGTTTTTCTGCGGCATTTGTTTGCCCTTGTAATGCTATCGCTTCTCCTAAATTTGCTTGCATATTATCTAGGTTTAAATATTATTTCTCCGTTTGGTCCTGGAACAGCATCGTAGTCATCCATAAAACCTCTATTCATATTGTAAGGATTCGAGAATTTTAACGCATTAGGATTATATACAGACTGATAGAAAGGATCTCCAGACATATCTCCCTTACCAGGAGGTGTACTAAAATTAGGTACTTGAATTGTATTAGCCGGGGTAGAAAATCTATTTTTTACTCCTCCCATTGTAGGTGGTAGATTCAGTAAATTAGGTGGAGTAGATGGTTGTTGCATAAAACCAGCCTTCAAACTTGTTCCACCCATTTCAGGTGGTAAACCCATCAAATTAGGTGGTGTAGATGGCTGTGGCATAAAACCAGCCTTCAAATTTGTTCCTCCCATAGAAGGAGGTAAGTTCATTAAATTAGGCGGTCCTTCTTTCGGACCAATTGGAGAACTGAATTTAAAACTTCCAGGTTCACCAACTAAATTGATTGGACTAGGAACATTAGCATCTCCACTAGGTGTTTTTGCACCGCCATATAACGATGCTAACATAGCTCTATCCTTAGCCTTTTCGTCTCTAGCCATATCTGCCATAACAGCACCACCAGCAGCAGAAAAAACTCCTTGGATTGCTTGCTGACGTGCAAGTCCATAGTTCTGCAATGTTCTTTGACGATCACTAATATCTTGTGCTACATCTCTTTGTTGTAAACCACTCAATTGTAAATTCTGACCCATAAGCATCTGTTGACCTCTTTCTCTTGCCATTTGGTCTTGCATAGCTATATCAGAACCGAAGCGATAGTTTTGCAGAGCACCCATTCTACCTAAAGCAGAACTCATTTGACCGCCACTAAATTCTGTCGCTTGTCGATAAGTTTTTGCTTGAGATGAAGCAAATGCCTCTCTTGCTCTAGCCTCTGCCAAAGGACTCAGACCTTGATTATACTGCCTTCTCGCCATTGCAATATTTTGCTGAATTGGAGAAGCAGCATCCATATATCTAGCTTGTCTTTGCTTAGAAATCTCATTGATTCCTTGTTGTGCCTTTATGCCTCGATATATATTGTAGCCGCCTTCGGCTATGGCCATTGCTGTAACTGGATCCATATATACAAATATAATTATTTATTATTGGTTATACAAACGAGGAGATACTCTAAACTTAACAATTGCATTTATAAGTTTCTGAGTCCCAGCCGAACTTGCCAAAAACATTTTCATTTTAAGCCATCGTCCAAACAATCTTGAAGTATCACCACTATTCAAACCTGTTCCTGTAGAGTCGTTCTTTATTGTACTATAAAACAAATCCTCTCTTACTTCTAAATCTGCATTATCCAAGTAACTAGTGTGATTTTTTGTATTAAAGTATATTGGTTTATTTGCTGACGCATAAGGAATCAATTCCGAATTGACTTGGATGGCTTCGAATATCTTTGGAAGATTTGGATCATAGTTCATTACGAATTCAATATAAGGTTCGTAATCACCAGTAACACCGTAGAAGGTATAGTTAAGACCGCTATCGTGTAAATAAATAGTGTTTTCAAAACCTGTCTCTGGGTCTTGTGAGAAAAAGGTGTTGTTATAAGGCAGATAGATATTAGGTGTATAGCTATGAAAAGATATAAAACCGTTTTTAATTTCGTCATAAGCAATTGTAAATGATTTATTTGAGACCCCATCATTGTACTTAAATGTAAATATTGCCTCTCCGTATTTATCATTCCAAACACCATGAACACCTCTTCCGCTCAAAGGATAGAATTCATTAGAAACATACTTTCCATTATTTAAAAAGAAAGTAGCTAAACCTCTATCACTTAGCACACTAATACCATCTCCAGCCAATCTAACTAGTTTTTGTAATCTGTCGTTATACCAATAAACAATGTCTTTTCCATTTGGATTTTTACCTTTGATTACAGATTCTTTTTTAGACGTTCCTATAGATGTCAATTCAACACCAGGAGCACCTAATATAGAACCACTTCCAACAACTATATCTGTTCCTTCTTGTGCACCAACTAATGACGCATCACGGAAGTATTGACGCTGAACACTTCTTTCTTGGAAAGTATAGAATGCATTATTTATAACTTCATGATGCGATATCTCACCTCTTGTAAAATCTAAGTCAGCAAAATCTAAAGGCTTAAATACTCTATAAGCATCTTTTAACGAGCCTGTTATTTTTTTAGCAGACCAAGTTATTCTAATTGGAGAAGAACCATCGAAATCATTATTTTCATCAAAAGAACTTACATCACTAGCTTGATATACCGCTGAATATGTTTCATCATATTCATTCTGAGTAAATGTTTCATGACCTTGCTCAATCCATGTAAATAAACCAACTCTCCAATCTCCGGCTCCATAAGATGAACTTACGGTTACAAATGAGGTATCCATTTTTTGAGGAAATAAACTACCCGGAGAAGTCAACGAATCAACATATTCTAATGCTGTTATAAGCTGAGAATTTCTTTTATTTTGAGAATAAAAACTCAGAGCTGATCCTTGAGACCTATTTGTTCTTTTATATTTTGATTTTATATATGACTTTTGATTGAAAATATCTCCACCAAAAATACTTTGATTGTTTACAATTCCATTCGAAGTTTCTTTTACTAAATAAATGTGCCCAATTGATTGGTATATACTTAGTTCTTTATTTTTAGGATATTTTAAATTACCTCCTAAATCTCTAAATATTTGTCCATAATAAAGACCATTGTCATTTGCAGACATTGAGGCATGAGGTCCTGAAATTGCAGTAGTTAAATTAAAAAAATAAGAAGTTCTTACAAAGCCATCTCTACCTAGCCCCAATGCTGCATTTGGCGTTTCTGTAAAATAAACATCTGTTCCGTCTACAGCCTTAGAACCACTTTCAATATAAAATGCTTTGTCTATAGAATATGTAGAATACTGAAGATCATAAATTAAAGGATCTACAAAATAACCAGTTGTCTCAACAAAAGTACTAGCTGCGGAAACAGTTGTTCCAGCTGTGTTTGCCAAATTTAGATTTTTTCTATTTGGTCCAAGTATTTTTATTGAATCTCCTTGTTGGTAATTATAATTTTCATTGTAGTAATAATCAGAAGAAATTAAGTGTACTACTTCCCTAGAACTTGTTATTGCTAAATATGGGCCAACTGCTGGCCATGAAGTGGTATAATTAAAATTTCCTTCGGAATAAATTGGATAATAGTTTCGATTCGGTGAAGCAAACTGATAAGCAGTAGCTCCAAATAAGCCAGTAAGCATTACTTCTGGTATTCTTTCGCTTCTAACTATTTTAAAGGCCTTTATTAATTTTTTCAATGGGGTATCTCCAATACCGTCTCCATTTGTATCAACTAGATATTCCAAGTCAATGTTATGAAACTTTGGATAATATACCTTTACTCTATTTTCATCTGTATTTAAAGATTCTGCTAAATTATTATCTATTTTCTTTCTAGTAACCGTTACAGCTGTTCCAGAACTAGTAAGGTTTAGCGGAGTAGTTGGATTTGGGTCTTGTGCTACTTGAAAGGTATTTGTTGTTACATTTATAGCATAGTAAATAACATTAAAAAATAGACCACCAGGAGGAGTTGTACCTGAGAACATTATTCTCTGACCCTCATAAAACTTATGGTTATTTACAGTTATTGTCTCTGTTGTTGTGTTTACAGATGTCACGCTTCCACCAAAAGTTCTTCTTCTATTGTCTGAAGTATTTACGTTTGTATTTGTTCCATCAAATCTGATATCATCTAACCAATAAGCATTGCTCCATCTTCCTGTGTTTTTCCATTGAACTTGTATACCAAAACGATAGGTATCGTTAATCATATACCCACTGTATTCTCTTATATTTTCTGGAATAGCATATTCTCCATATTCAATGCTAGGTGCAGAACTATTTTCATTTTGAAGCAGTCCAACTCCATCTATAAAAGTTTCTTCTATTGAGTGTTCTATTTGAGTAGCCCAATTATTTAAATTATAATCAATTTGTTCTTTGAGGTTACTCAAGACCATTCTGTTATCATGCTGAACAATATTTT
>Ga0315900_10003945_pt1 | contig 21308 bp, 3 predicted proteins | sample LakEriMetagenome_FD_203521 | JGI IMG/M metagenome (GOLD analysis project Ga0315900, IMG submission 203521) | Freshwater fungal communities from buoy surface, Lake Erie, Ohio, United States - Buoy 12 MA114 | ecosystem: Environmental > Aquatic > Freshwater > Lake > Lake biofilm | place: USA: Lake...
TCTGGTTCTGGTTGTGTTGCTTCCATAGTTGTTTTTTCAAAATTTTCTGCAAAGAATGCGTCTGTAAATTCTTTAACTTCTCCGGTTTTAATATTCTTTAAAGTAACAGTACTTTGAGTTCCTGGAGGATAAGCAACTTCTTCTTCATATATATCAAAAATATCTACTACTTGTACTATTTCTCCAGAAATATCTGTAAAGATAGGATTTTTACTGATAAGATACTCTCCAATTTCTACATTTGAAACAGCATTAATTGTTTTTAATTCTTGCAATCTTTTCTTATATGATTTAGTAAGTTCAGTTGCATCCTCTCCTCTTTCTTGTGCCTCTAAAAATGCTTTTTGATAGATTAATTCTATAGTATTTAATTTAGCTATATTTTCTATAGTACCTATATCGTTTAACATAGCTTCACTAAGAGTACCTACTTCTTCAAATACTACTGGTTCATCAAAAACATCAGTTAAGATTTCTTCTCTTGCTTGTTTGACAAGGTCTTTAAGTTCCTCTCTTGTAGCTTGTCTAGGAACTCCTTCTGTTTTTCCTCTGGTAGTCCTTTCATTCTTAGGTACACTAGTCCCTTCCTGTACTCGTTGTCCTTCTGTAAAGATTTTTCTGACTTCTGCATAATTTTTAATTTTACGTTCTCTTGTTAATTTAATTAATGTTAGATCATTTTTTAATTCTAACAAAGCATTAATTTGATTTTGTATATCATCAACTAGATCACCTCTGTTTATAACAGTATAACCTAGTGCATATAATTTTTCAATAGATGTATCTATCCACTTGTTGATTTTTGGTTTAGCTTTAAACTTGTAATCAAAAGTACCATCAAATAACATATCTAATTCTGCAGGATAGTTTTCTGATAGTATTTCAGTAATAGTATCTGCAATAGCTGTACTCAATGATAAGTTACTAATAGATTTAAGATCTTGAGTTTCTTGAGCTTTTGTATTTTCTTTAGTTAATCTTTGAAAGTTATTAGGTAATCTGTTTAATGCAAATATATAATCATTAGCATTCTCACCATATAGATACATCTTCTTATTAGTTTCTGAAAGAAATGTCTTTTTACCAGTAAGAGTTCTTACTTGATTTTGTAAATCAGCAATACGTGTTATAATTGAATCTTGTTTATAATTCCGACTTACTGTTCCATCTGTTTCTTCTACAGCTTGATTATTACGTAACTTAGTAATCTTATCATTTATATCTTTGATTTCTTTGTTTAGTTTACTAATTGCTTGATCATTAATCATATAACTAAGAGTAGTTATATTTCCTGAAGCATCACGTAATACATCATATCTAACACCATTAATACTAGCTATTGTTTCTTCTTTATTAGAGAAAGATGCATTAATGACTTGACCGTTAACAGTTGACAACTGGCCTACTTTATCAATTGGTATTACAAGTTGAAGACCCACTTTATCAAAAGAAACATCTCCATTAGTAACTTTATTTAGATTTTCTTGTAATGGAAATATTTCTGTAATACCTTTATTAGATTCAATAGCATCAGATATTCTTTTGATATCCCTCTCTAATTCAGCAATAGATTCTTCTGAACCATATTGTTTTTCTATATCAAGATTGGCTTGTAATGTATCTAATGTAAGTTGTAATGTAGTTATATCATCATTTGTTATTACTTCAACACCAAATCCACCATCAGGCATTCTTACTAGTTTACCTGAACGACCATTATAGATTACAGCTTTGTTTAAGTTGTCTTTTAATGTGTTCATTGTAGGATCTGATTCAGGAAGACCTTCTTCAACTTTAGCTTCTACTTCTTCTCTTTTAATTGGAGCTTTGATCTCTGGAGTTATCTTTTGAATACCAAAGTTTTCTATCTCTGGTAAGTATTCTAAGTCAATAGTATCTTTACCATCTTCAAGAATCTCTGCTAAATCTATATCTTCTATATAACCTATCTTCTCTTTACTAAGCAACATATCAAATGGCATTAGTTTAAGATCAGGAGTAATAGCTGTATTATTATAAAACTGATATCCGTATATAGATTGTTGAGCTCTAAAGTATGTTGAACTTTCATATTTAGCATCTGGATTACCAAAGTCTTTCCAACCACTAACTAATTTACCTTTTCTTTCTTTAAGAGATTTAGTTTTAATATCTACAATAGCTACTGAACCATCTTCTCTAACAAGAAGTAAATCTACCTCACCTGTAACACCTTTACCATTTCTTAAAGACTTGTCAAATAATTTTACGTTTTCAGAAAGAATCATGTATGTTCCATCTACAATACCTAGTCTAAACTTAGTAATAATACCACCTGGACTTGTTGGAGTAACAGGAGAAAACAATTTGTCAAATGCTTTTCTAGACATTATATCTGATACCTTAATATCACGACCTTTAATTTGTACAGTAGAATCATGAGTAAACTCACTAAAGTTAGATGCTGTAGCTGCATTAGGAGTTAAGAATATTCTAATTAGTCCATCAACATAATCACCAGCATCTGCTGATTCTTTAAATGCATATTTACTTATAGTTTTTCTTAAGTCATCATATGTACCAACAGTCTTTAATGAATTTTCAACTGCCTCAAGTTTTTCAGGATATCTAAATTCTTTCCAACCTCTAAATGCTTCTCTCTTAAATGCATCCATGAATAGTCTAATACGATCTTCAGGGACAATTTCAGGATCTTTAAAAAACTGATTATACAATCTTTCAACAGGAGAAAGTGAAACATTTCCTTCTTTATCTACTTGAGGTTTAATTGGACTATACTCAAATGAATCTTTGTCCTTTAAACTATTCTCTATTTCTTCTGCTACTTGAGTAGTACGATCAGGAACAGGATCTCCAGGACCTCTGTCTTTAAAAGTCCTACCTATTACATTGCCGTCTTCATCAAGTAAATCAACAAGTTCACTTTGTTTGTTAATCACATACTCTTGAATAATGTCAATAGTTTGTTCTGCAATATTTCTTGGTGCAGCTACAGCTACTCTTGCATTAAGATATCCATTTAATGATTCTATATCATCATTAATATTTTGAATATCTTCAGGAGTTAACTGTATTAATTTTTTACTCTTAGGATCAGTATATTCTCCATTTTCTAAAAACTTTTTAAATCTATTTATTAAAGAAGCTATAGTATATGTAGTAGTTTGAGCATTAATTTTAAGATCAGGAATAAATTTTAATTGAGGTGGTTCAGCAAGTTTTCTTGCTTTTTCTAAAGCAATTTCTTTTGCTTGTTGATTAAACTTTGCAATCAAAGGTGTTTGTTGTTCCAACCAGTTTGTTCTTAATCTTTCATATTCAAGAGGATCTTTGGTTTTAATATCAATTGACTCACCTAATATATCTACTAAATACTGATCAAATAGATTTGTTATTTCTTCTTGATAAGGTAAATCAAAGTCTTCAAAATCAGTTTTAGTAGTATATTCATCTGGAGTATTTTCATCTACTCCTTTTTGTCTAAAAGTTTCTTTTACCTCAGAAATAAGAGCATCAAACTTATCATTGATAGCTTGAATTGCTTCTTGATATGCAAGGTATTCTTTGGTATTCTCTACATCTATTGTAGGTGCTGCAGGTTTTTTAGCAAGCTCTTGTTCAATTTGTGCTAACCTTGATGATACAAACTCTCCATAAATTTGAGATTTTAATGCAGCATCAACATTATCAGCTATGTCTTCACTATTAAATTTCTTAATCAGTTCTCTGATTATTGCATTTTTTTCAGAATCATTTTCATAAATTTGAACTTGTTCATTAAAAAAGTCTTCACCAATTATATTAAGATTAGGAAAAACTTCATCTGCAATTACCTCAGCTGCTGCTTGTACTTGAGTATAGTTATCTGAATTTAATGCTTCTAATGCACTAGTTAAAAGTTTCTTCTCTTTATCAAGTGCTTCTTTTTGTTCATTAGTAAGTTCTTCTCCAGCAACTCTTGCTTCTTCTTGTGCTTCATATTCTTCTGGAGTAAATCCATATCTTTTTTTAAAAGCTTCAACATACTTATCAAATTCTTTTTGTAAAGCTATACCTCTATCATTTTCAAGATCCTCAATTTTTTTATCAAGTAATTGTTTCTGAGTTAAAGGATCACCTGCCGGTTTTTTTTCAGCAAGTTGTGCTGCTCTAAAAAAGATATCTAGTATGTCTTGATAAAGTACAGAACCTTTAGTAATAACTCTTTTATTTTTAACATCAAAAAATTCTTCAGGTAAGTATCTTTTATTTTCAACCCACTTAGCAAACTCCTCTAGATCAATGTATATACCTTGATCAGCTAATGTATTTAATAAAGTATTGTTCTCAATTGCTTCAATTTCTCCATTTACAATTTCCTTTATGGTTTCCTCTCTATTATCATAGAGGTCTTTCATAAACTTAAAGTTTCTCATCAAGTGTTCATAGAACTCTCTTGGATTTGCAAGTGTATTAACATATTGAATTAATCTTGCATTTTCATTTTTAAGAATATGTGTATCTAAAAGTTCATCAAATAGAACATCAATACCACCAACATTTTGTATTTCCTCCTCAAGTTTTAGTTTCTTTTCAGGAGTCTCAGCCATTCCATAAAGTAATTCAGAAAATGCTTCTTTATATTCTATGAACTCATTACTTTTACCTTGATCATAATCATCAACTACTTTATTAATTGCTTTTATAGTAGCCTGATTATCAGTAAGATCTGGATCTTCTTGTTTTATTTCATTAACAATATTGTCAAGGAAACTTTTGTTTACAAACAAATCTACAAGTTCCTCTTGTTTCTCTTGAAATTTTGAATACAATTCAGATAATCCTCTTTTTCTTGCAGCTTCAGTAAGTGCTTCTGTTGTTCCAAAACTTTCTAAACTTTCTACTTCTGTTTTAAGCATTTCAATTTCTTGAGACAGTCTGTTAGAATCAACTAACCCCACAAAGTCAGAGAAAGTAGAATTTTTTATTACAGATAAAGAAGAAAGATTTTGATACAGCTTACCTAATCTATTGACATTGTCATCATATGAGTTATGTAAGAAAACATAATTATATAAAGACTGATTATATGCTTTGTTATAAATTTCAGCTATCTTATACTCATCACTACCTTCTTCATAGTCATCAAGATTTGCCATGAATTTCATTTTGTCTTTTGCAGTGTTCCATCTATCACGGATTTTTTCTGCATTTTCTATTGCTTTGTCAAATCTTTCTAATGCTTTTACACCTTCACCTGGTTTTAAATTCCATGCTTGTTCAATATCTTCTGGAGTTGCTTGTTTGTAACCCTTATAATGATTTAAGAACATATCAAATGTTCCTCTTTGTAATGAACCAAGTACAGCTGATTGGAAAGCAGCAAATTCAGTATCTTTTATTTCTTTTGTAGTATGACTATCTGGATCATCTACTACATTAGCAGCTAGTGCTTGATTAGCATAGTTATTAATTCTTGGATCAAAGAAATAATCACCACTTTTGTACATGGTGTTTAATTCATTTACTACATCATCAGCAACTTGTTCTCTACCTTTTATATATTCTTGATAACTTGCATCTTTTTTAAAGTAATCATTATACCCCATTGTTGCATAACTCTTAATTTTTCCAGGAGCTTGTAATATACTACCCATTAAAAAACCAGAAAGAAATGTTTCAAGACCTTGAGTGTTCCATTGTTTACTGATTGCACTACCTAATAAACCAGCACCGTATCTATAATTTCTTGCATCTTTGTTTTTATAAGATTGAACATAATAATCTTGAACTGCTTCTTGTAATACATCTTGAGAAACTTCTTGACCACCTTCAACAACATTGGCTTTAAAATAGTTTAAACCTACTTTACCATATGTTGCTGGTTTTGCTAATGATTTAATTGCATTTCCAAAACTTATTTTTTGTTTTGCAAATACACCTTCTAAAGCTTTTTTACCAGGATCAAATAATATTTGATACTCTTTTCCAACATTACCAACAACTTTACCAAAAGCAAACTTAGGAACTCCTTTTAGAAAACTTGCATTTGTAATAGATGGGAATGCTATTTTATTACTAAGAAATATAAGGCCTGTGTTAAGAGTAGTATTTAACCATGCACCTTTAGATGCCTGTCTCATCATTGACTCTTGCTCTTCTAATGAAGGAGGTTTACCCCCATTCTTAGGATCAGCCATAAATTCATTATATAATTTATCATATCCTTGATATCTTGTAAAACCACCTTCAAGTTTACCTTCTGAAAGTGCTAGGTTCATAGACATCATATCATGCCAAAGTGCTCCTGCAGTAGCAGAACTTCTTGCAAGGTTTGTTATGTTATCAGTATTTTTTAATTGATGATATGCTTCAAATGTATTATGTAATGGATTTATAAAATTTCCAAAACTTGAGCCGGCAGATTTATATAGTTCTTTTGCTTTTGCTAAGTTGGAATAATTTTTTACACTAGAAAGTAACTTACCAGTTGCTTTTGTAGCATCTATTAATGACTTAGGTAAACTACCTAACTTTCTTGCAAATGCAGCACCTCCTTCTAATGCACCAGCAGTTGGATTACCACCACTAAACATTCCTCCAATTAGTGCTCCTTCTACAGCACCTTCAAGTAAGATACCCATAGAATAAGATGCAGAGTTAAGTAAGTTTACAGTAAACCCACCTAGACCACCTTTAGTTGATGCACCAATTGCATTATAATATTCATAGTCTCTTGCACTTTGTTCATCTGCATTGAAAAGACCATCACCATTCATTATACTTTGATATGATTTAATAGGATCCATAAATCCTTTAGAAACCATTGGCCAAAGAGAATTAGTTGACCATCTTTTTAAATCATCACCAAATGTAGTATTCTGATTAAACCAAGTTTCATTATCTATAAGTGGATGAAATCCAATTTTATTAAATGTTTCTTGACCATATCCTTTGTATCTATCTCTAAATGTACCTTTAGGAGATGTATCATATGCATAAGGTTCTGCATATGAACCTACGTCAGACATACCATTAATTTTAGCCATCCCTTTATCTAGGATTGCTTCAAAACTACCACCCATTGCACCACTTCTTTGTGCAGCTTTTACTTCTGAAGGAGGATAGTTAGGAGATACACCTGCAGTATTATCTTTTATATAATTAGTTGGGTTAACAAAGTTATCTTGCCAATTAACTTTTGGAGCCATAGGTTGTTCAATCCTTGCTGGATTTAACATATCACTTTTTGCTAGTAATTGATCAAAAGCAGATGGTTGACTTTCTAAATTTTCAGCACCACCTATTGTTTCTTCTGCCATTTTTATTTCTTATTATAGTTCCAAAAAGGATTATTAGGTCTTTGTCCGAGATTTTTAGTTGCCTTTTCTAATGTAGCAGGATCTCCAGATTGATGTATTCTTTTAAACATATCAAGATTTAATGGAATTGCACTTTGAATCATGTTAAAACTTTCTTGTTCTTTTAAATCAATAGTCTTTCCACTTTTTACATTTACATCCCACTGTCTAGTAAGGACATTTACCTCACCATTAGGTTTAAGTTCATTTAATTCAACTATACCAATATAGTCTCCAGAACCTGGTACTTTCTCAATTCTGTATCTACCGTTACCATTAGGATCCTCATATTTAATTGGTCCAACTCTTAATGCTGCTTCTGTAGGAGTAGCAAATTGCATGTTAAATAATCTATTACTTTCCCAAGTTTGTTTAGGAGCAATAAATGTAATACCTTTCTGATAAATATTATCTATTTTAGCTTTTATATCTAATTCTTTAACATCATCACCAGCCATACTTTTAATAACTTTTTCAATAACATCTCTTGGTGCCATTAATTTCATAGAACCTAGCTTTTCACTTTCCATTGACATAGATGTTGCACCTATAAAAAATGGTTCTAGTTTATCATCAGTATTTAATCTTCCTTGAAGTTCTCTTACAATTGCAAGTGCTTCAGATTTATCAATACCTGTTGGAGCTTCTACGTCTGCTGGTAATTGATTACCTTCCAATGTTATCCTATATTGATTTATATCTTGATCCCAAAGAGTTCCTAAAATTGTAGAGAACATACCTGATGCAGATTGATTTCCTGGATCCCAATTAACTCCTGGAGCAACTTTTATATTTGTTGTTTCAGTAGCAAGACCATATTGATTATCATCTCCTGACTTTTTAATATTAGGAAAATAAGGTGTTAAACCACCATTATCAGGATCTAAATTTGTAAGTTCATCAAAAGATTGATCAAATACATCAGCTACCCATGATGCTGAACCTTCTACAGTTTCTCTTCCGTCACCAAGAATTCTTGGTATATTAGTTAAAGGAAACACATAGTTATACCATTTAGCTTCTGAAGCTTGATTAGTACTTTTACCAATATTAAATCCAAGTATTGCTGACACTTGTCTATCTATTTCAGGAGCAATTTTGTTAAACTCTTCTGTATGACCTTTACCATCAAGAACATATCTATTAATCATTAAATTAACAGCTTGCTCTATTTTAGCATCTGTTACATTAGCATATGCTTTAGGATCTTTTTCTTTAACTTTCTTAACTATATAATTTAAGTCTTGTGAAAACTTAGCTTTAATATTGTCATAGTTTTTATTACGTGTTTCATTCAGTGCCATGTCAGCTCTTCCAAGTTGCTCTAATTGAATTAAAGATTGATTCTTACTAAAGTCTTGTGCTAATGATGTAGCAGAATGTGCACCAGCCCAGTTTTTCATAACCTCATGTAGATTATGAATTTGTCCTGAACTTGCTGTTCTCATTGTGAAACCATTAGGATCTTTTTTATAACTATTCCAAACATTATTCCATACTTGTTGAATTTGTTTTAAATTCTCTGGAGTACTTCCTTCTTTAAGAATTCTTTTAGCAGTAGGATCACTAGGATTAATTTTAGTTATCATTTTTGCTAATTGAGCTGCAGTAAATTGTGAACCTCCATTACTAGTAACACCTGCATGAATCATTTTCATTAAAGCATCAACACCACCAGCAGCATTATTTTTAATTAACTGTTCTCTTGCCATTTTTTGCAAAGCATCAAAAGTAAATTTACCTTCAGTATTTGTTCCATCTGGAGTTGTAAATGTGGAATTAAATCCATTTGCTTGAGGGTTAGTATTTAATTTACCATTCTCATCAAATGACCAGTAATTTCTACTCACATTATAATCAACAGCTTTTTGAAACATTGCATTCTCATGTCTCTGTTGTATCTCTGCTTGTCTATCTCTAGCTGATTGTGCTTGTCTTTGAGTAGCATGTTTATGTCTTAAGAACTCAAGACCAACAGGATTTGCTTTAACTATAAATTCACTATTTAGATCTGCATAATTATTTGCAGCACCTAGTATATCTTGTTCTGCTCTTATAGATGCAAATCCAGCATCAACTTTTAATCTTGCTAAGTCTAAATCAGATAGTATATCTTCATCATAACCTTTTTGTGTAGTAGTAGCTTGTTTATCATTAATTTGACTATTTACTTTTTCAGCATTGTCTGCTACAGCAGCATTAACTATAAATAACTCTTCTAAAGACTTACCATAATTGCTTTGCTGAGGATTAACATTTCCTTTTTTAATGTCTTCTTCTACAGAACCTTGTAAGTTTTTAGTAACACTTAACTCATCTTGAGCTTTAGCATTATTTTTTGAAGCATAATTTTTAATATAATCATACTTAGTTTTAATGTAATCTTTTTCTGCTTCAAGTACACTACCAAATTTATCTTTATTTTGATAAGCATAGTTCATCCTTTCTACAAAAGCAGCTTCTCTATACATGTCCTGTATTCCAGGATTATTTGCATATTCAGCTAAAAACATATTTTGTAATGTAGGAAGAATAAGTTCTCCATTCTTTTTTCTTACCATATATAATCCAGAAGAATCAGGTTTTTCCTCTATCTTTCCTACATTATATTTTTTAGCAAGATCAAAGTATGTTTGACCAGCATTGACAAAGGGTGTATATTCAGCATTTGCCATTCCTAATGTTTCTTCAAGATTTGCATCTTTAAACATTTGTCTTCTTAACTCAAGACCTTGAACACCTTCTTTCCACCACTGTTCTCTTTGTTTTTTATCTTGTGACTTTCTTAAACCTTCAGCATACTGATATGTATTTTTCCAGTTTTTAGTCCAAGCCATATCTTTCATAAGATATTGATCTTCATAAAATGGTCTAAATACTTGTGTTGCTTGATCTACATTCTGCTCTAGAGAAAGATCTAACCCAGATACTCTTTTAAGATTAAAGTCAATTTGTTTTAATAGTTCATCTTTCTTCTTGATATTCATATCATGAGTTAAATCAGCACCATATAATTGACCATAAAGATTATTTAATTGTTTCCAATTAGTATCATATTGACTTTGTTTAGCCTGTAATAGATTAGAATAGAAATTTAAATCCGGCTGAAACGGCTGATAATCTGGTATATAATCTGTGACTCCTTGTAAATACGTTGCCATAATTTATGTTTGTGTAAAACTATTAAAATTTTTTAAGTTTAATAAACTTGTAAAGTTTACATTATAAATGGTAGCCATGAATTAACATGTACATATCCTCCATCTTCATAAAAATCATCATCTGGATACATAGCCCCACCATATTGACCATACATAGTTTTAATCATGTTTGCATCTGCCCCATCACTGCTACTACTTGAACTTCCTTTATTATCCATCATTCTTTGAGCACATGCAGAAGGATTAGGATCTCCATTGTTTTTACACCACATGAACCACTCTTCTCTAGTTTTACCTGTAGTCTGTGTTGGGTTAGGAGTTCTTTCTGAAGGTCTATAATCCATTCTTCCACCTACTCCAGCAGATACAGCATAGTTAGGGAACATTTGATTAAGAGCATCTGTTTTCCATCTGTTAGTAATTGCATTAGTATAGTAGTTTCTTAACTGATTTCTCATTGCCAACTTAGCATTATCAAACTGTTGGTTAGCAACTGTATTCTGATCATAGACTCTTTGAGCAGTTGCTTGTTTTAACATACTCTCTTGATTTCTAATGTCATTTGCTTTCATTTCAAATTGATTTGCAACATTAACATTAGCATTATTATACTTAGCAAGTACATCAGCAGCATTCTTAGCAGCTTGACCTTGTATACCAGATGATCTTGCAGACAATGCTTGAGGTCCTGCAAACTGTGCCATACCTTGGGTTTGGATGTTTGCTTGTTCTGCATTAGCAGCAAGTTCTCTTGTAGGATCCATAAAAGTTGGTCTTGGTGTTCCAAGTTCAACTCCTGGTGCCCACGGCATATATTTTTTAATACCCATTAAGTCTCCAAATGCACCAGTAGTTTTAATAGTATCTTGTAACCACCATTCAGCAGGAGGTGCAGGAGTTTCAATAGTTTGTTCTTCTGTACAAGGAGGACAGTTATCATCTTTATCAGGAGTCATGTTTATTTCTGTTCCATCAGACTTTCTACATGGGCAATTCTTTGGTTTATCTTTTGGAACATCTGGAGGAGTACAACTACAATTTCCAGCAGCATCTTTATATTGACCATAGTTTGGTTTATTAGGATCAGTACATTGACAGTCTGGATCTACTGGTGTATCAGGAACATCAGAAAATGTTAAATCATGATGGCTTTGAATTTCTCCTTGAGTTGTGTTAGTATAATATCCATCAATAGGGGATATATTAATATCACCCATACCAACCTCATCTTTATATCCAACTTGTTTACCATAAGGGTCATAACCAGCAAAACTTGCAATACCCAAAAGAGATGTATAAGTATCATCATCATAGTTATTTGGATTAGCATCAAGATCTTTCATTAATTTATCTGCTGCAATAAAACCTGCTTGTTGTATATATGCTTCTTCATCCATAGGACCACCAGCATCTCCCCAGTTCATAGGTAAACCTACTTCATTTGAAATCTTTTTAAGTGAATTATACTTTGTTGTATTTATTTTATCCCACATTGCATTTATTTCAGCATCTGTTAACTCAGGATCAGCTTCTTTAACTACTTGTTTAAATCCTTTGTCATCACCTTTACCTGTACCACTTTGTAGTCTTATTTCACCATTTTTATCTCTATACATCCATGAACCAAAAGGATATGGTTTTCCATTAGCACGAGGAGGTAATCCAGCAAAAACCTTAGTACCCATAGTGGCTGTTTTAAGATTTCTTTCTTGCATTCTTAAGTAACTATCAATTATTTCTTGATCCTTTAGATTTTTGGGATCTTTACCAAACTTAGTTTTATAATCGTCATTATATTTCCATTGTCCTGCTTTAGGTCCTTTTCTATATTTAGATTTACTTTTATATGATTCTTTATTTTCAAGACTTTTTCTTACTTCATTAGCAAATGTTTTTTTAGCATTTTCATCATTAAATGTTGTCTTCATTGCTTCAAAAGTTGCTGCTGCAACTTGATTACCATTCCACTTATTTAAATCTGTTCCTGAATATTTATCATGACCTTTTGCCTCTATTTTTTGTTCTATTTTTTTACCATCTCTTACAACAAAAACTTTAGTATTATTACCTTTTTTTCTTGCTTGTGCATATGCTCTTCTTAAGGCAGCTGTTTTTGCTGCAGGATCATTTTCCCAAGCAGGATTATAAGGTACTTCAATACCATTGTCTGCTCTTGTTAATGGAAACATAGGACCTGATCCAGGAATTCTTTTAGGTCTTCCCTGATAGTTTTGAGACATACCAGAACCCATAGACATTCCATATTCAGCTTGAGGTATGTCAAAAAAAGGCATATCATAACCACCCATAGTCATCCCATACATTGCCATTGGAGGAGCTTGTTGTTGCATCTGTTGTTGTTGCATCATCATTGCTTCTTCTTCTGACATAGGTTGTTCTTGCATCATTTGTTCTTGACCACCACCTTGAGCTTGACTTATTACTTGTTCTACAAGACCAGCAGCTTGTTGTGGATCTGCACCCAATTGAGCAAAAATTTCTACTATTGCTTGTGGAGGAACATTATTCTCTAATAAATTCATAACAACTTCAGAAGGGTCAGCACCTCTTTCTAAAGCAGATTGAACTTCTTGAACAATTTCCATCATCTCATCTCCTCCTCCTTGTTCTTGTTGAGGTTCCATCATTTCTTGTGAAACTTGTTCCATTCCCATTTGACCTCTTCTTAATCTTCTATAACCACCATACATCATCATTTCTTCTGGAGATGGAGGCATTTCACCTTGAGGTTCTTCTTGTGTAGGTTCAGCAACAGGATTTCCTTCATTCATGTCAACAGCCTCTTGAACTTGATTTTCATCTCCTCCTTCTTGTTGTTCCATTTGTTTTTTTAACTGGTCATTAAGAACACTAATTTCTTTATTAGGTAGGATGTCTTGTTCACTCAATCCTCTAGCTTCCATACAAGGTTTTGCTACGGCAGGAATTCCTTGAGGGAATCCTTTCATAGACTCTTGTGTAAGAGCAAGACAACCAAGTTTTATAACATACTTTTTGATCATCAACTCAGCAGTCTTTCTTTCTATTGCATCTGTATCAGGATCTTCTAAAAGTTTTCTATATTTCTGTACATCATATTGTTTAGCAAGTTCTGCAGGTGTAAAAGATTTATTTGCACCACCTTTACCAAACATAGTAAGTATCTCAGGATCTTTTATCCTCATAGCTCTGGTATCACTAAAGATAAAAGTATCTTCAGGAAGACTTAGAGGAACTCCACCTTGAGCATGTCTTGGTCCTTTGATGATTTTATGTTCTGGCATTCCATCACCATTGATGTCTCCATATACTGTTTCACCTCCCTCTGCTTCAAGATTTGCTTCTTCTCTAGGGACAGCGGTGATGTACTTACTTTCCTTAAGTTTTTCTTTACCTATATAAGCATTGTAGTCCATACCTCCCATTGCAGGTACATCATTAACTAATGCTCCTTGAACTTGGTATCCAGTTCTTGCTTTAGGTACTTTTTTAATTCTAACTTTTATCATTGGTATTGTTATAAATATTCAACTTGTCCTCCGGCTTGTAAAAATTGTTCTAATTCATCTGGAGTCATATATACTTCTTCGTCTTCTTCAAAGTATGGTTCTTCATAGAATCCACCCTCTTGCATGTATCCACCATATGCTGCATTAGCATAATTACCATAGGTAGCTCTACTACTTCTGTCTTGTCCTTCTTGATCATATCTAAACATACCAGATTTAGAACCAAAGTCTTGCCAGTCACCTCTGTCAGTTTCATTTGCAGATGCATATAAGTTCATTGGATCAACAGTATCTAATAAGAAATTTCTTTCTCTTCCTGCATTCTGCATTCTACTTAGTACTCCTAAACCACCTCTGATAGCTGCATTAGTAACATTTACTCCTGCTTCAGGATCTACATTTTGCATATCTTTTCTTTTGTTTTCAACACCTACATATTCATTTTTAGGTGCTTCTGGTTCTTTTTGTGGAATAATTTCTTGACCTTGTGCACCTAATGTATGTCCAGTATTTGCAGTCTCAGCATAAGAGCCCGTACCAAAATTAACATTAGCTAAAGAATTCTGTTGTGGTTTAGGAGCTGCAGAAGGACCTTTAGTACCAAACAAACTATTCTCAAATTGTTGTTGTTGTGAATAAGGTGCAAATGCAGACATGTTTTGACCAACACCAGTACTTAATCCACTACCTAATGCAAAAGGATCCCATCCACCAGCACCACCATAATCTTTTCTAGTAAGAAAGTTTTTTACTTTTTTACCTATGTTTCCATAAAATTTAGCAGTATTACCTAATGCAGAATCTTTAAGATTTTCATAAGCTTCATTAGTCTTATATCTTAAACCTTTACCTTGGTTATATCTCTCAGCTCTTATCTCTCTTCTCTTATCTTTTTCACTAGTGCTTTCCCACTCTTCATCTGAATAACCCATTCTCTTTTTAAGATCACTTTCTAACTGATCTCTACCACTTACTCTATCTTCTGAAGGATTATTAAACTGATTTTTATTCATGTTTCTATTGGAACCTCTTCTGTTTTGTTCCATCAGTTTTTCTAACTCTATAGGATTTATGCTACCAGAACCGCTGCCAGTATTGTAAATGTCTATCCATTTTTTAGGTCTACCTAAAATACCTTTTTTAGTTACGTATCTAGCAACAGGAGCTCCTGTTAATTGACCTTTATAAGGATCTTTACTTCCTAAATAATATGGTAAAGACATCTGTTTTGTCCATGAACCGGCATAACCAAATGGTGCATTCCAAGGTAACATAGTATTAAAGAATCCAGGACTTCTTCTTACTTGTCTTTGATTATATGTTACTTTAGATCTAGGAATACAAGATTGATATGTTTTACTCCATACTGTTCCTGGTCCACATTCAATTATATCTTGATCATCTTTCTTATCTTCATTTTCTTTAGGATTAGGATCAGGATCATTATTCTTAGCATTCTTCTGAAGACCATCAATATAGTCATAAATACCAGAAACATTAGCACCGTACTGTGCTTCTGGTAAACCATACTGTTCATAATATTCTGGTTCATCACCACCATATATAAACTTATATAAAGGTTCTTCAGCATCAGTATCTACAAACCCACCATGTTCAGCAACTGCAGGATAATCAACAAATGGAAAAAAATCTTTTTGTTGAAGTTGAGTTGGATAGTCTTCATAAAACTGTAAAAAATCTTGACCTTTTAATTCAGGTGTTAATGGTGAATCAATAAAGTCAGGAGATAGTTCAGGTAAAAATTGTGTACCTTTTTGATTATTTTTATTTACTGCATCTTCTGCTTGAAGTTGTGAAGGAATACTAGTACCTCTAAATCCAAAAGTATTTGGATCTATCATCATTGGCATAGTCATTCTATTCATCATATCATCATATTGAGGATATGTCATAACATGACCATATGGTGGTAAAGTTGTTCCCCTATCAAAAAAGTTAGATGCAATATTAGCTTTTGAAATATCTACACCTCTAGGTATCATTCTACGTAACTGTTTGTACAGTTTTTTATATTGTGCAGGAGTCATCATAGATTGATAACCTCTATACCAATTTGGTATACTATCTTCTTTAACACCACCATATTGTGCTGTTTGCATATTATCATTTTCTGCAAGATTTTCTTTTTGACCATCTTGCATTAACATGCTTAGAATCTGAGGATTACTCTGAGCATTTTTATATATCTCTTCTGTAAGAGCTACATTAGAATTATTTTTAAGTTTACTTTTAAATATATCTTTTCTAGCTTCTACATCATTAGTAAGAGTATCAAACCTTTTTCCTTTACCTAGTGAAGGATCTTTTGGATCTTTTTCCCCACCTTCTTGATACATTGAAGTAAACTTTTTAATAAACTGATTTTTTGAAATACCTCCTTTTTGATAAGGTGGTATATTAAAACCATCATCTAAAAGATTAAAAGGATCTTCAAAAGGTGTTTGCATCATTTTAAAATCTCTTGTTGCAAAAGGGACACCAAATTTATTATATTTTGTTATACCAGGGGTATTTAAAAATTGTTTTATTTCAAGAGGATCAGAATATCCAGTTACATATTTAAAGAAATCACGAAGAGGTTCAGAATCTAAGCGTTGTTGGTTAGTTTGAAAACCTGGACTGTACTGTAAAAATTGATCATTATTTTGAAAATCTATAAAATCTTGATCAAGTCTTAAATCATCTTCAAATGCTTTTCTTGCATCCATACCTTTTACATTATATTTAGGTATTGGAATGTCAGACATATTTTTTGGTATGGTTACTCCTTTTGGTGTAGGTTGTGCTTTTAAAGTTTTCATTGTTTTTGCAACACCTTTAATAATACGACCTTTTTGTGCTCTTGGTAATGAACCACCATATGCAAAATCATCTGCAGGAATACTGTTCTCCATATTTGGATTTACAACATTACTATCTTGATACCTGTAATAATTTTCTGCACTTGGATAAATTCCTTTTTGAATAAGAAATTGCATACTATCAGGCATAGTTAAAGATCTTGGATCAACTTGTTCAGTAAAAGGATTAGCTGTTGGATCTAAAGTTCTCCTACTACCTACATCAGTACCACAAGGACAGTTATCATACTTATCTTTCATTTGATAGTTTGGAGCAAGAGGATCTTCACATTGACATTTATTATAAGCATTATATCCTGTATAACCTAATGCACCTAGAGCACCAAGACCAAGTAATGTATTACGGCCAACTCTATATTTATAGTTCATTGCATTTGCAATATCTTTTGCATAAGATCCTTCAGTAGCAGGGTCTATTACATTAGGTCCTAAAGCTTTATTAGTATATCCAAATACTGGATAGTCAACTTTTTGAATAGCATCAGCTCCTGTTCTAAAAGGAAGATTTAAACCAGTAAAACCAAATGTTTCTAATCCTCTACCAATCTTACCTCTTACACCCATGTCTGCAAAAGTCATAGGTTTTTCACCCATAGTTTCAGTAAGTCTTCCACCTTCGTATCCTGTTCTAAAACTAGGAAATGGTGTATTAGAATTTCTTAGTATTGGATCAGTAAGTGTTCTTGAAACAGTTGTTCCAAAAGGTCTTGCAACTTCAAATTTAGTTTGAGCACCTTGAGATAAAGGATTACCTAAAGAATCAAATACTTGTACTTGACCAGCCTCATCAGTCTTATAATAGAATCTATTTTTAAATGTAACTTCTTTAGCTTTAGAAGGTAAAGTACCAAATGGTAATTTTTCACCTGGAGTAAATGTTTTATTTAATTCAAAGAATTTAAAACCATTATCATCAACACCACTTACAATTTTAGAATCTAATGGATACAATCCACTTATTAATCCATCATTTTTTGCAACAGGATCAATATCCATAAATTGAAAAGCAGAACGTCCTCCATTTTCTATTTGATCAATAATATTAAATACATCATCTTGATACAACAATAATCTATCAGCAGATAAACTACCATCAGCTCCACCAGCATAACTACCAGTTTGACTAAATATACCTGTCTTAGGGGACTGACCCTGCATTACTTTAAACAACTCATCTCTATTTTGAGTAAAAGTAGTTGCTAATTTAGGTGCAAGTTTAGATCCAATTAATGGTAATTTAGTTACTGCTTCTCCTGTAAGAGTAGAAATAGGTATGTACTTACGTAAAGTACTTAAGTTAGTAAACGGTTGTCTTAAGATAGGAGGGTCTACTTTAAGTGCATCTGCAGCAGCTTTAGCAGCTTTAATAATAGTACCATACTGTGCTTGAGGTAAATAATTCTCTGGTTGATATGAATCTGCTACAGGTTGATAATCACCTAAATAAGCTGATATATCTGGAAATGCTTCTTGTCCTTGCATCCCTGGAGTAATAGCCATTAAATCTTCTATAGAGAAAGGTTTCTCCATTGTTGATTGTCCAGGATAATTATATTGATCAACTACATTTTCACGTGTATCAGATTCATCAGAATAATTTTCTTCATCTTGATACTCTGATTCATCATATACTTCTTCACTTTCTCCACCATCTTGCCAGTACCCACCATATCTAAATGCTTCTTGTTGTTCATACTGTTCATCTTCAAGATGGGATGTGTCATTGTTTAATGCTTCTTCATCATCATAATAACCTTCAGATGACTCAGCAAGTTGTTGTTGTTCTGCATCATCTGATGCTTGTTGTTCTTCTTGGGCAGAAGTATCTTCTTCTTGAGTTTCTTCTTCACTTTGAGATGTACTCTCACCCTCTAATTCAGATTCATCAAAATAACCTTCTTGAGATAACTGACCTAAAGCAGCTCTAAGAATACTTAATGAAGTATCCTGATCTAAAGCATATTCTGTAACAAGTTCATTATAAACTACATCAGGAGGAGTAGACTGTTTTAATGATATATATACATTCTCATATACCTTATTTAATCTTTGAGGATCCATACTTGGAGAACCAACTTGCATACCCATTTGAGCTTTTTGTAAAAACTTTGCAGTCTTATTATAGTAACCAGGTTTTTCACCTGGAAGAGCTTTTCTTATTCTTACTGATTTTTTCATAAGATGTGTTATATACTAATATACTAAATTTTAATTTAATCAATAAACTTATAAAGTTTATTCTTCTTCTACAATGTATCCTCCTTGAACATATTTGTCTATTTCCTTTTTGGTAAGTTTCATAGCAACACCTCCATTTTTATTTTTCCAACCTGGTTGAGAGGTTATTTGATTCCAAGCATCTCTGCCTTTAAATGGTTTTTCAATATCACTTTTATAACGATTAAAATCTCTATTATAAAGTTTTTTATTTATTTCTTTTGCCCATTTACTAATTTGTTCTGGTGATGCATTTTTCCAATCTTCATATTTTACACCTAACATTCCTCTATATTCTCCAACCATATGATTATCATCTGCTAAATCTTTTTTAAAGTTTGTTAGTCTTTTAAATGAAGGTAAAATTTTATCATTAAGTGTATCAGCAAGAAAAGGATTTAATTTCCAACTATTAAGCATACCTTTATCTCTTACTGAATATTGCCAAGGTAAATTTTGTTGTAATAAAGCTTCTTGTTCTGGTGTTGTAAACTTACTTCTAAAATTTGGCATAGATGCATTAGGGTAAAGATTACTAAATAACTCTTCTCTACTGTTATCCCCACTAAATGCATTCATAATTCCCATAGCAGGATTTTCAGGATACATATCATCAAATGAATTTCTTGCTTTTTGCCATTCACTTTGTTGATTAACAAGATTTATTAATTCAGATTCAGTAAAAAAGTCATTTTTACCTGCTGCCCATTGAGGTCCATCAAATGCATTCATCATAGCATTTCTTGCTTCCCATCCATCAGACCATGGTTCAAAATCAAAATCACCTAAATACTTTGTTAATTCAGTGGGAGATGCTAGACCTCTACCTATATAACTTGATATTCCTGGTAGGTTAGCAGGATCTCCTCCAGTATACTCATCAAAATCCCATATTAAATTTCTTCTAACACGTTCGTCTATTTCTGGTCCAGTTTCTTTTAAAAAGTCTATTTTTTTAGGAACATGAATATTTCCTGTTTTTATTCCTGTGTTAAAAATAGTACTGCTTGGTCTGTAAACTTCTCTACCAAATACTGTTGGAATTTTTCTCAGGGATCTAAAACCTCCAGGAGGCCAACCCATCTTAGCTTTTGGTAAATCACCACCTTCTTTAAATTTAATAGGATTAGTTTGATGTAGAATAAATGGTTTACCAAAAGTATCCATCAACTGAACTTGAGCATCTTTAAATAAAGCTTTTGCAGTACTATCTCCAGCATATCTTTTACCATAAGCACTAGGTCTAAAACTCCACAAATCTCTAGTTGTAAAATCATAATTACCATCAGGACCTTTTTTTAAAAATCCCATATGACCTCCAATATCATCTAGCGGCATTATGGGATTACCTCTTAGTATTAAATCTTTTGTATGCATAGGATCTACATTTGCTTGAAAAGGTATAACGTCATTACCATACTGATCAAACAAATATTTTAAATTATCTTTTGCAATTTCACTATATTTTGCATTACCTGCTTCTTCACCCAAATCTCTTTTTAAATCAAAAAGTAATCTAGTATTTTTTGATTGATCAAATATATTAAGATTTTGATCAAACCCACTCATAAGATCATCAATAACTTTATCTTTATTAAAACTAAAACCTGAAGCCTGTTTCATAAAATCTTGTATACCTAAGTTTTCACCATGTGGTATTTTAGAATATAATTCATATGCTTTTAATGGTCCATAATAATCTATTGCTTGGTTAAGTCCAGGATCTTTTTCAAAATCATACATTAATTCTTGCAATCCTTTTGTCTGACCTAACATATAATTTTTTACTAAATCTCTACCACCTTCTGTATATATTTTTTCAATTTCACTTCCAGGTCTTACTATAACTGTATTTTGACCTTTGTATGTTAAATCACCTTCTTTTGCAAGTAATGCTTTTGCAATTTCTCCAGGTTGTCTAAATGCACCTGAACTTAAACCTGCTACTTTTGAACCAGCAAGTTTAACAGGATAAGATAAAGGATTATAATGTGATCTTAAAAATTGTTTACCATATACTTCTACAGGTTCCAATAATTTTAAACTACTAACTATTTTACCTAATTGTGCTTTAGGAAGAGACCCTCCATTTTTATATTGATTACGAATGAGTTGTCCATCTTTATTCAATATATTATATTTAGGTATTTGTTGTGTTCCAAGTAAGTTAGGGCTATTAAAATTTAATTGATTTGCATT
>Ga0315900_10003946_pt1 | contig 21296 bp, 20 predicted proteins | sample LakEriMetagenome_FD_203521 | JGI IMG/M metagenome (GOLD analysis project Ga0315900, IMG submission 203521) | Freshwater fungal communities from buoy surface, Lake Erie, Ohio, United States - Buoy 12 MA114 | ecosystem: Environmental > Aquatic > Freshwater > Lake > Lake biofilm | place: USA: Lake...
TGAGCAGCCAGGGTGCGGTCGCGTTGATCGTCATCGAGGTGTTCATCCGCTCGAGCGGGATGTCATGGAAGAGCGTGCGCATGTCGCCCAGGTGCGCGATCGGCACGCCGACCTTGCCGACCTCGCCGCGGGCGAGCTCGTGGTCGCTGTCGTATCCCGTCTGCGTCGGCAGGTCGAAGGCCACCGACAGCCCCGTCTGCCCCTTGGCGAGGTTGCCGCGATAGAGCGCGTTCGACGCCGCGGCGGTCGAATGTCCGGCATAGGTGCGGAAGAGCCAGGGGGCGTCGCGGTTGGGCATGGGATCCTCGGTCTGGCAACTTTGTTTCGGTCTCGTGCAGATAGGCGAAAGAATATGACCTTGTCAATTCGCCGCAGCGCGGCAGCGGGATGCCGCGCAATAAACGTACGCGACAGAAAATTGCTCTAGAATGACCTTTCTATGTTGCAAAGTTGCGCGAGCATGCTAGATCAGCCTTCGGGCAGGCGGCCGATTCTGCGGCGCGGCGCCACCCTTGTGCAACTGCCGCATCCCGAGGGGGGCCATGATGGCACTCGACCAGAGCAAGGACGTGATCGCCTACACGGCGGCCAAGAAGGATCTCTATGCGATGGGCGAGATCCCGCCGCTCGGCCATGTCCCGGCGCAGATGTATGCCTGGGCGATCCGGCGCGAGCGCCATGGCGAGCCGTCGAGCGCCATGCAGGTCGAGGTGGTCGAGACGCCCGAGATCGACAGCAACGAGGTGCTCGTGCTCGTGATGGCGGCGGGGGTCAACTACAACGGCGTCTGGGCCAGCCTCGGCCAGCCGATCAGCCCCTTCGACGGCCACAAGCAGCCCTATCACATCGCGGGGTCCGACGCCTCCGGGATCGTCTGGAAGGTCGGCGAGAAGGTCAAGCGCTGGAAGGTCGGCGACGAGGTCGTGATCCACTGCAACCAGGACGACGGCGACGACGAGGATTGCAACGGCGGCGACCCGATGTATTCCCCCTCGCAGCGGATCTGGGGCTACGAGACGCCCGACGGCAGCTTCGCCCAGTTCACCCGCGTGCAGGCCCAGCAGCTGATGAAGCGCCCCCGCCACCTGACGTGGGAGGAAAGCGCGTGCTACACGCTCACCCTCGCCACCGCCTACCGGATGCTCTTCGGCCACGAACCCCATGACCTGAAGCCCGGGCAGAACGTGCTCGTCTGGGGTGCGTCGGGCGGGCTCGGCTCCTACGCGATCCAGCTCATCAACACGGCGGGCGCGAACGCGATCGGCGTCATCTCGGACGAATCGAAGCGCGAGTTCGTCATGTCGCTCGGCGCCAAGGGCGTCATCAACCGCAACGAGTTCAAGTGCTGGGGCCAGCTGCCCAAGGTCAACAGCCCCGAATACAACGAATGGCTCAAGGAAGCGCGCAAGTTCGGCAAGGCGATCTGGGACATCACCGGCAAGGGCGTGAACGTCGACATGGTGTTCGAGCATCCGGGCGAGAGCACCTTCCCGGTCTCCTCGCTCGTCTGCAAGAAGGGCGGGATGGTCGTGATCTGCGCCGGCACCACGGGTTTCAACTGCACCTTCGACGTGCGCTACATGTGGATGCACCAGAAGCGCCTGCAGGGCAGCCACTTCGCCCACCTCAAGCAGGCGAGTGCCGCGAACCAGCTCATGCTCGAGCGCCGGCTCGACCCCTGCATGTCCGAGGTCTTCCCCTGGGCCGAGATCCCCGAGGCGCACATGAAGATGCGCCGCAACGAGCACAAGCCCGGCAACATGGCCGTGCTCGTGCAATCGCCGCGGGCGGGCCTGCGCACCTTCGAGGACGTGATCGAGGCCGGCAAGACGGTCTGACGCTTTCGCGCGGGCTTCGGGGGGTGTAGGGTCGGGCCATGGCCCTTCCCCCCCTCTCGACCGATCAGGCGCAGGCGATGGATCGCCTGCGCGCCGCACTTGCGGGCGTCGGCGTCGATCTGGCGGCGGGCACCGTCGCGCCCCGTCCCGCCCGCGGCGGCGGCGTTCTTGGCGTCACGGGCAAGGCCGGATCGGGCAAGACGCTCATGCTCGCCGCCCTCGTGCAGGCGCTGATCGCGGCGGGCGTCGAGGTGACGACGGGCGATCCGGAACCCAAGCGCCGGCGCGACGCGCGCAAGGTCGCGATCCTCGCGCCGACGAACAAGGCCGCTTCGGTGCTGCGCCTGCGCGGCGTGCCGGCAACGACGATCCACCGCGTCCTCTACACCCCCGTCTACGCGCCCGAGTTCGAGGCGCTGGCCGAATGGCTGGCCGCGGGCGGAACCCGGCCCGTGATCGAGGGGCTGAGCGAGGCGGCCCTCGACCGCGCTGCGGAATTCTACGCCGAGGCGCGGTCCGTGCCCGGCGCGCTCGCCACCGCGGGCCTCAGGGGGTCGGACTTCATCCGCGGCTGGACGCGGCGCGAGGATCCGCTCGACATCGGCCTCATCGACGAAAGCTCGATGCTCGACGACCGACAACTCGAGGACCTGCGCGAGATCTTCCCGACGCTGATCCTCTTTGGCGATCCGGCCCAGCTTGCCCCGGTCGGGCAATCGGGGGCGATGGCCTTCGACCGCCTGCCGCCCGCCGACATCCTGACGCTCGCGCGCATCCACCGGCAGGAGGCCGACAGCCCGATCCTCGATCTCGCCCATGCGCTCGCGGATCCCGCGCTGGGGTTCGAGGCGTTCGAGCGGATGATCGCCGACGCCGCGCGCCGCGACGACCGGGTGGTGATGGCCGAGCGGGTCGATGCCGACCTGATGGCCCGCTCGCCCGTGCTCGTGTGGCGCAACGCGACGCGGGTGCGGCTGATCGCGGCCTTTCGCGCGGCGCATGGCTGCCCCGAGGATGCGCTCTTGCCCGGAGAGCCGCTCGTCTGCGACGGGATCGAACTGCCGGCCGCGCACCGGCGGCGGCGGATCGAGCTCGAGGTGCGCGGGCTCGTGAAGGGGGCGCAGGTGGTCTATCTGGGGCCGGGCGGCAAGCCCGGCTTTGCCCGGCTGCACATCCTCGGCGCCGAGGATCCGCGCGTCTCGGCCGCGGCCATCATCAAGATCGAAATCCCCGACCGAGACGAGCCGCTGATCGCCTCGGCCGCGCGGATGGGGGCGGCCTTCGTGCATGGCGCGGCGGTGACGGTGCACAAGGCGCAGGGGTCGCAATGGCCCGAGGTGCAGGTCTATGGCCCCGACCTCTGGGCCGCGGCGCAATCGGGGCGCGAGGAGGCAGGGCTGCCGCTGTGGAAGCGGCTGGCCTATGTCGCGCTGACGCGGGCCGAGCGGCGGCTGATCTGGGTGACGCGGGCGCGGCTGGCGCGGCCGCGCGCGGCACTTGCGACCGACGACCTGCCGCGACCGGTGCCCGCCCTGACCCCGGGCGAAGGCTGACGCCCCGTTGCGACGGGGAACGGCGGGGAAACGGCATGGGGAAGGCGCGGGCGGCCCCGTTGAGGGCCCGCCCGCGCCGCGCGGCGGGGCCGCGCCGGACCGCGGTGCGAGGAACCCTAATGCGCGGGGCGGATGAAGGTGCCGTTGCGCAGCTCGCGCACGGCCTGCATGAGTTCCTCGCGCGTGTTCATCACGATCGGGCCGTGCCAGGCGACCGGCTCGCGGATCGGGGCACCCGAGACGAGGAGGAAGCGCACCCCCTCGGGGCCGGCCGTGACCGTCACCTCGTCGCCCGCGCCGAACTCGATCAGCGTGCGGTTGCCCGAGAGGTCGCGGATGTTGACCTCCTGCCCGTCGACTTCCTTCTCGAGCAGGACGCCGCGCGGCGGGGCGGCATCGGCGAAGCGGGCGGCCCCCTCGAAGACATAGGCGAAGGTCGCGCGGCGGGTGTCGACCCCGAAGCTGCGCCGGCGCATGGGCGGCACGGTGATGTCGAGATACTGCGGCTCGGCGGCGATGCCGTCGACCGGGCCCTGGCGGCCCCAGAAGGACCCCACGATCACCTTCACCCTGGTGCCGTCATCGTCGATCACCTCGGGGATGTCGGCGCCGCGCACGTCCTGATAGCGCGGCCGGGTCATCTTGAGGTCGGCCGGCAGGTTCGCCCAGAGCTGGAAGCCGTGCATCTGGCCGCGCGCGTTGCCCGCGGGCATCTCCTGGTGCAGGATGCCCGAGCCGGCCGTCATCCACTGCACATCCCCCGCCCCGAGCGTGCCGCGGTTGCCGAGGCTGTCGCCATGCTCGACGCTGCCCGCGAGGACGTAGGTGATCGTCTCGATCCCGCGGTGGGGGTGCCAGGGGAAGCCCGCGCGGTAGTCGGACGGGCTGTCGCCGCGGAAATCGTCAAACAGCAGGAAGGGGTCCATCCGCTCGGGGTCGCCGAAGCCGAAGGCGCGGTGGAGCCGCACGCCCGCCCCCTCCATCGTCGGCGTGGCATGGGTTTCGCGGGTGACGGGGCGGATCGACATGGGCGCTCTCCTCGGACGGCTATCGGGCGGAAGATAGGCGCGAGGGCGGTCCCCGCCAAGCCCGGGCGGCGCAGGGGTGCTGTGCAGGCGCGCACGAGGGGCGGCGGCGGGGCGTGCGGCGCGCCGAAGTCGCGCGGCCATCAGCCCTTGCCGTCGCCCGCACCCTCGATCGCGCGCAGATCCGCGATCAGGTGATCGTCGCACGAGAGCCGCTGCGCGATCCTGCTGCCGGGCTCGACCACGCGCCAGAAGGGGATGACACCCTCGGCGGGCGTGCCCGTCGCCATCTCGGCCAGCGCCACCTCGGCGACGATGCGCAGATAGATCGCGGTCGTCACCGGGCAGGTGGCGGCGGCGCCGTTGCGCCGGGCGAGTTCGAGCCGCATCCGCTCGATGCTGCGCGTCTCGCCGCGCGGGATGCGGGCGATCCAGTTGGCGATGACGCCGGGCGAGGCGATGTACATCGCGCTCCCGGCCCTGAGGCCCGCGAAATCGGCCGGAAGCACGACCGTCTTCGGCGGTGTCGCCTTGTCGAACCGCCGGCGCCAGTCGGTCGGGCGCCGGGGTGGATTCGGTCGCGTCATGCTCATCTCCGCCCCTTGTTTGCGCCAAAGCTGGGGCGCGGATGGGGCGGGCGCAAGTATCCCGGATTTACCCTCATCCTTCCAATGAGTTGACCGCCTGCGCGAGGCCGTCGGCAAGATGGACCCACGGCAGCCGCTCGCCGGCGTGGACATGCACCGTGGGGGCGAAGCGGGCCGGATCATCGAGGGTTGCGGCGTAGAAGTGGATCTCGCCGGGGAAGCGGGCGGCGCGATAGGCCATCTGCGCGCCGCAGCGCGGGCAGAAGTCGCGCCAGACGCCGGGCGAGGAGGCATGCGTGACGGGCGCGCGGCCCGTCCAGGACCAGGCGCCATCGGCGATGCCGAAGAAGGAGGTGAAGGGCGCCGAGGTCGCGCGGCGGCAGCTTTCGCAATGGCAATGCGCCTGCCAGAGGGGCGCGGCAGTGGCGCGATAGGTGACATCGCCGCACAGGCAGCGGCCGGTGATCGGGGGGTGCATCGCGTCCTCCATCGGGTCGTCCCGGCCCGTAACCCCGCCACTATGCCCATCCACCGGATCGGCGCAACCGATCCGCCGCCCCGGGCGGAATCCCGCCTCTGGCCTTTCGTCGGGATTTCGACTATCGCGGCGGCGCAGCGAAAAAGGCAGGCTTCATGGACATCCGCAACATCGCCATCATCGCCCACGTCGATCATGGCAAGACGACGCTCGTCGATCAGCTCCTCAAGCAGTCGGGCGCCTTCCGCGAGGGGCAGGCGGTGGCCGAGCGGGTGATGGATTCGAACGACATCGAGCGCGAGCGGGGGATCACGATCCTCGCCAAGGCGACCTCGGTCGAATGGAAGGGCGTGCGGATCAACATCGTCGACACGCCGGGCCACGCCGACTTTGGCGGCGAGGTCGAGCGGATCCTCTCGATGGTCGATGGCGTCGTGCTGCTGGTCGATGCCGCCGAGGGGCCGATGCCGCAGACGAAATTCGTGACATCGAAGGCACTTGCGCTCGGGCTGCGGCCGATCGTCGTCGTCAACAAGGTCGACCGGCCCGATGCCGAGCCCGACCGGGCGCTGAACGATGTCTTCGACCTCTTCGCCAATCTCGGCGCGAATGACGAGCAGCTCGATTTCCCGCACCTCTTCGCCTCGGGCCGCGCAGGCTGGGCGGATGCGGCACTCGACGGGCCGCGCAAGGATCTTTCGGCGCTGTTCGACCTCGTGCTCGCGCATGTGAAGCCCCCCGCGCAGGCCGCGCGCGCCGATGAGCCGTTCCGGATGCTCGCGACAACCCTTTCGGCCGACGCCTTCATCGGGCGGATCCTGACGGGGCGGGTCGAATCGGGGCGGCTCCGGGTAGGCGAGACGCTCAAGGCGCTCTCGCGCACGGGCGAGCGGATCGAGCAGTTCCGGGTGAGCAAGATCCTCGCCTGGCGCGGCCTCGCGCAGGCGCCGATCGAGACCGCCGAGGCGGGCGACATCGTGACCATCGCGGGCATGTCGAAGGCGACCGTCGCTGACACGCTCTGCGCGCCCGAGATTGAGGTCGCGCTGCCCGCCCAGCCCATCGACCCGCCGACCATCTCGGTCACCTTCGGGATCAACGACAGCCCGCTTGCCGGGCGCGACGGCTCCAAGGTGCAAAGCCGCGTCATCCGCGAGCGGCTGATGCGCGAGGCGGAATCGAACGTGGCGATCCGGGTCGAGGACACGCCCGGCGGCGAGGCCTTCATCGTCTCGGGCCGGGGCGAATTGCAGATGGGCGTGCTGATCGAGAACATGCGCCGCGAGGGGTTCGAGCTGTCGATCTCGCGCCCGCGGGTGATCCTGCGCGAAGAGGGGGGCGAGACGCTCGAACCCATCGAGGAGGTCATCATCGATGTCGATGACGAATTCACCGGCGCCGTCATCGACAAGATCACCGGCGTCCGCCGCGGCGATCTGGTCGAGATGAAGCCCGCCGGCGCGGGCAAGACGCGCATCATCGCGCATGTGCCCTCGCGCGGGCTCATCGGCTATCATGGCGAGTTCCTGACCGACACGCGCGGCACGGGCGTGCTGAACCGCATCTTTCACGGCTGGGCGCCGTGGAAGGGGCCGATCCAGGGCCGCCGCCAGGGGGTGCTCGTGTCGATGGAAAAGGGCGTCTCGGTCGCCTATGCGCTCTGGAACCTCGAGGAGCGGGGCCGCATGTTCATCGGCCCGCAGGAAGAGGTCTATGAGGGCATGATCATCGGCGAGCATTCGCGCGACAACGACCTCGAGGTGAACCCGCTCAAGGGCAAGAAGCTCACGAACATCCGCGCCGCGGGTTCGGACGAGGCCGTGCGCCTCACCCCCGCGGTGAAGCTGAGCCTCGAGGCCGCGATCTCCTACATCGAGGATGACGAACTTGTGGAGGTGACGCCCAAGATCGTCCGCCTGCGCAAGCGCCACCTCGACCCGCACGAGCGCCGGCGGCTGGCGAAATCGGCCTGAGGGATCAGCCGGCCGGTTCGGGCGACGCTGCGGGCAGGCCGCGAAAGCCCTGCGCCACGACGTATTTCTCGGCGCTGTCGGACCGGCTCGCGGGCGGCTTGATGTTCGAGACCTTGGCGAAGGCCTGCTTGAGCTTGGCCTGAAGCCCGCCCTCGGCGCCGCCGGCCAGCACCTTGGCCACGAAGGTGCCGCCGGGCGCGAGGACATCGAGCGCGAAATCGGCCGCGGCCTCGCACAGCGCCACGATCCGCAGATGGTCGGTCTGCCGGTGGCCCGACGAGGCCGCCGCCATGTCCGAGAGCACGACATCGGCCTGCCCCCCGAGCAGCGCCTTGGCCGCGGCCTCCGCGCCTTCGTCGAGGAAATCCATCTGGTGAACCTCTGCCCCCGCGAGCGGATCGACCGCCTGCAGGTCGATCCCGAGCACCCGCCCCTGCGCCTTGCCCGGACGGTCGCCGCGCGCGTTCACCCGCGCCACCGCCACCTGCAGCCAGCCGCCCGGCGCGCAGCCCAGATCGACGACGCGCGCGCCGGGGCGCAGGAAACCGAGGCGATCGTCAAGCTCGATCAGCTTGAAGGCCGCGCGGCCGCGATAGCCCTCGGCCTTGGCGCGCGCCACATAGGGATCGTTCAGTTGCCGCTCGAGCCAGCGGGTCGAGGACAGCTTGCGCCCCTTGGCCGTCTTGACGCGCACGCGCAATTCGCGCCGGCCTCGCCCCGAGGTCGTGCCCGTTCCGGCCCCCGATCCGCCTCCCGATCCGCCCCCCGATCCCGATCCGCCCCCGCTCATGCCGCGCCCCCCTCGGTCGTCAGCACGCCATCGGCCGACATCTGGTCGTAAAGAAGCCCCTCGCGCAGGCCGCGGTCGGCGACCGACAGCGCATCGGTCGGCCAGACCCGCATCAGCGCCTGCAAGATCGCCGCCCCCGACATGATGAGGGTGTGCCGCTCGCGCCCGATGCGCGGATCGGTGCGCCGCCCCTCGGGGCCGAGGGCGAGGTATTCCCGGATCACCCCGTCGATCTGCGCGCTCGTCATCGTCAGCCCGTCCACCCGCGTGCGGTCGTATCGGCGCAGCCCGAGGTGGGTCGCCGCGACCGTCGTCACCGTGCCCGAGGTGCCGATGATCTGGAAGCCCTCGCGCCGGGTCTCGGCGTTGTAGGGCGAAAAGCCGGTCAGGTTCTCCTCGAAATGCCAGCTCATCAGGGCAAAGCGCGCGGCGTCGCTCTGGACGTCGGCGAAGGCCTCGTGCAGCGTCGCGACCCCGATCGGCACGCTGATCCAGTCGACGACGCGCGCCCCCCCCGCCGCGCCGCGCAGCCCGGGGCCGAGCGCGAGGACGGCACGCGCCCGCCCCTCGGGCGGCACCGCCGCAAGGTCGATCCAGACGAGTTCGGTCGACCCGCCGCCGATGTCGACGACAAGCAGGTTCTCGGTCGCTGGATCGATCAGCGGCGCGCAGGAGACGACGGCAAGGCGCGCCTCTTCCTCGGGCGCGATGATCTCGAGCCGAAGGCCCGTCTCGCGTTCGACCGTGCGGATGAACTCGGGCGCATTCGAGGCGCGCCGGCAGGCTTCGGTCGCGACAAGGCGCATCCGCGCGACCCCGTGGCGTTCGAGCTTCTGCTGGCAGACCCGGAGCGCCTGCACCGTGCGCCCCATCGAGGCGCGCGACAGCCGCCCCGAGGCGCCGAGCCCCTGCCCGAGCTGGACGGTTTTGGAAAAGCTGTCGACGACATGCAGATACGATCCGCGCGGACGCGCGATCAGCATGCGGCAACTGTTCGTGCCCAGATCCAGCGCCGCATAGAGCGGCGCCGGATCGGGCGAGACGGCGCGGGACGAACCCGTCGCACCCTTGGCGCGCCAGCCTCGCGGCGGCGCAAGTCGGGTCGCGTCCGCACCGTCGGGACGCTGGGGCGCCACGTTCCGCCCTCCGATCTTTGGTTGAGCGCGAGGTTACAGACGCCCCGCCCCCCGCGCAAGCGCCCTCGCTGTCGCTCGCATCGCGCCAAGGGTCGAAATCCGGCGTGGACGCGGACGCGGGCGCGCTATCTGTTCGGGGCGGTCGCGGAGGTTTGCATGCCCGAGGTCACCATCGTCTGCTGGCGCGACATTCCCGCGCAGGTCATCGTCGGCAAGGGCCGGCGCGGCGCCAAGGTGCAGCTGTCGGAGCGGTTCGAGCAGGCCATCGACCGCTGCGCGATGAAAATCGGGGCGCGCGACACCGACAGCTACCTCGCCGAATGGCGCAAGGCCCCGCCCTATGAGGTGGAGGGAGAGCCCGAGGAGGTCGCGAAGTCCGAGGCCGCGCGGCTCGAGGCCGAATACGACACCGCGCGGCTGCGCGCGCTCATCGACAACGAAGGTCGCCTCTGAGCAGGGGAAGAAAACCATGGCACTCTTGAAACTGCGCCGCGAGGCGGCTGCCGATCCGGGCGCGCTCGCGGCCTTCCTGCAGGGCTTCTCGATCGAGGTCATGCCGCGCACGGCCGAGAAGATCGCCGATTTCCGCCCGCTCCTGCCCGCCGGCACGCGCGTCTACATCGCCCATATCGAGGGCACGCCGATTGCCGACATGGTCGCGACCGCCGCCCGGCTGCGCGCCGAGGGGTTCGAGCCGATGCCCCATTTCCCGGCCCGAATCATCGCCGACCGCGCCACCCTCGCGGACTGGATCGCGCGCTATCGGGCTGAGGCCGGCATCCGGCAGGCGCTGCTGCTCGCGGGCGGGGTCGCCCATCCGGTGGGGGATTTCCATTCCTCGATGCAGCTGATCGAGACGGGCCTGTTCGACGGGTTCGAGCGGCTCCACGTCGCGGGCCACCCCGAGGGCAACCGCGACATCGACCCCGACGGATCGGACCGCAACGTGATGGAGGCGCTGCGCTGGAAGCAGGCCTTCACCGAGCGCACCGATGCGCGCGTGGCGCTGGCGACGCAGTTCTGCTTCGAGGCCGCCCCCGTCATCGCCTGGGTCAACCGCCTCGCGGCCGAGGGGATCTCGATCCCCGTCCACATCGGCGTCGCGGGCCCGGCGAAGCTGCAGACGATGATCAAGTTCGCCATCGCCTGCGGCGTCGGCCCCTCGCTGCGGGTGCTGCAGAAGCGCGCGAAGGACGTCACCAAGCTGCTGCTGCCGTTCGAGCCCGACGGCTTCCTTGCCGATCTCGCACGCCACAAGGCGATGAACCCGGGCTTTGGCATCGAGGCTGTGCATTTCTTCCCGCTGGGCGGCATCGGGGCCACGACGGAGTGGGTCCGCAACAACACGGGCGCCGCGGGCGCCGCAGATTGAAGGAGACGCGGCCATGACCAGAACCGTCCTCGAATCGAAAACGAAAACCGTCGTCATCGGCTTTGACGAGCCCTTTTGTGTCATCGGCGAGCGGATCAACCCGACCGGCCGCAAGAAGCTCGCGGCCGAGCTCGAGGCCGGCGATTTCTCGACCGTCGAGAAGGACGCGCTCGAGCAGGTCGCCTGCGGGGCGATGGTGCTCGATGTGAACGCGGGCGTCGTCTACAACTCGAACCCCAACCCCAACGAGACCGAACCTCCCCTGATGCGGCGGATGATCGAGCTGGTGCAGGGGCTGGTCGAGGTGCCGCTGTGCATCGACAGCTCGGTTCCCGGCGCGCTCGAGGCGGGGCTTGCCGTCTGTCAGGGGCGGCCGCTTTTGAACTCGGTCACCGGCGAGGAGGAGCGGCTGGAAAAGATCCTGCCGCTCGTCAAGAAATACAACGTCCCCGTCGTCGCGATCTCGAACGACGACACGGGCATTTCCGAGGATCCCGACGTCCGCTTTGCCGTCGCCAAGAAGATCGTCGAGCGCGCCGCCGACTTCGGCATCCCGGCCCATGACATCGTCGTCGATCCGCTGGTGATGCCGGTGGGCGCGATGGCCTCGGCGGGGCGGCAGGTCTTCGCCCTCGTGCGCCGGCTGCGCGATGAGCTTGGCGTCAACACCACCTGCGGGGCGTCGAACATCAGCTTCGGCCTGCCGCACCGCCACGGGATCAACGCGGCCTTCTTGCCGATGGCGATCGGGGCGGGGATGACCTCGGCCATCATGAACCCGGTGCGCCCGGTCGAGATGGAAGCGATCCGCGCGGCGAACTTCCTGATGAACCACGACGCCAACGGCGGCGAGTGGATCCGCTTCGCCCGCGTGCTCGAGGCGGTCGAGGCCGGCACCCCCTTCCCCGAGGCGGCGGCCGCTGCGGCGGCGGCGGGCGGGCGGGGCGGGCGCAGCGGCGGGCGCGAGGGGCGCCGGCGCGGCTGATCCCCCCTCAGTCGGCCTCGGCCCGGACGCGCCGCGCGCGCTCGGTCTCGGACTTGAGCTGCCCGCAGGCGGCCATGATGTCCTCGCCGCGCGGCGTGCGGATGGGGCTCGCATAGCCCGCCTTGTAGACGATGTCGGCGAAGGCCTCGATCCGCGCCCAGTCCGAACGCTCATAGGGGGCGCCGGGCCAGGGGTTGAAGGGGATGAGGTTGATCTTGGCCGGTATCCCCGCGATCAGCCGCACGAGCCGCCGCGCATCCTCGTCGCTGTCGTTCACGCCCCTGAGCATGACGTATTCGAAGGTGATCCGCTCGGAGTTCGACAGGCGCGGATAGTCGCGCAAGGCCGCAAGCAGCGCCGCGATGTTCCATTTGCGGTTGATGGGCACGAGCGTGTCGCGCACCGCATCCGTGGTGGCGTGGAACGACACCGCGAGCAGGCAGCCGATTTCCTGCGCGGTGCGCGCGATCTCGGGCACGACGCCCGAGGTCGACAGCGTGATGCGCCGGCGCGACAGGCTGATCCCCTCGCCGTCCATCACGACCTGCATCGCGTCGCGCACTGCCTCGAAATTGTAGAGCGGCTCGCCCATGCCCATGAGGACGACGTTCGACAGAAGCCGCGTCTCGTCCTTCGGCGCGCCGGGGACGGGCCATTCGCCCAGATCGTCGCGCGCGACCATCACCTGCCCCACGATCTCGGCCGCCGTCAGGTTGCGCACCAGCCGCTGCGTGCCCGTGTGGCAGAACGAGCAGGTCAGCGTGCAGCCCACCTGCGATGAGATGCACAGCGTCCCGCGATCCTCCTCGGGGATGTAGACCGTCTCGACCTCGTGCCCGCCCTCGATCCGCAAGAGGTATTTGCGCGTTCCGTCGGCCGAGACCTGCCGCACCACCACCTCGGGCAGGGCGATGCGGAAATGATCGCCGAGGAAGGCGCGGTAATCCTTGGCGAGGTTCGTCATCGCCGCAAAGTCGCGCACGCCCCAGTGATAGAGCCATTGCCACACCTGCCCCGTGCGCATCCGCGCCTGCCCCTCGGGGGTGCCGGCGGCAATGAGGGCCGCGCGCAGCCCCTCGCGTGTGAGCCCGATCAGGTTCGGGCGCGGGTCGGCCTCGGGGTCGTTGCGGCGCGGCACGGTGCGGACATCGGGGGCGATCGGGGCGGTCATGGCGAAACCTTCGGGCGACATGGATCCCATATAGGCGCAATCCGCGCCCGAGGGAACGCCCACCCCTTGCGGGCGGGGCGCGCATGGGGTCTTTTGCCCGCCATGCCCGCATCCCCCACCCCCGTGCCCGCCGTCCGCCCACTTGCCGGGGTCGCGTGGATGCTTGCCTCGGGGCTGTCCTTCGTGGCCGTCACGGGCATCGTGCGCCATCTCGGCACCGATCTGCCGGCGGCGCAATCGGCGTTCATCCGCTATGCGATCGGGCTCTTGTTCGTGGCCCCGCTCCTGATCCGGGTCGGGCGGGATGCGGTGCGCCCCGGCACGCTCGGGCTGCACCTCGGGCGCTCGGTCGTCCATACCGGGGGCGTCGTGCTGTGGTTCTATGCGATGGCGCGCATCCCGGTGGCCGAGGTGACGGCGATCGGCTATCTGAACCCGATCCTTGCCACCATCGGCGCGGTCCTCCTGATGGGCGAGCGGATCGCGCTGCGGCGGGGGCTTGCAATCGCGGTCGCGATGGTGGGCGCGCTGATCGTGCTGCGGCCGGGGCTGCGCGAGCTCGGCTCGGGGCATCTGGGCCAGCTCGGCGCGGCGGTGTGCTTCGCGGCCTCCTACCTCATCATGAAGCGGCTGAGCGAGGGCACGCCCGCCTCGATCATCGTCGCGACGCTCTCGCTCGGGGTGGCGGTGGTGCTCGCGCCCTTCGCGCTCTGGGTCTGGGTGCCGGTCGGGGCGGTGCAGGTGGCCTGGCTCGCGCTGGTCGCGGCCTTCGCGACGGCGGGGCACTATACGATGACGCGGGCCTTCGCGGTCGCCCCCCTGACGGTGACGCAGCCCGTGACCTTCCTGCAACTCGTCTGGGCGACGCTTCTGGGTGCGCTCGTCTTTGGCGAGGGGGTCGATGCGGCGGTGCTGCTGGGCGGCGCCGTCATCATCGGGGCGATCAGCTACATGACATGGCGCGAGGCGCAGCTGCGCCGCCGCCCGCTGACCCCGGCACCCGCCGAGACGAAGGGCTGAGGCCCGTCAGCCGCGCGGGCGGGCGAGGCGGGCGAGCACGCTCTGGCGGGTGATCCGCCGCCCGTCGGGCAGCGCAAGCTCGGGCGCCTCGCACAGCCGCTCCATCACCGCCCGGGCGGGGGTGTCGGGCGCGACGGGCGGGCTTGTGGCCTCGGGCCGCGCGGCCTCGGCCGGATCTTCAGCCAGATCTTCGGCCCGCAGCACCGAGAGCGGGTTCATGTGCGCGACGAACTCCGCGACATAGTCCGAGACGGGTGCGGCGATGATCTCGCGCGCGGTGCCGGTCTGCACGATCCGCCCGCCCTCCATCAGCGCGATGCGGTTGCCGATCTTGAATGCCTCGTCGAGATCGTGGCTGACAAAGACGATGGTGCGCCGCAGCCTGGCCTGAAGCTCCAGCAGCTCATCCTGAAGGCGGGCGCGGATCAGCGGGTCGAGCGCCGAGAAGGGCTCATCCATCAGCAGGATCGGCGCCTCGGTGGCAAAAGCGCGCGCGAGCCCCACGCGCTGCTGCATGCCCCCCGACAGCTCGCCCACCTTGCGCCCGCCCCATTGCGACAGCCCCACGAGGTCGAGCTGCGCCGCGACGCGGCGGGCGCGCTCGGGGCCCGACACGCCCGCGAGTTCGAGGCCAAGGCCCACATTCTCGGCCACCGTCCGCCAGGGCAGAAGGCCGAACTGCTGAAAGACCATCGCGATGCGCCCGCGCCGGAGCGCGCGCAGCTGCGCCTCTGACGCCGAGCCGACCGCGACCATGCCCGCGCCGTCATGGACGCGCACCTCGCCCCGCACCACCGGGTTGAGGCCGTTGACCGCGCGCAGGAGCGTCGATTTCCCCGACCCCGACAGGCCCATGAGCACGAGGATCTCGCCCTGCCCGACCGAGAGGCTCGCGTCATGCACGCCGAGGATCTGGCCCGTGCGCGTCTGGATCTCGGCCCGCGAGAGGCCCTGATCCATGAGCGGCAGCGCCGCCTCGGGCCGCTCGCCGAAGACGATCGAGACGCGGTCGAACTCCACCGCGTTCATCGCGGCCCCCGGCGCAGCATCCGGTCGAGAACGATGGCGAGGACCACGATCACGAGGCCCGCCTCGAAGCCGAGCGCGGTATTGACGGAATTGAGCGCGCGCACGACCGGCACGCCGAGGCCCGACGCCCCGACGAGCGCGGCAATCACGACCATCGAGAGAGAGAGCATGATCGTCTGGTTGAGGCCCGCCATGATCTGCGGCGCCGCATGCGGCAGTTCGACCTTCCAGAGCTTCTGCGCGGGCGTCGCGCCGAAGGCGAGCGCCGCCTCGGCGAGCGCGGGCGGCGTCGAGGAGATGCCGAGATGGGTGAGCCGGATCGGCGCGGGCAGCACGAAGACGACCGTCGCGATCAGCCCCGGCACCATGCCGAGGCCGAAGAAGACGATGGCCGGGATGAGATAGACGAAGGTCGGCAGCGTCTGCATGAGGTCGAGGACGGGGGCGAGGGCGGCATGGAGCCGCGGCCGGTGCGCCGCCGCGATCCCGATCGGCACGCCGAGGCCCATGCAGACGATGCAGGAGGCGAGGATGAGCGTCAGGCTCTCGACCGTCTCGTCCCAGTAGCCCTGGTTGAGGATGAAGAGGAACCCCGCAAGCACCAGCGCGCAGGTCTGCCAGCGGCGCTGAAGGGCCCAGGTGAGCAGCACGAAGGCCGCGACGACGAGGGCGGCGGGCGGCGTCTCGAGGCACCAGGCGATGGCGGCGATCACTGCCTCGATCCCGGCCGAGACCACATCGAAGGCGGGCCGTGCCTCGGCCTTCAGCCAGTCGAGCGCGGATTTCGCGGCCTTGCCCACGGGGATCTTGGCGCCGCCGTCGAACCAGCCTGCGAGGGTCTCGAGAAGGCCTGCGGGGGTGTCGGACATCGGGATCCAGCCGAGGGGTGCGATCCGGGGGCGACCGGGGGGGGCGCCTTGGGGGGACGGCGCGGCGGGGCCAACGAGGCCCCGCCGCGCCGCGCCCTGCGCCCGGGCTCGATGCCCGGGCGCAGGGCGTCCCCGAGCTATTTCAGCGCCGCCGCGACCGCGGCCGCCGCATCGCCGCCGTCCTTCGTCGTGACGCCCTCGATCCAGCCCTGCCAGGCGGCGGGGTTGGCCGCGAGCCAGGCCTTGGCGGCCTCGCGCGGGTCGGTGCCGTCATTGAGGATGGCGCCCATGATCTCGTTCTCCATCTGCAGCGAGAAGACGAGGTTCTGCAAGAGCTTGCCCGTGTTGGGGCATTCCGCGACAAGCCCCGCGCGGGTGTTCGTCGCAACGATCGCGCCGCCGAGGTTCGGGCCGAAGAAATCGTCGCCCCCGGTCAGATAGGTCATCTCGAAATTGGCGTTCATCGGGTGGGGTTCCCAGCCGAGGAAGACGATCGGCTGCCCGGCCTCGGTCTTGCGCGCGACCTCGGCGAGCATTCCCTGTTCGGAGCTTTCGACAAGCTCGAAGCCGTCGAGCCCGAAGGGCCCCGAGGCGATCATGTCGAGGATCAGGCGGTTGCCGTCATTGCCGGGCTCGATGCCGTAGATGCTGGCGCCGAGCGCGTCCTTGTGGTCCTTGATGTTGCCGAAGTCCGAGATGCCGAGCGCGGCGCCCGCGGCATTGGTGGCGAGCGTGTATTTCGCCCCCTCGAGGTTCGTGCGCACCGTCTCGACCGTGCCCGCCTCGCGATAGGGGGCGATGTCGGCCTCCATCGTGGGCATCCAGTTGCCGAGGAAGACATCGACATCGCCCGAGGCGAGGCCCGCATAGGTCACCGGCACCGAGAGGACCTTCGTCTCGGTCTCATACCCAAGCGCCTCGAGCACGAGGGTGGTTGCGGCGGTGGTGGCGGTGATGTCGGTCCAGCCCACATCGGAAAACACCACCTTGTCGCAGGCGGCAGAGGCCTGCCCCGCGGCGCAGGCGGCAAGGGCTGCGGCGATGATGCCGGTGCGGAACGCTGTCATCTGATCTCTCCCCTTCGGATGGTCAGGTTTGTTGATTGACGGCTCAATAAACGACGCGTTAGAGGTCGTGGCAAGGGCAAACGCGGGGGCGGTGCATGCGCAGGACCAATGTGGAGCCTATCCGAAAAGCGGCATTGGTCAACGCCGCGATCTCGGAGATTGCGGATGCCGGCACGCTCGAGGTCACGGTCGGGCAGATCGCGCGCCGGGCGGGCATGTCGCCGGCCCTCGCGCATCACTATTTCGGCTCGAAAGAGGCGCTGTTTCTGGCCGCGATGCGCCATGTGCTGACGGTCTACGGCGCCGAGGTGCGGGGCGCGCTGGCGCTGGCCGAGGGGCCGCGTGCGCGGCTCGACGCGATCGTGCGCGCGTCGTTCTCGGCCACGAACTTCCGGCGCGACGTGGTGGGGGCGTGGCTCAACTTCTACGTCCTTGCCCAGACGGTGCCCGAGGCGCGGCGCCTGCTCGCGGTCTATCAGCGGCGGCTGCGCTCGAACCTCGTCGCGGCGCTGCGCCCGCTGGTGGGGGCCGAGGCGGGGCACGTCGCGGACCGAATCGGCGCCATGATCGACGGCGTCTATCTGCGCGAGGCGCTCGGGCAGCGGGCGCCCGACCGGCAGACGGCGGTCGCGCAGGTGGGCGCCGTCATCGCCGATGCGCTGGCCGCTTCGGGGTGCCGGCAGGGATGACCACGGATTTCGTGATCGTGGGCGCGGGCTCGGGCGGTTGCGCGGTGGCGTGGCGGCTGGCCGAGGCGGGCGCGAGCGTCACGGTGATCGAGCATGGCGGGTCGGATGCGGGCCCCTTCATCAACATGCCCGGCGCGCTGTCCTATCCGATGAACATGGCGCGCTATGACTGGGGCTTTGCCTCGGAGCCCGAGCCGGGCCTCGGGGGGCGGCGGCTCGCCACGCCGCGGGGCAAGGTGATCGGGGGGTCGTCCTCGATCAACGGGATGGTCTATGTGCGCGGCCACGCGCGCGACTTCGACCACTGGGCCGAGGCGGGCGCGACCGGCTGGTCGCATGCCGACGTGCTGCCCTATTTCCGCCGGATGGAGGACTGGCACGGCGCCGAGGACGGCACCGACCCCGCCTGGCGCGGCGCGGGCGGGCCAGTCAAGGTCAGCCGCGGCCGGCGCGAGAACCCGCTCTTTGCCGCCTTCGTCGAGGCCGGCCGCGAGGCGGGCTATGGCGTGACGCCCGACTACAACGGCGCGCGGCAGGAAGGCTTCGGCGCGATGGAGGCGACGATCTGGCGCGGCGCGCGCTGGTCGGCGGCCTCGGCCTATCTGCGCCCGGCGCTGGCGACGGGGCGGGTGCGGCTCGTGCGCGCGCTCGCCCGCCGCGTCGTCTTCGAGGGGCGGCGCGCGACGGGGGTCGAGATCGCGCGCGGCGGGACGGTCGAGACGATCGCGGCCGCGCGCGAGGTCATCCTCGCCGCCTCGAGCATCAACACGCCGAAGCTTCTGATGCTCTCGGGCGTGGGGCCGGCGGCGCATATGGCAGGCCACGGGATCGCGGTTCTCGCCGACCGGCCCGGGGTCGGGTCGAACCTGCAGGACCACCTCGAGGTCTATGTGCAGTTCGCCGCCCGCCAGCCGATCACGCTCGCGCGCTACTGGAACCTCTGGGGCAAGGCCTGGGTGGGCGCGCAATGGCTCTTTGCCCGGCGAGGGCCCGGCGCGTCGAACCAGTTCGAGGCCTGCGGTTTCATCCGCTCGGCCGCCGGGATCGACTATCCCGACATCCAGTTCCATTTCCTGCCGATCGCGGTGCGCTATGACGGCAAGGCCGCCGCCGGTGGCCACGGCTTTCAGGTCCATGTCGGGCCGATGCGCTCGAAGTCGCGCGGCACGGTGCGGCTGCGCGATGCCGACCCCGAAAGCGCGCCCGAGATCCGCTTCAACTACATGTCGCACCCCGACGATGCGCCCGAGTTCCGCCGCGCGATCCGCCTGACGCGCGAGATCTTCGCCCAGCCCGCGATGGCCGCCCATGTCGCGCGCGAGATCCAGCCGGGCGGGGCGGTGCAATCGGATGCCGAGATCGACGCCTTCGTGCGCGACCATGCCGAGAGCGCCTATCATCCCTGCGGTACGGCGCGCATGGGGCGGGCCGACGACCCCGGCGCGGTCGTCGACCCCGAGGGGCGCGTGATCGGGGTGGGCGGGCTGCGGGTCGCCGACACCTCGGTCTTTCCGCGCATCACGAACGGCAACCTCAACGCGCCCGCGATGATGACGGGCGAGAAGATCGCCGACCACATCCTCGGCCGGGCGCCCCTCGCCGCGCTGAACCTCGAGCCCTGGGTGCATCCGGACTGGCGGACGGCGCAGCGCTGAGCGTTTCTTAACCTTTTATTAAGTTTTGTGTTGAACGCGCGCGCGATCCTCTCAGATGATGCGGCATGGGAGCGATTCGTCATCTTCTGGCGCTGTTCGTGCTCTGCGCGTCCGTCCTCGGCGCGCAGGCAGTCGAACCCCTTGCAGGCCGGGCGAGTGTCAGCGACGGCGACACGCTGCGGCTGGGCGAGGCGCGGCTGCGCATCCATGGCATCGACGCGCCCGAATCCGATCAGCGTTGCACCAGTGCTTCCGGGGCGGAATGGGCCTGCGGGGCGTGGTCGACCTCCGTCCTGCGCGGGCTGGTCGCCGGACGCGAGTTGAGCTGCGCGGCGATCGAGCGCGACCGCTATGGCCGCTGGGTCGCGCGCTGCAATGCGGGCGGGACCGACATCGGGGCGGCCATGGTCGCGACCGGGGCGGCGTTGGCCTATCGACGCTATGCGCCCGATTACGTCGCGATCGAGGCCGTCGCCCGGTCCGAGCGGCGCGGCATCTGGGCGGGCGCCTTCGTCGCCCCCGAGGACCACCGCGCCGCCGCGCGCACCAAACCGCAGACGGTGGCGGCAGGGCCCGCGGGCTGCCCGATCAAGGGCAACATCTCGGCCTCGGGGCGCATCTTCCACAGCCCGGGCCAGCTCGACTATGACCGCGTCGTGATCGATCCTGCTCGGGGGGAGCGGTGGTTCTGCTCGGCCTCGGCCGCGCGCGCCGCCGGCTGGCGCGCCGCCCGCCGCTGAGGGGAGTTTACTTCGCCCGCGCCCGGGCGTAGCTCGGCCCCATGTCCTCCCCCGCGTCCAAGCCCCGCCCCGTGGTGCGCCTGCTCGACCGGCGCACTCCGCCCCATATCCTGACGCTGGTGGCGATGGCGGGGCTGTCGGCGCTGACCATGAACGTCTTCCTGCCCTCGCTGCCGGGGATGGCGGTGTTCTTCGGGGTGCCCTACGCGCAGATGCAGCTTGCCGTCACGCTCTATCTGGGCCTGAGCGCGGCGCTGCAGATCATCCTCGGGCCGCTGTCGGACCGCTACGGGCGCAGGCCCGTGCTGCTCGCGAGCGGGGCGATCTTTCTCGTGGCCTCGCTCGGCACCATCCTCGCGCCGACGGTCGAGGTGTTCCTCGTCTGCCGCATGGCGCAGGCCGTCATCGCGAGCGGTCTGGTCCTGAGCCGCGCCATCGTGCGCGACATGGTCCCGGACGCCGAGGCGGCGTCGATGATCGGCTATGTCACGATGGGCATGTCCATCGTGCCGATGATCGGGCCGGTGCTGGGCGGGATCCTCGATGAAGCCTTCGGCTGGCAGGCCAATTTCAGCCTGCTTCTGGTGCTGGGCGTTGCGGTCGTGACGCTCGTGTATTTCGATCTGGGCGAGACGGCGACCCGGCGGCAGGCGAGCTTTGCCGCGCAGGTCCGGCTCTATCCGATCCTCTTCACCTCGCGCCGATTCTGGGGCTATGCGGTCGCGGCGATGGGGGCGTCGGGGGCGTTCTTTTCCTATCTCGGCGGCGCGCCCTTCGTGGGCGGGGTGGTCTTTGGCCTCTCGCCCGCCGAGGTCGGCATCTATTTCGCGATCCCCGCCGCGGGCTACGGGCTCGGCAATTTCCTCTCGGGGCGCTTTTCGGCGCGCGTCGGGATGGACCGGATGGTGCTCGCCGGGTCATGCGTGCTCGGGGCGGGGATGGCGACCTCGCTCGGGCTGAGCCTCGCGGGGCTGTCGAATGCGACGGTGTTCTTCGCCCTCGTCTCGACCGTCGGGATCGGCAATGGCATGACGCTGCCCAACGCGACCGCGGGGATGATGTCGGTCAGGCCCGATCTGGCGGGGACGGCCTCGGGGCTCGGGGGCGTCCTGACGATCGGGGGCGGGGCCGCGATGTCTGCGGTCGCCGGCCTCCTGCTCGTGCCGGGCAGCAGCGAGGTGGCGCTGCTGGCACTGATGTTCGCCTCGGCGGTCGTGTCGGTGGTGGCCACGGTCGCGGTGATCTTCCGCGACCGCAGCCGTGCGGGCTGAGTGCTCAGGACGCCGCGAGCATCCGCCCGATCTCGTCCTTGAGGGTCA
>Ga0315900_10003949_pt1 | contig 21283 bp, 12 predicted proteins | sample LakEriMetagenome_FD_203521 | JGI IMG/M metagenome (GOLD analysis project Ga0315900, IMG submission 203521) | Freshwater fungal communities from buoy surface, Lake Erie, Ohio, United States - Buoy 12 MA114 | ecosystem: Environmental > Aquatic > Freshwater > Lake > Lake biofilm | place: USA: Lake...
CCAACCTGGACGCCTCGAAGATCACCTCCGGCACGCTGGGGACGGCACAGATCCCCAACCTGGACGCCTCGAAGATCACCACTGGCACGCTGGGGACGGCACAGATCCCCAACCTGGACGCCTCGAAGATCACCTCCGGCACGCTGGGGACGGCACAGATCCCCGACCTTGATGCCTCGAAGATCACCACCGGCACGCTGGCCAACGCCCGCACGAGCGGCACCAACCTCAACACCCCAAGCACCCTGGTGCTGCGCGACGCCTCGGGCAACTTCAGCGCCGGCACCATCACGGCGAACCTCAACGGCAACGCGGCCACGGCCACAACCGCGACCAACGCGACCAACGCGACCAACGCGACCAACGCCACGCAACTCAACGGTCAGCCGGCGTCGTTCTTTACCAACGCGGCGAACCTGACGGGGACGCTGCCCAGCAGTCTGCTGAGCGGTTCGTACACCAGCCCGCTGACCTTGAACAACCCAGCGAACGTGTTCACCGGCAACGGCGCGGGGCTGACGAACCTGAACGCCTCGAACATCTTGTCCGGCACGCTGGGGACGGCACAGATCCCCAACCTGGACGCCTCGAAGATCACCTCCGGCACGCTGGGGACGGCACAGATCCCCAACCTGGACGCCTCGAAGATCACCTCCGGCACGATCGGCTCGACCGTGCTCCCCGTGTTCTCCTGGACGAACTCGGCGCTGCCAGACCTTCCCATCAACCCCGTGGCGTATACCACCATCCCGGGGACAACGCAGGTGTTCTCCATGCGGGCGGGCGTCGCCGTTGTCAGTTGGAGCGTCTCGGGCTACAGCGGGTCGGCCAACACAGCCTTCGGCGTCCGCGTCCGTGCGGGGTCCAACACCGGACCGGTCACCAACTTCTTCTTCAACTCGAGCTTCACCCATCTCACCATCAGCGGGAACGCGGTGATCCCGATCCCCGCGTCCGGCAACACCACCTTCTCGCTGGAGATGATCCGTCGCGTTGGGAGCGGAGTCTTCGTGGCCGACCCCAACGATTCATTGACCGCCACCATCATCAATATCGGCCAGTGAGCGACCGGCCCACCGGCATCCGTCGGGACACCGGGGCCGAAGCGAACCGCATCCCCAGCGCCGTTGAGATGCCGGCTGCGGGAGAAGGGCACGCTGCGGGCCCCGGAGGAGATCGGGAGGCCGTCGGGCCGGCGGCGGCCGGTGGTCGCCAAGCACATGGGCGGTGAAGCGCGGAAGCTCCACCGCCCGGCAGGATGAACGGTTGATGAACGGGGACGGGGCGGTGCGCGTCGGCGCCGGTCAGCGATTGGCCGCGGCATCGAGGGTTCGCTCGAGCCTGGCGAGGCGGGCGGCGAGGTCTGCCAGGTCGGCGTCCTTGGCGGCCACATCGGCCTTGAGGGCGGCGATCTGGGCGTCCTTTTCGGCGCGGAGTTCACGCAGGGCGGCGACGGTGAGTGCGGTGGCGCCCTGCTCGATGACGACTTTGGTGCCGTCGTCGGTGGTCTGCACCCACTCGGGGAGAACCTTCTCGAGGCTTTGGGCGCGGAAGCCCATTTTCATGCCGGGGCTGGTGAGGTATCCGGCGTCGTCGTTGTACTGGAAGCGGATGGTCTCGATGGCCGAGACGGTGTCCAGGGCGCTGGTGAGCGGGGCGATATCGTGCTTCTTGCGTTCATCGGAGAGGGTGGCCCAGGCGCCGAAGCGGTTGAAGCAGGTGCCGTTGGTGTCGATAAACACGCGCACGGCGGCGGCCCGCTGGTCGGCAATGCGGAACGAGCCGTCGAAGGCGGACTCGACTGTCCAGGTGCGTGCGTTTCCGCCGGCGAAGGAGGTGAGGCCGAGCAAGGCGTTGCTGCTGCTGCTGGAGCCGATGTGCAGGTCCCACTCGGGGAAAACGTTGATGCCGACGCGGCTGACGCCGGTGGTCTGGGCTGATCTGATGGTGCAGCCTTCGCGGGCCGACCAGGGAGCGTCGGTGACGCCGGAGTAGGGCACCGAGAGGGCAAAGGCGCTCTGTGGGGTGAGGCCGACGGGCTGGCGGGGTGTGAGCGTTGTGGACCCCACGGAGACTCCGATCCAGCGCTGGGTTCCGTTGAACAGCTGCGTGGGCGAGCCGAAGTCCAGCTCGGTGGAGAACTTGCCGGCGACGGCGGTGACGGATTTGGTGACGCTGGCCAAGGCGGAGCCGCCGGACTCGGCGTTGAACAGGCGGAAGGTCAGAGTCGCCGGTCCGTTGAGCGGCGCACCGGAGCCGTCGGTGAGGAAGCCCTGATAGGGGATCAGGGCCGGGCCCCGGATGTTCAGCGTGCCGGTGCCGCTGGAGCCGTTCCAGCCGCCGACCTGGATGTAGTACAACTGGCCGGCTTGAGCGGTGAAGGTGAGGCGTGCCTGATTGAAGCCGCCGCTCTGGTCATCACAAGCCAGGCGGCAGGAGCCAAGGCTGCCTTCGTTGTTGCAGACCAGGGTGTCGTAGACGGCCAGAGTGGTGTCGAAGCCGGAGCCGATGGTGTCGATCGTGATCGGGCCGGTCTCGGGGGAGACCAATGTGTACCAGACGTCCTTGCCGCCCTGGCCTGAGAAATCGCACACGGCGTTGGAGCGGTCGGAGTCGGTGGCATTGGTGGTGTTGAAGGCGACGGAGGTGTTGCGGGAGGCAGCGATGGCTCCGGTACAGGCGTCATTGGCGGGCGCCTGCGCATGCGCGGCGGCGGCAAGGGCCAGAGGTGTCGCGAAGCAGGCGGTGCGAAGCATTCGGGCCAGACGGGTGGTGGGGGCGGCTGAAGCGGGGGCGGGGGTGGCGCGAGTGGTCATGGGGGTGTCCTTCGGCGAGCGGGCTCGGTCCGCGTGCTGCGCGGGTGGGCAGCGCAGGCCAAAGCGGCTGCCATGTGGGCAAGCGAGAGATCGCCCGTGCGGACGACAGGCAAACTGCACGGCGGTGCGGGCGGCGGGTCAGCCGGCCCGCTGGATCCACCCGCTCAGGGTGGAGCGGAGGCGGGCCTCGTCGGGCGCGACCGGCGAGGCGCTGGGCGCGAAGTAGCGGTCCTCCAGGGCCTTGATCTCCACCAGCAGGTCTTGCCTGGCGGCGGCGGGGAGAGCGGGTCCGCCGTCGGCGGCGATGCGGCGGAGGAGGTCGATGGTGGTGACGGGGTTGACCTGGCGGGGCATGACAAATCGCGGCGCCGCGGCGGGGGCGGCGGTGCGGCGGCGGGTGAGGCCCCAGACCAGCGCGACGATGAGGGCAAGCACGGCGGCAAGGGCCGCGTAGAGCGACCAATGCGGCCCTGGCAGGGCGGCGAGGGCGACGGTGGCGTCGGCGGGGACCAGGTCGGCATCGGCGTAGCGACGAAGGACGGGCAGGGGTGTGGGCGGCGATGGCGCCTCGCCGGGCTTGGGCTCGGGCGGCGCGGTGACCAGCGGTTCGCCCGCGGCGACGCGGAGCGTGGGGAAGCGGAAGGTTTCGGGGCGGCCTTGGGCGAGCAGCGTGACCGTCCACGAACGCTCGGTGAGGGCGACGGCGCGGCCCTTGGCGGCAAGCAGATCGGACACGGTGATGCCGTTGTCGGTGACCTTGTGGACGGTGAAGCCGGGGATGGAGGACAGGTCGGCCAGGGCGGCCAGGTCGGGGATCAGGCCGGCGCCGGAGGCTTTGACCTCGAGTGTGACGGTGCCGGCGGCGGGTGCGTCGGCGTCGGGTGCGGCGTTCGGGCGGGCGGGGCCGGCGAAGGCGCGGTCGTCGAGGATGAACTCAACCTTCAGGTCGCTGATGCGGGTGGGGGCGGCGGCGGCGGAGGCTGCCGCGGGCGGTGAGGCAGCGCTGACGGCCAGCGGGCCGGAGGCGATGGGGAGGATGACCATGCCGGAGGAGTCGCGGAAGTCCATGTCCAGCGAGAGGGCGGGGATGGTGTCGACGGCGGGGTCCTTGGCTTTGAGGACGAGGTAGGCGATGGGGGTCTGCTCCCAGCCTTCGCGGTTGCCGGCCAGGGGGCTGTCGATCGGCGTGGGGCGGATCTCGGGCTTGGCGAAGGCGACGGAGAGGACTTCAAAGCGGTCGCTCAGGGCTTCGCGGGCTTTCTTCTCGAACAGCTCGCGGTAGTCGATGGGCTCGCCGGTCATCGGGTTCCAGCCGTTGGCGGTGAGGTACTTGGCGAAGCCGCCGCTCTCGCGTGAGACGGCGACGGTGGACCAGACGCTGACGGCCAGGCCGAAGGGCTGGGTGCCGACGGAGGTGGGGCCGTCGACGGCGACGTTGAGTTGCACTTCGCTGAGCAGGTCCTGGTAGTACGCCAGGGTGGCGCGGATGGGGGCGGCGGCGGGATGGTCGCCGAGCAGTTCAGCGGCGGCGCGGGCGTAGCGGTGCTTGAGTTCGGGGTTGAGTTCTGAGAGCGAGCGGGCGGCTGCCTGGGCGAAGAGTTCAATGTGGCGGGCGCGGTGGGCCTCGGGCAGGGCAGCCAGAGCCTGGGCGACGGCGGCGAGCTGCGGGGTGTTCTGGGCGTCCTGCCGGGTGAGGAAGCCCAGGTCGGACGCGCCCAGGGCGGCGTTGAACCACTGGATGAACGGGCGGGCGGCGGGCTGGGCGTTGGGGCGGCCCAGTGCGGTGGTGTAGGCCGCGGCGGCACGGGAATAGAGCGAGAAGGCGTTGTCGCGGAGGCTGGTGTAGGTGGCCAGGTCGGCCTTGCGGCCGTAGAGGTACTCGGCCTGATCGAAGTTCAGGTCGGCGGCGGCGAGCAGGGCCTGCCAGGCCTCGGGGGCGGAGGCCTCCAGGGCGGGCACGAGATCGAGCGCGACGGAGTAGCCGCGGACCACTTCGGCGGCGAGTTGCTGCTCGGTGCGTTTGGTGCCGGCCTGCTGCTGCACCTGCTGGTTGCGCCACATGGTGGCCAGGCGCTGGCGCATGGCGTCGGCGAGCTTGAGGCGGGTGGCGACGGGGAGGGAGTCCAGCGGGCCGAAGACGGAGGCCAGGTCGGCGGGCTGGTAGACCTCGGCAGAGGAGTGGCTGGCGGCGAAGGCGTCGATGAGCAGTTGGACGGGCAGGGGGCCGATCTGCAGTTCGCGCAGCGAGGCGAGGGTGGAGGCGAGCTTGGCGAGGTGGCGTTGCTGGAGCGCGCGGGTGAGGGGGATGCCGTCGCCGCCACCGCCCCCGAAGCCGCCGTAGCCGCCGTACATGCCGTAGGGGCTGTACATGGAGGATCGGCCGGCGCGGCCGGAGGAGGGGCTGCGCTTGGTGTAGGTGGGCCAGGCCTTGAGGACGGCCTCGGCCAGAGCGCGGGCGCGAGCGGGGTCGGACGCGGCGATGGGGCGGATGAGGCCGAGGGCGGCGTCGATCTCGCCGGCTCCGCCCTGGGTGGTGGCGACGAGCAGTTCGAGCTTGGCGGCCAGGCCGGGGTCGATGGTCAGCAGCCACTGCTCGGAGGGGAGCAGGCGGGCGAGGTCATCGGCGGCGATGGGGCGCATGCGCTGCTGCTCGCCGTCGCCGTACCCCCCATACCCGCCGTACATGCTTGAGCTGCGCATGCCGCCCATCGCCATCATCCCCCCCATGCCACCCATCCCTCCCATCGCACGGCCGTACATCATCGACGGGTCGTACTGCTCCTCGTTGGGCATGCCAGCCAGCGAGCGGCTGAGTTCGGCTTCTTCCAGGATCGAGGCGGTGAGCAGGTTGAGGGCCGAACGCCAGTCGGCGGCGCTCTGCGGGCCGTGGCTGAGGATGGCGCGGCCGAGGCGGCCGACCAGGGCGAGCTGTTTGGCGCGGACCTCGGGCGGGGCTTGCATCTGCACCAGGGCGGTGCAGCGGTTCTTGACGCGGCGGATGACGCTCCAAGCCAGATCGGTGCGGGCGGGCTGGTTGGCGGGGCTGAACAGCTCGGTGAGCCAGGCATCGCCGGCGGCGAGATCGATGCTGTGGATGAAGCGGAGGACTTTGGAGAGCGCGGCGGTGCGCTGGGCCTCGCTGGCCAGCGGGGAAGCCAGGACCTCCTGGCTGAGCTGCCAGGCCTGGGTGAGGCGGGCGGTGCGTTCGTTCGGTTCGTCGGTGCGGCGGGCCTGGGCGTCGAACGCGGTGGCGTAGAGGTTGAGCAGTTCGACATCGCCGGTGGCGCGGGCCTGATCGAGCGGGGGCAGGTAGGCCTGGGCCTCGACGGTGAGGCCGGCGGCGACCAGAAAGCTGGCGGCGCGGGTGCGTTTGGCGGCGGAGTCGGGGGCCTCGGCCGGGCCGCCGAAGTGGGCGGTGCCGGCGGCGATGCGGGGCGTGACGACGGTGATGTCGCCGCCCCGCGAGCCGGAGTTGCGCAGCAACTGGCCCAGCAACAGGACGTGACGCTCGGTGAGGGTCTCCGGCCAGGCGTCGGCGACGGCGAGCACCTCGGTGGGCACCAGGGCCGAGTCGCCGGTGAGCAGTTGGGTGAGCGTCCACTGGTAGATGGCGGCGGCGTCGGCCCCGGCCTGCTCGGTGAGGAAGGTGCGGACGGCGGCCCAGTCACCGGCGATGACGGCCAGGCGGTAGCGTTCGGCGGTGGCGCGGACGATGGCCTGATCGCGGGCACGCTGGAGGGCGGCGATGGCGTCGGTCGGGGTGCCCGGTGAGGCGCCGGGGTCGGTTGCGGGCCGGCGGGGCATGCCCGGCAGAGAGGGGACGAGGTTGCGGACGCCGGCGGGGAGGCTTTGCAGGTCTTCGGGGGAGAGGCCTTCGGGGAGGACCATGCCCTCGGGGACGGCCAGGCCCGGCTCGGCGCCGTCGCCTTCAGGCGAGGTGGGGTCGCCGAGTTCGCCCATGTCGCCCCGAGAGGGGGCGCCGCTGCGACCAGCGGTGGCGGCGGCACCGAGGCCGTCGGTGGGGTCGGGCGGGCCGACGAGCGTTGCGGCGGCGCGGGCCAGGCGGGCGAGGCGGATGCGGGCGTCGATCACGCTGGTGGGGTCGCGGCGGAGGTTCATCCGCTGCAGGAGGCGGCCGATGGGGGTGGAGAAGGTGAGCCGCTCGGCGGGGTCGTCGCCGGCGCGGCCGCTGCGGGAGCCGTCGCCATCGCCGAAGCCGATCAGGTTGCCCATGCCGGTCATGCCGCCCATGCCGCGGCGGCCCATCGGCTCCTCGACCATCTCCCAGTCGAAGCCGCCCCGGCCTTCGCCGATGGGGGCGAGGTCGATGTCGGGCGCCGGCTCGGCCAGCGCCGGGGAGGGCGCGTGGCTGGGGGCGGACAACGCCAGGGCCAGACCGGCGAGTCCGAGCAGGCGGATGGCGGTGGGGCGGGCGGGGGCGGTGTGCGTGGTGGTCATGGGAAAGGGCCGGTGAAGCGGGCGTGAATCAGACCGAAGGGACGTGGCGCGTGTGTGTGGCGGGACGGGGAGCGTGCGGCTCAGGAGCCCTCGCCCCGCTTGGCGGCGTCGGACGCGCCCTTTTGGATGTCTTGCCGGGCGTCGGAGGGCTTCTTGCTGGGCGACTTGCTGAGTTTCTGCTGGCGCTTGGACTGGCTGGGGTTGTTGCAGTTCTGGCAGGCCTTGGGCGGGGCCTGGGCGCGGAGCTCGTCGTCGGTGAGTTGCTCAAAGCGGATGATGGTCTCGAGGTTCTCGCGGTGCTCGGCGGCGGCGGCGGGGTCGGCGGTGGTCTCGGCGAGCAGACGCTGGTGGCGGCGGGCGGTGTCGCTCTCGGGGCGCCACTCGTCCTCAGGGGCGCCTTCCAGACGCAGGGCCCAGGCGAGGTGGTAACTGGCGGCGGCCAGTTCGGCGCGGGCCAGGGGGGCCAGGTCGGTGGGGAAGGCGGGGTCGGCCAGGAGGTCGGTCAGGGCGGACTGGGCTTCGACGAGCTGGCCGCCCTCGGCACGCAGGCGGGCCTCTTGCAGGGCCAGGGTGTGGCGCTGGGCGGACTGGGCGGGGAGCAGGGCGCGGGCCTGAGCGAGCAGATCGGCGGCGGCGCGAAGGTCTTCGGCCTCTTGCGAGGTGGCCAGGGGCTGGGCCTTGGCGAGCAGGTCGGCGGCGCGGTCGCGCTGGGTGAGGGGCTCGCCGGCGGAAAGGTGGAACGCCAGGGCGGCGACGGGCAACGCGGCCCAGAGCGACCAGCCGATGCGGCGGGGCCAGGGTGAAGCGGTGGGAGCGGGGGTTGGGGGGTTGGGGGGGGTGGTCATGGGTGTGCTCAGGCGAGGGCTTGGGCTTGGGTGGGGGCGGAAGGTGGGGTGGTGGTTGGCGTGGTTCGGGCGGCGCGGGCGGCACGGTGCAGGTCGCGGGCGGCGCGGCCGGGGCCGAACCAGGCCATCAGCGGCCAGAGGGCGGCGGCGACGGTGGCGCCGGCGGCGACGGCCACCAGTGCGAGGGTGCGCAGCGGGACGGACCGGTCAGCCTCGCGGGAGAGCATGCTCAGGCCGGCGAGGGTGGCCGAGGGCAGGTGGCGGGCGTTGCCGTCGAAGTACTGGCCCCGCAGGCGGGTGGCCAGGGTGCGCAGGGATGCGCTGTCCTGCCGGCTGGTGCGGCCGGCGATGGTCTGGCCCCGCGTGGTGCTGCCGACGCCGAGGACCAGCGCGTCGCCGATGGATGGCGGGAGGGATTCCAGCGTGCTGTCGGGCAGGGTGTCGCCATCGGAGACGACCACCAGCGTGGCCGAGCCGGGGGGCCAGGGCTTGGCGAGTTTGGCGGCTTCGCGGACGCCGGCGTAGAGATTGGTCTGGCCGGGTTTGAAGGCGTGCTCGAGCGGCAGATCGGTGAGCACGTTGGTGATGACGGCCAGGTCGCGGCTTTGCACGATCACCGGCTTGGCGGTGGTGTAGAACGCGACGATGCTGACGCGGACGCGGCGGACATCCAGCCGATCCAGCACCGAGCGCAGGGCCTCGGCGGCGCGCTGCGAGCGGGACTGGTTGCCCTCCGGGCCGGCGTCCTGCAGGTGCATGCTCGGCGAGACGTCCATGGCGATGAGCAGGTGCTGCACCGGGCCGGAGGACTGATCGGCCGAGCCGGTGGCGCGAGCGCCGTCGATGTGCAGCAGCGTGAGCAGGCCCCAGGCGGCGGCGGTGACGGCCAGGGTGCGCAGGGCGGCGGCGGGCCACCACCAGCGGGGCAGGCCGGGCACGCGCACGGTGCGGCCGGCGGCGGAGGGGGCGAGCAGGCCGATGATGCGGGCGGCCCGCCGGGCGTGCAGCCACTCGGCCAGCGCGGCCAGCAGCGCGACGGCGATGGTGAGCAGGGCGATCACCATGGCGTGTACCTCAGGCCCAGCAGGCCGAGCAGGTGCAGGGCCAGCAGGCCCAGCCCGGCCAGGGCCAAGGGGGTGAAGTGGTCGACGGGTTCGGGCTGGCGGGCCTGCAGGCGGGTGGGCTGCATGCGGGAGATGGTCTGGAAGATCTGGGCCAGGCCGGCGGGGTCCTGCGCGGCGAAGACCTGCCCGCCGGTGGGCGTGACCACCTCGACCAGTTCACCCGGCGGCGGGCCGTCGCCGACGTGGATGGCGTGCACGAGGATCTGCGACTCGGCCAGTTCGGTGCCGATGCGGTTGGCGGCTCCGCCGCTGAGGTCGGAGGAAAATCCGTCGGTGATCAGGACGATGAGTTTGTCGCCGGGGGCGCGGCCTTCGGCCTGGGCGACGCCCCGCGCGTGGGTGAGGGTGTCTTTGCTGAACTTCAGGGCATGACCGACGCGCGTGGAGCCGAGCGGGGAGGGGAGGGTGGCGGGGTCAAGGAACGGCGTGGCGTTGGCGATGGCGGAGAGGTCGCGCGTGAGCGGGACCCAGCGGACGACCTCGCCTCCGAAGATGGTCAGGCCGAAGGCGTCGTCCTTGCGGTCTTTAAGGAACTGGTTGATGGCGCCCATGGCGACCTGGTATCGGCTGCCGCCGGAGGCCATGGCGGCGGACATGGAGCCGGAGACGTCGAGCACGAACTCGATGTTGGTGAGGACCTTCTCATTTGAAGGCGGGCCGAGACGCTGCGGGCCGGCGAGGATGAGCACGGCGGCGGCCAGCAGCAGCACGGGCGTGAGCGTGAGCCCGCCGAGCAGGGCGGCGAGCGTGCGCTGGGCCAGCGGCGCGCGGGCGAGCGCGGGGGTGCTGAGGTCCACCGGGAGAGCGGGGCGGCCGGCGCGGTGCAGACCAGCGCGGCCGAACAGGCGGGCCACCTCCAGTGCACCCAGGGCGAGCGGGATCAGCAGCAGCAGGAGCAGCCAGGGGTGGGCGAAGCTCATGCAGCGCCTCCGGCGGGATGGGCGACGGTTGGCGCGGTGGCGATGGTCGCGAGCAAACGCTCGGCGTGGGCCTGGGCCAGAGCGGGGTCGGCGGGGCGGTCGTGGAACCAGGCTTCCAAGGCGCGGAGCGTGGGCGCGGCCAGCGGGTCGTCACGCAGACGGGCGAGGGCCTGGGCGCGGGCCAGCGGCGTAGATGGCGCGGGCCCAGTAGCGCGGGCGCCGGTCTGAAAGTGCAGCAGCAGCAGGTGCTCCATGCTGGCGCGAAGGTCGGGGCTGGAATCGCCGGTGAGCACGCGGGCGATCAGCGGGCGGAGGCGGTCGGCCAGTGTGGGGGGCGCGGGTGGCGGGGTTGGCGATGGAGAGGTGCGCAGCAGGCGGCGGGCGAGCAGCCAGCCCAGCGGCGCCAGCCAGAGCACGCCGCCGATCAGGAGCGCTGTGCGGTAGCCGCCCAGGCCCCGGGCGGCGGGCAGGCTGGCCTGGGAGAGGAGCAGATCGGCATCCTCAGGCAGGGTGGCGGTGACGGCGACGAGCGCGGGCGGCAGGCCGGGGGCGGGGGTGCCGTCGGCGAGCTCGAGGTGCTCGGCGAGGTTGATCTGGCCGGGGAGGGCGGAGACGAAGCGGAGGTCGTAAAGGAAGGCGGTGGGGCCGTCGGGCGTGACAGAGTTGATGCGCAGCGAGAGGGTGGGTCGGGCTGCGGCGGGGGGCGAGGCTGGGGCCGGTTCGGTGACGGGGAGGGCTTCCAGACTGGCGGCGACGGCGGGGGCCACACGCAGGCCCGCCAGCGGGGCGCGGTAGATCAGGCGGCCCTCGATGCCGACGGTGGAGCGGGCAGGGGGGGCGGCGGGGGTGGACGCGGCTGCGGTGGACGGGGATGCCGACGGCGACGCAGTTCCCCGGCCGGTCGCCGGGGCGAGGCCCAGTGTGCCCGCGAGCAAGGCGGTGCAGGCGGCGGCGGTGAGGCCGTGGAGTGTGCGGCGGCTCATCGCGCGGCCCTCCGGGCGTGGCCCGCGGAGAGCAGCCGCCGGACCTGGGCGATGATCACGCGGCCGGGGTCGGCGGTGTTGATGACGGTGTGGGGGATGGCGGCGGCGAAGTCGGGGCGCTGGCCCAGCGGGGTGCCGAAGGCGGCGGCGGTGGTGCCGGGGCTGAGGAGGACGGGCGTGTCGCTCTCGGCCTGACGGGCGAGGACGAAGCCAGCGGCCAGCGGGCGGCCCTCGGCCGGGTCGGCCAGTTGCAGGACGGAGAGGTCGTGCCGCTGGGCCACGCGCGCGGCGGCCTGCCAGGCGTCGGGCTCGTGCATGTCCGCGAGCACCAGCACGGTGGCGATGGAGCGGTCGGCGGCGGCGAGTTCGTCAAGTGCGTTGGCCAGCGTGAGCGGCGGTTGGCCGAGGGTGGCCAGCGCGGATGGCGGTTTGGCGATGGCCGCCCGCGCCGCGTCCAGCGTGGCCCAGAGGCGGGCGCGATCCAGCGTGGGCGTGCACAGCGCGGCCGAGGCGCGGGGCAGGCCGGCGATCCACAGGCCGACGGGGCTGCGGCGGCGGATGCCGACCAAGGCGAGGGCGGCGCCGATCCAGAGGGCCGCCTGGAGTTTGCTGACCGGGGCGGTGGCCAGCCGCATGGAGGCGCTGGCATCGAGCAGCACGTGCAGGCCGGAACGGCGGGCGGACTGGAAGGCCTTGACGTGGACGCGGCCGGCGCGGGCGGTGGTGCGCCAGTCGATGGACTTGATGGGGTCGCCGGGTTGATACAGGCGGCTCTGGGCGTAATCGATGCCCGGGCCGAGGAAGCGGGAGGCGTCGGTGCCGGTGGTCAGGTCATCAGCGAGGCGGCGCAGGGTGAGTTCCCACTGGGCGGCGCCCAGGTGCTCCGGCAGCGTTGGCAGCGGTGCGGCGGGGTTCATGCGCAAAGGGGCCGAACGGGAGTGAAGGCGGATCAGGTTCCGGCGAGCACGTCGGCCAGGACCATCTCGGCGGTGCGGCCCCGGGCCAGGGCGTCGTAACTCAGGCGCATGCGGTGGAGCATGACGTCGGGGGCGAGGGCGAGCAGGTCGGCCGGGATCGCATACGTGCGGCCCTTGAGCCAGGCGCGGGCGCGGGCGGCCTGGGCCAGGGCGATGCCGGCGCGGGGGGAGCAGCCCAGGTCCAGATCAGGATGGCGGCGGGTGCGATCGACCAGTTCGATGCAGTGGGCGAGGAACACGTCTGAGACGTGCACGGCCTGCACCTGCTCCATGGCGGCGGTGAGGTCGGCAAGCGTCACGCCCCCGGTCTGGGCGTCGATGGCGTCAAAGGCCGAGCGGGGGACGGCGCCCACGGCCGCGGCACCCGCAGTCTCGGCGGTGGGGGATGTGGCGGTGGCGGAGCTGGGTGCGGCGTGCTTGTTCAGGCCGTAACTGAGGCTGCGGCGGAGCACCTGGGTCTCCTGCTCGCGGGTGGGGTAGTGCAGGCGGTGGCAAAGCATGAAGCGGTCGAGCTGGGCTTCGGGCAGTTCGAAGGTGCCGGCCTGCTCGATGGGGTTCTGGGTGGCGATGACCAGGAAGGGCGTGGGGAGCCGCCATGTGTTGGCGCCGATGGTCACGCGGCGTTCCTGCATGGCCTCCAGCAGGGCCGACTGCACCTTGGGGGTGGCGCGGTTGATCTCATCGGCCAGCAGCAGGTTGGTGAAGATCGGGCCCTTGTGCACGCGGAAGGCGCGGCCCTGAGGGGTCTCTTCGAGGATCTCGGCGCCGACGATGTCGGCCGGGAGCAGGTCCACCGTGAACTGCACGCGGCCGAAGTGCAGGTCCACCGCCTTGGCCACCGCGTGCACGAGCAGCGTTTTGGCCAGGCCGGGCACGCCTTGCAGCAGCAGGTGCCCGCCGGTGAGCAGGGCGATCAAGATGCGTTCGACGACGACATCTTGCCCGACGACGGTGCGGGCGACCGACTGGCGCACGGCGGTGGCCAGCGGGGCCTCGGTCTCGGGCGGATCGACCGCGACGGGCCCGGGCGCGGCAGCGGGGTTGGAACCGGGGGCGGAACCGGCGTGGGTGTGGAGCGAGCCGTTGGCGGGGGCGGTGGTGCTCATTGGTGGGGGGCGGGGGTTCTGGGGCGGGCGGTCGGGCGGGGGTTTGACCAGCGGAGGGACGCACGCGGCATGCGGGCAGGGCACCGCGGGCGCGAAGGCGGCGGCTGGAGGGGGCGCCGGGCGCAAACACAGGAGGCTGAGAAGAACGGCGGGCCGCCTGTGAGAGTGTACACGAAGGCGCGGTGAAGGGTTCCCCAGATTTCCAGATGATCAGCAGTTGAGCGATCTCGGCCGCGCTGTTCAGACGGACTGGTTCGCGTGCAGGGTCGTGCGGTGGCCTTACTTGGCGGATGGCTCCCCCGGTGAGGCGGGGGTCGGCGCCGGCAGCACCAGCGTGGAGTGCCCCGCGGTGACCAGCAGCGCGTTGGGGATGGCGACCAATCGCGAGGGCGGGCTGGGCATGGCGACGGCGTGCACGCTGGTGGCCATGCCGGTGAGGCTGTCCAGGATGAACAGGCGGTAGACCTGCTCGGTGTCCGGCAGGGCGTCGGGCGGCGGGTTGCCGTCGCCGTTGCCCGCTTCGGGGCGACCGCCGGGGGCGGCGGGCAGCACCGCGGCCGGGCGGGTGCCGGCGACGCTCATGGTCACCAGGGCCTTGTCAACGGGGATGGCCGGCAGCAGGGTGTCGCGGCCGCCCAGGCCGATCTCGCCCCCGAAGGCGTCCATACCAACCACCTCGCCCCGGTCGCTGAGCACCACCACGCCGCGCGGGCCGGAGAGGGCGACCGGTGAGGAACTGCCCAGACGCGGGTCCACGGCCACCATGCGGCTGGGGCCCCGGGCGTCCATCTGGTCGCGGCCTTCCATGCGGGCGCGGGTGTCAAGCGGGGCGGCGGCCACCTGGCCGGTCACCGGCGAGGCGAACCACAACAGGCGGTCCTCGGAGTACAGCAGCAGCGACTCGCCGACCAGGTACGCGTCGAGCGTCGCGGCGGCGGGGTGCCCGGCGAGGGTCCAGCGGGTGCGGGCGGTGTCGACCTCCAAACCGGTGACGGCGGTGTCCTGGGCGACGACCAGATCACCCCGGTCGGTAGCGCGGAGCCAGCGGACGGCGCCGTGCTGGGGCGGGAGCACCTGGGTGAGGGCGACCTTGCCGGTACGGGCGTCGATCACCTGCACGGCGGGCACCCCGGTGGCGGCGCCGGTCTGGTTGGGGGCGCCGGTCATGCCGGCGAGCACCAGCCGGCCGCCGACAGCGCGGGCATCGATGACGGTGGCCAGCACGCTCTCGGGCTGCTCGGCGTTGTCGGGCGGCGGGGCATCGCCCGCGGCCTGGCCGGCCGGGGCGGGGGGGGGTGCGGGGGGTGCGGGAGCGGCTGCGGGGGCGGCTGCGGCCTTGTCTGACGGCTGGAGCGTCCAGAGGGGCTGCCCGGAGTCGACGTCGAAGGCGACGGTGCGGCCGGTGCGTTCGACGAGCATCAGGCTTTGCTCGTCGCCAACGGCCAGCAGTTCATCGAACGAGCGCATGGCGGCAGCGCCGGCGCCGCCGCTGCGGATGAGGATGGGGCGGTCGGGCACGCCGGGCCGCATGGCGCCGGGGCGCGGGGTGGGGAAGTGGTCGTCAAAGGGCTTGGTGGTCCAGGCCAGCCGTGAGGCGTCGTCGGCGGGGGCGGCTCCGTCGGTCCGCAGCCGCGAGAGGGTGGCCCGCTGGCGGCTGACGAAGACCGCCGAGGTGGCGTCCAGCCGGAGCAGTTCGGCTTCGCGGCCGACCTGGGAAGTGACCAGCGGACGCAGTTCGGCGGGCTTGGCCTGCCCGCCGGCGAAGATGGCGACGCGGCCGTCTTCGTGCCGCATGGCCACCAGACCCTGCGCCGCGTTGCCGGCGGCGCCGGCGCCACCCTGCAGGGTGGCCAGCGGTTCAAGCAGCGCCCACCCGCTGAGCACGCGGGCACCCTGGCCGGTGGGGCGGCCGATGGCCGGCCAGCGCTGCGAGACGGCCAGTTGCTGCGACAAGCGCTGGCGAAGGGCGGCCATGTCCACCGGCTGGCCTGCGACGGTGAGCGGCTGGTTGCCGATCAGCGGCTCTGCGCGACGGATGACATCGGCGGCGGCGGTGAGCAGCCCGCGATCGGCGAGGTTCTGCACCAGACGGCCGGCGATCTCGGGCAGGGGCACGGCCGAGGCGTCGCCAAGGGCCTTGGCCGAACGCAGGGTGGCCTCCAGGGCGCGGCCGGCGGCAGCGGTGCGGTCCTGCTGGGTGTGCACGTCGGCGAGGCGGAGCAGGATGGCCGGCGCCGAGGCGCTGACGGTCCAGCGGGCGGCGGCGGCTTCCAGTTCGGTCGGCTCGGTGGAGACCGCCAGCGTGGCAGCGGCCTGGGCGGCGTCGGCATCGTGGCGGGCGTAGCAGGCGCGGCCGGCGTTGGTGAACAGCGCCCGCAGGCGGCGTTCGGCCTCGGCAGCGCCGGAGAAGGCCAGCCGGGGCCCGGAATAGACCGCAGCGGAGAGTTCGCCGGAGGCGAGCACGGCCTGCAGGCGGTCGGCGGCCTGCTCGTTGCGGCCGGCGGTTTGCTCGGCCAGGGCGCTGGCCATGGCGTGGGCGAGCCGCTGCTCGGGCGTCTGGAGCATGGGCTCGACGGCTTGCAGGGCGGGGGCGACGGCGGCAGCGGTAAGCGCGGGCCGCACGGGTGTGACGCGGCGAAGGCCGGGGGCGTCCTGCGTCCACTCGACCATGGTCAGCACCGCGTCGGCGAGCTTGCGGCGTTGCTCGGTGGCGCGGGCGATGGCGGCGGGGTCGCCGGACTCGGCGGCGCGGGCCATGGCGGTGCCGGCGCGGCCCACCAGTTCGGGCACCTGCTCGCCCCGGCCCGAGCGCCAGGCCATGTCGGCCAGCAGCACCGCGGGGGCGGGGTCGGCCGGGCGTTCGGCCAGCTGCGCGGTCATGGCCTCGGCGGCGGCCGACCAGGCCATGTGGGCGTGGATCTGTCCGTCGTCGACGACCACCAGCTCGCGACCGGTGGCCAGCACGTTGCCGGCGCTGTCCAGCGGCAGCCGCTTGGCGGGCTGGTCGGGTGCGTCGGCGGCCAGCACCTCCACCCCGCTGATGGTCGGCACCAGCACGCGGGGCGAGCCGGCGGCGGACTGCAGCACGGCGACGCGGCCCCGGATGCCGGGCAGATCCATGGGCTGGTTGGAGCGGACGAGCGTGCCGGCATTCGCGGGCGTCTGGCTGAGGGCCGCGAACTGGGCGACGGGCACGGAGGCGACTTGGCGATCGCTGACGGCCAAAAGGTGCTCGCCGGCGAGCAGCAGGTAGTTGGGCGAGGCCAGGGCCTCGGCCGGAACGGCGGCGGCCAGCGAGCCGGATTGCAGATCCAGCTTGAGCACGCGGCGGCGATCGGGCGAGACGGTGAACAGCCAGCCGGCGTCCGGGCCTCGGGCCGGGTCGGGCACGATCACCGGCACGTTCATGGCGAAGCCGGAGGTGACGACGTTGTTGTCCAGCGGCTCGGCGGCGAGGCGGTGCACCCAGAGGGGGCGGCCGTCGACGGCGGAATAGGCGGCGACGACGCCGACTTTGTCCGAGCGGTAGACCACGCCCCGGTGGATGACCCCGCCGTCGGAGACGGAGGTGGAGCGGAAGAAGGGCAGGCTGCCGGCGGAACCGACCAGCGAGGTCCACAGGCGTTCGCCGGTGAAGACGTTGACGCCGAGGAGGTAGAGCGCGGTGAGGCGGCGATCGGGCTGGGCCTTGCGGCAGGTGAGCACGGCGACGTCGCCGTCAACCAGAATGGGCCCGCGGACGGCGGTGCCCCGGCCGAACTGCTCGTCGAGCATGTCGGCGAAGCGGACCCACAGGGCGCGGCCGGTGCGGGCGTCGAGCGCAGCGACGGCCTGCACGTTCTCGCCGGTGCGGGGGTCGAAGGACTCGGTGGTGGCCAGCACGATGGCCCCGCCGGCGGCCATGGTGACGGTGGTGAGCTCTTCGGGCAGCCCGCTGGACATCTGGCGGCGGGCGAAGCGGAACTGGTCCTGGGCCTCGCGTTCGTTGGCGGGGTTCATGCCCGCCAGTTCCATCACGTCTGTCCGCCAGGCCTCGCCAAGGCTGCGACGGTCGATAGCGACGACTTCGTTGGGGCCCGAGACCAGCAGCAGATCGCCGCTGAAGGCGGCGACGGAGCGAAGTTGGCGGGCCTCGCGCGGGATCAGGTCTGAGCCGGGGCCGACGCGGGGGAGTTCCAGTTCGCGGTCGATGGCGAAGCGGACGGTCCGCACCGGCATGGCGACGACGTCGTCAAGCTCGGTGGCGGGCATGGGGTCCAGCGGGGAGATGGCCCGCGCGAAGGCGGCGGGCGGGGCCGGCGCCGGCGGGCCGGGCTGGGCCTGCAGCGAAGCGAGCAGCGGCCCGCCGGACAGTTCAGGGAGGTATCTGGCCAGCAACTGGCCGACCTGGGCCGCGTCCTGCCGCTGGGCGGGGAGATCAGGATGGTCGGCGGCCTGCTGGAGGAGCAGGCGGGCGGCGTGGAAGCGGGCCTGGCCGATGGCCTGGCGGGCGAGGGCGAGCGTGGCCCGCAGGCCTTCGGGCGAGAGGAAGTAGGAACGCTCGAGCGGCGCCCAGTCGCGGGCATCGGCCAGTTGGGCGACGCGGGGGGCGACGGCGTCCTGCCAGGCGGCCAGCGTCGCCGGGCTGGAGCGCAACGCCGCGTGCACGCGGTCGCGCGCTGTGACGTAGACCGCCGGGTCGGTGGCGCTGGGCACCAGCGCGCGGGGCTCTTCCTGCAGCAGGCGGTCGGTCAGGCGGACGGCCTGCTCGGTGTTGCTGGAGGCGAGGTGCTCAACCAGACGGGAGAGGGTCTCGGTGGCGACGGGCGAGTCGTTGATGAAGACGGGGTTTTCCGGCGGGGCGGGCTGCGGGTTCTCCGGCACTGGGTTGGCGACCGGATTGGCCTGCTGGGCGAATGACAGCGGCGGGGCGAGCAGCGCCAGGGCCAGACCGGCGACCGCCAGCACGGAGCCCGGGTGCAGGTGGGGGGGCTGGAGGATGGGCCGGGGGGCGTGGGGCACGGTGAACCTCGGGCCGGGCGGAGGGGGTGGGGGCGGAAGAGGACGGGTGGGGGGCGGCGGAACTCCCGGACATTACGCGAACGGCGAAGGGGGGGTGGTCATGGGTGGTGGCGGGTGGTGCTGGCCGGGCTGGGCGGAAGCGGGGGTGTGGGGAGCAGGTGGAGTATCGGTTGCCCAGGCGGGCGGGTCCGCGCAGACGGCGCAACCGACGAGGTTGTACGCCCGGGAAGCAAGAAGGTTGAGCGCAAGAGGCGCGGGCAGCGAGAATTCACCCCAGTGGGGCTCAAGCGTGCCCAAGGCCGTGGGCTGTCGGTCCGATCTGACCATGGGCGTTCGCCCTCGGGCCGATTCACCCGGTGGTCTGTGGCAGTTGAATATGGCGGCACTGTTCCTTCAGTCAGGCCGGCAGCCTGAGACCCCGCAGGGGTCGGGTGCGATCGGTACGGTCGCCAGTCGCCTGCCGGGACGGTCCCCCGTGCACCGCCGTCGCTCGGTGCGGGTGGCGGTGCTGGTGACGGCCATCGCCCTGATGAGCCTGGGCGATTTGTACATGACGCTGACGTTCCTCACCCACGGGGGCATGAGCGAGGGCAACCCCATTGCCCGCTGGGTGATGAGTTTCAACTGCGAATGGCTGCTCTCGGCGTGGAAGGTGATCCTGCTGGGCGTGACCTGCGGGCTGCTGCTGCTGACCCGGCGGACGCGTTCGGCGGAGATCGCGGCGTGGTTCTGCGTCGCGGTGATGGTGTGGCTGTCGGTGCGGTGGATCACGTACGCGGGGTATGCCGCGGAGGCGGCGACGGCGGTGGCGGAGGTGGAGCAGCGGCCGGCGGACTGGGTGCGGTTTGACAACTGACCGGCGGGGCGGGTGGCTGCGGGTGGGGCGGCTGGGGTGCGGACGGGCGGCGGGCGGGGCGGGTACCTTTGCGACATGATGAGCCTGGCTGGGAGCGTGCGGCTGTGCGTGGCGTGCATCGTGGGCGCGGTGGCGGCGATGGCCGGCGGCTGCGGCACAGCGCCGAAGGTGGAGGTGGTCTCGGCGTCGCTGGGCGAGGTGACCGACTCGGCGGTGCAGGTGAAGGTGAACCTGAAGGTGACCAGCGAGGCGGAGGAAGCGCTGCCGCTGAAGCTGGTGCACTACACGGTGACGCTGGAGGGTGGGGCCGGCGGGTCCGGTGCGGGAGGAGCGGGGAGCTTCAAGGGGACGCGGGTGGCCGAGTCGGTGCTGCCGAAGAAGGGCGGGGTGGCGCTGGTGCTGCCGGCCTCGATGCTGATGAGCATGGGGAGCGGGGAACTGCGGTACACGATCACCGGTGAACTGACGTATGTCCGCCAGGGCCCGGTGCCGGAGTGGCTGTACGACATGTACCTCTCGCGGCCCTCGGTGGCGTTCAGTGGGTCGGGGGTGGTGGGGGCCGCGGCGGCCGCTCCGGCGGCGTCGCCGGCGGCGGTTCTGATTCCGGCAGCGACGAATCCGGCCGGCGGTCCGACCCCGGCGGGCCCGGGCGGCGGGTGAGGCGGGCGGGGGCGTGTGAGTGGGGCGGGGAGCCCCGATCGCTATACTGGCTTTGATGGCTGTGCACGTGCAGGAACTGACCTCCAGCGTTCATTCGGTGGACGCGCACGGGCGGGTGTGTCTGGTGGACGGAGCGGTCCGCCGCGCGGTGTCCGCGGAGTTGCACGGCGCGCTGCTGGCCCTGGCGGGCCGGGGTGGGCTGGAGCGGCTGCACGGGGCGGGATTGGTGCGGACGCAGGTGCTGCCCGCGGGTGCGATGGGGAGCGAGGGCCTTGGTGAGCATCAACTGGAGCACGAGCGGCTGCCGTTTGTGAGTTACCCCCAGGAGTGGACGCTGCCGATGCTGCGGGACGCGGGGGTGTGCACGCTGGAGATGGCGATCGCCCTGCAGCGTGAGGGGCTGGCGCTGTACGACGCGCACCCGTACAACGTGACCTTCCGGCACGGGCGGCCGGTGTTTCTGGACGCGTCGTCGATCCGGGCCGGCGGGGTGATGGAGAAGTGGTGGCCGGAGGAGTTCTTCAGCAGCTTTTATGCGCCGGTGCGGCTGCGGAGCATCAACCCGCTGCGGCGGTACCTCTGGCCGGTGGCGCAACTGGTGGCGCACAGCGAGCACCACTTTGCCGACTTTGACAGTCCCCGCGCTCTGGCCCGCACGCTGGCTGGGCGCAAGCGTTTCGGCCGGCTGGCGTGGGGCTATTGGCGGCGGGCCAAGGGCTTTAAGGCGGGGCGGAACGACCGCGAGCGGACCATCGCGTACCTGAGCGACCTGCGTGACCGGCTGGCCGGGCTGAGTTTCCCCAAGCGGCGTTCGGAGTGGGGCGGGTACAAGGAGCCGGGCGGGCGGTATGACCAGCCGGAGAGCTATTCGCCCAAGGCCCGTGCCGTGGAAACGCTGCTGCGGCGGCTGCCGCCGGGGCGGCTGACCGATCTGGCGTGCAGCAAGGGGTGGTTCGCGGGGCTGGCGGCGACGATGGGGCACACGGCGCTGGGGGTGGAGATCGACGCCAACGCGGTGGAGGCGGCGCGGCCGCTGGCGGCCGAGCGGCGGATCGACATTGCGTGCATGAACGTGATCTGGCCGACGCCGCCCCAGGGGCGGGCGCTGAGCTACCCGTCAGCGCTGGAGCGGTTCGCGTGCGACACGCTGCTGATGATCGCGCTGATGCACCACCTGGTGCTGCGGCAGGGCGTGAGCTTCCGGTCGCTGGCGGCGATGGCGGCGGCGTACGGGCCCCGCAACCTGATCATCGAGTGGATCCCGCGTGACGACGTGTACGTGAAGAACTGGCCGACGGAGATGGGCGTGAGCATCCCCGACTGGTACACCGAGGAGAACTTTGTGGCCGCGCTGCGGGCGCACTTTCCCAAGGTGGACAAGGTGCCCAGCGGCGAGGGGCATACCGAGTTCCGCGGGCCGACCAGCCGCGTGATGTACCTGTTCCAGCGGTGAGCGGCGGGGGGCGGGGGGGGGGGGGGGGGGGGGGGCGGGCGGGGGGGGGCGGCGGGGGCGGGCGGCCGCCCGGGGGCAAATGGC
>Ga0315900_10003950_pt1 | contig 21282 bp, 9 predicted proteins | sample LakEriMetagenome_FD_203521 | JGI IMG/M metagenome (GOLD analysis project Ga0315900, IMG submission 203521) | Freshwater fungal communities from buoy surface, Lake Erie, Ohio, United States - Buoy 12 MA114 | ecosystem: Environmental > Aquatic > Freshwater > Lake > Lake biofilm | place: USA: Lake...
ACCCGAACCGGAATTTCTCTGAGGACCGTTACGGGCATTATGCGTTTTCGCGTAATCAGTAAGAGCAGTTGTATGGCCGGTGGCCATGCGTAAGCAACCCACGAGCGGAGCGGCTTGGGTTGCGTGGTATACAACAATCGTAACTGATAGCGAAAAGGCATACAGCCCTTGATTTTTTGGTTTCTTTTTTATCAAGAAAAAAGAAACTGCGGGCTTGGGGCGCATAGCCCCAAAATAATTCTACTATTGACGAAAAAGGTACAAAAGAAATAGCGGTGTGCAGTATTACTCTTTCGCACTTTTGTAGGGACAAAAGTGCTGCAAAAACCCTTCATTTTCGAATGCGCCTTGCCAACCCACATACCCAACATCGCCTGCTTTTTATCCTGCCGCTGTATGCTTTTGTTTTTCTCACCCACTCTCCAACCCTATAAAACAAAATCAAAAGGCTGCACAAGCCCCGGCTTCTAAAAAGCAGCCGCACGCGCTGCGAAAATGATCTGTCGCGAGAGAAACAGTCGCAAGTGAAAAAGCTTACAACTGCCAGGAAGAATATTTTGTGCGATTAAGCATCTGCTGCCATTTTTTATTAAGGCCGTGCGGTGGCAAAGCCCATTTAATAAAAAAGTCTTTTGGGTACCTTTTTGACGAAAAAGGTACGAAAGAAAAAAGCACGCGCTGCGAAAATGTTCTGTCGCGAGAGAAACAGACACATTTAATAAATGTAATAATGCATAACCAAACCCTGCTCTTCGCAAATTACACTTCCCTTCCACACCTCTAATCAAGAATCCTTATCTTTGTGCCCCAATGCACAAAACAGTTGCCTTTTACACCTTAGGCTGCAAGCTCAACTTCTCCGAAACCTCTACCATTGGCCGCAACCTTGCCAATGCAGGCTATGGCAAAGTGCCTTTTGAGGCCGGGGCTGATGTGTATGTGATAAATACCTGCTCGGTAACCGACCATGCCGACCGCAAATGCAAAAAAATAGTACGCGAGGCTTTACGCCACAACCCCAATGCATTTGTTGCAGTAATCGGATGTTATGCCCAGCTGAAACCGCAGGATATTGCCTCCATACCGGGCGTAGATCTGGTACTGGGTGCTGCCGAAAAATTTAATATCGACCACTACCTGACCGATACACGTAAAAAAGAAACTGCCGAAGTCAAAGACGGAAAAATAAAAGAGGTTATTGAATACCACTCATCGTACTCGCTGGGCGACCGCACGCGCACATTTCTGAAAGTGCAGGACGGCTGCGATTACTTTTGTGCATTTTGTACCATACCGCTTGCACGAGGCAGCAGCCGCAGCGACAGTATTTCGAATGTGGTGAGGCAGGCCGAAAAAATTGTAGAATCGGGGATTAAGGAAATAGTTCTGACGGGAGTAAACACAGGCGATTTTGGTACCAACACAGGCGAAAATTTTTACGACTTGCTGCGTGCGCTGGAAAAAATAAGCGGGCTGGAACGCCTGCGCATTTCATCCATTGAGCCTAACCTGCTCAGTAACGATATATTGGAACTGGCTGCCAAATCACAAGTTATTGTGCCGCATTTTCACATACCGCTGCAAAGCGGCAACGATGAGGTACTGAAAGCCATGCGCAGGAAATACGATACCGCACTGTACACTTCGCGTATTGAACGCATCAGGGAATTGATGCCACATGCCTGCATTGGCGTAGATGTTATAGTAGGTTTTCCGGGCGAAACGCACGAGCATTTTCTGAGCACCTACAATTACCTGAACGAACTGGACATATCGTACCTGCACGTGTTTACCTACAGTGAACGTGCAAATACAACTGCCATAAAAATGAAGGGGCGTGTAAAGCAGAGCGACCGGCACGAGCGCAACAAAATGCTAACCATACTTAGTGATAAAAAACGCAGGCACTTTTACGAACAGCAGTTAGGTAAAACAGTAAAAGTATTGTGGGAGGCTGAAAATGACAATGCTACAATGTACGGTTTTACCGATAACTATGTACGTGTAAAAACGCACTACGACCCCATGCTGGTAAACGAAATAACCGAAATGGAACTCACCGCAATTGACGAAGATATGATGGTGAAAGGCAAACCTGTAATGGTATTTGCCTGATTACAACTACTGCCTGAACTATTCAGGCAAGCTTCTCTCCTATTTATTCCTTTACAAAACGACCCGAAGCCTGTTTTGTGCCGTCATTGATACGTATGATATACATACCGGGCTGCAAACTGCCTATATCAATGCGGTTATTATCTGGCGACACGCTGAGGCATAATTTACCCATTAGGTCGTATACCTGAACGGTTGTTGAAGCAGCTTGTATGCCTTTCAACTCAATCTGTATGAATTGGCCAGCAGGGTTAGGCGATACAGCAACAGCGGAATACGATGCAGCAGCATCAGCAAGACCGGTATTGAACACCGCTATATAATTGTTGCGGGTTTTGGTATCAGTGCCTACGTTATTTTCAACAGTAAGGCTAACCGAGTAAACACCAGGTGCATCAAACATTATCTTAGGATTTGGAGAAAATTCGTTAGTGCCGCCAACATATGAAACCGTAGCCGGATCGAAGCTCCATTGCCAAGATGAAGGATCTCCTTCTGACGAGTCGCTAAATTCTACAATAGTTGTGGTGTTGGTGCCGGTGCGGTTAGCGGTGAAGTTGGCTACCGGTCCTTGTTCAACGGTTATATAATCAACTATGGTGGTATCATCGCTTCCGGCATCGTACACTACACGAAGCGAAACGGTGTATATTCCGGTTTCAGTAAAGAAAATTTTAGGTCGTTGCGAATTGGCATTGGTTCCTCCTGTGTATTGAAAGGTATTTGGGGTAATGGTCCAAGTGCGCGAATTCGGATTACGGGTACTGTTATCGATAAGTATGCATGTATCGAGGTTTGAATTTACCTGAAAGCGTGTTTTATTGGCGCTGAAGCGTGCCAGATTAGCAAAAGCCTGTGGCCTGACTATATCTCGGTAACGCACAGTTGTTTGTCCGCCACCACCCTGTGGCACTACAATTTCCAGAATGGGAATTTTCTGCCCTTTGGCAATCCACTTGTATTCTGTAAAATTGGTACTAATAGGAAATGGTATCGGAATAAAACTTGTACGAACAGTATCGGTTGAGCGCACCACGCTTTTTACACGGATGCAATCAAAAGTACCATAAGGTGTGGTGATAGTGCCCCAGCCGTCCACCGTATTCACTCGTTTGCCCGAGCCACGAATGGTGGCTATGAGTGCATTTACCTCATTGGTTACCCATGTGCAACTGTCGGAAGCACCGAATGTGAGCGGAAAACGGTAAACGGAATCTTTATAAGTTTGGGCCAATGGCAATCCTTGTACACTAAATCCGCGTCCATCAATAACAAATGCATTGGAAGTATTGCGGTAAAATGTATATGGATCAGTGCCCTGCAGCAGCGCACCAAAGCTGATACCCTGTGTTGATTCAGTTCCATAACTTGACGAGCCAAAGCTACCCAGGTAAAGCGGATTTATGGAAAGCGGGGCACGAAAACGCTGAATATCCTGAAAGTTAGGCACCAGATTGGCTGCGTTCCAGGTACGGTTAGCCCCTGTGAGGTTGATAAGTGAGGTAACCGAAGTGGCTGTTGTGCTGAAACGAACAGTATCGTTCAGCGAAGGCATATCGGCATTGGTTACTGTAATGGGTGTTTGTGCGACAGCCATAGCTGCAATAGACAAACCAGTAGCCAGAACAAGGTATTTCATCGGTTGAATTTATTTTAGTGATTCAATATTAAGGATTATATCCGAGATTGGCTAATGGCTTATAAACAAGACAAATGATGCTGATTTGCATTTTTTTACCTTAATTGCGGTATAGGCACGGTTGAAATTAGGCCTAACTTTGTCCCATCAAAAAACAACTACTAATATGAATAACCGAATTACACAAATGCTGATGATCATACTGGTTGCATTTTCATCAGCCGCATTTGCTCAAAGTTCAAAGTGCGAGCAAAACATTGACGTACGTGCTGAACAGATTGCTGTTACACGTGGTATTTCTAAAGTACCCTTTTGGCGTAAGAAAGTGAAAAAACGCAGATTTTTACGCTGCCCTGATTTCAGCAAAAGCCGCGGATATTCAGCTGGTTGCAATATTCTGATTAAGAATGAAAGCAAAGAAGAGGCTGACATATTCTTGTATCAGGAGTATTATGGTTCGGTTAAAGCCGGTGAAACCGTAATCATTGAAAAAATACAAAGCTATGGCGACATTACAGTGTATAGCCTGAACGATAAAATTGTTTGGAGAACCAAAGGCGATTGCAACTGTAAGTATCAGTTTAACCTAAAACCGGTAGGTATACCGATGCAGGCTGCAGAAGATGCGAAGTAGGTAATTCAGATAAATACTATAAAAAAACTCCCGTGATTTTTATCACGGGAGTTTTTTTTATCCGGTTATTCCGATTAAGCTTTAACCTCGCGACCTGATAATGCAGGAATATTTATTTGTAAAATATAGTAACCACCAAAAAACAGGGCGTTGTAAAGTAAGTCACTAAAAACAGTATGGTGAAAAAACGGAATAGCAGCAACGTATGATTCAACCAACCCGGCAGGATTTAAAGGATACAAAGACGGTTGATGCAAAAAGCCACCGGCCCAAACAGCCAGGTTGGTTACTGCAAAAAACAATACGGATGATGCGAGCGAAGCCGAACCTACACGCCAAATGTTTTTGCTGCTTTGAAGTGTACGGCCAACAAGGCTAATTAATAAAAACGTACCGTATACACTTATAATCTGATCAGGATACTGCCAGCCGTTAAATCCCATAAGGGCATCGCTGATAAGCAATGTAAGTAAAGGTAACGCGAATGCCAGCCAGCGGTTGGTTACATAAGCACCGGCAAATAAGGCCATTGCACCTAGCGGTGAAAAGTTAGGAGCGTGAGGGATGATGCGTATAAAGGCTGCGCTGAGAACAATTGCTGATACAGCTAAGATATTCCTGTTCATGTGGTAATTTTTTTAATGCGTTGCGAATGTAAGCGGGCATTATGAACAAAACAAACATGGGGTAAGTCAATTTTTACACACCTGAACCACAACACTACACACTTGCACTTCGCTTCTCTTCCAGTTCGAGCCAGCGCAATTCTTTTTGGTCTATTCGGGTTTTGATTTCCTGCACATCGGCAGCCATTCGGGCAAGCTCTTCGTAGTGCCTGCCGGTATCAAGCAGCAGGGTTTCCAGTTCATGCTTTTGGACATTGAGGCGTTCCAGTTCCAATGTCAGTTCATCGTACTCCCGTTTTTCGGCATACGACATTTTGGGTTTGTCGGTGGGTATTGATTTCTGTGGTGTCGGGTTGTCGGGTACTTCGGGCGGCCGCTGCGCGGCCGCCCGCTCATTCAGGTAATCCTGGTAGTTTCCGTTAAAATCGCGCACCTTGCCGTTTCCTTCAAAAATCCACAAGTGGTCAACCAGCTTATCCATAAAATAGCGATCGTGCGTCACCATCAGCAGGCAACCGCTGTATGTCTCCAAAAATTCTTCCAATACATTCAGTGTTTGAATATCAAGGTCGTTAGTAGGTTCATCCAGTATCAGGAAGTTTGGATTTTTAACCAGTATAGTTAACAAATACAGCCTGCGTTTTTCGCCACCACTTAATTTTGACACATAGGTATGCTGCATTTTATCGTCAAATAAAAAGCGCTTGCATAGTTGTGAGGCGGAAATACGTTCACCCTTCACTACATCTATATACTCAGCAATATCTTTTACCACTTCAATCACCCGCTTTTGTTCATTCAGTTTCATGCCCTGCTGGGCGTAGTATCCAATTTTTACTGTATCTCCCTGAATAATACTTCCACTGTCGGGGGCAACCAGTCCCGCTATCATGTTCAAAAATGTTGATTTCCCTACTCCATTTGGTCCTACCATACCAATGCGTTCACCGGGGCGAAGTGTACACGAAAAGTCGGACATTACCTGTAATGAGCCATACTGTTTGTTCAAATGCTTCATCTCTAAAATTTTACCTCCTAGACGTTGCATATCCATACTCAGCAGCACTTGCTTTTCATCACGGGTATGTGCTGCGCGTTCATTCAGTTCATAGAAAGCTTCAATTCTGGATTTTGATTTGGTGCCCCTGGCCTTGGGTTGCCTGCGCATCCACTCCAGTTCTTTTTTCAATAGGTTGCGCGCTTTCTCGGCTTCGCGTTTTTCGTTGAATTCCCGCACACTTTTTTGTTCAAGGTAATAGGCATAATTTCCGGTATAACTATACAGCCTCGAATCGTCCAGTTCAATGATGCGTGTGCAAACGGCATCCAGAAAATACCTGTCGTGCGTAACCATAAGCAAGCTTATTCGGCTACTTTTCAGGTAGCCTTCAAGCCATGCAATCATATCAAGGTCGAGATGATTGGTAGGTTCATCCAGTATTAGCAAATCGGGATTTTGTATAAGTACTCGGGCCAATGCCAGGCGTTTTCGCTGTCCACCGCTGAGGGTAGATACCGGCTGCTCAAATTGATGAATATTCAGTCGGGTCAAAATCTGTTTCACCCGTGACTCATAATCCCAAGCATTCAAACGTTCCATTTCGTCAAGTACATGCTGTAAACGCTGAGGGTCGGCAGTTTCCTGTTCATCCGTTTGTGCATTCATCAGCAACTCATATTCAGCAATGGCTTTGAGCATAGAATCGTTGCTGTTAAACAGGGTTTTCCACACAGTTTCGTTTTCTGCAAATGAGGGCTCCTGCTCTAAAAAGAGAATAAGGGCATCTTTATTACGCAATACCTTTCCGCTGTCGGGATCATCGGTACTGGCCAGCAGATTCAGTAATGTGGTTTTGCCTGCCCCGTTGCGGGCTACCAGTGCTACTTTATCGCCTTCTCCGATGTGAAGGCTGATGTCGTCAAACAAGATGCGATCTCCGTAATGTTTTGAAATGTGTTCGGCCTGTAAATAATACACGCGGCAAATGTGCATTAAATACTGCTGTATGCCGCAAAATAATTTTACCCCGCCTTGTAATAGTGTATACTTGTAAGGTGAAACTGCTGTCACTGCTGCTGTTGCCTTTTACACTGCTGTATGCCCTGGGCATTGCCCTTCGAAACGGCTTGTACCGCTATGGCCTGTTCAAGCGAAGCAGATACGATTTTCCTGTGGTATGTGTGGGAAACCTGCGCGCAGGTGGCACCGGAAAAACACCTCACATACATTGGTTGATTGAACATTTGAAGCACGAACAAACACTGGCATTGCTTAGCCGCGGATACGGACGTACAACACAGGGCTATTTGGCGGCCGATAGCTCAGCCGATGCAAAAACTATAGGCGATGAACCTGCTCAACTGATGTACGCATTTTCTGATGTGCCTGTTGCAGTAAGTGAAAACCGTGTTTTTGCCATTCCTTCCATACTCACTGATTTTCCCGACACTACGTGTATACTTATGGATGACGGTTATCAGCATCTTGCACTGCAGGCGGGGCTGTATATTTTGCTTACAGAATATGCCAAACCATTTACACGCGATTGGATGCTGCCTTCGGGCCGACTTCGTGAATTCAGGTCAGGCTATAAACGAGCTGATGTATTGATTGTAAGTAAATGTCCGCCCGATATTACGACAACACAGATGCAACAGATGCGCGATGAGTTAAAACCGCTGGCCCATCAGCAACTTTATTTTACAACATTTCACTACGAAACGATGATAACGCTTGGCGGACAACCTCTGTCCTTACCTGATGAATCGGTAGTGCTGGCTATTTCATCAATAGCACAACCTTCTTATTTTATAGATGAACTGAAAAAAAGGTATACGGTAGAACACCATTTTAACTATGCCGACCATTACGCCTTTACAGATAAAGATGTGCGTATATGGAAAGACTGGATTCAGTCACTGCAGGGTAAAACTGCCACGCTCGTATGTACCGAAAAAGATGCCGTAAAAATTCGACAGTTGTGCGGCAATGATCCTCAGTTTGCAGTGTTGCCGGTACGCGTTAAGTTTATAACCGATGAAATCGCCTTTCTGAATCGGGTAAAGGAATACATCGCTTCGGAGCAAGCCGCGATGGAGTAAATGCAACGGTTGGCACAATATTATTATCTTTGAAGCAGATGTTAATTCGACTAATTGCTGCACTACTACTGACTGCGCCTGCGTACATGGTACATGCTCAAATAAACATGACGCTGCTGGCCAAATGGAATAACCCCAACCTGCCCAAAGTAGACGGTGATCAGATATGGAACGACATTATCGGCTGGCACGATACGGTAAGCAACCGCGAATACATCATTACCGGTACGGGCGATTCCATTTACTTTTTTGATATAACCAACCCCTCAGTTCCGGTATTGTGTGACGTTGAGAAAGGACGTGCAACGGGTGCCGTAAACCGCGATTATGAAATATACAGCCATTACGTTTACACAGTCAGCGACAGAAGTACTACACCCGGTTCGTTGCAAATTTTTGATCTGCAGTACCTGCCCGATTCGGTAAATAAAGTTTACGACAACGATACCTTCAGTATCAATACCCATACACTGTTTATTGAGCCCTCGCGGGCACGTATGTATTTATGCGGCAACGCTCACAAGCCTGCCGGCATGCGAAGCATGGCTATATTTTCGCTGGCTAACCCTGTAAGCCCAACATACCTGGGGCAAATTCCAAAATCAGAAGGCTGTGCATACACACATGAAATGTACGCCCGAAACGATACCGCATTTCTATCATGCGGCTACGAGGGATTATATATTTACGATGTTCGAAATGCTGCAACACCTGTACAACTTGGCAGTATATTGCCACCCTATCCGCAAAACGGATACAACCACAGCAGCTGGCTTGACAGTACAGGAGAATTTTTAATGTTTACCGATGAGAATCAAGGTTTGGGAGTAAAGATTTATGATATCAGCGACATCCGCAATCCTGATTTTATTACTGTATTTAATTCGAATGTTGGTGCACTTCCGCATAATGCTTATTGGAAGGGGCGTTTTGCTTACGTATCGTCATACGAAGACGGTGTAGTGGTATACGATCTGCAAAATCCGAAATCGCTTAAGTTCAAACAGCCTCCGCTTGCGGGTTGGTATGATACCTATACCCTTAACCCAACCGGGGTTTACAACGGCTTTCATGGTTGCTGGGGCGTTTGGCCATTCCTGCCTTCGGGTGTTATTATAGCCAGTGATATGAGCGAAGGCATATTCATTTTACAGCCCTCGCCTACCCTGAGTGTAGATAAAAATACACCAACACTGGTGCATAGCAAGGTTTATCCGAATCCATTCAGCACTTCCACGCTGCTCACTGTTCATAGCCTTACCGCACAAGAAGTAACCCTGCGCATATTTGACCAAAATGCCCGCGTTATTTCAGAACGTATCGTTATACTGGCGCAAGGTGGCACACAAATTGATTTAAACGAATTGTCTCCATATCCATCTGGGTTATACCATATACGTATTGAAAATAATCAGCAACGCATTTACCACCATGTCATTAAAAATTAAACTGCTATTTATAGGTGTGCTGCTCACACTTGCTTCAGATATATGTGCACAACGTGCCTATCAGATGCGTCTGCTCGGAAACTGGAATGATACCGCACTGGCAAAGAATCCGAATATGGAAGGTCAGGTGTGGAATGAATTGACGGGTTGGACAGATACGGCAACCGGAAAAGAATACATCATCATGGGCAGTATTGATTCGATTTATTTTTTTGATGTAAGCAATCCGCAGCAAATAAAACTCTGTGATGTTGAGACGGGACTTAACCGTGCCATAAACCGCGATGTAGAAGTTTATGGCCATTATGTGTATTGCGTAAGCGACAATGCGCCCGCAGGCAAACTGCAAATTTTTGATATGAGTTTTCTGCCCGACTCGGTACATAAGGTGTATGAAAGTGCTGAATTCGGTTTCAATACACACAGTTTATTTATCAATAAAGAAAGTAAAAGGCTGTACATGTGTATCAACCGGTCAGGTACCAAAATAATTGGAATGGATATTCTATCCATTGACACACCGGATAAGCCCAGTTTTTTAGGGACGCTGCAAACATCGCCATCGGCATGCCAGCGCGTGCATGAAGTGTTTGTGAAAAATGATACCGCTTACTGCTCATGCGAATACAAAGGATTATACGTGTACGACCTAACCGACTTATCGCAGCAACGGTTGCTAGGTGGCATAGTTCCACCGTACCCTTATAACGGATACAACCATACCAATTGGGTAGACAGCAGTAATCAGTTTATTGCTTTTACCGATGAGCTTCCACAGGGTCAGCCGCTGAAAGTGTATCGCATTCGCGATTTGAACGACATGACCTACCTGACTCACTTCAATACAAATACAGGAGCCACACCGCATAATTTATTTTGGATAGGAACCACGCTTTATGTAAGCTGGTACCATGATGGAGTGTATATGCTGGACATGACCAACCCGCGCTTACCTAAAATAAAAGGATTTTACGATACTTATCCGCAAAATGCAACCGGCAATTACACAGGTTTTAAAGGATGTTGGGGTGTGTATCCCTATTTCACATCAGGCAATATTGCAGCCAGCGATATGACAAACGGATTGTTCATGCTCAAATACGATACAACTGTAAAACTATCGGCACCTGAACTGCTTGTCAAACCTCAGGATGTGGAGGTATTTCCTAATCCGTTTGAAACTTATATTGACATACACATACACGAATTTACACCTCAGACTATAGATATAAGTATGACCGATGTGCAGGGTCGAATTGTAGATACACACCTATTGACATCAGCTGCAGAAAGCATGCGTGTGAATGTACCTGAAGATTTGCGTGCCGGTATATATTTGCTGCATGTTCGCACCAGCGAAGGAACCGTAACCAAAAAAATAGTCAGACGCTAATGCAATATTCACTGCGATTTCTGTTTTGGTTAAGTTTCGTGTTGCCATATACACTTGCGGCACAACAAAAAACACCGCAGCAGCTGACACGTTTTTTCACCGAGCAAGATATTGAACGTAACTCGGGTTATACCCCGCTCGATAGTTCCATTGATCAGTTGGAAATTTTTCATCCCGGTTTCAGGCAACATGTTTTTCAGGATCTGGGTAATATAGGAACAGCCGCACAACCACTGCGTTTCGGGATAACTAGACAAACCGGATTCAGCTATGCTGCCAACCCATATGAGATGTATTTTCTATCGCCCTTGCATACACAGTACATCAACACTAAAGCACCTTACAGCGATCTGTTTTATGCACAGGGAAGCAACGAACTGCTTCTACTAAAAATAAAGCATGCACAAAATATCAATCCACGGTGGAATATAGGTATTGACTTTAATCGAACTACATCGCAAGGTTTTCAGCTAAAACAAATAACGAGTTTATACAATTACCAGTTCTTTACCTCATACACCAGCAAAAACCTGCGCTATATGATGCTGGCATCAACAACGTGGAACCGTGGCATAAACGAAGAAAACGGAGGTATACTGAGCGACTCCGTATATGAATCACTTACAGGTGCAAGTAAAGTGGTTAATACTCGTATTGAAGGGACACCAACAACTGGCGCTCAAACGCGTTTTAAAAGCCGCGATGCATACCTCAAAAATTATTATCGGTTTGGACGTGCCTACCAGGATATAAATGGGAAAGACACATTCTACCGTTTTACTCCTACCCTTCAGCTTTCACATACACTTCATGCACATGAGATAAGTTATATATTCGAAAATTCGGGAACTATACTTGACTCATCGCTGCTGCCAAACAGATTTTATGACACAGGCAAATCAACATTCGACTCGGCCTATTTTGGCATACTGCGTAACACATTTCACGCAAACTGGCTGAGCGGCACTACTACCTTGCTTAAAGACACCGTTAATTTGCGGCTATATGCGTTGGCTACTCACGAACTTATACAGGTAGCGCAACCTGTTTTTACTCGTAGGTTCGACAATGTACTGGCAGAAGCCGGTGCTGAATTTTACAGTCAAACATTACGTAAACCCTTACTTAATATTCGTGTCAATTCGGTACTAAGCGGATACAACGCAGGTGATTATATGTTGTGTGCCGAAGGACGTTTGGCTAATCAATACCTGGAAGGTTCAGGACGCTTACATGTTCAGCAATTTCGGCCTGACTTTATGATGCAGACATTTAAATCAAACGCCTTTATCTGGAATAATAATTTCGATGCAACACGCGTATTGCAAACAGGTGTAAGTGTATCTTCACGTACACTTCGAAATAATTTTTCTATTCACTACGACCGCTATGTGCTAAACAATTGGGTGTATTACGGCACCGATGTAAAACCGACTCAGTTTACACCTTCAATTGCTGTTAATGTTTTGCAGCTGAGTAAAACATTTCAGGTATGGAGATTTTACCTGGAGCATTATGCGTACTTACAACAGTCGAATTCAGACCTTATTCGTTTGCCCGAATTTGCAACATTATTTCGTTACAGTTATAGAGCTAAATTTTTTGGCATGACTAAGTTTCAGTTGGGCTTTGATATTTTTTATCGCACTGCATATATGGCTCAGGCCTATAATCCTGCAACACGTATGTTTCACTTACAAGATGAAGTGCGAATTGGAAATTATCCTGTTATCGACCCGTTTATAGCAGCACAGGTAAGACGGGCTAATTTCTTTGTTAAGTACGAACACGTTAACGAAAATTTTTTGTTTCGCACTGGACAATACTTAACTCCTCATTATCCAGTATCTCAGGCCTCCTTCCGTTTCGGACTCAGATGGCGATTTTATGACTAGTTCACTTTAATGGCTTTGTACCTTCGTATAAATTCGCGGCCATCTTCAACATACTTCACTTCTACCACGTAAAGTCCGGCTTCAAAATCTTCGCCAAAACTGATAATGTTGAATGGATCTTGTTGGAATTTTTCGTAAACTATTTTGCCATTCAGGTTGTACACTGTAAAATCAAATCGAGCATTGATCTGCGTAGTTACAATTTTCAAATTCAGCGTGTAGTTGGATGGATTAGGATACAATACAGCATCGTAAGTCATGTAATCTGTGATGAGTTCATCATTCGACTGACCTCCGCAACGCATATCACAGTGTCCAATTCTTGCACCCAGGGCAACACGGGCAGGCACTTCTGAAATCGGCACACTCATTGAGAAACTGTCGCGCATGTTTTTAAGCGGCTTCATACACATCACTATCTGCTTTTGCTCAAGGTTAAATTCAGGACGAGGATCACGTACATCCAGCACACAAACTTCAACCGTTGATGAATTTATACAGCCGAATACATTTTTAACAATAGCTTTAATTTTATTTATACCACCGCTAACCGGAATGTAGGTAGGTGTTGAATCTGTAATGTTAACCACACCCTCTCCTTCCCATAGGTACCTTAACGGGCGTTCATCTGATGTAATAACACCCAGCTTCATGGTTTGAGGACCATAGCCTAAGTACATCTGATTAGGGTTTGGCAACACATCAGGAACCCCGATTACGGGACCGTTTTTGTCAATTTCGGCAAATGGAGTAAAGTTAGGTATAGTACCAATTACACGAATAGTAGCTGTACAAGTTGAACTTAGTCCGTGCACATCGGTTACAGTCAGAATCACTGAATTATTACCAATATTGGCACATGAAAACGAATCGCGGTCGATAGTATAAGATACAATACCGGTTTCATCTGTTGATCCGTCATCTACCATAGATGCATCAATATACGCCCAGCCATTTACCAATGTTATATCAAGCGACTTGCAGCGAGCCTCTGGTGGGTTGCGCTCTTCTATATTTACAAAGAATGTATCGGTAGAGAGGTTTCCGTTTTTGTCGCGCACATACAATACCACCACATTGTTTCCAAGATTGCTAATGTTAAATGTTGTTTTGGATAACCACATGCTGTCAATACCACATGCATCGGTTGAACCAGTATCGACATCGGCCACTGTGATTGTTTTCAAATTAGAAGGCAATACCAATGTTAGTGTTAAATTTTTGGCACGGGCAAGTGGTTTAATGGTATCAAACACCTGAACTTTAAATGACTGAATACTGAAGTTACCGTTAACATCAGTAACAGTGAAGTTAACCGTATTTACACCCACATCACTGCAGGTAAATATGGAATCAGATAAGGTGAGCGCCACCTTACCACATGCATCATTGCTACCGTTATCAATAAATGAGGCCGGTACGGTTATAGTTCCTGATGCATTCAGATAAACATCCACATTTCTGCCAAGTAGCACAGGACGCACGGTATCTATCACATGTACGCTGGCTGTAGCGCTACCGATATTTCCATTATTGTCGCGTGCAAATAAACGTATGATATTTGTACCTGTTTGACTGCAGCTGAAATTTGATTGTGACAAATACAAACTATCAATACCACAGGCATCGGTTGATGCACTATCTATTTGTTGGGGAGTTATGGAAGCAACGCCTGATGAGCTAAGGTAAAGCACAATTTGGCGGGTGCGAACAACCGGGCGAATGGTATCGCGTACAGTTACCTGCTGAACACATGTACCGGTATTGCCCGACAAATCGGTAGCAACCCATGTTACGGCAGTAGTTCCTAAAGGATAGAAATTATTAGCGGGTGCATTGCTGGTAAATAACACACTGCAGTTATCAATATTCAATACCGGAGGTGTTGGCAATACAAAAATACGTCCGCATGTATCAGCAGTAGTAAATACATTTTGTGCCGGTGGGCAAATCGGCTTAGGCCTTATGGTGTCACGAACTATGATAGTTGCTGAATCGCTGGCGCTGTTTCGGCTCTTGTCAAATACTGTTACAAATACACGATTAGCACCAATGTCGTTACAGCTAAACACTGACCGGTTAATGGCTATCGAATCTATTACACAGTTATCAACCGAAGCCTGATTAAACTGAGCTCCTGTAACACTCACTGTTCCTGCTGCATTCAGGTAAGCCGTAACCGAAACAAGCGAAGGACGAGGAGCAATGGTATCAACTATACTTATAAATACAGAAGCAGTATCGCGATTTCCTGACGAATCTTGCATGGTAAGCACTACCCTATTCAATCCCAAATCTGAACAAGTAAATACTGTTTTGCTTAAGCTCAGCTGTGCAATTCCGCAATTATCTGACGATGCGCTATCGAGTATAAACGGACTAACCGTTGCCTGACCGGCAGCGTTTACGTATGCAGTAATAAGTTGTTTCGGTCTCGCTTTGGGTCTCATTGTATCCAAAACGTTTACTACAGTTTGTGCCTGAGCTGTGTTTCCTGTCTGGTCTTTAAGAGTAGCAATAATTGTCTGAGGACCTTTTTCACCACAGCCAAACTGAGTGCGGTTCAACACTATAGATGCCAGCGAACAATTGTCGCGGGATGCACTATCGACAAGCGTAGATGTAACCTGTGCAATACCTGATGCATTCAGATAAACTGTTGCAGGACGCAGCACAGCTACAGGAGCAATGGTATCAACTACCCTAATAGTTGCAGGAGCTGTATTTATATTACCGTTTACATCTGTTACCCTAAAGGTAGCAGTAGTGAATCCAAGTTGCGCGCAACTGAATGTATCGGGCTGAAGAGCGAATGAAGCTATACCGCATCTATCAGACGAAGCGCTGTCAACCAGTGCTGGGTTTACCGTAACTTTTCCATTCGGTTGAAGATACGCTGTAAACAGACGTGGCAAAGCTCTTGGCAAAATGGTATCACGTATCAATACGCTTGAAGTATCGTAAGATACATTTCCGCTATTATCGGTTACTTTTAGTACGATTGTGTTTAGTCCAGTATTGGCGCAGGTAAATGAATCAGGTATTGCACTATAAGATGCTATTCCGCATACATCAGCCGAGCCACTGTCCAATTCATTGCCTGAAATTTTAACAAATCCGCTGCTGTTCAGCGAACGTAACAGTGTTCTGGCTGAGGCAACAGGTTTAATGGTATCACGAACCTGCACTGTCGCAAATGCTGAATCTCTATTGCCATAAATATCAGTTACAACAAGGGTAACTGTATTATTGCCTGCAGAAGAACAAGTAAAAGTTGTCGGTTGAACACTGCGGGTACTTATTGCACAGTTGTCGGCCGAGGCTGAATCTATCTGACCTACATTAACAGTTGCCACCCCTGCACTGTTTAAGAAAACAACCGTATTGCGGGTACGTATTACCGGTCTTAGCGTATCGAGTATGCGCACAAATGCAGGAACTGTTCGGATGTTACCCGACTGATCAGTTAGTGAAACAGTAACCTGATTGATGCCCACTGCGCTGCAGGTAAATGAATCGGGACTTACCGTAAATGTTTGGATGCGACAATTATCAAATGATGCACTGTCAAAATCGGAACCTGTAAAGTGGGCAACTCCGGCACTGTTTAGATATACAACCGGAGTTTTAATATGTGGAACCGGTCTTACTGTATCAAGCACTACTACCTGTACCGTACTTTGCGCTGTATTTCCGCTGCTGTCAGATACTGCGTATGTAATTACATTTATTCCCAGATTTGTACAGTCAAATGTGGCTTTGCTTAATGTTCTGTTTCCAATTGCACAGTTATCTGTTGAGCCGCTGTCAACACTATTTGGAGTTAAAACACCAACACCCGATGCATTCAGGTAAACTGTAGCTGGTTTAGTACGAATAACCGGCATGGTGGTATCGGCAACAAACACCTGTGCGGTAGCCATTGCTGTATTTCCTTTTCTGTCGCGGGCAAACAATGTAGCTGTGTTGATACCACGTGCCGAGCAACTGTAAGTATTAGGTATCACCCATGTTGAATCAATGCCGCACGGATCGGAAGTGCTACTGTCTATTTGCGATGGTAACAGTGCTGCAATTCCATTAGCATTTAGGTAAACTGTAGCAGTGCGGGTTGTAACCACCGGCTTAATAGTATCCAGTATATGAACAGCCGATGTATCATATGAAATATTTCCGCTTTGATCAGAAACAGATAGCACTACTAGTTGTATTCCGGTACTGTTGCATCCAAATGTAGCCGGATTAGCAGTGCGTGTAACAACTCCACAATTATCTGATGACGCACTATCAAGCATGGCACCTGTTACTGAAGCAGTACCTGATTGATTTAGGTAAACGCTTACATCTTTTGCAATCGCTTTTGGTTTGATGGTATCCAATACGGTAATCTGTGTATTGACGCTTCTGCTATTACCGCTTTGGTCTGTTAGCGTTAATGTTGCAATTGATGAACCCAGTTGTAAACAGCTAACCGTATCGGGACTAATCGTACGGGAGATAAGTGAACAATTATCTGATGATGCACTGTCAACAGCCGAAGCAGATAAAGCAGCTTTGCCCTGAGCATTTAGGTACACAGTAACAGTACGTGTAACAGGTTTAGGTGCTATGGTATCTATAACAATTACCTGTCCTGTTTTAGATGAGCTATTACCATTCACATCTGTAACCGTTAGTGTGTAGGTGCGTAAACCTAAATCACTGCAAGTGTAACTGGCTGGTGTTACAACCCGCTGTTGTATTCCGCATGCATCCTTTGAAGCGCTGTCGGCTACCGAGGCGCTTAATGTAGCAACACCAGCTGCATTCAGATACAGTACCGGCAATGCTGTGTTAACTACAGGTGAAATGGTGTCACGTATCTGAACGGTAGCATTAGACGTATTGAAATTACCGTAGATATCAGTCACTTTTAATACAACTGTATTCAACCCAACTGAGGCGCAGGTAAATGAGTCAATGTTTAATTCACGTGTTATTGAAGTACAGTTATCAAAGGATGCACTATCAAACATAGCAGCAGTTACTTTAACAAATCCTGAGCTATTCAGATAGGCAACCGCATTTCTTGTTACAACGGTAGGTTTGATGGTATCTATAAGCATCACCCCTGCTTGTACTGTAATAGAATTATTGCTGCTATCCTTGATGGTTACCTGCACGGTATTGAATCCTAAATTCGAGCAATCAAGTGTATCCGGATTGACAGAGAATGATGCTATACCGCAGTTATCTGTTGATGTACTGTCAAACATCCGTCCGGTAATTACTGCAAATCCGTTTGGTGAAAGATAAGTAGTGCGATTGGCGAGTATAGCACGTGGAGCTATTGTATCTAAAACCAAAACATTCGCCACACCTGTTCTGGTATTGCCACTCGAGTCGCGCACGGTAAGCTGCACCAGGTTATTGCCTTTTTCTGAACAACCAAATACAGATTTATTTATTGTCAGGTTTACGCCACTACAATTATCTGTACTTGCACTATCAATCATAGCAGGTGTTAAGTTGGCCTCTCCGCTAGCATTCAAATAGATTGTTCTGTTTCTGGTGATCACACGTGGCGCAATGGTATCAAGCACAGTTACTATTACTGTTTTTTGCGCAACATTTCCTGAACTGTCATCAGCTGAAAAAACAATGTTATTTAAACCGATGTGTGAGCAGTTAAACACGGACTGTGACAGTAATCGATTGCGTACCGAACAATTATCGGTAGTTCCGCTATCCACCATATTAGCCGTAATGGAAGTCTGACCTGTTGAATCGAGATAAACCGTTACATGACGAGTTTGTAGTCGTGGACGAATCGTATCAAGCGCTGTTACAATACTTGTCACAACGGTTGTATTACTCCATCTGTCAGTGACTGTATATGTTACAGTATTAGCACCACGGTTACTGCAGGTAAGTGATGTTGGACTTACGGTTGCACTCTGCACATTACAGTAATCAAGCGTACCGTTATCAACTGTTTGTGGTGTAACAGCTACAAATCCATTTGCATTGAAGTAAATGGTTGTGTCTTTAGCACGTGCAATTGGTGCCAACGTATCATTTACAGTTACTATACAGGTATCTGTTGCTATATTGCCATCAAAGTCTTCAACAATCAATGTGACAACATTCGGACCCAGCATTGAACAGGTAAAGAGATTAGGCGTAACACTCATTACTTTAATGCTGCAATTATCGGATGAACCAGTATTGACAGATGATGGGGCAATGGTAGCTCTGCCGGTTGAGTCTACATAAATGATAATACCGGATGCTACAGCTACCGGCTTAATAGTATCCCGTACCAATACCGTTGCGTTTGCGCTGCTGAAGTTGCCGCTACTATCAAATGTTGTGAGCGTAACCGTATTATTACCCAAATTCGAGCAGCTGAATATATTCGGCACAAGTGTCATGCTGTCTATGGCACAATTATCATTCGAGCCGTTGTTTACCTGAGCTGGCGTAATATTTACAGTACCGGAGGCATTAACATACGCGGTGATATTACGCGTAATTGTTGCGGGACGGATCGTATCAACTACTGTTACTATAGCTGTTGCACTGGTGAAATTACCTGTTTTATCGAATGTTGACAGTGTGACGATATTGTTACCCAATTTAGAACAGTTGAATGTATTCGGCACAACAGCCATACTATCTATAGCGCAATTGTCGTTTGAGCCATTGTTTACCTGTGCAGGTGTGATACTCACAGTACCCGATGCATTAACATAAACTGTGACATTACGTGTGATTGTTGTTGGACGTATAGAGTCGAGCACAGTAACTAATGCAGGTGCCGAACTGAAGTTACCGCTGCTATCGTAGGTTGTAAGTTGTACAATATTATACCCCAGATTGGAACATGTAAATGAATTCGGAACAACGTGCATACTATCTATCGAACAGTTATCAGTAGAGCCGTTGTTTACCTGTGCTGGTGTAATGCTTATGGTCCCGGATCCATTAAGGTATACAACTATATTGCGCACTGTAGTTAACGGACTAATCGTATCAAGAACAGTTACAGTGGCGGTCGCACTTCTAAAGTTGCCACTGCGGTCGAATGTGGTTAATGTAACGGTATTGGTCCCAAGGCTCGAGCAGTTGAATGTATTCGGAACAACGCGCATACTATCTATCGCGCAGTTGTCAGTTGAGCCATTATTGACCTGTGCAGGTGTTATACTCACTGTACCCGATGCATTCACATAAGCAATGATATTGCGTGTAATCGTATTTGGTCTAATTGTATCAAGCACCGTTACTGTTGCATTCGCACTGGTAAAGTTACCGCTTCGGTCGAATGTTGTTAGCGTTACGGTATTAGCACCAAGGTTCGAGCAGTTGAATGTATTTGGAACAACGCGCATACTATCTATCGCGCAGTTATCAGTCGAGCCATTATTTACTTGTGCAGGCGTGATACTTACTGTACCGCTTGCATTCACATAAACTGTGATATTGCGTGCGGTGGTTACAGGACGTATCGTATCAAGAACTGTTACGGTCGCAGTTGCAATGCTGAAGTTCCCACTGCTGTCGAATGTAGTTAGTGTTACGGTATTATTGCCAAGGTTAGAACAGTTGAATGTATTTGGCACAACACGCATGCTGTCAATAGCGCAGTTGTCGGTTGAGCCATTGTTTACCTGTGCAGGTGTTATACTCGCTGTACCGCTTGCATTCACATAAACAGTGATATTGCGTGCGTTGGTTAAAGGGCGTATCGTATCAAGAACTGTTACGGTCGCAGTTGCAATGCTGAAGTTTCCACTGCTGTCGAATGTAGTTAGTGTTACAGTATTATTACCAAGGTTCGAACAGTTGAATGTATTCGGCACAACACGCATGCTGTCAATAGCGCAGTTGTCGGTTGAGCCACTATTTACCTGTGCAGGTGTTATACTCACTGTACCGCTTGCATTCACATAAACAGTGATATTGCGTGCGGTGGTTACAGGACGTATCGTATCAAGAACTGTTACGGTCGCAATAGCACTGCTGAAGTTTCCACTGCTGTCGAATGCGGTTAGCGTTACGGTATTATTGCCAAGATTAGAACAGTTGAATGTATTCGGCACAACAGCCATACTGTCTATCGCACAATTATCTGTTGAGCCATTATTTACCTGTGCAGGTGTTATACTCACTGTACCGCTTGCATTCACATAAACTGTGATATTGCGTGCGGTAGTTAAAGGGCGTATCGTATCAAGAACTGTTACGGTCGCAATCGCACTGCTGAAGTTTCCACTGCTGTCGAATGTAGTTAGTGTTACAGTATTATTGCCAAGGTTCGAACAGTTGAATGTATTCGGCACAACACGCATGCTGTCAATAGCGCAGTTGTCGGTTGAGCCATTATTTACCTGTGCAGGTGTTATACTCACTGTACCGCTTGCATTCACATAAACAGTGATATTGCGT
>Ga0315900_10003951_pt1 | contig 21277 bp, 17 predicted proteins | sample LakEriMetagenome_FD_203521 | JGI IMG/M metagenome (GOLD analysis project Ga0315900, IMG submission 203521) | Freshwater fungal communities from buoy surface, Lake Erie, Ohio, United States - Buoy 12 MA114 | ecosystem: Environmental > Aquatic > Freshwater > Lake > Lake biofilm | place: USA: Lake...
GCGCCAGCGGTTGCGCGCCGCGGCCCGATCCGCGTCCTCGCGCGCGACCACCTCGATCAGGCGCTCGAAGCGGCCGAAAAAGGCGGGCGTGTCGTGACCGAGATTGACCAGCACCTCCTGGTGGGGGGTCTCGACCGCCTCGGTGCACAGCAGGATCGGGGTGTTCCCGGCCAGTGGGTCGGACGCCGCGACATGCGGCAGGAAGTCGAGCGGCGAGAAGGTCCAGAGCGCTTCGTCGAGGTCGGCGATCAGCGCGGGCGGTCCGATCACCACCGCCCGCTGACCGGCGCGGACCACCTTGCGCAGCAGCCGACAGCCGTGGGCGAGCTTGTCGGGGGCGTTGACATGGAAGTCGATGCGCGTCATGGGCGCCTCCCGGGCACGCGCACGGCGCCTCAGTTGCCCGCGGCGGCCCGGTCGATCAGGAACTGCGTGAGCAGCGGTACCGGCCGCCCCGAGGCGCCTTTCTGGGCGCCCGACTTCCAGGCGGTGCCGGCGATGTCGAGGTGCGCCCAGTCGAACTTGCGGGCGAAGCGCGACAGGAAGCAGGCGGCCGTGATCGAGCCGCCGGCGCGCCCGCCGACGTTGGCCATGTCGGCGAAGTTCGACTTGAGGGCCTCGCCATAGTCCTCGTCGAGCGGCATGCGCCAGCAGGGGTCGCCCGAGGCTTGACCTGCGGCGAGCAGCGCATCGGCCAGACCGTCGTGGCTGCTGAACAGCCCGCTGCGGTGGTTGCCCAGCGCGATCACGCAGGCGCCGGTCAGCGTGGCGATGTCGATCACCGCCTGCGGCTTGAAGCGCTCGACGTAGGTGAGCGCATCGGCCAGCACCAGACGGCCCTCGGCATCGGTGTTCAGGATCTCGATGGTCTGGCCCGACATGCTCGTGACGATGTCGCCGGGTTTGGTGGCCTTGCCGCCTGGCATGTTCTCGCTGGCGGCGATCACGCCGACCACGTTGATCGGCAGGCGCATCTCGGCCACGGCGCGCAGCGTGCCGAGTACCGAGGCCGCGCCGCACATGTCGAACTTCATCTCGTCCATCTCGGCGGCGGGTTTCAGCGAGATGCCGCCGGTGTCGAAGGTGATGCCCTTGCCGATCAGCGCCACCGGAGCCTGCCGGGCGGCGCCCCCCCGGTACTGCAGCACGACCAGCTTGGGCGGCTCGTCCGAGCCGCGCGCCACCGACAGCAGCGACCCCATGCGCAGCGCTTCCATCTGCTTGCGGTCGAGCACCTGGATCTTGAGCTTGTGGGCGGCGGCGAGTTCACGCGCGGCCTCCGCCAGGTAGGTCGGGGTGCACACATTGCCCGGCAGGTTGCCGAGTTCTCGCGCGAGATCGGTGCCGTTGGCCAGCGCGGTGGCCTGGTCGGCCGCTGCCTGGGCGATCCCGGCGTCGCTGCGGGCGACGAGGAGCACGACCCGTTCGGGACGCACGGGTTGAGATTCCTTGCGCGACTTCAGGCGCTCGAAGCGGTAGGCGAGTTCGCGGCCGATGCCGACCTGCTGGCGCAGTTTCCAGGCGAGATCGCGGCCCCTGACGGCGACCTCGTGCAGCAGCGACACCGTCTCGTCGCAGGACAGCGCGCCGACCTGCCGCAGCCCCCCGCGCACCGCATCGCCGAAGGCGCGCTCGCTGGTCTCGGCCTCCTCGCCGACAGCCACCAGCACCACCCTGGCGATGCGTCGGGGCTCGCCATAGACGAGCAGTGTGTTGCCGGCCTTGGCCTGCAGGTCGCCTCGCGCGAGCGCCGCCGACAGCAAACCGCCCATCGCGGCATCGAGCGCACTGCCGCTGTTGCCGAGCGCCTTGCCACCGGTGACCGGCACAAGCACGCAGGCTGCGCGCAGCGAGTCGACCGACGAAGTCTTTATACTGAATTGCATGGCTCGACCGCCCCTGATGGAAGACGGCGGATTATATCGGGCCGCACCCAGCCCCCCGCGATGCTGTTCGAGAAAACCCTCCGCCGCGACCTCGCCAACCTCGCCGGCGTGGCGTTCGCGACCCTGTTCACCATTCTGGTCACGACCACCCTGATCCGCACCCTGGGGCGGGCTGCGGGCGGTCGTGTCGACACCGCGAGCATCCTGCCGCTGCTCGCGTTCTTCACGATCAACGCGCTGCCGGTGCTGCTGGTGCTCACGCTGTACGTCGCGGTGCTGATGTCGCTGACGCGCGCTTACCGCGACGCCGAAATGGTCATCTGGTTCGCCAGTGGCCGCAGCCTTACCGACTTCGTGGCCCCGGTGCTGCGCTTCGCGATGCCCTTCGTCGTGCTGATCGCGCTGCTCAGTTTTTCGCTGGCGCCGTGGGCCAATCGCCAGAGCGCCGAGTATCAGCGGCGCTTCGAGCAGCGCCAGGATGTCTCGCGGGTATCGGCCGGCCAGTTCCGCGAGTCGGCCTCAGGCGATCGCGTGTTTTTCGTCGAATCGCTCGCCGAGGATGAACGCAGCGTGCGCAACGTGTTCGTCACGCAGCGCGGCGGTGATCGGATGATCGTGGTGGTCTCGGCCGGCGGGCAGGTGCTCACCGAGGCCAACGGCGAGCGCTTTCTCGTGCTCGAGCGCGGACGCCGCTACGACGGCGATGCCGGAGCCACCGAATTTCGTGTCATGGAGTTCGAGCGTTACGGGCTGCGCATCGAATCGGCGCAGCCGCTCGCACCCGACAGCCCGGTCAAGGCGCTGCCCACCACCAGCCTGCTGCGCGATCCCTCGCCCCGACACCTCGGCGAACTGCTCTGGCGCCTGGGGCTGCCGTGCATGGCGGTGGCGCTGGCGCTGCTGGCCATCCCGCTGTCGTCATTCAACCCGCGCGTCGGACGCTCGATCAACCTGATCGTCGCGCTGCTCGTCTATGTCGTCTACAGCAATCTGCTGTCGCTCAGTCAGGCGTGGGTGGCTCAGGGGCGTCTGGGCTTTGCGATCGGCGTCTGGCTGATCCACGCCGTCGCCTTTGGCCTGGCTGGCTTGCTGCTGTGGCGTCGCGTCTCCATCGGCCGCTGGCTGCCCCGCTGGCGGCGGCGCGCGGCGGCCCGCGCATGACGCTGCTGCGGCGCTATCTCGGCCGGGCGATTGCCGCGGCGGTGCTTTTCGTGCTCGCGGGCTTTCTCGCGCTGTTCGCGTTCTTCGACCTCATCAACGAGCTCGACGATGTCGGGCAGGGCGGTTACCGGCTGCAGCATGCGCTCGGTTTCGTGCTGCTGGGCTTGCCCAGCCGCGTCTACGAGCTGATGCCGGTGGCCGCGTTGATCGGCACGGTCTACGCGTTTGCCCAGTTCGCCGGGAGCTCGGAGTTCACGGCGATGCGCGCGGCGGGCTTCGGGCGGCGGCACGCCCTGAGCATCGTCGCCACCGCAGGATTGACGCTCGGCATCCTCACGGTGCTGGTCGGCGAGTTGATCGCGCCGCAGGCCGAGCGCCTGGCCCAGCGGGTGCGATTCTCGGCGCAGGCGGGTGCCGCGGTCGCGGGGGCCGATCTGCGCTCCGGGCTGTGGGTCAAGGACAGCCAGCGTGACGAACGCGGTGCGGTACTTCGCCAGCGCTTCGTCAACATCGCCGAGCTGCGCCCCGACACCTCGCTCGCGGGGCTGCAGGTCTACGAGTTCGACGCCAGCTTTCGTCTGGTGTCGGTGCTGCAGGCTGCGAGTGCGGTATTCACGCCGCCGGCCGGCTGGCGCCTGCAGGAGGTGGTGCTCACCCGCTTCGAGCCGCTGGCGGTGGCGGGCGAGGTGGCTGCGTTGCGTGCGCGCCGCGAGTCGCTCGCGTCCCTCGACTGGGCCTCGGAACTCACCCCGGCGCTGCTCGGCGTGCTGGCGATCGTGCCCGACCGGATGTCGGCGCTGGCGCTTTTCCAGTATGTGCGGCACCTGCGCGACAACCAGCAGCGCAGCGACCGCTACGAGATCGCGCTCTGGAAGAAGATCGTCTACCCCTTGGTGATCGTGGTCATGATGATGCTCGCGCTGCCCTTCGCCTATCTCCAGGCGCGCGCCGGCGGCATCGGCTACAAGGTCTTCTTGGGGATCATGCTCGGGGTCGCGTTCCACTTCATGAACGGCCTGTTCTCGCATCTCGGGCTGTTGAACACCTGGGCGCCGTGGCTCGCGGCGATCATCCCGGGCAGCGTGGCGCTGCTGCTGGCCCTCGGCATGCTTCTCTGGGTCGATCGCTCGCGCTGAGTGCTGTGCGGCCGCGTGGCTGGCGCCGTGGTGGCTTGCCGAGGTCAGCTGCCTCGACCCTGTCGCTCAGGGTTTCGATCGTCAAAATTTCATGGACGACACCATCGGGAATGGTTAGCATCACGGCGATTCGTCGATGGCTGCGCCAACGGCGAGGGTTCGAGGAGGAGGAGGAGAGGCAGCAAGACTGCCCGTTTTCAAGGCGCCCAGCGATGGGCGCCTTTTTTTCCTCGGGTCGCCGGCGTGCGGGCGCCGCCGCCGCGGTGCCGCGGTTTGCGTCAGGATCAGCCACATGACGAACGCGGTCGATTTCGTGGTCGTGGGAGCCGGCATCGCCGGTGCTTCGGCCGCCTGGGAGCTCGCCCGGCAGGGGCGGACCGTCCTGCTCGAGCGCGAGGCGCAGCCGGGTTTCCACAGCACCGGACGCTCGGCCGCGCTCTTCTCCGAAACCTACGGCCCGCCTCAGGTGCGCGCGCTGTCGCGGGCGAGTCGGGCGTTTCTGGCGCATCCGCCGCCGGGATTCGCCGAACAGCCGATCCTCACCCCGCGCGGCACACTCGTCATCGGCAACCCGAACGACCCCGGACCGCTGGCGGGGCTGCAGGCCGAGCTTGGCGCCGACGCCGCGGTCGAGCGCTGGTCGCGCGAGCGCACCCTCGCTGCGGTGCCGGTCCTGCGACCGGCATGCACCGGCGAGGCGCTCCACGAGCCGGGGGCGCAGGATATCGACGTCTACGCGCTGCATCAGGGCTTCCTGCGTGGCCTGCGGCGGGCGGGTGGTGAGCTGGTGTGCGATGCCGAGGTCGTCGGGCTCGTGCGCGAGTCCTCGGGCGCGTGGCGGGTGCGCATCGCCGACGGCCGGCAATGGCTGGCGCGGCGCGTGATCAATGCCGCCGGTGCGTGGGCCGATGCGATCGCCGCTCTGGCCGGCGTCGCTGCTGTCGGGCTGCAGCCGAAGCGACGCAGCGCCTTCGTGTTTCCGCCGCCGGCGGACATCGACCCGCGGGCCTGGCCGATGGTGCTCGACGTGGCCGAGAGCTGGTACATGAAGCCCGATGCCGGGCTGCTGCTGGGCTCCCCCGCCAATGCCGACCCGGTGGTGGCGCACGATGTGCAGGCCGAGGAGCTCGACGTGGCGATCGCCATCGACCGCATCGAGCAGGCCACCATGCTGACGATCCGCCGCCCGACGCGGGTCTGGGCAGGCTTGCGCTCGTTCGTGGCCGACGGCGTGCCGGTGGTGGGCGAGCGGCCCGATGCGCCCGGTTTCGTATGGCTGGCCGGGCAGGGCGGCTACGGCATCCAGACCTGCGCGGCCATGGCGGCGCTGGCCGCAAGCGTGGCACTCGGCCGGCCGCTGCCCGAGGGGCTTGCCGTGCAGGGGGTCTCGGCGCAGGCCCTGTCCCCCGGGCGGGCCGGTCTGCATCCTCGGTGAGCACGGCCTGCGGGCCGGTTTGGGTCCGCCGCGATGCGCGCATCGCTGGCGCCGGCTCGCGCTGTGCTATCATCTGAGGCTTCGGGGCGGTAGCTCAGCTGGGAGAGCGTCGCGTTCGCAATGCGAAGGTCGGGAGTTCGATCCTCCTCCGCTCCACCATCATGCCGAAGGGCCCGGATCAGTTCTGGGCCCTTTTCTTTTGGCCCGGCTCTTCCGGCCCGGCTGTCGTGGCCGGTTTTTCTCCTTGACGGTCTCGCGCCATGCCTGCTTCGGTCCGGCCCTCGCTGCAGCGTCCGACTTCCAGTGCCGACGCCGTCGACCTGTCCCGGCGGCTGGGTGCCGACGCGGCCTACATCGCCGGTGGCACGGCCTTGCAGCTTGCCTGGGGCGTGGCCGAGGAAGAACGCCCCGGGGTTTCGGTGCTCATCGATCTTCTTGCGGGCGCACTCGCCTCGGGCGTCGAGGTGTCGGTGCCTGCCGATGGCATGCCGGGACTGCGACTGGGGTCCGGTGCAAGGCTCGAGACCCTTCGACGCGACCCCAGGCTGCGGGTTATCGCGCCGCGGCTCGCGCAGGCCCTCGATGCGATCGGAGCGCCCGGCGTTCGGCATCTGGCAACCCTCGGTGGCAACATCGGATGGGGTTGCGGCGATGCCCTGCCCGCGTTGCTGGCAGCCGAGGCTACGGTGGTGCTGGCCGAGGGGCCGATCCTGCCGCTTGCCGAGGTGCTCGACGCGGCGCGGACGGCTGGCCGGCCAGTGCCGCTGATCACCGAGATCTGCTGGCCCGGGCGTGGCACTGCCTGCCAGGGGTGGTCGGTCTTCGAGAAGGTCGGCTGGCGCGCGGCGTTCTCGCCATCGCGCCTGACCCTTGCGCTCGAGGCCCGCAGTGAGCGTGGCGTGATCGCCGGCGCGCGGGTCGCGGTCACGGCCGCGGGCTGGCCCGCGCGTCGTCTGCCGGCCGTCGAGGCCTTCCTCGAGGGACGTCTCGCCGCAGCGCTGGGCCATCAGGAGCAAAGCCTTCGGGCGGTGTGTGCGGATGAACTCGTGGACTCCGGTCGGTCGCGTCTGCTGGCGCGCCTGCTGGTCGGCCATCTTGCCTGCGAGGCCGCAAGCCATGGCGGATGACGCGCTCCTGCCCGCGCCCCGGCGGGTGCTCGATCACGCGGAACTGCTCGCCCGCAGCCGCCCCCGGCTCGATGCCGATGCCAAGCTGCGGGGTGCCGCCGGCTACCCGAGCGACCGCCTGGCGCCCGGCCAGCTGCATGCGGCGGTCCTGGGGAGCCCGGTACCCCATGCGCGGCTTCTCGCCGTCGACACCGCTGCCGCGCAGCGCATGGCCGGGGTCCATGCCGTGGTCACCGCGGCCGACATTCCCGGGCCCGCCCTCTACGGCCTGCGACACGTCGATCGGCCTGCCCTGTGTTCGGACCGCGTGCGCTGCGTCGGCGATCCGATCGCTGCCGTGGCCGCCGACTCGGCCGAGATCGCGCAGGCGGCGCTGGCGGCCATCCGGGTCACGCTCGAGCCGCTTGCCGTCGTTGACGACGCCGAGGCGGCCCTGGCGTCAGCGGCTCCTCCGGTTCACGAGCAGGGCAATCTCCTTCATCGTGTCCATCACGCCCGCGGCGACGAGGCTGCATGGGCTGATGCCGAAGCGGCCTGCGCGCACATTGTGGAAACCGAGTATCTGAGCCCCCGGCAGATGCATGTCTGCCTCGAGACCGAGGGCGGCGTGGCCGAGCCCGACGGGCAGGGCGGTCTGGTGCTCTGGTGGGGTTGCCAGAATCCCGAGCGCGATCGCCAGGTCATCGCCGCCATGCTTTGCCTGCCGCCGGACCGGGTGCGTGTGGTGGGCTCGCCGGTGGGCGGGTCCTACGGCGCCAAGGATGAGCTGACGGTGCAGCCGATCGCCGCGCTGCTTGCTTGGAAGAGCGGGCGGGCGGTGCGTCTGCATCTGTCACGACCTGCCTCCACCGACCTCGGCGTCAAGCGTCACGCGATGCGCATCCGCATGCGCAGCGGCTGCGATGCCCTGGGCCGGTTGCGTCTGCATCGTGTCGACATCCTCGCCGATACCGGCGCCTACGCGACCCATGGGCCCGAAGTGCTCGACGCGGCGGTCGAGCATTCGGTCGGGCCATACGCCTGGGAGGTGCTCGCCATCGAGGCTCGGCTCGCTTACACCAACAACGGCATTGCCGGCGCGTTCCGGGGTTTCGGCGCCGTCCAGTCGCAGTGGGCGCTCGAGCAGCAGATCGACCGGCTCGCGCGCGCCTGCGGTATCGATGCGCTGATGTTTCGCGCGCGCAACCTCGTCGCGTCCGATGCGCCCGGACCGCTCGGGCAGGCGGTGGTGGCCTCGGATGGACCACAGCTTGCGCTCGCGCAGCTCTCGCGTCATCCGCTGTGGCGCGAGCGTGGCGCCGTGTCCGCCGGCGACGACGGGCGATATCGGCATGGCATCGGCGTGGCGATGGTTCATCGCAGCGACGGCTTCGGCCGGGGCGGGCCCAACGGCGGCAAGCTCGCCCTGGCCCTGGCGCCCGATGGTCGTATCGAACTGCGCGTGAGCCTGACCGAGATGGGCCAGAGCCTGGCCGAATCGATGCAGACGCTGGCCGCGCGCTACCTCGGTTGTGCCGAAGACGACCTTCGCCCGGTGATCGGCGACTCGGCCCTTGCTCCCGACACCGGGGCGGCGGCGGCGTCGCGCTCGACCTCGCTGCTGCATCGCGCGCTCTCCGGCGAGGCCCGCGACTGGATCGTCGCCCTCGGCATCCAGGCCGCGCGGCATCTCGATGTCGCCGCCGACACCCTGCGCTTCGGGCCGGGCGGCTGGTCCGACCTTCGGGGGCGGGCGCGGCTGAGTCTGCGCGAGCTTGCGCAGGCTCTGCATGCCGACCTGCCGCATCGGCTGATCCTCATCGAGCCCGAGGAGACGCCCAGCCCGGTACCGGGATCGCACTGGGTGTTCGGCGCCTGCGCGGCAGCCGCGCGCGTGCGCATCGACACCTGGACCGGAGCCTTGCAGGTGCAGCGGCTTGCCCTCGCGTCGGCCCTCGGGCCGGTAGTCTCGCCGATGGGACTGCTCGGGCAGATGGAGGGCGGCGCCCTGATGGGTCAGGGGCTGGCGACCGTCGAGCGCCTGCCGATGCGCGATGCACGCTATCTCGCGCGCAATCTCGACGCCTATCTGGTGCCCACGCTCGCCGATGCGCCTCGTGCCGAGCTCCACGCAATCGAGGATCTCATGCCCGACGATCCGGTGGGCCCGCGCGGGGCCGGCGAAATCGCCGTCAACATCGCGGTGCCCGCGATCGCCAACGCGGTGAGCGCGGCCATCGGCATGCCCATCGATCGCTTGCCGATCGATCCCGACGACCTGCTCGATTTCCTGGAGCGCGAGGCGTGAACCCATCCCCGGACATCGAGCTGCGTTTCGTCGTCAACGAGGTGCCGGTTGCACTGCGCTGCGAGCCCACCCGCCGGCTGCTGGCGGTGCTGCGCGAGGATCTCGGCCTGACCGGCGCCAAGCCCGGCTGCGGGGTGGGCCGCTGCGGTGCCTGCCTGGTCTGGCTCGATGGTGAGCCGGTCAATGCCTGCCTGGTGATGGCCTATCAGGCCCAGGGGCGCGCCGTGACCACGATCGAGACGGTGGGCGCGAGCCCCGCCAGCGAGCCCGTCCGCCAGGCGCTCGCCGCCTGTGGCGCGGTGCAGTGTGGCTACTGCGCGCCGGGTCTGGTGATGATGATGACCCACCTGCATACCCGCCATCCGCGCCCGGATGCGGCGCAGGCGGCTGCCGACCTCTGCGGTCAGATCTGCCGCTGCACCGGCTACAGCGGGCTGCAGCGCGCGATCGAGATGCTGTTTCCCGACTGATCGTCGGGCGCCACGCTCAGACAGGCGAGACCGCGCCCTGCCGGTGGTCGGCCAGCCAGGCCGCACGCCGGGCGAACAGCCCCGGCACCACCGCCTGTGCCTGCTCGATCAGCGCAGCCAAGTCGGCGGTGAGCAGATGGCCGTCGCGGGCGACGATGCGGCCATGCGCCATGGTCATCACGACATCGCCGCCCTGCACCGCGTGCACGAGGTTGTGGTGCAGGTTGAAGTGCTCGCCACCCATCAGAGGGGTCATCCGCGGCGTATCGGTGCGCACCGCCACGATGTCGGCGAGCTTGCCGGGTTCGAGCGAGCCCAGCGTGTCGGCCATCCCGATCGCCCGTGCTCCGCCGATCGTGGCCATGCGCACGATGTCCCAGGAGGGAAGGGCGGCGGCATCCATGCGCGTGAGCTTGGCGAGCAGCGAGGCGACCTTCATCTCCTCGAACAGGTCGAGGTTGTTGTTCTCCTTCTCGCCGTCCGAGCCAAGGCCCAAGGCCACGCCGGCGGCCAGCAGCTTTTCGACGGGCGCCGCTCCGCTGGCCAGCTTCATGTTGCTCGACGGGTTGTGCGCGATCCCGACCCCCTTGCGGGCCAGCAGGTCGATCTCGCCGTCATCGAGCCAGACGCCGTGGGCCAGCAGCACGGTGTCGGGCTCGAACAGGCCCAGGCGCTCGAGCGCATGGATGGGTCGCAGGCCGTAGCGACGCTGCATCTCGTCGACCTCGGCACGGGTTTCGTTGCTGTGGGTGTGCAGACCGGTGCGGTGGCGCCGGGCGAGATCGATCGCCCGGCGGGTCGCCTGCTCGGTGAAGTAGAAGGCATGCTCCAGACCCACCCACGCCATCACCCGGCCATCGGCGCTGCCGTGGCAGCTTTCGATCAGTGCCTCGTTGTCGTCGAGCGTGTCGAAGTAGTCGAACTCGGGATGCTCGCCGACGTAGGGAACCATGATCACGCGGTTTCCCAGCTGCGCGGCGGCGCGGGCGCTGCCCTGCATGAAGCGCCACATGTCGACCACCGTCGTGGTGCCGGCGAGCAGCGACTCGGCATAGCAGAGCCACGATGCAGCCTCGGCCTCGTGCGGCTGCAGCACCCGGTGCATCGGATCGATGTAGAGGCGCAGCCAGTCCCACAGCGGCAATCCCTCGGCGGTGCCGCGCAGCAGCCCGGAGTGCATGTGCGTGTTGATCAGCCCCGGCATCAGCAGCGCGCGCGGGAAGCGCTCGCGCACGGCATCGGGATGGTCGCGCGACAGTTGCGCGGCATCGCCGACCGCCACGATGCGCGGTCCCTCGACGAGCACAGCGCCGTTCTCGATCACGCGGTTGGCCGCGTCCATCGTCAGCACGAACGGCGCTTCGAGCAGTGTCGTGGTCATGGTCACTCCCGGGTGATGCTTTCGGCCTGCGCGGCCCACGGGAAGAAGATACGCTCGATCAGCACGATGGCCTGGAACAGCAGCACGCCCATGATGGCGAGCAGGATCACCGCGCCGAACGCGAGCGGCACGTTGAAGAAGGCGGTCGACTGGGTGATCAGATAGCCCAGCCCCTTGTTGGCGGTGACGAACTCGGCCACCACCGCGCCGATCACCGACAGCGAGATCGCCACCTTCAGGCCACTGAACACGAAGGGAACCGACGCCGGCAGCCGGATCAGCCACAGGTCCTGGATGAAGCTGGTGCGCAGCACCCGCGACAGTTCGACCGCCTCGCGCGGTGTCGACAGCAGGCCGGTCACCATGCTCACCAGCAGCGGGAAGAAGGCGATCAGGAAGGTGATCGTGGAGCGCGAGAGCTGTCCGGTGCCCAGCAGCACCACCAGGATTGGCGCGATCGCGATGACTGGCGTCGACTGTGTGATCAGCAGCAGCGGATAGACCGCGCGGGCGACCAGTGGCGAGGAGGCGATCGCCACGGCCAGCGGCAGCGACACCAGCACCGACACGAGGAACCCGGCAAGCACGGTGAGCAGCGTCGCGCCGATGTTGGGCACCAGTTGCATGCCGAGCTTGTCGAGTTCGGTCAGCACCCGCGAGGGCGAGGGCAGCAGGTAGGGCGGGATGCCGAAGACGCGGACCACCGCTTCCCAGAGCGCGACGACCGCGATCAGGGTGATCGTCGGGATGGCGATGCCCTGCCACGTGCGCCACAGCCGCGCTGCCCGCGTGGGCCGGGGCAGCAGGCGCTGTTCAGAGGGCGGCGCTGCGGGCGGCGCGTTCGGCGTCATGGCCATAGATGATCCGGCGTATGGACTGGGTGGATGCCTGGAACTCGGGCAGCGCCATCGACTCGAGCGTGCGGGGTCGAGGCAGGGGCACCTCGACGATGCTTTCGATGCGGCCCGGGCGGGGCGACATCACGACAACCCTGTCTGACAGCAGCACCGCTTCCGGGATGGAGTGGGTGACGAAGACGATGGTCTTGCGCCGCTCGGTCCACAGGCGCAGCAGATCGAAGCACATCTGCTCGCGGGTCAGTGCATCGAGCGCGCCGAAGGGCTCGTCCATCAGCAGGATGTCGGGGTCCTGGACCAGTGCCCGGCAGATGGCCGCACGCTGCTGCATGCCGCCCGAGAGCTCATGGGGCATCTTGGAGGCGAACTGCCCGAGGCCGGTCGAAGCGAGCAGCTCCCGGGCACGCGCGCGATCGGCTGGTGTGATCCGGCCGCGACGCACGCGCACCGGAAGCAGCACGTTGTCCTCGATCGTCAGCCAGTGCAGCAGTGTGGCCTTCTGGAAGACCATGCCGACATCATCGAGATGCGCGCGCACCGACTGGCCGTGGATGGCCGCACGGCCGCGGGTCGGCTCGACCAGCCCCGTGATCAGTCTCAGGGCTGTGGACTTGCCGCAGCCGGAGGGCCCGACCAGCGAGACGAACTCGCCGGTTCGCACGGTGAGCGACACGTCGCGCAGGGCCAGCACCTCCGCGCCGTCCTTCGATTCGAAGGCCTGCCAGACGCCATCGAGCGAAAGCGCCGGCGCATCCAGGGGAGCGTTCATCGCTTGGGCAGGAACTCGCGGGTGACGAAGCTTTCCGGGTTGGTGGCCTTCGCGTCGAGCTGCTGGGCCTCCGCCACGGTTTCCCAGGTCAGGCGCAGCTGATTGGCATCAAAGGCGCCCACGGGGAGCTTCTTGGCGATCTCGCTGTCGAAGATCAGGAAGTTGGCGATCTCGGCCGCCGCCATCTCGCGCTGCGCCTCGATGCCGGGTACCAGCCTGGCCATCGACTCGGTCGCGCCACGCGGGTTGGTGCGCGCGAACTCCAGGCCGCGCAGGGTGGCCGCGACGAAGCGGCGGGCAAGGTCGGGGTTCTTGGCGAGCGTCGACTCGGAGGCGATCAGCGCATTACCGTAGATCTGCAGGGTTTCGGCGAACTGGAGCACCCGCACCTCCTTGCCCTGCTCCTTCGCCATGGCCTCGAAGCGCGGCTTGTTCGGCAGGAAGCCGGTGACCGCGTTGGCCTTGCCCGAGATCAGCAGCGGGCCCATGGTCGCGGGCTCGGAGTTGACGATCTGCACCTTGTTGATGTCGACGTTGTTGCGCGCGAGCACCAGCGGCAGGAAGACCCGTACCGCGCTGCCCGGGGCGCCGGCGAGGCTGCGGCCCTCGAGGTCCTTGAAGGTGCGGATCGGCGAGTCGGAAAGCACGAAGACCGAGTGCGGCGGGCGGGTGTAGATCGAGGCGATCGCCCGCACGGGCACCTGGGTGCGCACGCGTCCGGCCATCAGCGCGCCGATGTCGGCGATGCCGAACTGCGCCACGCCGGTGGCAATCTTGGTCACGGTGTCGGAGGAGCCGAAGCCGCGCTCGATCGTGACGGTGAGCCCGGCCTCCTTGTAGAAGCCGCGGTCGACGGCCGCGTAGTAGGCGGCGTAGTCGCCGGTGGGAATCCAGTCGAGCAGGAGCTTCACATCCTGGGCGCGCGCCGCGCCGGCGACGCTCGCGGCGGCGGCGAGCGCGATCAGCGGAGCGGCGAGGGCGTGGAGCAGGCGTCGTGCCGGATGTGGGCGAGCGGTTGTCGTCATGGCGGGTCCGTCAGGTTGGAAGACGTACCTGCTCAGCAAGATCGGTGCCACCTGTCGGCGTCTCGTTCGCACCAGGGTGGCGCCAACATGCGCCACCCTGGTGCGCTGCGCCGCGAATCGTCCCTGGCAGCGCCCCAACCGATGGCATTTCCGGATGGCCAGGGCGCCCGGCGCGCCCGCGTGCAGCTGGCGGTCAGCCGCCCACGGCCTTCTCCGCCGCGGCCAGCCGCGCCGCCATCGCCTTGCGCGTGGCCTCCGGCAGCACCGTCGGGTCGATCAGCATGCTGAAGACCTTCAGGTTGTGGGTGTGGGCGAGCTGGTGGAGGTGGAAGGCGTTCTTCATCGCCACGTCGCGGCCCGCCGCGTCGGCCACGCCATGCAGCGCGAGCTTGGTCATCTTCAGCGCGAAGCGTGACTTCACCGCGATCTTGCGCGCGAGCGCGAGGGCGGCGTCCTGCAGTTCGTCGCGAGGCACCACGCGGTTGACCATGCCCAGCGCGAGCGCATCCTGGGCAGTGATCGCGTCGCCCGTGAACAGCATCTCCTTGGCCTTGCGCATCCCGACTTCGTAGACATGGTGGAACCACTCCACGCCGCCCACGCCGAAGGCGACCACCGGATCGGCGAAGGAGGCGTCGTCGGCCGCGACGATCAGATCGCAGGGCCAGGCCAGCATCAGACCGCCGGCGATGCACTTGCCCTGCACTGCGGCGATCGTGGGCTTCGGGATATTGCGCCAGCGCTCGCAGAAGCCGGTGTAGATCTCCTCCTCGCGCGCCATCTGCGCTTCGGCGCCCGCGCAGCCGAAGCCGCACATCGTGCCCACGGTGCGGTGGCGGCGCATCGCGCCGGCGGAGTCGGTCTCGGCGAGATCGTGGCCCGCCGAGAAGTTCTTGCCTTCGGCGGCGAGCACGATCACCCGGACATCGTCGTCGTGGGCGGCCTGGTCGAAGGCCTCGTTGAGCTCGTACAGCAGCTCGGTGTCCTGCGCGTTGGCCCGGTCCGGGCGGTTGAGCCGGATCCGGGCGATCCCCGGCTCGGGAATCTCGTAGATCAGGGTGTTGAAGACACGGGAATCGGTCATGGCGCGGGCTCCTCGGGTGGCGGCGCAGGGTAGGGGCAGTGGCTCGGCGATGGTGCGCGCTGACCCCTGCGCGCCGATTCCACCACGGCCTTGCCGCCCGGCGCCACGGCGACCGTCTCGGGAAGCCGGGGGGCGGAGCGACGCGCCGGATTGACCCGCCTCACGCAGGGGCCTTCGGTTAAAATCCTCGGGATGAACACCGCCTACCGCAAACCGCTCCCCGGCACCCCGCTCCACTGGTTCGACGCCCGCGAGGCCGTCGATGCCATCTCGCCCGGTGCCTACGACAAGCTCCCCTACACCTCGCGCGTGCTCGCCGAGAACCTGGTGCGCCGATGCGACCCCGCCACGCTCGCCGACTCGCTGCGTCAGCTCATCGAGCGTCGCCGCGATCTCGACTTCCCGTGGTTCCCGGCGCGCGTGGTCTGCCACGACATCCTCGGCCAGACCGCACTGGTCGATCTCGCCGGGCTGCGCGATGCGATCGCCGACCAGGGCGGCGACCCGGCCAAGGTCAATCCGGTGGTGCCGGTGCAGCTCATCGTCGATCACTCGCTCGCGGTGGAGTGCGGCGGCTTCGTGCCCGACGCCTTCGCGAAGAATCGCGCCATCGAAGACCGCCGCAACGAGGACCGATTCCACTTCATCGACTGGACCAGCAAGGCCTTCGAGAACGTCGACGTGATCCCCCCGGGCAACGGGATCATGCATCAGATCAACCTCGAGAAGATGTCGCCGGTCATCCAGGTGCGCGACGGCGTCGCCTTCCCCGACACCTGCGTGGGCACCGACAGCCACACCCCGCATGTCGATGCGCTGGGCGTCATCGCCATCGGCGTGGGTGGCCTCGAGGCCGAGAACGTGATGCTCGGCCGCGCGTCCTGGATGCGCCTGCCCGACATCGTGGCCGTCGAGCTCTCCGGCCGGCCGCAGCCCGGCATCACCGCCACCGACCTGGTGCTCGCGCTCACCGAGTTCCTGCGCCGCGAGAAGGTCGTCGGCGCCTACCTCGAGTTCCGCGGCGAGGGCGCCAGCGCGCTCACGCTGGGCGATCGCGCCACCATCTCCAACATGGCGCCCGAGTACGGCGCCACCGCCGCGATGTTCTTCATCGACGGCCAGACCATCGACTACCTGCGCCTCACCGGCCGCGACGAGCAGCAGGTCAGGCTCGTCGAGACCTACGCGCGGCAGGCCGGCCTGTGGGCCGACGCGCTCGCCGGCGCCGAGTACGAGCGCACGCTGCGCTTCGACCTCGCCTCGGTGGTGCGCAACATGGCCGGGCCCTCCAACCCGCATGCCCGCGTGGCCACCTCCGATCTCGCCGCGAAGGGCATCGCCGGGGCCTGGACCGAAACCCCGGGCCAGATGCCCGATGGCGCGGTCATCATCGCGGCCATCACCAGCTGCACCAACACCAGCAACCCGCGCAACGTGATCGCCGCCGGGCTGCTCGCGCGCAACGCCAACCGCCTGGGCCTCGCGCGCAAGCCCTGGGTCAAGACCTCGCTGGCGCCCGGCTCGAAGGCGGTGGCCCTCTACCTCGACGAGGCCGGCCTCACGAAGGATCTCGAGGCGCTGGGCTTCGGCGTGGTGGCCTTCGCCTGCACCACCTGCAACGGCATGTCGGGCGCGCTCGACCCGGCCATCCAGCAGGAGATCATCGACCGCGACCTCTACGCCACGGCGGTGCTCTCGGGCAACCGCAACTTCGACGGCCGCATCCATCCGTACGCCAAGCAGGCCTTCCTCGCCTCGCCGCCGCTGGTGGTCGCCTACGCGATCGCCGGCACCGTGCGCTTCGACATCGAGAAGGATGTCTTTGCGGTGGTCGACGGCCGCGAGATCCGCCTGAAGGATCTCTGGCCCAGCGACGAGGAAATCGACGCGGTGGTGCGCGCGGCGGTGCGGCCCGAGCAGTTCCGCAAGGTCTACACCCCGATGTTCGCCATCGCGGCCGAGGCCCGCGAGGCGGTGCCGCCGCTCTACGACTGGCGCGGGCAGTCCACCTACATCCGCCGTCCGCCCTACTGGGAAGGGGCGCTCGCCGGCGAGCGCACGCTGCGCGGCATGCGGCCGCTGGCGGTGCTCGGCGACAACATCACCACCGACCACCTGTCGCCGTCCAACGCCATCCTGCTCGACAGCGCCGCCGGTGAATACCTCGCCCGCATGGGCCTGCCCGAGGAGGACTTCAACTCCTACGCCACCCACCGCGGCGACCACCTCACCGCGCAGCGGGCCACCTTCGCCAACCCCACGCTGCTCAACGAGATGGCGGTGATCGACGGCAAGGTGAAGAAAGGCTCGCTCGCGCGGGTCGAGCCCGACGGCACGGTCATGCGCATGTGGGAGGCCATCGAAACCTACATGAACCGCCGCCAGCCGCTGATCATCATCGCCGGCGCCGACTACGGCCAGGGCTCCTCGCGCGACTGGGCGGCCAAGGGTGTGCGCCTGGCCGGCGTCGAGGTGATCGTCGCCGAGGGCTTCGAGCGCATCCACCGCACCAACCTGATCGGCATGGGCGTGCTGCCGCTGGAGTTCCTGCCGGGCACCACCCGCAAGACCCTGGGCATCGACGGGACCGAAACCTTCGATGTCACCGGCGAGCGCAAGCCGCGGGCCACGCTCACGCTGGTCGTGCGCCGGCGCAACGGCGAGGTGCTCGAGGTGCCGGTCACCTGCCGCCTCGATACCGCCGAGGAGGTCTCCATCTACGAGGCGGGCGGCGTGCTGCAGCGCTTCGCCCAGGACTTTCTCGAATCCAGCCGACAGGCCGCCTGAGGACAGCGTCATGGCCCGTGTGCCCCAGATCCGCATCCCCGCCACCTATATGCGTGGCGGCACCAGCAAGGGCGTGTTCTTCCGCCTCCAGGACCTCCCCGAGGCGGCGCAGGTGCCCGGCAAGGCGCGCGATGCGCTGCTGCTGCGCGTGATCGGCAGCCCCGACCCCTACGGCAAGCAGATCGACGGCATGGGCGGGGCCACCTCCAGCACCAGCAAGACCGTGATCCTGTCGCGCAGCACCCGGCCGGACCACGACGTCGACTACCTGTTCGGGCAGGTCTCCATCGACGCCGCCTTCGTCGACTGGAGCGGCAACTGCGGCAACCTGTCGGCGGCGGTCGGGCCTTTCGCGATCGCCAACGGGCTGGTCGACGCCGCGCGGGTGCCGCGCGACGGCGTGGCGGTGGTTCGCATCTGGCAGGCCAACATCGGCAAGACCATCGTCGCGCACGTGCCGATCACCGACGGTCAGGTGCAGGAGACCGGCGACTTCGAACTCGACGGCGTCACCTTCCCGGCCGCCGAAGTGCAGCTCGAGTTCATGGATCCGGCCGCCGAGGAAGAGGGCGCGGGTGGCGCCATGTTCCCCACCGGCAACCTCGTCGACGATCTCGAGGTGCCCGGCGTGGGCACGCTGCGCGCCACCATGATCAATGCCGGCATCCCCACCATCTTCCTCGAGGCGGGCGCGGTCGGCTGCACCGGCACCGAGCTGCAGGAGGCCATCAACGGCAGTCCGGCGGCGCTGGCCAGGTTCGAGACCATCCGCGCGCACGGCGCGCTGCGCATGGGCCTGATCGCACATGTCGACCAGGCCGCGCGGCGCCAGCACACGCCCAAGGTGGCGTTCGTGGCGCCACCGGCCGGCTACACCGCCTCCAGCGGCAAGCGTGTGGAAGCCGCCGACATCGACCTGCTGGTGCGGGCCCTGTCGATGGGCAAGCTGCACCACGCCATGATGGGCACGGCTGCGGTGGCGATCGGCACGGCCGCGGCCATTCCGGGTACGCTGGTCAACCTTGCGGCCGGCGGCGGCGAGCGCGAGGCGGTGCGTTTCGGCCATCCTTCGGGCACGCTGCGCGTGGGCGCGCAGGCCGCGCGCGAAGGTGGCGAGTGGGTCGTGCGCAAGGCCATCATGAGCCGCAGCGCGCGTGTGCTGATGGAAGGCTGGGTGCGGGTGCCCGGCGATGCGTTCTGACCCCGGGAGGGCCCGATGAAGATCACAGGTGGCTGTTACTGCAAGGGGCTGCGCTACGAGGCCGAAGGCGAGCCCATGGGCGCGCTGCAATGCCATTGCCGCGAGTGCCAGTACATCACCGGCGGCAACCCCAACGTGATCATGCTGATGCCCGACGCGGGCTTTCGCTTCACGAAGGGCGCGCCGAACTCCTTCACGCGCACCGACATCGAGAACGCGGTCACGCGCTACTTCTGCCCCACCTGCGGCACCGCGATCGGCACGCGTTCGCCCAAGCGGCCCGGCACCTTCATCCTGAAGGTGGGCACCATGGACGATCCGTCGGTCTTTCAGCCCAAGGCGGCGATCTTCACCGTCGACCGCCAGCATTTCCACCATATCCCGGAGGGGCTGCCCGCTTTCGAGCGGCGGCCGGGCTGAATGACCGTCCGCGTCGCCCAGGTCAGCGATGCCCACCTCTCGGCGAGCAAGCCCGCGTTCGCCGACAACTTCGGCCGCATCGCCGAGGCGATCCGCGCCGAGCGCTTCGACATCCTGCTGGCCACCGGCGACCTGAACCTGCTGGGTGAAGACTCCGAGGAGGAGCTTGCCCATGGCGTGGCCCAGCACGCCGCGATCGGCCCCGAGATGCTGTGCGTGCCCGGCAACCACGACGTCGGCAACGATCCTGCCCTCGGTCGCAATCTGGCCACCCCCGAGCGCGTCGCCCGCTGGCAGCGTCAGACAGGCTCGTCGGCCTGGATCCGCGATCTGCCGGGATGGCGCCTGATCGGGCTCGACTGTCAGAGCCTGGATTTTCACGATGAAGCCTGGGAACTGATCGCGCGGGCGCAGGCTGATCTCGGCAGCCGCAGCCTTGCGCTGGTGCAGCACATGCCGCTCACCGCGGGTGCCCTCGATGACGCCGAGAACATCTACTGGACGCCCGCGCCCGCCATGCGCGCGCGACTGATGGCGGCGTTCGGCGCGCGCCGCCCGGCGCTGGTGATCAGCGGCCATGTGCATCAGTGGCGCGATCGGGTGGCTGATGGCATGCGCCAGGTCTGGGCGCCCTCCACGGCTTTCGTGCTCGGCGACGCCTGGCAGCCGGCCTACGGCACCAAGGTGATCGGCTGGGTCGAGCATGCCTTCCACCCTGACGGCACGCACGACGCCCGGCTGCGCACGGTCGATGGGCTGGCCCTGAACGACATCGGCCACATGCCACAGGTCTACCGACCCATGCCCACGCTCGCCGAACGACCCGACCTCTGGAAGAAACACCCATGAACCGCTCCCGCCGCCGTCTGGTCGTCGATCTCCCGGCCGCCGGCGCGGCGGCGCTCGCTGGCGCCACGCTGCTGGGGCGCAGCGGCGCCGCCGTCGCCCAGGACGTCTGGCCGTCCCGGCCCCTGCGCTGCACGGTGGCGTTCGCCGCCGGCGGCATCCTCGACATCACCACGCGTTCGGTGACGCAGCCGATGGCCGCGCAACTGGGCCAGCCTGTCGTCGTCGAGAACCGGCCGGGCGCCAACGGCAATCTCGGCTCCGAGCACGTTCTGCGCGCGCCGGCCGACGGCTACACCATCATGGCCTGCTCGCCCTACCTGGCCATCAACCCCCACCTGGTGGCCAACACCCGCTGGAAGACCGCGGACTTCGCCGCGATCGGCCTGATCGGTGCGCCGCCCAACCTGTTCGTGGTGCCGGCCTCGCTGCCGGTGAACTCGATGCGCGAGTTCGTCGATTACGCGCGGGCGCGCCCGGGTCAGCTCAACGTCACCAACCCCAGCGCCGGCAGCTCCAATCATCTCGGCCAGGAGCTGCTGTTCGGTCTCACCGGCATCGACATGCAGAACGTCATGTACAAGACGCAGGCCGAGATGCTGCCCGACCTGATCAACGGCATGCACGCGCTGGGCCTCGTCACGCTGGCGCTCGCGCTGCCGCATGTGCGCGAAGGCCGGCTGAAGGCCCTGGCGATCAGCGCGCCACGGCGCTCGCCCGAGCTGCCGGCGGTGCCCACGCTGGCCGAGGCCGGCTTCGGGGAGGCGATGTTCCTGCCCTGGTTCGGCCTGGTTGCGCCCGCAACCACCCCGCGCCCCATCGTGCGCCGGCTCTCCGACGAACTGCAGAAGGCGCTCGCGCACCCCGAGGTGGTCGCGCGCCTCGACAAGCTGGGCACGCAGCTCACCCCGATGCCGGCCGAGGAGGCCGATGCCTTCATCGCGCGCGAGGGCGTGCGCTGGGCTGCCGTGATCCGGCAGCGGGGCATCAAGCCGCTCGGCTGACGTCGTTGGCCACGCGCAGGGCGGCCGGCGGGCCGGTCTGCCATCCTTCGCCTCCAGGAGCCTCATGATGACCGCAGCCAAGCGACAGGAATTCCAGCCCGAGGGCGCCCCTCAGCCGATCAGCCATTACTGCGAGGCGGTGCGCTGGGGCGATCTGCTCTTCATCTCCGGCGCGGTCGGGGTCGACGCCACCGGCAAGGTGGTCAGCGACGACGTGGTCGAACAAACCCGCCAGATCTTTCGCAACATGCAGCTCGCCCTCGACGAGGCGGGCGCCAGCGCGGCCGACTTCCTCAAGGTGACGGTGTTCCTCACCGACGTCGAGGACCGCACCCGAATCAATCCCGTCAGGCAGGCGTTCTTCGGGTCGGCCCGACCGGCCTCCACCCTGATCGGCGTCA
>Ga0315900_10003953_pt1 | contig 21267 bp, 23 predicted proteins | sample LakEriMetagenome_FD_203521 | JGI IMG/M metagenome (GOLD analysis project Ga0315900, IMG submission 203521) | Freshwater fungal communities from buoy surface, Lake Erie, Ohio, United States - Buoy 12 MA114 | ecosystem: Environmental > Aquatic > Freshwater > Lake > Lake biofilm | place: USA: Lake...
GGCTCCCGGCGCGGCCTCTCAAAGGGGCCGTTCAAAGTCGGCGCACCATAGCGACCGAACAGTTGTTTGGAAAGATGACGCGAGCGTCAACGTAAACCTGACGCGCCGCTCGCCAAGGGGAAGCCGCCAAAAAAAACGCCCCGAACGGGAACCGGGGGCAGAACGGGGACAGGTTAAGGTGTCCCTCGGGACATCTTAACCTGTCCCCAAGCCTCAGCCCCTTGAAGAACCCTGCAATACCCTTATAACTTGTGTTCATGCCGCGCACAGCTCGTATCGTCGTTCCGGGCGCTCCCCATCATGTGACCCAGCGCGGAAACCGTCGGGAGCCGATATTCTTCCAGCCCGGCGATCAGGCCGTCTATCTGCGCATCCTGTCGGAACAGGCTCGTCGCCGCGACGTCGGGATCTGGGCCTACTGCCTGATGCCCAATCATGTGCATTTGATCCTCACCCCCCCGTGACGAAAACGGCCTGGCGTCGGCTGTCGGCGAGGCGCACAGGCGCTACACAAGCTTAATCAATGGACGAGCGGGATGGACCGGACACCTGTTCCAGTCCCGCTACGCCTCTGTCGCCATGGATGACGCCCATTTCATCACGGCGGCGCGCTATGTCGCGCTCAATCCGGTGAGAGCCGGCCTTGTTGAACGCCCCGAGGCCTGGCCCTGGTCGAGCGTGCACGCGCACCTCGCCGGTACGGACGATGACGTGGTGACTGTCGGGCCGCTTCTGTCACGCGTTGGCCGGTTCGCCGATACGCTGGATGAGGGGCCGGATGAGCAGGCCTTTCTCGCGCTCCGAAACGCGGAGATTTCCGGTGCGCCGCTCGGCGACAAAGTCTTTTTCGACCGCATCGGCATGGGGGGACAGGTTAAGATGTCCCAAGGGACACCTTAACCTGTCCCCGCCCCCGCCCGACGCCAAGCGTCCCGGGCACACAAAAAAGGACGCCCCGTCCCGGAGGACGAGGCGTCAAGGCTACTGGGTGCTCGAACAGTAGTGGATCGGGTCGGTCAGGCGACCAGGGCGGCGCAGGGGCCGGCCAGTTCGGCGGCGATCTCGGCCTTGCCGCCTTCGCGGGCCGAGCGCGCGGCGCGGGCGGCGTCGGCCTTGGCGGTCATGGCCTTGTCGACCACGAAGTCGGCCCGGCCGCGCTTGTTGGCCTTGACCAGGGCGTTGAACTTCGCGGCGTCGGCTTCGGCGGCGAGACCGGCGCAGCGCGCGGCCTTGATGAACTGGGAATCGCTGAGGCGGCCTTCGGCGGCGAAGGCGGCGGTGGCGGTGAGGCCGGACACGGCGGTCGCGGCGATGACGGCGGCAGTGATGATACGCATGGGTGTCGCTCCAGCTCCCTGATTGGCGCCCCTGGAAGATGCTGGAGTCGTTCTGTATTCACAAATTAAATACCTGACAGACTCCAATAATTACACAGAGTTCATATCTGACAGTTCTGTAATGATGGGCCTCACAACATGACGAGAACATGACTTTCCGGTAACACTTGAAACGCGGCTTGCGGATCGCGATGCTGGGGCGATGACCAAGGACACCGCGACCGGCGAGACGACCCTTCGGATGGACGCGGCGGCGCTGAACGCCTTCCTGGCCCGCGCCTTCCCGGAGGCCGACCCGGCGGCGATGCCCCGGGTGACGGGCGCGACGCCCGGGCGGGTGGCGCTGGTCCAGGCCACGGCCAGCCGGAACCTGCGGCCCGGCGGCGTGATCTCCGGGCCGACCCTGATGACCATGGCCGACACCGCCGCCTATGCGCTGATCCTGGCCCATATCGGCGAGGTGGCTATGGCGGTGACCACCAGCCTGACCATCCACTTCCTGCGCCCGTGCGCGCCCGGCGACCTGCACGCCGAAGCGACCCTGCTGCGGCTGGGCCGCCGGATCGGGACCTGCGATGTGCTCATGTGGACGGAAGGCCCGGGCCGCGCCGCCGCTAAGGCCACGGTCGCCTACGCCATCCCCGACGGAGTCTCACCTTGACCCTCCCCGCTTCCCCGCTCCGGGCCATCGCGACGCCCTGCATCAAGGTCTGCATCGTCGACGCCGAGAGCAGCCTTTGCCTGGGCTGCTACCGCTCCTTGCAGGAAATCGCCGGCTGGGCGCGCCTGCCCGAGGACGAACGCGCGCGCGTCATGGCCGAACTTCCCGGCCGCCAGTCACGGATCCGGCCAGGGAAGCTGGGGCTGGAATAGCCCTCTCCCTCCCCTTCATGGGGAGGGTGGTCCGGCGACGCCGGACCGGGTGGGGATTCGCGACGCCAATCGCCTGGCGTCCTGATTGGCGCCCTGCTTGCCCCACCCTGCCCTGCTGCGCAGGGCTGTCCCTCCCCACGAGGGGGAGGGAGGCACTGACCCAAACCTTCCATCCGTTCACGCGTTGCAAACCCGCCGCCCCTACTGTGCTCGCTGAAGGGGCGCGATCCGCCCTCCGGCAAAGCCAGAAGGCGGAGTGACACGGATGATCAGGGTGCTGGCGATCGGCTGTATCGCGGCTTTGTCGGCCATCGGGGCCGCCCGCACCGTCGCCAGCCTCGACGACGGCGCCCAGGCCGCCATCCCGGTCATTCACGCCGAGACGGCGGTCAGCACCCCCGCCGCGCCCGCCACGACAGCGCAGATCAGCAAGGGCGCCGACGGGCACTACTGGGCCGAGGCCATGGTCGACGGCAAGGTGGTGCGCTTCCTGGTCGACACCGGCGCCACCGCCGTGGCCCTGACCGCCGACGACGCCCGGCGCCTGGGCTACAATCCGGCCGGGCTCGACTACCGCCATGACGTCATCACCGCCGAGGGCAAGGTGAAGGCCGCCGCCGTCCGTCTGCGCTCGATCTCCATCGCCGGCGCCCGGGTGGACAACGTCGACGCCCTGGTCCTCGAGCGCGGCCTGCACACCTCGCTGCTGGGCATGAGCTATCTGGGCAAGCTGCAGTCCTTCGAGGCGACGCGGACCTCGCTGATCCTGAAGCCCTAGGCCGCGTCGCGCCGGCGCTCGAACGCCTCGCGTACCGCCGCCAGGGCCGCGTCGACGACCTCGAGGCCCGCGCCGGGCTTGTTGCCTTCGACCGTCAGGATGCGTCGCCAGATGCGGCCGCCGGGCATGGCGTGGAACAGGCCCAGCATGTGGCGGGTCATGGAGGCCAGTCGCCAGCCCTCGGCCAGCCGCGCCGCCAGATAGGGCTTGTAGGCCTCCACCGCTTCGAACGGACCGATGTCGGCGACGGCCTCGCCGAACAGGCGGCGATCCGCCTGTCCCAGCAGGGCGGGCTCGTGATAGGCGGCGCGGCCCAGCATGACGCCGTCGACGCCGCCCGCGATCTGGGCCTCCGCCGCGCCCAGGTCCGGCAGGCCGCCATTCAGAACGATGGTCAGGCCCGGCCGTTCGCGCTTGAGCCGCTGGACCAGCGGATAGTCGAGCGGCGGGATGTCGCGGTTTTCCTTTGGCGACAGGCCCTGCAGCCAGGCCTTGCGGGCGTGGACGATGAAGGTCTCGACCCCGGCCTTCGCCGAAAGGTCGACCAGCCCGAAGAGGCTCTGTTCCGGGTCCTGATCATCGACCCCGATGCGGCACTTCACCGTCACCGGAACCTTCACCGCCGCGATCATCGCCGCCACGCAGTCTGCGACCAGCGCCGGCTCGCGCATCAGGCAGGCGCCGAAGCGGCCGCTCTGCACCCGGTCCGACGGGCAGCCGACGTTGAGATTGATCTCGTCGTAGCCGAGGTCCTCGCCGATCCTGGCCGAGGCGGCCAGATCCGCCGGCTCTGACCCGCCCAGCTGCAGCGCCACAGGATGCTCGACCGCGTCATAGCCCAGCAGCCGCTCACGATCGCCGTGGATCACAGCCCCGGTGGTGACCATCTCGGTATAGAGCAGCGCCCGGCGCGTCAGGACCCGGTGGAACGCCCGGCAGTGCCGGTCGGTCCAGTCCATCATCGGGGCGACGGAAAAGGTATGGGGCGGGCGGGTCATGTCTGGCCCGCCCTTACAGAAAAAACCTCGCCGGGGACAGGCGCCGACGATGCCGCCTACGCCCGCCGCAGGACGCCCGAACCGAACACCGGGATCAGGAAGCCGACCGTCAGCAGGGTGTTGGAGACCGCGTTCATCGGAAATCCGGTCATCACGGATATGGCGCCGTCGATCACGTACCAGGCCAGCATCGCGACCAGGATCTTGCGCCACAGGGCCGGGCCGACCGCCTCCGCGCCCTGGACGGCGGCCATCAGGGTCAGCATCCAGCCGATGGTCAGCGCGCCCTGCAGGCCGAAGGCGAAGCGCATCACCGGCTGATCGAGCATCGCCGCCAGGGCCGGATCGCCACCGATCGTCGCCAGCAACCAGCGCGCCGGGCCGTCGGCCCCCGGAACCGCCGCCAGGGACAGCGCCGCCCCGAACAGCAGCGCCGCGGCGAACCACACCCGCATCCAGATCTTCCAAACGCCCGTCATTGAACCCTCCAGACCTCACATCGAGACGCCGTACGGTGCTGCAGGGACATAGGGGCCGCAATTACCTGGGGGGTCATGGACAGGGCCGGGCGGCGCTGCGACGCTGGCGGCCATGAGCCTATCGGACACCCTCGACCGCCCGGAGACGGGCCCCTTCGCCGCCGCCCTGCGCCGGGCCCGCGCGGCCCGCCGGATGAGCCAGCTGGACCTGGCCCTGACCTGCGACGTCTCGGCCAGGCACCTGTCCTTTCTCGAGTCCGGGCGCGCGCGGCCGAGCCGGGAGATGGTGCTGCAGCTGGCCCACGGCCTGCTGTTGCCGCTGGGGTCGCAGAACGCGCTGCTGCAGGCGGCCGGATTCGCCCCGGTCTTTCCCGCCTCGCCGCTGGACTCGGCGGCGCTGGGGCCGTTCCGCGCGGTGCTGGACGAGATGATCGCCCGGCATTCGCCCTACCCCGCCCTGCTGTGCGACCGGCACTGGACGATCCTCGACGCCAACCCGACCGCCCGGGCGCTGCTGACGCCGCTGCACGAGGGCGCCGGGCCGATGAACGTGGTGCGGATGCTGACCGACAGCCCGCTGGCGCCGGTGGCCATCGCCAACTACCCCGAGGTGCTGGCCGAGATGACGGCCCGCATCCAGCTCGAGGCGCTCGAAGCCGCTGACGACGCGGTCCTGCACGACTTGATGGAAGCCCTGCAGGCCGCCGCCATCCTCCATCCCTACCGGACGTCGGCCCTGCAACGCCGACCGCTGGCGCCCGTGGTGCTGCGGACGCCGGGGCAGGACCTGGGCTTCCTCTCGACGATCGCCCAGTTCGGCACCAGCCAGGACGTCACCATCCGCGACCTGCGACTGGAGCTGCTGTTCCCGGCCGATGACGCGACGCGGGCGGCGATGGTGGCGATGGCGGAGACGCTGTAGCCCGGCCTCCCTTGGCATTTCATCCGAACCCGTATCAAATACGCTGGCGCATCAAACGGGGGTGGACATGGCCGGCGGCAAGGGCGCGCCCAAGGGCGACAAGCGGCAGAGGACGCGGGCGGCGCTGATCGAGGCGGCCGCGGGCATTATCGCCGAGAAGGGCTTCGACCGCGCCTCGCTCGACGAGATCTGCGCCCGGGCCGGTATGACGCGCGGCGCCTTCCACGGCAACTTCAGGAGCCGGGAGGAGCTGTTCCTGGCGGTGGTCGACAGCCAGCTGCGCCCGGTCAGCGCCGACTTCCGCCCCGGCGAGTCGTTCCGCACCCAGATGCGCATCCTGGGTCTGGCGGTCGCGGCGGAAGCGCGGCGGCGCGCGCCGATGGCGGCCAGCGCGGCGGCCTTCCAGCTCTACCTGCTGACCAATCCTGAGGCCCGGGCCCGCACCGCGATCCAGCAGGCCTCGGCCTACCAGGCCATGGCCGACGGGTTTTCCCGCATCCTGCCGCCGGGCGAGCTGCCGATGCCGGCGGGACAGTTCGTGATCGCGCTGGACGCGCTGATCACCGGCCTGATGTTCGTCAGCTACCAGTCGCCGGGCCTGCTCAAGGACGAGGATTTCGTCGCCGCCTTCGAGGCGCTGGCCGGACCGGCCCCCAAACCGGCGCCCTGGATCGGCGGCCAGACCTTCACCCTGCCGCGCTAGGGGGACATGGCATCCAGTCCCCACATTGACACCCGCGTTCGGCGAAGGTACCTCGGCTCAACGCCCGGTCCCACCGGACCTTTTTCCGCGAGCCCCCGAACCATGACCGTCGCCACCTTCATTGACTGCCGGACGCTCCCGTCCGCCGTTGATGGCGGTCGTTGCGCCGACCCTGCTCGCGAGGAACAAGCCGCCTAGACCCCCGCAGGTCCAAGGCCCTTCCGACCCTCCCGAGCCTGATGCTCCGGAGGGTTTTTTCATGCCCCCTCTCCGCATCGGGCCCGGACACCAGAAAGTCCGATCGATGATCGACGAGACAAACCCTTCCGCCGCCGTCAGCGCGGCGCCCGCCTCCGGGATCGCCCGCCGCGACCGCTTCGTCGTGGAGGCGCGCGAACTGCTGATCCTGTCCGGCCCGCTGATCGTCACCCAGCTGGCGCAGATGGCCATCCTGGCCACGGACACCGTCCTGCTGGGCCGGCTGTCGACCGAAGCGCTGGCGGCGGCGCTGATCGGCAACACGGTCTACTACTTCTGCTGGCTGGTCGGCAGCGGGCCGGCCTCGGCGGTTTCGCCCATGGTCGCCCAGATGATCGGCGCCAGGCCGAAGGCGAAGGCCGGCGTCCGCCATGTGGTCCGCATGGGCCTGTGGAGCGCCATCCTGCTGTCGATCCCGCTGATGCCGATCCTGTTGTCCAGCCGCTGGATCCTCGACCATCTGGGTCAGGACCCCGAGCTGGCCATGGGCGCGGGACAGTTCACGGCCATGCTGTGCATCGGCCTGCCCTTCTCGTTCGGCTTCCAGGTGCTGCGCAACTTCGCCACCGCGCTGAACAGGCCCAACCCGGCGCTGTGGGTCATGCTGTCGGCGATCCTGTTCAACGGCGTTCTGGCCTGGGCCCTGATCTTCGGCGAGCTCGGCCTGCCGAAGATGGGCCTGGCCGGGGCGGGACTGGCGACGTCGCTGTCGGCGGTCTGGTCCTTCCTGGCCATGCTGGTCGTCGTCCGGCTGACGCCGACGCTGCGCGCCTACCGGATCCTGCGACGCTTCGGCCGGCCGGTCATGGGCAAGCTGCGCGAGATCATGACGCTGGGGATCCCGATCGGGTTGACGATCCTGTTCGAGGCCATGCTGTTCAACGCCATGACCCTGGTGGTCGGCACCTTCGGAGCCGCGCCGCTGGCGGCGCACGGCGTGGCGCTGAACTTCGCCTCGGTGACCTTCATGATCCCGCTGGGGGTGGCGATGGCCGCGACCGTGCGGGTCGGACGGTTCGCCGGCGCCGGCGACCGAGAGGGCGCGCGACGGGCCGGCTTCACGGCGATGATCGTGGGCGCCGGGCTGATAAGCCTGTTCGGGGTGCTGATGTTCCTGAGCGGTGAATGGATCGCCGGGCTCTATATCGCCGGCCGGGACGAGCAGAGCCTGCAGGTCATCGCGCTGACGGCGCTGTTCCTGAAGGTGGCGGCGGCGTTCCAGCTGTTCGACGCCCTGCAGGTGGTCGGGGCCATGGTGCTGCGCGGGCTGAAGGACGCCCGCATGCCGATGCTGCTGGCCGGCGGCTCCTACTGGCTGATCGGGGCGCCGGTCTGCATCCTGCTCGGGGTCCATCTGAAGATGGAAGGCCTGGGCGTCTGGATCGGGCTGGCCATCGGACTGGCGGTGGCGGCGGCGGCGATGTGCCTGCGCTTCCACCTGCTCACGCGGAGGGCGCTGCCGCTGTAGCCGATGACCGGCCCTGGCCCGGATCAGTCCTCCAGGCTCAGCAGGGTCGCGTTGCCGCCGGCCGAGGTGGTGTCCACCGACACCGTCCGCTCGACGGCGAAGCGGGCCAGGTAGTGCGGTCCGCCGGCCTTGGGGCCGGTGCCGCTGAGGCCCTCGCCGCCGAACGGCTGCACGCCGACCACCGCGCCGATCATCGAGCGGTTGACGTAGAGGTTGCCCACCTTCGCCTTGCCGCGAACGATGTCGGCCGCCTCGCCGATGCGGCTGTGCAGGCCCATGGTCAGGCCGTAGCCGGAGGCGTTGATCCGGTCGACCAGCCGGCCCAGCTCGCCGGCCTTCCAGGTCGTGACATGCAGGACCGGGCCGAACACCTCGCGGGTCAGGTCCTCCACGCGGTCCAGCCGGATCACGGTCGGGGCGACAAAGGTCCCGTTCGCGCAGGCGGCGGGCAGCGGCAGCTGGTGCAGCACCTTCGCCCGGTGCGCCTCGATATGGGCGTTCAGCCCGTCCCGGGCGGCGGCGTCGATCACCGGGCCGATGTCGTTGGCGATGTCGCCCGGATCGCCCAAGGTCAGCTCGGCCATGGCGCCCTTGAGCATCTCCAGCACCTTGTCGGCGATGTCCTCCTGCAGGCAGAGCAGCCGCAGGGCCGAGCAGCGCTGGCCGGCGCTCTGGAAGGCCGACACGATCACGTCGTTGACCACCTGCTCCGGCAGGGCCGTGGAGTCGACGATCATGGCGTTCAGCCCGCCGGTCTCGGCGATCAGCGGCACGAGCGGGCGGGCCTCGTCCTCCAGCAGGGTGCGGGCGATCCTGCGCGCGGTGCCGGTCGAGCCGGTGAAGACCACGCCCATCACGCGCGGGTCGGCGGTCATGGCCTGACCGACCTCGGGACCGCCGGGCAGCAGGGCGAGCACGCCTGAAGGAATACCGGCCTGGTCGAGCAACTCGACGGCAGCTTGAGCGATCAGCGGCGTCTGCGGCGCCGGCTTGGCGACCACGGCGTTGCCGGCCACCAGGGCGGCGGCGACCTGGCCCAGGAAGATGGCCAGCGGGAAGTTCCACGGGCTGATGGCGGCGATGACGCCCCGGCCGGTCAGGACCAGCTCGTTACGCTCGCCCGTCGGCCCGGGCAGGGCCACGGGCACGAAGGTCTCCCGCGCCCGGGCGGCGTAGTAGCGGCAGAAGTCGACCGCCTCGCGCACCTCGCCCAGAGCGTCCGGGATGGTCTTGCCGGCCTCGCGCACGCAGAGGGCCATCAGACGCAGGTAATCGCGCTCCATCAGGTCGGCCATGCGGTCGAGCACGGCGGCGCGCTCGGCGACCGGCGTGTCGGCCCAGGCGGGCTGCGCGGCGTGGGCCAGGGCGATGGCGCGGTCGACGTCGGCGACGGAGGCCTCGACCACCTGGCCGACCACGCGGTCCGTGTCGGCCGGATCGGTCACCGGCTTACCGGCGCCGGTCACGGCCTTGCCGCCGATCAGCGGCGCGGCCTTCTGCGGGGCTTCCCAGACCTTCGCCATGCCGGTCACCAGCCCGTCGATCACGGCGCGGTCGGTCAGGTCGAGGCCGGCGGAATTGACGCGTTCGGGGGCGTAGAGGGCCATGGGGCTGAGGATCCTGCTGTGCGGCTGGAGGCCGGCGGCCTCGACGAGGGCGACGGGGTCGGCGAGCAGCTCCTCGTCGGAGACGGTCTCGTCGGCGATCTGGTGGACGAAGCTGGTGTTGGCCCCGTTCTCGAGCAGGCGGCGCACGAGATAGGCCAGCAGGTCGCGATAGCCGCCGACCGGCGCATAGACCCGCGCGGCCACGCCCTGCTCGGCGATCAGCCGCTCATAGAGGCCCGCGCCCATGCCGTGCAGGCGCTGGAACTCGAAGTCCCGCCGCGCGCCCGCCCAGTCCAGGATGGTGGCCACGGTCAGGGCGTTGTGGGTGGCGAAGGCCGGATAGATCCCCGGCGAGGCCAGCATGGCCTTCGCGCAGGCCAGAAAGCTCACGTCGGTCGCCGCCTTGCGGGTGAAGACCGGATAGTCCGGCAGGCCGCGTTCCTGGCCGCGCTTGATCTCGCTGTCCCAGTAGGCGCCCTTCACCAGCCGCACGGTGATGCGGCGGCCGGTGGCGAGGCCCAGTTCGTTCACCCAGGCGATCACTGCCGGGGCCCGGCGCTGATAGGCCTGCACCGCCATGCCCAGGCCATCCCAGCCGGTCAGGTCCGGGTCGGCGGCGACGGCGGCGATGATGTCGAGGCTCATCTCCAGCCGCTCGGCCTCCTCGGCGTCGATGGTCAGGCCGATGCCGTGCAGCTTCGCCAGCCGGGCCAGCCGCAGGGTGCGCTCGATCAGCTCGGGCACGGCGCGGGCGTCTTTCGCCGTCTCGTAGCGCGGGTGGATGGCCGACAGCTTCACCGAGATCGAGTCGCGGGCGTGCATCTCGCCCTTCCCGCCCTCGGAGCGGCCGATGACCTCGATGGCGTCGACATAGGCCTGCAGGTAGCGGTCGGCGTCGGCGGCGGTTTTCGCGGCCTCGCCCAGCATGTCGAAGCTGTGCCGGAAGGCCACCGAGCCCCGGCGGTCGGCGCGCTTCAGCGCCTCCTCGATGGTGCGGCCCAGCACAAAGGCCTCGCCCATCATCTGCATGGCGGCGGCCACGGCCTTGAGGATGGCGGGCTCGCCCAGCCGCCCGACCAGCTTCTTCAGGGCGCCGGCCTCGTCGTCCATCAGGCCGCGCGCCAGGATCAGGCCGAGGGTGGCGGAGTTGACCAGCACCGAGTCCGAGGCCCCGCGGTGGGCGCTCCAGTCGGCGCGGCCCAGCTTGTCGCGCACCAGGTCGGCGGCGGTCAGCGGGTCGGGCACGCGCAGATAGGCCTCGGCCAGCGACAGCAGGGCCACGCCCTCGTCGGTGGTCAGGCTGTATTCCTGCAGGAACTGCTCGACCCAGCCCTCGGTCCCGGCCTTGCGCAGGTCTGCCAGCAGCAGCCTGGCCTGGGCCTCGACCCGCGCCCGGCCGGCGGCGTCCAGCCGGGCGTCGGGGATCAGGGCGGCCAGCCGCGCGGGCTCTGGCGCGCGGTAGAGCGGCGCGACGGCGGCGCGGGCCGCGACGAGGCCCGCAGGGAGGGGGGGCGAAGGCTTGCGCATGCGGAGGGCGACCGTGTTGGCGGAGAGAGCTGAAGATACGCCGGTTATGCCTGCGGTCGCGCCAAATGTGCTTGGTATCTTTGCGCGTCGGCCGTAGCTTTCCACGCATGAGCCCGACACCGCCGAATAATCTTCATACGCTGGACGAGACCGACCGCCGCCTGCTGCGCGTGCTGCAGGCCGACGGCCGCATCACCAACCAGGACCTGGCCGCCGCCGTGGGCCTCTCCCCCGCCGCCTGCCACGACCGCTTCCGCCGCCTGCGCGAGCGCGGCTTTATCACCGGCTTCGCCGCCCTGCTCGACCCGGAGAAGATCGACCGCGCGCTGATGATCTTCGTCGAGATCCAGCTGGACCGCACCACCGGCGAAACCTTCGACCGCTTCGCCGCCACCGTGCGCAGAACCCCGGAGATCCTGGAGTGCCACATGGTGGCGGGCGGCTTCGACTACCTGATCAAGGCGCGCGTCTCGGACATGGCGGCGTACCGGGCGTTCCTGGGCGAGACCCTGGTGAACCTGCCGGGCGTGCGCGAGACGCGGACCTATGCGGTGCTGGAGGAGGTGAAGAATACGGTGGTGATGGGGGTGTGAGTCACGCACCCAATCCGTGCCGAGGCTGCCCTCGAAACCCTTTACCTACCATGGGCCAGCCGGCTTGCAGACCGTCTGCAGATGATGGAGCGCCGCGAGCACCCGCTCGCTGATGTCGTAGGACGCATGCATGTCCCACCCGGAGAGCACCTCGCCCTCGCCGTTGCGGACCGGTCCCGCAAAATGAATCTTCCGAGTATAGCCGTCAAACCAGATGGAAAAAGCCTTTGTGAGATCGATATGTCGGGTGGCGCTCCCCGTCTCGGTCTGGATCACGAAGCGGAGGTTGCAGTAGGAGCCGTTCTGAAAATCGGCGCCGATAATCCTTCCCTCGGCGTCCCAGCAGTCGTCGTTGCCCCTGCAGGCCACATAATTGCCCATCCATGACCCGTCGGCGACGTTGTCGCGGATGAAGGCGAAGGCGTTGGCGGGGGTCTTTTCCTGAGCGACGGCCATTGGCGGCGCCGCGGCGGCGCAGATGCCGCCCAGCAGGGCGAACGCGAGAACCGGGACGAGCAACTGTTTCATGATGCCTCCCCTGGAAATCAGTTGTCGGACCTGGATATCTCATTCCAGCTCACGGAGCTGGACCCGTAGATCAGCACCTTGGAGCTGGAATTGGCTGGGACGTTGGTGTCTCCGGGGATGCTTTTCTGCGTGAAGGAATCCCATCGCGTGTATCCGATCTTGATGCTGAACGAGCAGCGGTTCTTCCACTCGGCGAAGTGGTAGTCGGAGGCCTTTTCGTACGTCATCACGGGTCCGGAGATGCAGTACCCGTCGTCGTCCATGTAGGTTTTCACCTGAGCGTACGACCCCGCCGGGACCACCGCGATACAGGCCACTGCGACCACCGCAACCCCTCGAGCGAGACTGAACATTCCCCCGGTTCCCTTTGTCTAGACTGACGCTTTCAGTTCGAGAAAGGTTTCAACGCCTGCATTGGCAGGTCAAGGCGGAAAACTGTCCTTGCGTCATCTTTCCGCGGATAAGTCTATCTGCCGCCCCCTAATCCGCCTCCAGGCTGTTCATCCAGGCGATGATGTCGGCGATCTCGCCCGGGATGTATTCATACTCCGGCATGGCCGGATGGCCCGAGAAGATGCCCTCGGCCCGGGCCTCCTCCAGCGTCTCCAGCGCGCCGGCAGGGGCTCGCGCTGACCCGGCCCGTCGCTCGCCGCCGCCTCGCGGAACGTCCTCTCCCCCACCCCAACCCTGCCCTTCCCCCCTCCAGGGGGAAGGGTTCGAACCTGGATCCTCGCTTCCGCGAGGATGAGCGGGGTGTTTGGCGGATGGCGACACCTGACCGGCCAAGCAAAAAGGGACCCCCGCGGGAGTCCCTTGAGCACCTTGCGGTGTGTCGTCCTGAGGCCCCGGAGGCCCGAGCAGCCGAAGCTGTGACCACAATCTATGCGGTCCGGTCTCGGAACTCAAGCAAAAGGCGAGGCGTCGGCCTCAGGACGTATCCTTGCGGGCGGCCGGCAGTGGTTGTTGCTCGGCGCCATCCATTCACCCTTATAGCGTGCATTCGTCACGACGGACACAATAGATATGCAGGACATGCACTTCAGTGCGTGTCCCCCGCCGCTTGCCTTTGCGCATGCGCCGGCGATGAAAGCTGAAGGAGACACGCACTGAAGTGCATGTCCCCGGCGGCGCCCCTCTGCATCGGACAGGCGACCGCGCCTATCTATGTGACGCAAGGTCATACTCGACGCGCACGTCGGTATGAGTAGATTGCCGCGAACGTAAACGAAAACCTCTCAGGGAGAGACCCCATGGGCGAAGCCTATATCGTAGCGGCGGGACGCACCGCCGGTGGCCGCAAGGGCAGCCGTCTGGCCGGATGGCACCCCGCCGATCTGGCCGGTGAAGTGCTCAAGTCGCTGGTCGCCCAGACCAAGGCCGACCCGGCCCTGATCGAGGACGTGATCATGGGCTGCGTGGGCCAGGGCGGCGAACAGGCCGTCAACATCGCCCGCAACGCCGTGCTGGCCTCGGGCCTGCCGGAAAGCGTGCCGGCCACCAGCGTCGACCGCCAATGCGGTTCGTCGCAGCAGGCGCTGCACTTCGCCGCCGCCACCGTGATGAGCGGCCAGATGGACGTGGTCATCGCCGCCGGCGTCGAGAGCATGAGCCGCGTGCCGATGGGCAGCCCCTCGGTCCTGGCCGCCAAGGCCGGCATGGGCACCTACATGAGCCCGCAGATCCAGGCCCGTTACCCCGGCATCCAGTTCAGCCAGTTCGCCGGCGCCGAGATGATCGCCAAGAAGTACGGCTTCACCAAGGACATGCTCGACGAGTTCGGCTTCTCCAGCCACCAGAAGGCCATCGCCGCCACCCAGTCCGGCGCCTTCGGCGACGAGATCGTCGCGGTCGAGATCACCCTGGCCGACGGCACCAAGGAGATCCACACGATCGACGAAGGCATCCGCTTCGAAGCCAGCCTTGAGGGCATCAAGGGCGTGAAGCTGCTGGTCGAGGGCGGGGCCGTGACGGCCGCGACCTCCAGCCAGATCTGCGACGGCGCCTCGGGCGTGATGGTGGTCAACGAGCGCGGCCTCAAGGCCCTGGGCGTCGAGCCCCTGGCCCGCATCCACCACATGACCGTCACCGGCGGCGACCCCGTCGTCATGCTGGAAGAGCCGGTGTTCGCCACCCAGAAGGCCCTCAAGCGCGCCGGCATGTCGATCAACGAGATCGACCTGTACGAGGTGAACGAAGCCTTCGCCCCGGTGCCGCTGGCCTGGCTTCAGGGCAACGACGCCGACCCGTCCAGGCTGAACGTCAACGGCGGCGCCATCGCGCTCGGCCACCCGCTGGGCGGCTCGGGCACCAAGCTGATGAGCACCCTGGTCCACGCCCTGCGCAAGAACGGCAAGCGCTACGGCCTGCAGACCATGTGCGAAGGCGGCGGCCTTGCCAATGTGACCATCGTCGAGGCGCTGTAGGGCGTTTCAGGCGGTCGGACTTCAAAGCCCCTCCCTCACCGGAGGGGCTTTTTCGTTTCAGCTCCAAACTTCCGTCATCGTCGGACTTGTTCCGGAGCCTGTCCTCGGGTCGGCCTTTGGCCGAGCCCGGGGGACCCATGAACACCGACGATCGGTCGTGTGCATGGGTCCTCGCGACAAGCGCGAGGATGACGGCGGTGGGTGCGAGGCGTCGCCCCTACTTCGCTACCCGCCAGATGATGTTGCCCACATCGTCCGCCACCAGCAGCGCGCCCTTGCTGTCGGGGATCACGCCGACGGGGCGGCCGAGGGCCTGGCCCTTGTCATCGAGGAAGCCGGTCAGGAAGTCCTGGGCCTTGCCGTTCGGCTTGCCGGCGGCGAAGGGCACGAAGACTACCTTGTAGCCGCTGACCGGCTTGCGGTTCCACGAGCCGTGCTGGCCGATGAAGACCCCGCCGGCGTAGGCCTCGCCCAGCGATCCGCCGGCCGGGTAGAAGGCCAGGCCCAGGGAAGCGGTGTGGGCGCCCAGGGCGTAGTCCGGCACGATGGCCTTCGCCACCAGGTCCGGGTTCTGCGGCTGCATGCGGTCATCGACGTTCTGGCCGAAGTAGCTGTAGGGCCAGCCGTAGAAGCCGCCGTCCTTCACGCTGGTCATGTAGTCGGGCACCAGGTCGTGGCCGAGCATGTCGCGCTCGTTGACCGCCGTCCACAGCGCGCCGCTGACCGGCTCCCAGTCCATGCCGACCGGGTTGCGCAGGCCGCTCGCGAACTGCCGCATCGCGCCGGTGGCCAGGTCGAGCTCGAGGATGCCGGCGCGGTTCTTCTCCTTCTCGATCCCGCCCTCGGCGAGGTTCGAGTGCGAGCCGACGGCGATATAGAGCTTGCTGCCGTCCGGGCTGGCCAGCAGCCCCTTGGTCCAGTGGCCGTTGGGCGCTTCGGCCGGCAAATCGACGACCTTCTCGCCCGGGCCGGTCGGCGCCGCGCCGCCGGCCGTGTAGCGCCAGCGCAGCACCGCGTCGGTGTTGGCGACGTAGAGCCACTCCCCGACCAGGGCCATGCCGAACGGCGAGTTCAGCCCCGTCAGCAGCGGGGTCTTCACCTCGGCCACGCCGTCGCCGTCGGCGTCGCGCAGCAGGGTGACGCGGTTGGCGCTGGGCACCCCGGCGCCGGCCCGCTTCATCATCATCTTGGCGACCCAGGCGGTCAGACCCTTTTCCTCGCGCGCTGGACTATTGCTCTCGGCCACCAGCACATCGCCGTTGGGCAGCAGGTAGAGCCAGCGCGGATGGTCCAGGCCCTCGGCGAAACGGGTCACCGACATGCCCGCCGGCGCCGTCGGCTTGCCGCCGGCCGGCCAGCCTACGGCCTTGGCCGGATTGATCGTCGGGATCGGGCCATTGGGGTCGGGTGCGGTCAGGGTGGGCGCGGCGCCGTAGGTGGCCTCGGCCGGCAGGTCGGCCGTCCCGTTGCAAGCGGCGAGCGTCAGCGCGGCGAGCGCGGCGGCGGAGGGGCGAAGCATGCGGCGTTTCCTTGTTGTTGCCTGACCATGGCGCAGATCGGGGCCGCGTTCAAAGGCCAAGACGCCCCGACCGCCAAAGGTTAAATCCCGGCCATGGAGGCCAACGCGCGCTTGTCCTTGGCGGTCGCCCCACTTGATAATGTGTTCAATTCACCGAATCCGGAGCCTGTCTTGTCCCTGATCCGCACGGCCGTCGTGGCCGGCCTCGCCGCCGCGCTCGTCGCCGCCCCCGCAGCCGGCGCCATCGCCGCCCCCCTCTTCGCGCCCGCCGCGAAGGCCTCCGCCACGAAGGCGGCCGCCCCCCAGCGCCGTCCCGTGAGCTTCGCCGCCACGGCGCCGGCGCCCGGCGGGTTGCTGGTCATCCCGGCCTCCGGCGCCGACCAGGCCGCCGCCCGGGCCGCGAGCCTGCTCCCGGAACAGCGGGCCGCCATCGCCCGCGCCGCCAAGGCCGCCGGCTTCAGCTACGGAGCCCGAAAGACCCTGGTGCTGCGCGGGATCGGCGACTTCGACCAGATCATCCTGCTGGGCCTGGGCGACAAGCCCGCGGCTAACGATATCCAGATGGCCGGCGCCGTGATCGGCCGGGCCCTGGCCGGGGACACCGGGGCGGTCACGCTGCTGGCGCCGGACATGGACGCGGCCGCCCTCGCCGAGCTGGCGACCGGCTTCGGCATCGGCGAGTACCGCTCCGATCTCTACAGCAGCGACCGCAAGGCGGCCGCCGCCGCGCCGGTCACCGTCGTCGCCGACGCCGCCCCGGCGGCGGCCGACCTCTACAAGGCCCGGGGGCTGCCGCTGGTGGAGGCGATGGAATGGGCCCGCGACCTCATCAACGAGCCCGCCAACGTCGTCTATCCCGAGAGCTTCGTGGAGCGGACGCGCGCCGCCTTCGCCGGCGTTCCGGGGGTGAGCATCGAGGTGCTGGACGTTCCGGCCATGCAGAAGCTGGGCATGGGCGCCCTGACCGGCGTCGGCGCCGGTTCGGCCCGGCCGCCCCGGCTGCTGGTCGTCCGCTACAAGGGGGCGGGCGCCCCGGACGGCGGGCCGGTGGTGCTGGTCGGCAAGGGCATCACCTTCGACAGCGGCGGCATCTCCATCAAGCCGTCCGCCAACATGGGCAACATGAAGATGGACATGTCCGGCGGCGCCGCCGTGGTCGCCACGGCGCTGTCGCTGTCGAAGTCGGCCGCCCCGGTCAACGTCGTCGCCGTCGCCGCCCTGGCCGAAAACATGCCTGACGGCGGGGCCATCCGCCCGGGCGACGTTCTGACCGCCATGAACGGCAAGACCATCGAGGTGATCAACACCGACGCCGAGGGCCGGCTGGTGCTGTCCGATGCGCTGGTCTGGTCCGAGCGCAACCTCAAGCCCGCCGTGCTGGTCGACATCGCCACCCTGACCGGCGCGGTCGGCACGGCGCTGGGCGACGACTACGCCGGGCTGTTCAGCCGCCATGACGATCTGGCCGCGAAGCTGACCGCCGCCGGCGCGGCGACCGGCGAGGATCTGTGGCGCCTGCCGCTGCACCCCAGCTACGCCAAGGATGTCAGCTCCACCATCGCCGACATCAAGAACAGCGGCGAGGGCGGCGCCGGGGCCGGCACGGGCGCCTGGTTCATCGGCGAATTCATCAGCCGCGACATCCCTTGGGCTCACCTCGACATCGCCGGCGTCGCCTATGGCGGCCCCAACGATTGGAAGCCGGCGGGCTCGGCGGGGTTCGGCATCCGTCTGCTCGACCGCTTCGTGCGCGACTGGGGGAAGTAGGGGCCGGTCTCGGCCGTCCCTCGCCCCCTACCGGCAAAGCTTCCGCTTTCCCGTGGGCCCGGGAGCGCGCATGATTCACTCAACGCCCGGAGTGACGTCATGCGCCTGCCCAACCCCCTGATCATGCTCGCCGTCGTCGTCGCCGCCGTCGCCGTCCTCGGCATGGCGCGCCAGCCGCCGGTTCCGGCCGCCGAGGCGCCGCCCGTCGAGGCGCCGGCCGCGATCCCGTCGGCCGAGCGCGGACACGCCCTTGTCCTTCGCGACTGCGCCGCCTGCCACGCGGTCGAGGCGACCGGCGCCAGCGGCTTCAGCCCCGCCCCGCCGTTCCGCACCCTGAAGGACAAGTACCCGCTGGACAGCCTGGAGGAGGCCCTGGCCGAGGGCATCCTGTCGGGCCACCCGGCCATGCCGGAGTACGAGTACGCGCCCGACGAAATCGCCGACATCATCGCCTGGATGAAGAGCCTCGACGCGGCCCGGGGCGCGCCCGGCGCGACCTGACAGAAGGCCGGGCGGAACCGCCCTAAAGCGCGCGGTCGCCCGCCGGGGTGGCGTGGCCGACCTCGTCGGAGGGCGCGTCGGTGTGGACCCGCCGGTAGCCGCCGCGCAGATAGACCAGCGGCTCATGGTCAGCGTCGTGGAAGACCCGCAGGATCTTGCCGACAAACACCCGGTGATCGCCGGCGTCGAAGCTGTGATGAGCCTCGCACTCGAAATTGGCCATGCAGCCCGACAGTACCGGCACGCCGGTATCCCACAGCTGTGTCTCGAGACCTTCGAAGCGGTCGACGTGCTTGCGGGTGAACTGGCGGGCCACCGCCTCCTGGTCGGCGTGCAGCACATTGACCACGAACCGGCCGCTGGTCTGCAGGGCCGGCAGGCAGGAGGCGGTCAGGCCGATCGCCACCAGCGCCAGCGGCGGGTCCAGCGAGATGGAGGTGAAGCTGTTGGCGGTGAAGCCGACCGGCCGGTCGCCGTCGAGGGTCGTGACGACCGTCACCCCGGTGGTGAAACAGCCGAAGGCGTCGCGCAGCGCGCGGGCGTCGCCAACCGGATCGCCGCCGGGGACAAAGGTATGTTGACCGCTCATGAACCCTATCTGGATCGAGGGGGCGCCGGGGGCAAGCGCTGTCAGGCGGTGCGGCCGTAGAAGTTCAGCCGGAACGGCCCCCACCAGAAGGTCTTGCCCAGCCCGCGGGCGGCCCTGTCCAGGGCGGCGGCGCGATCCTGACGTCGCAGCGCCCATTTCGCCAGCGCGATCGGGCCGAAGACGGCGGTCTGGGCCAGGCCGACCAGCATCCACTTGACGACGCCGGGCAGGTCGCGGGGCGTCGCCGACCAGCAGTGCTCGGTCGGCCCCTGGCCATAGCCGAACGCCCGCGCCAGCGTGTAGCGCAGGGTCAGGCGAGCCGGGACCGGATCCTCCCAGACCCAGGCCTTCGGCGCCCAGGCGAACCGCGCGCCGGCCGCCCGCAGGTTGCCGAACAGCAGGTCGTCCTCGCCGCCGATCTGGTTGCGCTCGACCGCGAACGGTTGCTGCGCGGGGAGCGCCGCGCGACGGATCAGGCTGTTGCCGCAGCCGTAGTAGTGTTCGATCAGCCCCTCGGGGCTGTCGTCCAGCCGCGAGAAGAAGCGCTCGAAATAGGCGCGGTGCTCGGTGATGGACTCCGGCGCGCGGGCGTGGACCGGGCCGAACACCACGTCGGCGCCCGTTGCGGCCTGCACGGCCAGCAGCGACGCCAGCCACGCCGGCGGCGCCTCCTGGTCGTCATCGAGGAAGGCGATGACGGCGCCGCGCGCGACGGTCAGGGCGGTGTTGCGGACATTGGCGACGCCGGCGGCCGGCTCGTGGACATAGATCACCGGGAACGGCGCGGCTTCGGCGGCGGTCTCGACACCCTCGCGGGCCGAGGGGATCTGGTCGTTGTCGGCGACGACAAGTTCGAGGATCCCGGGGTCGACGCCGGCCTGCGCCAGCGCCGACGCCACGGCGCAAGCCAGCCCGCCGGGCCGGCGCTGCGTGGGGATGACGATGGAGACGGCGGGGATCATGGGGGCGGAGTTTGCATAGCAACCGCATAGGGACGGTTAATCGGCGCAGCCGCCCTGCGTCCTTCGCGACGCGGCTGCGCCGCTCCTCAGGATGACGATGGGAAGTGGGGCGCAGAGAGCCTGCTCATCCAACAAAGCTCGTCATGGTGGGGAGCCGGCTCTTGGGCCGGCGTCGCGAACCACGCAACGCCTCTCAGCCGAACGTCGCCGCCAAAATCCGCTCCAGCCACCGGGCATCGACCTCGTCGAAGGCGGCGGGCTGATCAGAATCCACGTCCAGCACCGCGATCAGCGCCCCGTCCGGGCCGAACACCGGGACCACCAGCTCGCTCTGGGAGCGGCCATCGCAAGCGATGTGGCCGGGGAAGGCGTGGACATCGGGGACAAGCTGGGTCTGGCCGCTGGCCGCCGCCGCGCCGCAGACGCCGCGGCCGAAGGCGATGCGCAGGCAGCCGAGCGTGCCCTGGTAGGGTCCGACGACCAGTTCATCGCCCTTCGCGGGATCGACCACATAGAAGCCGGTCCAGAAGTAGTGGTCGAAACTGGCGGCCAGCATCGAGGCCACGGTGGCCATCCGCGCGGTCAGGTTCGGCTCGCCGTCGAGCACGGAGGCGATCTCGGCCGCCACCTCGGCGTAACGGGCCTCGCGGTCGGCGGAGAGGGTCAGGTCATTGAAGGCTTCGGCCATGGGAGGCGATATAGGCCGCCCGGCGCGGCGCTGCTAGCGTCGGCGAGAATCCCCGAGGCGGAGTGCGTCCATGGCCTTCTGGCTGCTGAAATCGGAACCCGACGTCTTCGGCTGGGACGACCTGGTCGCCACCGGCGAGACGGGCGAGCCGTGGACCGGGGTGCGCAACCACACCGCCAAGCTGAACCTGATGGCCATGAAGACCGGCAAGGAGATCGTCGGGATCGCCCAGGTGATCCGCGAGCACTACCCCGACCCGACCGACGAGAGCGCCCGCTTCGTCTGTGTGGACATCAAGGCGGTGGAAGCCCTGCCCCGGCCCTTCTCCCTGGGTGAGGCCAAGGCGGACCCGGCCCTGGCCGCCATGTCGCTGGTCACCTCGTTCCGCCTGTCGGTGCAGCCGGTGACGGAGGCGGAATGGGCGCATGTGTGCGAGGCTGCTGGGGTTTAGGATCGGCTGTTGCGAGCTGACGCGCCGTCGTCCTTCGACACGCCGCAGCGCGGCTGCTCAGGATGACTACACTGGAAGGCTACCCAACACAGTCATGCTGAGCAGCACCCGCAGGGTGCGTGTCGAAGCACGCAGGGCGCTTCAATCCACGGCCTTCGAATCCGTCCACCACAGGATGGCCACGGCCTTGCCGTCCTTCGACGTCGAACAGGCGTAGCGGGTCGAGCGCCAGTCGCGGCAGGCCTCGACGATCACGCCGGTGAAGGCGATGCGGCCGACGCTGTCGCCGTAGCGGG
>Ga0315900_10003954_pt1 | contig 21264 bp, 21 predicted proteins | sample LakEriMetagenome_FD_203521 | JGI IMG/M metagenome (GOLD analysis project Ga0315900, IMG submission 203521) | Freshwater fungal communities from buoy surface, Lake Erie, Ohio, United States - Buoy 12 MA114 | ecosystem: Environmental > Aquatic > Freshwater > Lake > Lake biofilm | place: USA: Lake...
GCTACCGGCACGGCCGCGTGCTGTTCGCCGGCGACGCCGCCCACCTGCTGCCGATCTTCGGCGTGCGCGGCGCCAACACCGCCTTCCAGGATGCGCAGGCGCTGGGCTGGCAGCTCGCCTTCGTGGTGCGCGGGCTCGCCGGGCCGGCGCTGCTCGAGAGCTACAGCGCCGAACGCGTGGCTGCGGCGCGCGAAATCATCGCCGAAGCCGGCCGAAGCACCCGCTTCATGACCCCGCCGGCCGGCGGCTTCCGGCTGGTGCGCGACGCGGTGCTGTCGCTGTCGCTCAGCCAGGATTTCGTGCGTCCGCTCTATCACTGGCGCACCTCGCGCCCGCATGCCTACACCCGCTCGGCCCTGAACAGCTCCGTCGATGACGACGCGTGCTTCACCGACGGGCCAGGGCACGGCGCGCCGCCGCGCAACGTGCGCCTGGGGCCGGATGACTTCCTGCTCGACCACCTCGGCGCGGGCTTCGATCTGCTGCTGTTCGCCCCCGGCCCGGCGCTGGCGGCCGATCTGCTCGCCGTGATCGCCGAGTTCCGCGGGCGGGGCGTGCCGATCCGCCTGACGGCCATCGGCGAGTCGCAGCCCGTGACAGGCGCCGACCTGACGCTGGCCGATCCGGACGGCCACTGCCGCCGGCGCTGGGGTGCCACCCTACCCGGCGCGGCCTGCCTGCTGCGCCCCGATCAGCATGTCTGCGCGCGGTGGCTCACCCCCGATACCGACCGGCTGCGCGCGGCGCTGGCAGCGGCCCTGCCCCAGGGAGACCTCGCATGAGCCAAGCCCGCGGCCTGAGCCTCGACGAGCTCGAAACCGTCTACGATGAACTGGCGCAGGCGATCGACGCCGCCGGCCCCGAACAGGCACAGCTTTTCCTCGTCAAGCTCGCCCTGCTCGGCGCCAACGCGCTCGGCGATGCCGGAACCTTCCGGCAGCATCTGGCGATCGCGCTGCGCGATCTCTGACGCACCCCTGGAGAGACCCGCCATGAAGATCGACCGCATCCACCACGTGGCCTACCGTTGCAAGGACGCCCGCGAAACCGTCGAGTGGTACGTGAAGCATCTCGGCATGGACTTCGTGCTGGCGATCGCCGAAGACCAGGTGCCCAGCACCAGGGCGCCCGACCCCTACATGCATGTCTTTCTCGACGCGGGTCAGGGCAACGTGCTCGCCTTCTTCGAGCTGCCCAACGCCCCGGCGATGGGGCGCGACCCGAACACGCCCGAGTGGGTGCAGCACATCGCCTTCAAGGTCGACAACGTCGAGACGCTCGAGACCACGAAGGCAAAGCTCGAGGCGGCCGGCATCCCGGTGGTAGGGCCGACCGACCACACGATCTTTCGCAGCATCTACTTCTTCGATCCCAACGGCCACCGGCTCGAACTCGCCTGCGACGTCGGCACACCCGAGATGCACCGCAAGCTCGATGAGGTGAAGTGGGCGATGCTCGAGGAGTGGAGCCGCACCCGGCGCGCGCCGCGCCATGCGGCGTGGATGCACGAGCGCGAGATGGCCGCGCCGCGCTGAGCGACCAACCCGGGCCACCGCGCCGGGGTGACCGCCGCCCACCGCGCCGGGGCGCCAGCCGAACGCCCCGTGCCCTCAGGACAACGCCACCTCGAAGCCACGCTTCACGGCAGGGCGGGCCATCATCGTCTCGTACCAGCGCTTCACGTTCGGATAATCGGCAAGGTTCACGCGGTGGCGCTCGTGGCGCCACGCCCAGCCGAGGATCGCGAAGTCGGCCACCGACAGTTCGCCGGCGAAGAACGCATGATCGGCCAGACGGCGGTTCATCACGCCGTAGAGCCGGTGCGTCTCCTTGCTGTAGCGCTCGAGCCCGTAGCGCTGGTCTTCAGGGTTGCTCACACCAAGGAAGTGATGCACCTGACCCGGCATCGGCCCGAAGCCGCCCATCTGCCACATCAGCCACTCGAGCACCGGCACGCGTGCGCGCGGGTCAGCGGGCAGGAAGCGCCCGGTCTTCTCGCCGAGATACAGGAGAATCGCCCCCGACTCGAAGACGCTGATCGGCGCGCCGCCCGGGCCCTCGGGATCGACGATCGCCGGGATCCGGTTGTTGGGGCTGATGCGCAGAAAAGCCTCGCCGAACTGCTCCCCCTTGCCGATGTCGATCGGGTGCACGGTGTAGGGCAGCCCCATTTCCTCGAGGGCGACGCTGATCTTGCGGCCGTTGGGGGTGTTCCAGGTGTAGAAGTCGATGCTCATGCGGGCTCCGAGGGCGGGCCGGCCGACGGCCGGGATGCCGGTACGATAACGCGTCGCCGCGCCTGCGCCCGCAAGAAGCTGCCCACGCCACGCCACGCCACGCTACGCCACGCCAACACCACGCCAACGCCACGCCCGCCGATGTCCGCCACTCCTGCGCCCACCGCCCTGCCCCGCCTGCCCGTGCTCTACGGCGTGCCCTTCTCGCAACCGGTGCGTGCCGTCACCTGGGTGCTGCTCCACCAGGGCCTGGCCTTCGAGCCGGTGCTGGTGATCCCGGGGTCGGCCGGTCGCAACGGCTCGCGCCAGCCCGACTTCCTGGCGAAGAACCCGGCGGGTACCGTGCCAGTCTACGAGGAGCCCGACACCGGGCTGGTGATCGCCGAGGCGCACGCGATCATGAGCTACCTCTGCAACCGCCACGGCTGGCACGATCTCTACCCGGCAGACCCCGCAAGGCGCGCGCGCATCGACTGGTACCTGCACTTCCACCACCGCAACGTGCGAGAAGCTTCGGTGGGCCTGGTCGCCCCGCGCATCCGCAAGGACCTCGCCATTCCCGACACCACGCAACGGGCCGCGCTGAGCCTCTTCACCCGCGCGCTCGCCGGCCTCGAGAACCACTGGCTCGCGAGCTCGCGCTTCCTCGCCGGCGACCGGCCCACGCTCGCCGACATCGCCGCCTGCGTCGACATCGGCCAGCTGCAGCCCGGCTACACCAACCTCTTCGACTTCACCCCCTACCCGCGGGTTAGCGCCTGGCTCGATGCGATGCGCGCGGTCGATGGCTACGAGGAGGTCCACGTGCCGCTGGCGGTGCTCGGCGACGCGAGCGGCGAGCCCCCGCCGATGGAGGCGATCCGCGAGGCCAACCTGCGTGGCCTCGAGGCGGTGCGTGCCCGCCTCGCCCGCCAGGCATCGTGAACGGCCACGCCCCCCTTTCCGAGAGGTTTCGACATGAGCAGGCATTTCGGCGAACTCCGCCAGGTTGGCATCGTGGTGCGCGACATCGAGGCCGCGATGCAGCACTGGAGCAAGGTCTGTGGCATCGGCCCGTGGTTCTACACCGACCGGCTGGCCGTCTCCGAGTTCAGCTACCGGGGCCAGCGCCACGACGACATCCACCTGTCCATCGCGCTGGCGAATTCCGGTGACATGCAGCTCGAACTGATCGAGCAGCGCTGCGACACTCCGAGCATGTATCGCGACTTCCTCGCTGCCGGCCGCGAGGGCATGCAGCACTGGTCGAGCTGGCCCGCCGACTACGACGCCCGGCTCGCCTGGGCGCTGGCCAACGGCTACACCATCGGCCAGCAGGGCGACAGTGCGCGCGGCCGCTTCGTCTACCTCTGGAACGAGGGCCACCCGGGCACCGTGATCGAGATGGCCGATCTCACGCCGGCGCGCGATCGCATCTTCGCCGGCATCCGCGAGGCGGCACGCGGCTGGGATGGCCGCGACCCCGTGCGGCTGACGTGGCCGGGTTGAGCGGCGCGGCGATGCCCCCGCCGGCATCCCGTCGGGACGTGGCGGCGCCTGCGCCGCGGACCGATGCCGACTCGCCCGAGGACTTCGCCGGCCACACGCCGATGATGCGCCAGTATCTGACGATCAAGGCGGAGCATCCCGGCAGCCTGCTCTTCTACCGGATGGGCGACTTCTACGAGCTCTTCCACGAGGACGCGCGGCGCGCGTCCAGGCTGCTGGGCATCACACTGACCCGCCGCGGCGTGTCGGCCGGCGAGCCGATCCCGATGGCGGGCGTGCCCTTCCATTCCGCCGAGCAGTACCTCGCGCGGCTGGTCCGCGCGGGCGAGTCGGTGGCGATCTGCGAGCAGATCGGCGATCCGGCGACCAGCAAGGGGCCGGTGGAGAGGCGCGTCGTGCGTATCGTGACGCCGGGTACGCTGACCGACGCCTCGCTGCTGCCCGAGCGCGAGGAGCGGCTGCTGATGGCCGCGCACTCGGTCGGCCGCCAGGGGGTCGGCGTGGCCTGGATGTCGCTCGCCAGCGGCGAATGCTGGCTGGCCCAGCTCGACCTGGCGGGTTTCGCCGCGGAACTCGCGCGTCTGCGTCCCGCCGAGCTCGTCACCCCGGAATCCTGGAATCCTGTCGCCACGCTCGCCGAGGTCGAAGCGGGCGACGCGCTGCGCGATGTGGCGCTGGCGCGCGCCCCCGACTGGCAATTCGACGACAGCCGTGCGCGGCGCCAGCTCGCGGAGCTGCTGCAGGTGACCGACCTGGCGGGATTCGGCGCCGACGAGGCACCCGCGGCGGTGGGCGCGGCCGGCGCACTGGTGGCCTACGCGAGCCGTACTCAGGGCCGCCCGCCCTCGCACCTGCAGGGGCTGCGGGTTCATCACGGCGACGAACTGCTGGTGCTCGACCCGGTGGCGCGGCGCAATCTCGAGATCGTCGAAACCCTGCGCGGCGAGCCTGCGCCGACGCTGCTCTCGGTGCTCGATGGCTGCGCCACCAGCGCGGGGGCCCGGTGTCTTCGCGCATGGCTGCAGGCGCCACTGCGCGACCCGGTGCGGGCGGCTGCCCGCCATCGCCGCATCGGGCGTCTGATCGACGGACTCGCGCAGCAGCTCGAGCCGGTGCTCGCACGCTGCGTCGACTTCGAACGCGTCGCCGCGCGCATCGCGCTGGGCAATGCGCGGCCGCGCGAGCTCGCGGCGCTGCGCGACAGCGCCGACACGCTGGCGCGGCTGGCCGAGCTGCTCGTGCCGGCCGGCGATGACTTCACCGCGGCGATCGCGGCGCTGCAGCCGCCAACCCATGCGCTGGCACGGCTGGCCGCCGCGCTGCTCGACGAGCCCGCCGCGCTTGCCCGTGACGGCGGGGTGTTCCGCGCGGGCTACGACCCGCTGCTCGACGAGCTGCGCGCGATCGACGAGGGCTGCGACGACTTTCTGGCTGCGATGGAAGGCCGCGAGCGCGCGCGCACCGGCATCGCGAACCTGCGTGTCGGCTTCAACAGCGTGCATGGCTTCTTCATCGAGATCACCCACGGCCAGGCCGCGCGTGTGCCCGATGACTACCGCCGCCGCCAGACGCTGAAGAACGCCGAGCGCTACATCACGCCCGAGCTCAAGGCCTTCGAGGACAAGGCGCTGTCGGCCCGTGAGCGGGCGCTCGCCCGTGAGCGCGAGCTCTACGAGACGCTGCTCGCGAGCCTCGCCGACGCGATCCCGGCCTGGCAGGCGATCGGCCGCGCGGTCGCCGAGATCGATGTGCTCGCCACGCTCGCGCGGCGCGCCGCCGAGTTCGGCTGGGTGGCTCCCGAGTTCCGCGCGCTGCCAGGTATCGAGATCCGCGGCGGCCGGCATCCGGTGGTGCAGCGCAGCGTGGAGCGCTTCGTACCCAACGACTGCCTGCTCGACGAGCGTCGGCGCATGGTGGTACTCACCGGCCCCAACATGGGCGGCAAGTCCACCTACATGCGGCAGACCGCGCTGATCGTGCTGCTCGCCTTCTGCGGCAGCTGGGTGCCGGCCGACAGCTGTCGGCTGGGGCCGATCGATCGCATCTTCACCCGCATCGGCGCCTCCGATGATCTGGCGGGCGGCCGCTCGACCTTCATGGTGGAGATGACCGAGGCGGCCGCGATCCTGAACGCTGCCACCGAGCGCTCACTGGTGCTGATGGACGAGATCGGCCGCGGTACCTCGACCTTCGACGGTCTGGCGCTGGCGCAGGCGATCGCGGCACGCCTGATCGCCCACAACCGCGCCTTCACGCTCTTCGCGACCCACTACTTCGAAATCACGCAACTCGCGCAGCGCCACGCCGGCGTCATCAACCGGCACCTGGCGGCCGTAGAGCACCGTGGTGGCATCGCCTTTCTGCACGAGGTGCGCGACGGGCCGGCGAGCCGCAGCTACGGGCTGCAGGTGGCCCGTCTGGCTGGGCTGCCGGCACCGGTGCTGCGACAGGCAGGACAGGCCCTCGAAGCGCTCGAACGGCAGTCGCGCGCCGGCGATCCGCAGATCGATCTCTTCGCCGAGGCGGCATCGGGCGCGCCACGACTCGAGCAAGCCGAGGCAGCACCCCCTCCCGAGCCCTCGCCGATCGAAACCCGGGCCCTGGCCTTGCGGGCCGAACTCGCCGGTCTCGAGCCCGACGCGCTCAGTCCGCGCCAGGCACTCGAGCTCGTCTACCGGTTGCGGACGCTCGCACGAGGTGCCGACCTCCCGGACGAAGCCGGCTGAGGGCGCCCGCCGGCGGGGTTCACCGCCAGGAGCGTTGCCTAGTGCAGCGTTCGCCCGTCGGGTGCCGCCTCGTCGTCGGACTGTTCGTCACCACCGCGGCCGGCATCGGCACCAGGCTCGGCATCGGCGCGCTGCGCGCGCTCCCGCTCGAGTTCCTCGGCGGTGGCCGGCCTGACCGCCACCAGTTCGAGATCGAAGCGCAGCGCCATACCCGCCAGCGGATGATTGCCGTCGAGCACAACCGCCTCGTCGGTGAAGTCGGTCACGGTGTAGATCCCGGCCGCGGCCTCTTCGCCACCGCCTTCGCCGGGCAGACGCTCGAAGGTCATGCCCACCTCGAGCTCGGCCGGAAACTCCTCGCGCGGCGCGAGGCTCACGAGTTCGGCGTCGTAGTCGCCAAAACCGTCCTCGGGCTGAAGATAGATCGAGGTCGAAAACCCTGGTTCGCCGCCCTCCAGCGCCGACTCGATCTTGGGCAGCACGACACCCGAGCCGCCATGCAGATAGGTGAGTTCCCGTTCGCCTTCCTCGAGCGGCTCGCCCTGGGAATCGAACAGGCGATAGCGAACCGTGACCCACATGCCATCACCGACCGCCATGGCCCCCCTCCCTATAATCCCGCCCATGACGCACGACAACGCACCCCTGGGTGCCCTCAGTGTAGACGAGTTCATGCGGCGCCACTGGCAGCGGCGGCCGCTGCTGATTCGTCAGGCGATTCCCGACATGCAGCCGCCGGTGAGCACGCAGCGCCTGATGGCACTCGCGGCCCGCGACGACGTCGAATCGCGGCTGGTCTCGCAGCGCGGCGGCCGCTGGCGGCTGGCGCAAGGGCCCTTCGCGCCCGACGATCTGCCCGCGCCGCGCGCGCGGGCCTGGACGCTGCTGGTGCAGGGCGTGGATCTGCATGATGACGGTGCGCGGGCGCTGCTCGGGCGCTTCCGCTTCCTGCCCGACGCCCGCCTCGACGATCTGATGATCAGCTGGGCGGCCGAGGGCGGTGGCGTGGGTCCGCACCACGACTCCTACGATGTGTTCCTGGTGCAGGCTGCGGGGCGGCGGCGCTGGCGCATCGGGCCGCCGGGCGATGCACGGCTCGACGAGCGGGCACCGCTGAAGATCCTGGCGGATTTCACACCCACCGACAGCTGGGTGCTCGAGCCGGGCGACATCCTCTACCTGCCGCCGGGCTGGGCGCACGAGGGCACGGCGGTCGACGGCCCCTGCATGACCTGCTCGGTGGGCTTCCGGGCGCCCTCGCGCCATGAACTGCTTCGGGCCTTTCTGGCCGAGTGCGCCGACGATCCCGGCGGCGCCGACCCCCGCTACGGCGATCGCGGCAGCGATGCCGTGGCGCATCCCGGCGAATTGCCCGGTGCGATGCTCGATGCGCTCGGCGGCTGGCTGGCGGGCTGGCGGCCTCCGCGTGAACGGATCGAGACCTTCATCGGACGCTTTCTGACCGAGCCGAAACCCCAGGTGTGGTTCGAGCCGCCGTCACGGATGCCGATGCTCGAGACGTGGTGGCGCGAGGCGATCGTTCACGGGGTGACGCTCGACCGGCGCAGCCGCATCGCATGGCGCGGTCGCCGGATTTTCCTGAACGGCGAGGCCTTCGACACCCTCGCGGGCGGCACCCGGGCGCTTCGGCAACTGGCCGACATGCGGGAACTCGCGCCAGCAGCGCTGGCGAGGCTGGGGGCTGAATCGCCTCTGGCGGCGCGGCTGCACGAGTGGTGCGCGGCGGGCTGGCTGCAACTGCGCAGTCAGCCGGCGCCGATACCGCCCTCCCGGTCGGTGCAGCGATCGACCGGGAGGAAGCGCCCGGGGCGGGAGCGAGCCGACGATCAGTCGGCGTAGACCCCGGCCGCGCGGATGATCGGCACCCACTTGTCGATCTCGGCCTTCAGCCAGGTGCGAAGCCCCTCGGAGGTCTGACGCTCGGGCGGCACGATGTCGGCGCCGAGTTCCGAGAGGCGCTTGCGCACGTCGGGCTCCTTGAGCGCGGCCTGCAGCGCGGCGTTCAGGCGGTCATTGACGGCTTTGGGCGTGCCCTTGGGCAGATACAGGCCGTGCCAGACCACCACCTGGAAGTCCTTGAGGCCGCTCTCGGCGAGCGTGGGGGCGTTGGGCAGCGCACCGATGCGCGAGGGCGCCGTCACGCCATAGAGCTTGACGTTGCCGGCATTGATCTGCGGCAGGGTCTGGGTGGTCTGGTCGCAGAGCACGTCGACCTGGCCGCCGAGCAGATCGGTCATCGCCGGACCGGTGCCCTTGTAGGGCACGGTGGTCAGGTCCAGTCCGATCGCCTTCTGGAACAGCATGCCGCACAGGTGCGAGACCGCGCCGAGGCCGGCGTTGGCGAGCGTGGCCTTCTCGCGGTTGGCCTTCAGCCAGGCGACGAGCTCGGTGAGGTTGTTGGGCGGCAGGGTCTTGCGGCCGAGCAGCGTCATCGGCACGTCGGCGATCAGACCGACGTATTCGAAGTCGCTCATCGGGTCGTAGGGCAGCTTGCGGTACAGACCCACCGCGGTGGCCATGCCGTTGTGGTGGATGAACACGGTGTAGCCATCGGGCGCGGCCTTGACCACGCGGTTGGCACCGATCGTGCCGCCGGCGCCAGCGGTGTTCTCGACGACCACCGACTGACCGAGGTTGCGGCTCATCGCGGCCGCGAGCGTGCGCGCGAGGATGTCGGTCGGACCGCCCGCCGCGAAGGGCACGACCACGGTGACCGGCCGGGTCGGGAAGCTCTGGGCCGATGCGCTGGTGCCGGCACCGAGCGCCATGGCAAAGGCGGCAGCAAGCGCGGCACGGCGCGCGAACGAAGGCATCATCGAAGTCTCCTGGGGTGGAATGTTGCGGCGGTATTATCAACCCTGACCCCGCATCAGCCGCGGGCACCCCTGACCCGGAGTCTCCTTTGCCTGTGTTGCACCTGCCCGCCCTGCCCGGCGCCGACACCGACCCCGCGCCCTATCTCGCCGAAACCTCCTTCTTCGACATCGGCCACCCCGGGGTGCAGGCCTTCGTGCGCGAAGCCGTCGCCGGCCTCGAAGGTGAGCGCGAGCGCGCGGTCGCACTGTTCTACGCGGTGCGCGACCGCATCCGCTACGACCCCTATGGCCTGGTCTTCGAGCCGCACGCCTACCGTGCGAGCAGCGTGCTCGAAGCGGGCCGAGGCTGGTGCGTGCCGAAGGCGGGCCTGCTTGCGGCCTGCGCCCGCGCCGCCGGCATTGCCTCCGCGGTCGGGCTGGCCGATGTGGTCAACCATCTGAACACCGAGAAACTGCGCGCCACGATGGGCACCGATGTCTTCTACGACCATGGCTACGCGGCCCTGCGCATCGAGGGCCGCTGGGTCAAGGCCGTGCCCGCCTTCAACATCGAGCTGTGCCGGCGCTTCGGCGTTCAGCCCACCGACTTCGACGGCCGCGGCGACGCCCTCTACCAGGAACATGACGCGCACGGCCGGCGGCACATGCAGTACCTGGCCGATCACGGCACGTGGTCGGACATGCCGCTCGACCAGGTGATCGCGGATTTCGCGGTGCACTATCCCGGGATCACCGAGCGCGCCCGCGCGCAGGCTGCCGCACAGGGCGCGGGTGCAGCCGGCGACGATCGGCCTGCCGACGACCTGTTCAACGCCTGAGGCACCCGGAGCGACGATGTCCTTTGCCTCGATGCTCGGCACCGCGTGGCGTGGCGCCGATTCGCTGCTGTGCGTGGGGCTCGACCCCGATCCCGCACGGCTGCCGGCTGCAGTGCGCGCAGGCCCCGACCCGATCTTCACCTTCTGCCGCGCGATCGTCGATGCCACCGCGGATCTGGTGTGCGCCTTCAAGCCGCAGATCGCGTACTTCGCGGCGCACCGCGCCGAGGATGAACTGCAGGCGCTGATCGCCCACATTCACCAGCGGCATCCCGGCATCCCGGTGGTTCTCGACGCCAAGCGCGGCGACATCGGCTCGACCGCCGAGCAGTACGCGCGCGAGGCCTTCGAGCGCTTTCAGGCCGATGCGGTCACCCTGAACCCGTACATGGGCCACGACTCGCTCGAGCCCTGGATGCAGTGGCGCGACCGCGGGCTGTTCCTGCTGTGCCGCACCTCGAACCCGGGCGGAGCCGACCTCCAGTCGCTCGACGTCGGCGGCGAGATGCTCTACGAGCGCGTGGCCCGGCTGGCCGGCACCCGCTGGAATCCGCATGGCCAGACCGGGCTCGTCGTGGGCGCCACGGTACCGCGCGAACTGCAGCGGGTGCGCGCGATCGTCGGCGACATGCCGCTGCTGGTACCGGGCATCGGCGCACAGGGCGGCGACATCGAGGCCACCGTGGGCGCCGGCTGTCTGCCCGATGGCACCGGCATGCTCGTCAACTCGTCGCGCGCCATCCTGTACGCCGGAACCGGCGAGGATTTCGCCCTGGCGGCGCGGCACGCGGCGCGCGACACCCGCGATGCGCTGCGCAAGGCGGTCGGACGCCGTCGTGACACGGCGAGGCCGGCCGGCGATTGACCCTGTAGCAGGGCGCTGCCTACACTCGGGCGAGGAGTCTGCATGCGAATCCTGCTGGCCGAAGACGACGAGGTGCTGGCCGACGGACTGTGCCGCGCGCTGCGCGGCGCGGGCCACGCGGTGGATCATGTCGCCGACGGCAGTCAGGCCGATGCCGCCGTCGGGCTGCACGACTACGATCTGCTGATTCTCGACCTCGGGTTGCCGCGCCTCGCCGGCGACGAGGTGCTGCGCCGCATGCGCAGCCGCAATGCCGGCACGCCGGTGCTGGTGCTCACCGCGGCCGATTCCGTGCAGCAGCGGGTGCGCATGCTCGACCTCGGGGCCGACGACTTCATGGCCAAGCCCTTCGCGCTCAGCGAGCTCGAGGCGAGGGTGCGCGCGCTGGTGCGTCGGCGCAATGGCGCGAGCAGCGCGCGGCTGCGCTGCGGGCCGCTCAGCTACGACCAGACCGGGCGCATGGCCTGGCTCGACGACCACCCCCTCGAGCTGTCTGCACGCGAGGTCGGGCTGCTCGAGATCCTGCTGCAGCGGGTCGGGCGCCTCGTCAGCAAGGAGCAGATCGTCAGCCATCTCTGTGAGTGGGGCGAGGAGCTCAGCCACAACGCGATCGAGGTGTACATGCACCGGCTGCGCCGCAAGCTCGAGGGTGGCGGCGTGCGCATCGCCACCGTGCGCGGACTGGGCTACTGCCTCGAGCGCCCGCTCGACACCGGCAGCGACGCCGCGCACCCGTGAGCGGGTCACTCGCGGGCCGGGCTGCCGCGCGCGCGGCAGCGCCCCGGGCAACGCCCTCGGCGCTGCGCGATCTGATCGCGACCCACGACTCCTCGGCGCCGCTCCCGGAAGCGGCGTCTGGCGACGGCCGCGACGTCGCACCGCAGCCGCGTTCCCTCTATGCGGAAATCATCGACTGGATGCTGGCACCGCTGCTGCTGCTGTGGCCACTGTCGGTGGCGATCACCTTCGTGGTGGCTCGCTCGCTCGCCGACGAGCCCTTCGACCGGGCGCTGGTCGACCATGCCCGGGTGCTCGAGCAGGAGGCGCGCCGATACCTCGGCGGCGGCCCGCTGCCGCAAGGGCCGCAGCTCGCCGCCCTGCTGCCGGGTCTGCAGGCCGGCGACATCAGCTTCCAGATCATCGCCTACGATGGCGAGATGCTGCGCGGCGATTCGGCGCTGCCGCCGCCGGCCCTCTACGACTTCCCGGAGCCGGGCCGGGTGAAGCTGCGCAGCGATCAGCTCAACGGCCACGAGGTGCGCGTGGCCTACGTGCACATGCTCGCCGACGAGGAGAGCACCGAGCCGGCGCTGCTGGTGCAGGTGGCCGAAAAGCCCGGCAATCGCGAGGATCTCGCCAACCAGATCATCCGCGGCGTGATCTTCCCGCAATTCGTGATCCTGCCGCTGGCGGCCCTGCTGGTGTGGCTGGGGCTGGCGCGCGGGCTGCGGCCGCTGCGTCGGGTGCGCGAGCGGCTGCACGACCGCAGCTCGGACGATCTGTCGCCGATCGAGCCGGCGAGCGTGCCGGCCGAGATCGGACCGCTGGTTCAGGCCTTCAACGAACTGCTGGCACGACTGGATGATCGCGTGGGCGCGCAGAAGCGTTTTCTCGCCGATGCCGCGCACCAGATGAAGACCCCGCTCGCGGGTCTGCGGATGCAGGCCGAACTGGCGCTGCGCGAGCGCGACCCGGTACCCCTGCGGCGCAGCCTCGAGCAGATCGCGATCGCCTCGGACCGTGCCGCACGCCTGATCAGCCAGCTGCTGTCGCTCGCACGCACCGAGAACCAGCTGGCGGGCGCGCACTTCGAACCTGTGGATCTGGCCGTGCTGGCACGCGACACCGTGGGCGACTGGGCGCAGGCGGCGCTCACGCGCGGCATCGACTTCGGCTTCGAACACGACGGGCGGGCGGCCCCGATCCGCGGCAACCCGGTGCTGCTGCGCGAGATGCTCGGCAACCTGATCGACAACGCGCTGCGCTACACACCCATGCGCGGCCGTGTGACGGTGCGCCTGCGGCGTGACGGCGACGAGGCCGAACTCGCGGTCGAGGACAGCGGACCCGGTATCGCGCTCGCCGACCGCCCGCTGATCTTCGAGCGCTTCTTCCGGGTGATCGGCACGCCCGGCGACGGCAGCGGCCTGGGGCTGGCGATCGTGCGCGAGATCGCGGCGCAGCACGGTGCGAGCGTCTCGGTGGGCGGCGGCGTCCCGCACGAGCCTCACGAGCCGCACCAGTCTGCCGCGGCGCCGACAAAGGATGCGCCGGGCGGCGCTGCGGCGGGCGGCGCTGCGGCGGGCGGCGGCGCCATCTTCACCGTGCGCTTCCGGTGTCTGCCCGAGCCGGCGGGCGAGAGCGCTGCTGCCAGCGCCACGGCCATCGGGCCCGACAGGGCCCGCCTTTGACACACCCCGGGCACCTCGGCTATAGTTCGCGCCCTTTGGCGCATTAGCTCAGTTGGTTAGAGCGACGGAATCATAATCCGCAGGTCCGGGGTTCGAGTCCCTGATGCGCCACCATACACGTCAAGCACCTGGGCCCACCCTGGCGGTGGGCCCAGGTGTTTTGGCGTCTGCATCACCCCCGGACAGGCTGCGGGTGCGCGGGCCAGGCAGGACCGGAACAGCCTTCGCGGAGTGGGCATGCTGCGACTCGTCGTTCTGCTCATCAGCCTGAGCCTCGTTGCCTGCGGCACGGAACCGGGTACCGACTTCGCCGAGCGGCTGAGCCGCGCCGCGCGACAGGCAGCCGCTCCGTCGCCGGATCGTCCTCCCGCCGGCCCGCTGCGCCCTCTGGCCATGGCGGCGGCGGCCGCCGCCGACGCCGGGCCCATCACGCCCGACCAGCTCTTCGACTGGGCCGAAGCGGTCTTCCCGCAGCTCTTCCCGGCGCCGCAACGCACGCAGCGCCTGTCCGTCTACCGGTTCCGCTACTACCCGCAGACGGATCTCTACCTGGCCGTGGAGAATGCCCTGAGCGTCATCGCGCTCGGCGGCCCCACCGGCGGGCAGCGGGTGGACCTCGGCCGGCTCGAGCAGTTTGCCGTCGCGGTCAATGCCTGGAACAGCACCAGCCCGTTCTTCCGCGAGGTGCAGGGCGCGTTCCCGGAGCCCACGCACATGGCGACGACGACGCGCGACGACGCCCTCGCCCTGGGTCTGCGGGTGAGCCGCCACGGCGTCGGCCTGTGGTACCAGGCAGCCGTCGATCTCGATGGCGATGGCCGCAAGGAGCTGCTCGTCGGCGCATCGACGATCACCGCCGACCCCTTCACCCTCGAGGCCGGTTACTCGCGGCTTTTCGTCTACGGCATGACGCCGGACGGGCGCTTCGAGGACCGGACTAGCCACTTCATCGAAGGGTCCGCCGTCATCCGATCGACCTTCGGCGCCGGGACCGTGGTCGACCTCAACGGCGACGGGCGGCCGGACATCGTCTTCGCCACCCACCAGGAGGATGGGCGAAACGAGGATCGCGGGTCCCTGATGGACGCATTCCCGATGGCGCTGCTGTCGCAGCCTTCCGGCCGGCATCGCTTCGTGGCCTTCGGCACGGCCGCCTGGAACCTGAACCTGCCGATCGTTCTCAAGGGGCCGTCGAACGAGAACCTCGTCGTGATGAACAACGGCGGCTGGCGCACCTATCGCCACAGCGGCGGCCGACTCGTGGAAACCGAGGTGCTTGGCGGCCAGGGCTTCCAGCAGCTCGGCGGGATCTTCATGAAGCATTTCCGGACGCCGGACGGCAACCAGTACATCGTTGTGCCCGGCATCTATCCCGACGTGTATTCGCTGCGCATCTTCCAGCTGCAGCCCGACCTCAGCCTGCGGCAGATCGACACCGCGACCTCCGGCTTTTCCGTCGTGGGCAGCGCCGAGTTCACCACCTGGCAGGGGAGCGTCTACCCGGTGAACATCGTCGAGCGTGCGGGCGAGTACTTCGTGGCGGGCGCCGGCTACGGCCTCGGCGAGGCCTGCGTGATGACCCGGGGCTCGGGCAACGATGTCAGCCTGCTCGTCTGGGGCTCGGCACCGAGGATCGTCGACTACACACCAGGCGCCCCGCCGGTGCAGGTCGAGGTGCGCAACCTCGCATTCGAATTCACGTTCAGCCAGGGAAAGCTGACGTCGAAGCCCGCCGTGATCGAAGGCTGGGACAGCAGCACCAACCGATGGAGCACCTACTGCGAGGATCTGAACGGCGATGGCCATGACGACATCTGGGTCGCCAGCCTGAACGATGGCCTGTCGGGTTTCTCGCCGCTGATCTTCATCAACCAGCGCGACGGCACCTTCCGGCGCGTCAGCGCCGACATCCTGCCGACATTCAGCGTGCCCTACGAGCAGGACAATCTCGCGTTCTTCGTCGCCGACTTCGATGGCGACGGCCTGGTCGACGTCGTTTCGATCCCTTCGGTCGGTGACGGCCTCATGGAACGCGCCACGATGAAATTCTTCAGGGGCCAGCGACGACTGCCGTAGCGTCGTCGGCCGGCTTGCGCAGCAGCACCAGCGCGTGCCGGTAGGGGCGCCGCAGCCACAGCATGCGGTGCGCGTGCGACAGCCAGCGGCGCGGCCGCACGAAGGGAAAGAGCAGCCGCAGCAGCTTGCGCGTGCGCTTCCAGAGGCTGCCACGGCGGAACTCCGGCCCGTAGCCCTCGGCCTCGAGCAGCACCCTGTCGACCGTATGCCAGCCCGGGAACATCGCCGACAGGTCCTCGAGCGATGGCCGCGCCAGGTTGTCGATCGGATCCGGGTGGTAGGGATAGGAGTTCGGCGCGGCCATCAGCAGCAGCCCGCCCGGCGGCACCACCGCATCGAGCGCCGCCGGCAGCCTCGGCAGCAGCCGCGCCGGCAGGTGCTCGAGCACGTTGCAGAACATCACCAGCGCCGCGTCGAGACCGCGCAGGCGCGCCTGCAGCGCCGGGTCGAAGAGGTCGCCGGCCATGTCGACGCCATCGTCGGCGACCAGATCGCTGTGCACCACCCGGTAGCCGACCCGGGTGAGCGGCTCGATCGTGAGGGTGTGGACATGGGGCTTGTTGACCTCGCGAACGCGACGCGGCCCGCTGCCGAGGTTCAGCACGGCCCGCTCGCCGCCCTGCGGTACGGCCGGCAGGTGACGGGCGAGTGCCTGCCCGATCCAGACCGCCTCCTCGATGCGCATGGCTCCAACCTCCGGCTGATCCTGCGATGACCCTGCGATGCAGAGGGCTTGACCCGACGCAATCCGGCCGACCGCCCACTGCGGAGAATCGACGGCCAGGCGATGCGATCGCCAACCCCCCATTGTCCTCGAAGGAGATCCAGCATGCGCAACATCGGATGGAGCGCGGCGGCCGCCGCCATCGGCGGCCTCTGGCTAGTCGGTACCACCCTGGCTCAGGGTCAGGGCAGCGAGCCCGAGGCCTGCCAGAAAACCCGCGCCGAAGTGCGCGCGGAATGCACCGAGTTCCTGCGCAAGCACCGCTGGGACGAGATATCGAACAACTGGGTGCTGAAATCCGGCGAGCGCCCGCCCGAGGGCGTGAAGTCGCGCGAGGAGATCCGCTCGGAACGCGACGGTTTCCTGAAGGCGAACCGATGGAACGAAATCGACAATCGATGGTCTCCGGTAGCACCGGGTCCGCGCGACCTGAGTGCGCGCTCCCGCGCCGAGGTGCGTCGCGAGGCGAACGCCTTCCAGCGCACCCACAAGTGGGATGAGGAGAGCGGGCGCTACGTCGAGCGCAAGGTGAACTGATGGACACCCGCGGGCCGACGGCCGCGGCTGTCGTCACACCGGCACACCGCACCCCGCCCCGCGGCGCCATCCGAGCGCCCGATCCAGGCCGTCGCCGGTGGCTGCGCGCTCTGGGCATGGCGCCCGCGCTGGCCGCCACCCTGCCGGCCGCAGCCCTCGAGCGCGGCAGCAGCGAGAGTGGCGCTACCTGGACCAGCGGGGGCATCGGCATGTCCGAGCGCGAGCAGATGCTCGCCACCGGCGAGCGGCACCGGCTGTGGCTGACCACGGCGGCGCGCCGCTCGGGCGCTTACCTCAGCGGCGCGCAGGTGCGCATTCTCGATGTCGCGAGCCGCGCGCCGGTGCTCGCGGTCACGATGGACGGCCCCTGGCTGCTGGCCACGCTGCCCGATGGCCGCTACGAGATCGAGGCCTCGTGGCGGGCAGCCGACGATGCACCCCTGCAGACGGCGCGGGCGCTCGCCGAGGTCGCCGGGCGCACGGTGCGCCGCCTCTTCCTCTATTTCGACGATCCCGCCGAGAGCGCGCTGCCTTCACCCCGCCGGCTGCCCCCGATCGACCGCGGTCGCCAGATCCCGAAGCCGCGCTGAGATGCGCACCGGATAGGTCAGCGTCACCGGTTCGAGCGCCCGCAGAGCATCCGGCAGGCAGGCCAGCTGCCACGCGGCATGCCGCCGCGACCGGGCAAGCGGCACCGGTGCGCCGAGCCGTCGCCCGTCGCGCATCACCGGGTCGAGCAGGGGCACGCCGCCGTCGGCCGGCTCGTCGACGAGCCCGACCCGATCGCCCGCCATCCGGCCGCGGTCATCGAAGCGGCGCCATACCTGCTTGATGCCCGGCCAGGTGGCCTTGCCCTCGGAGCGCTTGCGGCGCGCCCGGCCGGCATAGTGCTGAAGCTTGTAGACCGCATCGAGCGCGGGCGCATCGCTCGAGGTGCTGAGCGCGGTGCCCACCCCGAAGGCATCGATCGGCGCGCCGGCGCGCACCAGCGCTGCCACCCGCCATTCGTCGAGATTGCCGCTGGCCACGATCCGCACCGTCTGCAGTCCGGCTGCATCCAGCGTGGCGCGCACCGCCCGGGCATGCGCGGCGAGGTCGCCGCTGTCCAGGCGCACCGCGGCGATCGTCACCCCCTCGGCTGCCAGCCGCGGTGCCAGGCGCGCCACCCGCTCGGCGGCCGCTTCGGTGTCGTAGGTGTCGATCAGCAGGGTGGCCGCCTGCGGCCTCGCCCGGGCAAAGGTCTCGAAAGCCCGTGCTTCGTCGTCATGCGCCTGCACGAAGCTGTGCGCCATCGTGCCGGACACCGGAATGCCCCAGCGCAGCCCTGCCAGCGCGGTCGCGGTACCGTCGAAACCCGCGAGCCAGGCGGCGCGCGCCGCCAGCAGCGCGGCCTGCGCACCGTGCGCGCGACGCATGCCGAAGTCGATCAGCCGGCGCCCGCCCGCGGCGAGCACCACCCGCGCGGCCTTGCTCGCCACCAGGGTCTGAAAGTGGACCAGGTTGAGCAGACGGCTTTCGACGAGCTGGGCCTGCGGCAGCGGAGCGGTGACACGCAGCAGCGGCTCGTCGGCGAAGCACACGGTTCCCTCGGCCATCGCGTGCACGCTGCCGCTGAAGCGAAAGCGCGCGAGCGCATCAAGCGTGCGTACCGGCAGCCCGGCATGCTCCTGCAGCCAGTCGAGTTCCTGCGAGGAGAAGTGCAGGGATTCCAGGCAGCCCAGGGCATCATCGAGCCCGGCGGCCACCAGAAAGCCCCGTTGCGGCGGCAGGCGGCGCACGAAGAGCTCGAAGGTGGCCTCCTCCTGCATGCCCGCGTCGAGGTAGGCCTGGAACATCGTGAGCTGGTAGAGATCGGTCAGCAGCGCGCTCATGGCCCCCCCGGCCGGACACCCGGTCGTGTGTCGACCGGCTCTTCGGCATTGAATCCGCCGGACGCACGCGCCGTGCTGAGCCGAATCAGTCCGCAGCCGATTTCAACAGATGGAACATTCGTCGGCCTGCATGCAGCCAGCGCCGCAGTGGAATGCGCAGCCCTGCCGTTGCCTTGACGCTTGCGGATGTCATCCCTAGCATCCCCGGCTGTCAATTTCACAAGCAGAAATTTCGAAGATGCCCAGGGGAGTGCGCTCCAGCGGGCCCGAGGGATCGGCCGCCCCCTCGTCGGTCCAGAAGGCCTGCCTCATCCTGCGGGCGATGTCCGACGCCAGAAACGTGCGTCTGACCGACATCGCCCAGGCCGCGGGGCAGGACAAGGCGACCACCTTGCGCCTGCTCGATGTGCTGGCGCGCCACGGCTTCGTCAACCGCGATCCGGAAAGCAAGCGCTACAGCCTGGGGCCCGAGATCTTCGCGCTGGGCGCCGCCGCGATGGCCCGCAGCGATCCGCGGGCGCGGGTGCGGCCGAGTCTCATCCAGCTGGTGCGTGCCTTCGAGGACACCACGATCCTGTCGGTGCCTCGGGGCGCCGAGTCGGTCGCGGTCGACGTGCAGCAGGGCAGCTTCGCGATCCGCGCCAACTACCTGGAGGTTGGCAGCCGGCGACCGCTCGGCGTGGGCGCAGGCAGCCTCGCACTGCTCGCCTGGTTGCCCGACGACGAAATCGAGGCACTGATGCCCTTCATCACCGACCGGCTCGCGAGCTACCCGCTGCTCAGCCCGGCGCTGCTGCGTCGCTCCATCGACGACGCACGTCGCCGGGGCTACGCGCTGCAGCTCGACGTGGTCGTGCCGCGCATGGGCGGTATCGCCGTGCCGATCCTGTCGCAGGATGGCCGACCGAGTGCCGCGATCAGCATCGCCGCGCTCAGTGAGCGCATCAGCGGTCGCGAAGCCGCGATTGCCGAGGCGTTGCAGCGCGAAGCGGCTGCCTGCCGGGCCTACTGGCGACAGGCGGCCCTGTGACGGCCGCCTACATCGCCGGGGTGGGCAACACCCGATTCGGCCGCCATGACGGCCTGGGCGCCATCGACCTGATGGCCCAGGCCGCCGACCGCGCGATCGCCGAGGCTGGCGTGGCCCCGGGTGCGATCGACGGCGTGCTCTGCGGTTATGCCACCACGCTGCCCCATCTGATGCTCGCCAGCCTGGTGAGCGAACGGCTGGGTCTGCGCCCGCTCTACGCGCATGGCATGCAGATGGGCGGTGCCACTGGCGCCGGCATGGTGATGCTCGCGCGCGAACTGGTGCGCGCCGGGCGCTGCCGCACGGTGCTCGTGGTCGCCGGCGAGAACCGCGCGAGCGGCCAGTCGCGCGACGATGCGATCCAGACCCTGGCGCAGGTTGGCGATGCCGATGTCGAGGTCCCCAATGGCGGCTCGGTGCCCGCGTACTACGCGCTGCTCGCGTCGCGCTACATGCATGAACACGGTCTCGACGAGGCGGATCTCGCCGAGTTCGCGGTGCTGATGCGCCGTCACGCCGCCCTGCACCCCGATGCGCAGCTCAGCGCGCCGATCACCGTGGCCGACGTGCTGGCCTCCAAGCCGATCGCCTCGCCGCTCAAGCTGCTCGACTGCTGCCCGATTTCCGACGGCGCGGTCGCGCTGGTCGTGAGCGACCGCCCGGGCACGGCCGACGGCCGACCGGTGGTGCTGCGCGGGGCCGGTCAGGCCCACCATCATCAGCACCTGAGTGCGATTGCCGACATGGGCGACCTCGGCGCGGCTGCCTCGGCCGGCCGGGCACTCACCGAGGCGGGAACCCGGCTGGGCGAGCTCGACTACCTCGCGATCTACGACTCCTTCACCATCACGCTGGCGATCCTGCTCGAGGAGATCGGACTGTGCGCCCGCGGGGACAGCGCCGAGCGCGTGCGCGAGGGCGTCTTCGCGATCGACGGCGAGCTGCCCCTGAATACCCATGGCGGGCTGCTGTCCTTCGGTCATTCCGGGGTTGCCGGCGGCTTGGCGCACCTCGCGGAAACCGTGCGTCAGCTGGCCGGCCGTGCCGGCGCGCGGCAGGCCGGTCAACGACGACGCGCGCTGTTGCATGCCGACGGCGGCGTGCTGTCGGCCCATGTCAGTCTGGTGCTGGAGAGCCTGTCATGAGCGCACCCGGTGCCGCCGCGCTGTCGAAACCCTATCTCGAGGGGCTCGCGCTCGGCGAACTGCGCTTTCAGCGTTGCGCCGCCTGCGGGCGGGCGCAACGGCTCGCGCGCCATGCCTGCGCCTGGTGCGGCGCGCCGCAGCCACGCTGGCAGACCGCGGCCGGCACCGGCACGGTCTTCGCGCTGACCGAGGTGCGGCGCGCCCCCACCGACGCCTTTCGCGCGCTGGTTCCCTACACCCTGGTGCTCGTCGATCTCGACGAAGGCGCAAGGCTGATGGGGCATGGCTCCGAAGGGCTGCGCATCGGCGACCGGGTGCGTGGCCACTGCACCGACATCGCCGGTCAACGGCTGGTGCGTTTCGAGCCGCAACCGCCCGGCTGAGCCGCCAGGCACGCCCGCGCCGATATAATCGGCGCCCGATGAAGCCACGCACCTTCCGCACGCTGCCCGCGCTGCTGCTCGTCGCGCTGCTGGCATGCGCGCCGTTCGCGTCCCGA
>Ga0315900_10003957_pt1 | contig 21252 bp, 19 predicted proteins | sample LakEriMetagenome_FD_203521 | JGI IMG/M metagenome (GOLD analysis project Ga0315900, IMG submission 203521) | Freshwater fungal communities from buoy surface, Lake Erie, Ohio, United States - Buoy 12 MA114 | ecosystem: Environmental > Aquatic > Freshwater > Lake > Lake biofilm | place: USA: Lake...
CCGCGCCGAACAGTTCGGCGATGTCGGCGCCGGACGCGCTGGTGTCCTCGATGACGTCGTGCAGCAGGGCGGTGACGATGGAGGCGGTGTCCAGCCGGTACTCGGTCAGGATGCCGGCCACCTCGATGGGGTGGGCGAAATAGGGATCGCCGCTGGCCCGGGTCTGGGAGCCGTGCATCCGCACGGCGTAGACATAGGCGCGGTTCAGCAGCGCCTCGTCGGCGGTCGGGTCATAGGCCCGGACCCGCTCGATCAGTTCGTACTGGCGCAGGAAGCGCGGACGCGCGGCGGCGCGGGCGGCGGCCGTCGCCCCGGTGGGGCGGGCGGCCGCCTCTTGAGGCGCGTCAATGGGAGGGGCGGCCTCGGCCGCCTCGATAATGAGGGGTTCTGATCCTTCCGGACTCAGTACCGCTCCTCCTGACCGCCGTCGCGGTCGCTCTGCAGGGCGCGGATCAGTTCCTGTTCGCTCATCTGCATGTGGGTGGGATCCGACAGCAGGGCGACGGTTTCCGCCTCTTCCTCGGCCTCGGTGCGCTCGTCGACGCGTTGCAGCGTGCCGATCAGGCCTTCCTTGAGGCCCTCGTTGTCGACCACGTCGTCGGCGATCTCGCGCAGGGCGACGACGGGGTTCTTGTCGTTGTCACGGTCGACCAGCAGGGCTGCGCCGGCCGAGATGGCGCGGGCGCGGTGCGAGGCCAGCAGCACGAGGCCGAACCGGTTGGGAACCTTCTCGACGCAGTCTTCGACGGTGACGCGGGCCATGAATCTCTCGGGTGGCTGTCGTGGGAGCCGGGTTACATAGAGTTTTGCGCCCCATTGTGCAACGCCGCAAGGGCGCGGGGGGATTGAGGGGGCTAAATCGGCGCCGCGTCCCGGCCCACCGTCGCGCCGGCCGCCATCATCCTGGCCGTCCCGCCGTAGACCGGGTGACGCCAGGTCGGGGCGATCTCCGCCAGCGGGCCCATGACGAACCGGCGCTCGTGGGCCCTGGGGTGCGGCAGGATCAGGCCCGTGCCGTCCAGCACAAGCCGGCCGTGGGCGATCAGGTCGAGGTCGAGGGTGCGGGGGGCGTTGACCTCTCCCCTCGCCCGGCCGAAGGCGCGTTCGATGGCGTGCAGGGCGGCGAGCATCTCGTCCGGCGGCAGGTCCGGGGCGACCAGCGCCACGCCGTTGAGGTAGGCCGGCGCCGACGGATCGGGCCAGGCCGCCGACTCCCACCAGCCAGATCGGGCCATCACAGTCAGGCCGAGGTCGGCGAAACGCCGCAGCGCCGCCTCCAGCAGGGCCTCGCGAGACTCATAGTCGCCCGCTAGGCTGCTGCCCAGGGCGACGACGGCGGATTCGTCCGGATTATGTTGAGCTATTTGAGTCAAGGATTTGAAAACGTGAGCTTTTACCCGACAGACCGACTGGCGCTGTTCATCGACGGCGCCAACCTCTACTCCCAGGCCCGGGCCCTGGGCTTCGACATCGACTATCGCAAGCTGCTCGACGAGTTCAGCAAGCGCGGGGTGCTGATCCGGGCCTACTATTACACGGCGCTGGCCGACAGCGGCGACGACTTTTCGCCGATCCGGCCGCTGGTCGACTGGCTGGACTACAACGGCTTCGCCGTGGTGACGAAACCGGCCAAGGAATACACCGACGCCATGGGCCGCAAGCGCTGGCGCGGCGACATGGATGTCGAGATCGCAGTGGGCATGATGGAGATGGCCGGCAAGGCCGACCACATCGTGCTGTTCTCCGGCGACGGCGACTTCCGGGCCGCCGTCGAGGCGGTGCAGCGGCTGGGCGCGCGGGTCACCGTGGTCTCGACCGTCAAGTCACAGCCGCCGATGGCCAGCGACGACCTGCGCCGCCAGTGCGACAGCTTCGTCGACCTCTCCGACCTCGGCCCCATCATCGGCCGCCCGCAGCGGGTTCACCAGCCGCGCCCGGCCGACAGCCGCAGCCGCGCCGAGATCGAGGCTGATGATGAGGTTTGATATTGAATCCGCTCATCCCGGCGAATGCCGGGACCCAGATCCACACTCCGTTCTCAGGATTCCGACCGAAGTCCGGCGCTCGCAACTGGGTCCCGGCATTCGCCGGGATGAGCGGTAAAGAGGATGGCGCAGCAGCGAACCTCCGAACCGCCGCGCGACTGCCCGCTCTGCCCGCGGCTGGTCGCATACAGGATGGAGAACCGCCGCCAGAACCCGGACTGGTGGAACGGCCCGGCCCCGTCGTTCGGAGATCCGCACGCGCGGCTGCTGATCGCGGGACTCGCGCCCGGCCGCACCGGCGCCAACCGAACCGGAAGGCCGTTCACCGGCGACCATGCCGGCTGGCTGCTCTACGACACCCTGAGGAAGACCGGTTTCGCCACCGGGACCTATGATCCGGATGGCAAGGACGACCTGACGCTCGTCGACGCCATGATCACCAACGTCGTCCGCTGCGCACCCCCGCTCAACAAGCCCGAGACGTCCGAGGAGAAGACCTGCAGCCCCTTCTTCGCCAACAAGCTGGCGGAGCTGACCAACCTCAAGGTCATCGTCACCCTGGGCGACGTGTCGCGGCGCAGCGTGCTACGGGCCATGGGGCTGAAGGCGTCGCTCGGCCAGCCGGGCCACGGCTCGCAGTTCGAGGCCGGCGGCTACACCCTCATCAACAGCTACCACTGCTCGCGCCTGAACACGAACACCGGCCGGCTGACCGAGCCGATGTTCGAGGACATCTTCCTGCGGGCCCGGGCGCTGCTGGACCGGTAGCGGCCCGTGGACGGGGCCATCCTTCGGAGCCGGTCAGTTGTAGGAGGGCATGATGCGCTTGAAGCAGGCCTGCGGGGTCATCAGCTTTGACCCTTGCGCAGTAACGGAAAGGCACCAGCGCAGCGATCCGGGCCCCTGCCCCATGTCGTGGGCGTTTGATGTGTTCAGCGACAGGGTCTCCGTCCGGGCAAACCCGCGGCCCGTGACCTTGAACCTGTTCTCGCCGACCGACACGGTCTCACCGAAGTAGACGCCTGACTTTAACGTCCTTTCCGATCCCCCATTCACAACGTAGGTCAGCGCCGCAGGGGAGTCATTGAACACCCGCAACGACCCTGTCGGCGTCGCCGCAACCGACGCCCCTGCGAAAAACATGAAGGAGGCCCCGGCCAGGGCAAGCACTGTGCGCATGTCTATGTCTCCGGATAACGGCAGTTTTCGAACTGCCCCGGGGCGCCGTCAAGCCCTACTCCGCCCGGTTGCCCTTCATCAGGCGGGCCTTGTCGCGCTGCCAGTCGCGCTCGGCGGTGGCCTCGCGCTTGTCGTGGGTCTTCTTGCCCTTGGCCAGGCCGATCTCGAGCTTGGCGATGCCCTTTTCGTTCCAGTAGAGCTTGAGCGGGATGATGGTCCGCCCCTCGCGCTGAACCGCGCCGATCAGCTTGCCGATCTCCTTGCGATGCAGCAGCAGCTTCCGGTGGCGGCGGGGCTCGTGGTTGAAGCGGTTGCCGCCGCTGTAGGGCGGGATGTCGGCGTTGACCAGGATGATGGCCTCGCCTTCGACCGCCGCGTAGGACTCGGCGATGTTGGCCCGGCCGTTGCGCAGGCTCTTCACCTCGGTGCCGGTCAGCATGATGCCGGCCTCGACCACATCCTCGATGAAGTAGTCGTAGCGGGCCCGTCTATTCTCGGCGATCAGTTTGCCGACCTGGCCCACCTAGATCACCCCGGCTTCGCGCATGGCCTCGAGGATCGCGGGCTTCACCGCCTCGGCGCAGGGTGAGATCGGCAGGCGGACTTCGTCCGAGCACAGGCCCAGCTGCGCCATGGCGAACTTGGTCGGCGCCGGCGAGGCGTCGAGGAACAGCGCCTTGTGCAGTCGGATGAGCCGGTCCTGCAGGTAGAGGGCGGTATCCCAGTCGCGGGCCAGGGCGGCGTTGTAGAAGGCCGCCACCGACTCCGGCGCGACGTTGGACGTGACGCTGATGCAGCCGACGCCGCCATGGGCGATGTAGCCCAGGCCCGTGGGATCGTCGCCCGACAGCAGCACCCACTCCGGCCCGCAGGTCAGGCGCTGGATGCTGATGCGGGTCAGATCGCCGGTGGCGTCCTTGATCCCGACGATGTTGGGCAGGGTCGATAGCCGCTCCAGCGTTTCGTTGGAGATGTCGGCGACCGTGCGGCCGGGTACGTTGTAGGTGATGACCGGAATCTGCACGGCGTCATTGATCGCCGCGTAGTGCCGGTACAGTCCATCCTGGCTGGGACGGTTGTAATAGGGCGCGACGACCAGCACCGCATCGGCGCCGACGGCCTTGGCGTGGCGCGCCAGGTCGATAGCCTCGCTGGTGGCGTTGGAACCGGCGCCGGCGATCACCGGCACCCGCCCGCGCGCGGTCTGTACGCACAATTCGACCACACGCCTGTGTTCATCATGACTGAGCGTCGAGGTCTCGCCGGTGGTTCCGGCGGGAACCAGACCATGAATACCGGCCGCGATCTGCCGCTCGATGAGGGCCACGAAGGCGGCCTCGTCGACGGCGCCATCGCGAAAGGGCGTGATGAGGGCGGTGATGGCGCCCCGGAACGGAAGTTGGACCATGACTTGCAAAATGCCGTGAGGTCGCCGCTTTGGATTGCGGCAGTGTGTCGGGCGCGGACAATATGTCCGCCGGTGCAGGCTCCGCAATGGCCCGCAAGCGGATGAATGGACGAGGAGACGAAGGTTTGACGGCCACTGGACGGAAAATGCTGATCGGCGCCGGTATCGCCGCGATTCTCGGAAGCGCCGCGGTGGCGCAGGTTTCCGCAAGCGCGCCGCAACTGGTCTCCACGCCCCAGCCCGCCTACCGCCAGCCGCTGTCGGATGCCGACGCCGCCAGTCTGCGCAACGCGCTGACCGGGACATCGGCCGCGTCGATTCGCGCGGCCATGGCCTCGATCCAGGATCCCGTCGCCCGCAAGATCGCGCTTTGGGCCCTCGCCGACCGGGCGCCGGAATCGATGAGTTTCTTCGAGGCTGACGCCGCCCGGCGCGATCTGAACGGCTGGCCGCGCGCCGCCAAGCGCCAGGTCACCGCCGAAAAGCTGCTGGAAACGTCGGGCATGGCGCCGGACCGAATCATCGCCTGGTTCGGCGGCTCAGAGCCCCAGACAGCCGAGGGGGCCATGGCCCTGGCCTCCGCCCTGCGCGCCTCGAAGCGCGAACTCGACGCCCGCGACCTGATCAAGGCCTGGTGGCGCGAGAAGATGTTCGACGCCGACCCGCAGCGCACCATGCGCGCCCGCTTCGGACACTTCCTGACCGATGAGGATCACATTCGCCGCGCCGACGTGCTGCTGTACGGTCCGCAGGGGCCGGCGGCGAAAGAGCATGTCGGCACCCTGAGCGGGTCCTACAAGCTGGTGGCGGAGGCCAGGCTGGCCTATCGCGCCGGATCGTCCACCGCCAACGACATGGTCGCGATGATGGACCATGCCCAGCGGCAGGATCCGGGCCTGGTCTACGAGCAGGTGTCCTACTTCCGGCGGCGCGGCATGGACAGCGAGCTTCGCGCCCTGGCCCGCGGCCTGAAGGCCGCCCCGACGAGCGAACTGGGCGCCCGCACCTGGACCGCCGACCGCAAGCGGATCACCGTCGACGCGTTGCAGGCCCGCGACTACGCCGCCGCCTATGGCGCCTCGGCCAATACCGGCGCGACCATCGGGCCGGACGCGGCGGAGGCCGAGTTCTATGCCGGCTGGATCGCGCTTTCGAAGCTGCGCAACCCGCAGGCGGCGGCCGGTCACTTCGCGAAACTGGCGGCGGCCGGCACCTCGCCGATCACCCAGGGCCGGGCGCTCTACTGGCAGGGCCGCGCGGCCGAGGCGCTGGGAGACCAGGCGGGAGCCCTCGCCTACTACCAGCGTGGCGGGCAGCACATCACGACCTTCTATGGCCAGCTGGCAGCGGAAAAGGCCGGGCAGAAGGAGCTCGTGCTGGGCAAGGACCCGGTCATCACCCCGGCCGATCGCGCCCGCTTCGAGGGGCGCGAGCTGGTGCAGGCCGCCCGCACCCTGATCGAAACCGGCAACCGCGACACCTTCAAGGTCTTCGTGCTGCACATCGACGACACCCTGCCGACGGCGGCCGAGATCGCGTTGCTGGTCGACCTGGTCCGCGGCTACCAGGACCAGGACACCGCCATGCGGGCCGTCCGCACGGCGGCCCAGCGGGGCATGCATCTGCCCGAGCGAGGCTATCCGATCCTGCGCCTGCCCTACGTCGATGGCGCGGCCGAACCCGCCTTCGTGCACAGCATCTCGCGTCAGGAGAGCAACTTCGATCCCCGGGCCCAGTCCGGCGTCGGGGCGCGGGGCATGATGCAGCTGATGCCTGCCACCGGCGCCAGCGTCGCCCGCAAGATCGGCGAGCCCTGGTCGCTGGAGCGCTTGTTCGACCCGGAGTTCAACATGCGCCTGGGCGCGCGCTACCTGGGCGACATGATCAGCACCTTCAACGGCTCCTACATCATGGCCTCGGCGGCCTACAACGCCGGGCCGGGACGGCCGGCCAAGTGGGTGGGCGACTGCGGCGACCCGCGCGGCGGCGGAACCGATCCGCTCGACTTCATCGAGTGCATTCCATTCTCGGAAACCCGCAACTACGTGATGCGCACAACCGAGACGATGATGGTCTACCGCGCCCGGCTGAACGGCGGCTCGACCCCGCTCAGCCTGTCGTCGGACATCCGGCGGGGGTCCTGGACTCCGCTGACGGCGCCCGCCGACCCGCGGGCCGCCTACCTGCCCGGCGGCGGCTAGCCGGCCCGTCGGGCGGCCAGCACCAGGTCGCCCTGGACGTCGACAAGCGCTCCATCAAGCGCGAAGGCCTCGCGCAGCACAGCTGGCGCAAGAGCCTCCAGCGGTGCGCCGTCGGCGACCACGCGCCCGCGATGCAGCACGACCAGCCGGTCGCAGGACCGGGCCGCCAGCGTCAGATCGTGCAGCGTGACCACGACGGCCGCGCCACAGGCCGCCTCGGCGCGCAGAAGCTCCAGCGTCAGGAACTGCGCGTCCGGGTCCAGGCCGGCGGCCGGCTCGTCGGCGACCATCAAGGGCGCGCGGGTAGCCAGCAGCCGGGCCAGCAGCACCCTCGCCCGCTCGCCGCCGGACATGTCGAGCACGCCGCGCCCCTCGAAGCCTGAAAGGCCGACGCGGGCCAGACTGCCGATGGCGACCTCCCGGGCCCTGGCGGGGGGCAGGTCCGGCGCGCCCAGGGCGACGATCTCCAGCGCCGCGAGGTTCCAGCTGACGCGACGCTCCTGCGGCAGATAGCCGGCGAGACGGGCGCGTCGGGCCTCCGACAGGGTTTCCAGCGGTTCGCCGCCGAGCCGGATCGCGCCGGCCTCCCTCCGGATCAGGCCGAGGCCGGCGCGCAGCAGCGTGGTCTTGCCCGAGCCGTTGGCGCCCAGCACGCCGACGACCTCGCCCGGACGGGCGGTCAGGCTGACGCCGTCGACGGCCAGGCGTCCGCCCAGCCGGGCCGTCAGACCCTCGATGGTCCAGGCCGCCGCGCTCATGACCGCCAGCTCCGGGCCGCCCGCCAGGCGACCAGCGCGAAGACCGGCGCGCCGAACAGGGCGGTGACCACGCCCAGCTTGAGTTCCTGCTCGGTCGGAATGACCCGCGCGGCCAGATCGGCCAGCACCAGCAGGATGGCCCCGGCCAGGGCTGACGGCGCCAGGGTGCGGGCCGGGTCGTCTCCCGCGCCACGCCGGACCAGATGCGGTGCGGCCAGGCCGACGAAGCCGATGACGCCAGACGCCGCGACCGAGGCGCCGGTCAGCAGGGCCGCGCCGGCCACGGCCGCCGCACGCAGCCGCGCCATCGGCAGGCCTGAAAGCGCCGCCGTCTCCTCGCCCAGCGCCAGCATCCGCAGGCCCCGGGCCGACCAGGCGACCAGCGCCGCGCCCACGGCCATGGGCCCAAACGCGACCAGGGCGTCGGGCCAGTCGCGGTTGGCGACCGAGCCCATCATCCAGGTCAGGACCTCCGTGGCCATGATCGGCGAGGCGGCGAAATTGTAGACCAGCGCCGAAAGGGCGCCGGCGAAGGCCGACAGCGAGACGCCCATCAGGATCAGCGCCTCGGGCGTACGGAACCGAGCCGCAAGGGCGGTCACCAGAAGGCCGCAGCCCAGCGCCCCGCCCAGGGCCGCGCCCTCGATGGCCAGCGGTACGGCGGCCAGGCCGAGCGAGATTGTCAGGCCGGCGCCGAGACCCGCGCTGGCGGAGACACCCAGCACGCCCGGGTCTGCCAGAGGATTGCGCAGCAGGCCCTGCAGCGCGGCGCCCGCCAGGCCCAGGGCCGCGCCGACCAGCGCGGCCATCGCCGCGCGCGGGGCGCGGATCGACCACAGGATCTCCGACGCCGGCGAGCCCGGGTCGAGCAGCGCCGCGCCGTACTCGGCCGGCGACAGCGCGGTCTCGCCGGCCAGAACGGCGAGGACCAGGGCGACCAGCAACAGCGCGCCGAGTACGGGCAGGGTCGCGAGCCGGCTCATCGGATGTCCCGGGGCGCCGCCCGGGCGAGGGTCTCGACGCCCTCGCCGACGAACCAGGCCGGACAGCCGATCTGGGCGCCCGGCAGCGAGGCGATGGTCCGCTCCGGCAGACGCTTTTGCAGGACCGTGTGCCGTCCCGGCCCCCACCGCGTGGTCAGGCCCGACAGTCGACTGAAGAAGCCGAGCACGAAGGCGGAGGGCGGGCCGCGCACGATGGCCTCGAGCGGGATCGGCTCCCAGGCCGGGCCGCTGACAAGGTTGGTCAATCCCGCCGCCCGCAGCATCGCGTCGATCAGCGTGCCGCCGCCGGAGCTGTAGCCGGTCGGCGTCAGATACATGGCGGGCCTGCCGTCCCAGGCGCCCTTCGACCGGGCCAGGCGGGCGTCCATGTCGGTGATCAGCGCCTCGCCTTTCGCCCGCTGCTCCAGAGCCCCGGCCACGGCGCGGACGTTGGCGCGCACCTGGTCGAAGTTCTGCGCGTCCTCGATACGCACCACGGTGACGCCGCGCCGGGTCAGGGCTTCGGACAGTCGGGCGTCGCCGCCCCAGTAGCGGACGACAACGTCGGGTCGCAGCGCCAGCACTGTCTCGGTGGTCGCGCGGCGTTGGGGCAGCCCCCTCGCCTGCTCGCGCATGTAACTGTCGGGATCATCGGCCCGCGCCGAGACGCCGACGATGGCGTCGCGGGGGCTGAGCGCGATCACAAACTGGTCGGCGCAGCTGTCGACGGACATCACGCGCGGCGCCGCCATGACCTCGCCGGCCAGCGCCAGCCCCGCCGCGAGGGCGGCGCCGAACGCGAGCGGCTGCATGGTCAGTCCGTCATCAGTCCGTAGAGGATGCCGTCCAGCATGACCGCCTTCAGATCCTGCGTCGGCTCCCAGTTGAAGGTCGGCCGCGTCAGCAGCAGAGCCACCAGGCCATGGCAGGCCGTCCACAGGGTCTGGGCCGCGCTCTCGACATTGCCGGTGCGCAGGCGCCCGGAGGCCCCGATTTCGCGAACAACGCCGACGAACTTGTCGTAGCAGCGATCGCCGAGGTCCCGCGTCATCTGCTGCTTGTCTTCAGACAGCAGGCCGGCCGGGCCGCAGAACACCAGCTGATAGGCGTTGGGATTGTTCAGCGCGAAGTCCATGTAGGCGTCGAGCATCAGCCTGACGCGGGAGACCGCGTCGATCGGCTGGGCCGATATCTCGGTGTTGATGCGAAGCAACTCCTCGATCGCGCCATCGCAGATCTCGAGCAGAATCTCGTCCTTGTCGCGGAAGTGCATGTACAGCGCCGTCGACGAGACCCCTACCTCGTCCGCGATCCGTCGGATCGTGGCCCCCTGATAACCTTCCGCGATGAAGATGCGCTCCGCCGCCTGAAGGATTTCGCCGCGCCGCAGATGCCCGTCCCCCTTGGGCTTGCGGGCCGAACGCTGCGGCTTTTTCAACGTCGTGGTCACGACTCGCCATTCCCCTGCGTTTCTGTTCCCCGCGAACACTAAACGGCAATCACCCACGAGCCGCAACCCGCGCGGATAGCGATACACGCGTCATGGTTGCCGTAGAGTCCATTTCCTCTTGACCGAGACCTGCCGTTGGTTGAGTGATTCGCCCGCACGGCATCGGGGGCGACATGACCGAGGCGAGACAGGAACCGCAGCCCCGGCGCTGGAGCGCGCTAGACCGGAGCATGCCCGGGCGGCCGCGCCCCCGGCTGGCGGCCGAGGCGGATGTCCTGCGCAGGCGCGGCGCGGCGCAACCGCCGACCCCGCTGCAATGGACAGTCCTGGGCATTGTCACCACGGCGCCGGTCGCGGCGTTGATCCTGTGGCCAGCCGTCGCCGGCCAGATGCTGCACCATCTTGTGTTCCTGCTGTTCCTCGTCGCCGCCCTGATGCGCCTGGCGGCGGCGCTCACGCCGCGGTCGCACGTTCCGGCCCCGCAGCTCCCTGACGCCGCCCTGCCCGCCTACACCGTGATCGCCCCGCTCTACCGCGAGGCGGAGGTCGTTCCACAGCTTCTGGAGGCGCTGGAGGCCCTGAGTTATCCCCGGCGCAAGTTGCAGGTCCTTGTCGTCGTTGAGGCCGACGACGCTTTCACCCGCGAGGCGCTGTCCGGCCTGCGCCTGCCACGCCATGTCGAGGTCGTGGTCGCGCCTCCGGGACACCCCCGGACCAAGCCCCGCGCCTGCAACATCGCCCTGGAACGGGCGACCGGGGACCTGGTCACAATCTACGACGCCGAGGACCGGCCCCATCCTGGGCAGCTGCGCGAGGCCGCCGCCCGCTTCGCCGCAGGATCGGCGCGGCTCGCCTGCCTCCAGGCGCCGCTGCGCATCGAGCCGGATCGCCGCTTCCTGCCGCGCCAGTTCGCCATCGAGTACGCCATCCAGTTCGAGACCGTCCTGCCGTTGCTGGCCCGGCTGGGCCTGCCCTTCCCGCTGGGGGGCACGAGCAACCACTTCCGGATGTCGACCCTGCGCGCCGTGGGCGGATGGGACGCCTGGAACGTGACGGAGGACGCCGACCTCGGCTTCCGCCTGGCCGCCGAGGGCTACGATCTGGGCGTGCTGGAGCTGCCGACGTTGGAGGCCGCGCCGGATCGGCTCGCCGACTGGCTGCCGCAGCGGGCCCGGTGGGTGAAGGGCTATATGCAGACCTTCGGGGTCCAGACACGATCGCCGCCGCACTGGCGCACCGGCGTGATGCTGGCCTTCGGGCTGACGCTGGGCATGGCCATCCTGGCGGCCATGGGCCACGGACCGCTGCTGGCCTGGAGCCTGATGTCCGTGGCCGCGCACGTCTGGACCGGCGAAGGTTGGCTGACAGCCGCAGACGTCAGCCTGCTGGCCATCGGATGGCTGGGCGCGACGGCCGCCGCGGCGGTCGGGGTGCGGCGCGCCGGCGGTGAGCTGAGGATGCGGGACCTGCTGATGATGCCCCTCTACTGGCCCCTGCTGTCGCTGGCCGCCGCCCATGCGCTCTGGCAGCTGGTCCGCTGTCCGCACCACTGGGACAAGACGCGTCACGCGGCGCGGGCTGGACAGGTCGTCGCCTGAGCCGTATCGCCCGCCCATGAGCGGCCCCACCATCGCCGAGGCTCCGAGCCTGATGCGCACCACCGGCTGGGCGGACTACGCCCTGCTGGACAGCGGCGGCGGCCGCAAGCTTGAACGCTATGGCCCGTACACAGTCGTGCGGCCCGAGCCGCAGTGCCTGTGGACGCCGAACCTGCCGGCGAGCGTCTGGGACAATGCCGACGCCGTCTTCGACCCCACGGACGAGGACGAGGCCGGCCGCTGGCGCTTCAAGGGCAGGCCCGTCGAGAGCTGGGAGCTCGGCTGGGGCGAGGCCAGGTTCCACGGCCGCTTCACCAACTTCCGCCACCTGGCCTTCTTCCCCGAACAGGCGGCCAACTGGGAATGGCTCGACGCCCGTCAGCGCGCGGCGGGCCGGCCGCTGAAGATCCTCAACCTGTTCGGCTACACCGGCGTCGCCAGCCTGGTCTGCGCCCTGGCCGGCGCGCAGGTGACCCATGTCGACGCGTCGAAGCAGTCAGTGCAGCGCGCCCGAGAGAACGCGGCGCTGTCCGGCGTCGACACCGTCCGCTGGATCGTCGAGGACGCCCGCCGCTTCGTGCAACGCGAGGACCGCCGCGGCAACCGCTACGACGGCATCGTCCTGGACCCGCCCAAGTTCGGCCGCGGCCCCGACGGCGAGGTCTGGCGCCTGTTCGAGGATCTGCCCGAGATGGTCGGCCTCTGCGGCGGCCTGCTGTCAGACGACGCCTCGTTCCTGATCCTCAACGCCTACGCGGCCCGTATCTCGGGCGCCTCGATGGCCGGGCTGGTGGCCCAGGCCGTCAACAGGCCCGGCCGCATCGACTGGGGCGAGCTGGCCCTGGTCGAACAGGCCGGCGTTCGGCAGGTGGGCCTGTCCTTCTTCGCGCGGTGGTCGTCATGAGCCGGGTCATCACCTCCCACACCAATCCGCTCGTGAAGGCCGTCAAGGCCCTGCACATGCGCAAGGCCCGCGAGGAGAGCGGCCGGTTCCTGGCCGAGGGACTGAAGATCGTCACCGAGGCGGTCGCGCTGGGCCACGCGCCGAAGATCCTGATCTACGGCAAGGACGCCGCCGACCATCCGCTGCTCGATCAGGCGCGGGAGATCACCTACGACTCCGGCGGCCAGGTCATCGAGGTCAACCGCGAGATCCTCGAGAAGATCGCCCGGCGCGACAACCCGCAGGCCGTGCTGGCGGTTTTCGAACAGAGCTTCACGCCGCTGGCCATGGTCGAGCCCCATACCGCCAAGGTCTGGGTGGCGCTCCAGGCGGTCCGCGATCCCGGCAACCTGGGGACCATCATCCGCACCGCCGACGCGGCTGGCTGTGGCGGGGTGATCCTGGTCGGCGACTGCTGCGATCCCTATTCGGTCGAGGCGGTGCGGGCCACCATGGGGTCGATCTTCGCCGTGCCGATCATCAAGGCGACGATCCCGGAGTTCATCGCCTGGCGAGAGCGCTGGCCGGGCTCGGTGGTCGGCACCCTGCTGACCGCCAGCACAGATCACCGCACCGCGCAGTACGAGGCGCCGAGCCTGATCCTGATGGGCAACGAACAGGCCGGTCTGCCCGAAGAGCTGGCGGCACTCTGCGACGTCAACGTCAAGATCCCGATGCGCGGCCGGGCCGACAGCCTGAACCTGTCGGTGGCCACCGGGATCATGATCTACGCGGCGGCGGACTGAGCCGCGATTGTTGCCGGGCCTGGGCCGGGCCGCATCGAAAAGCTCGACCCGAGGCGCCGCCGCGACCGTTGACCTCGAAGGCCTTGCAAGCCGCGCTCAAGACGTCCGATAGTCCAGGGGCTCCCTCCTGCGTTCGGATCGCCCCTTAGGCGCTGCGGCCTAGTCAAAGGACCTTTCAAGGATGGCAAGCCGGGCTGTGATCGTCAGGACTCTTATGCTGGGCTTGATGCTGGCGCTGGTCTTCATGCCCGGCGCGCCCGGCATTGGCTCGTCCGCCCAGGCGGCCACGGGCGAGGCCGCGGCACAAGGCCCTCCCCTGACACAGGACGGCATCTACATCTTCCAAGGCTGTGAAGGCGAAGGCGGCTGCCCGTTCAGGAACTGGCGCGCGGGGCGCTCCTCGCCGGTTCTGGAGGCGCGCCTGCCGAACGCCCGGGTTATCGGGGTGCTGGCGCCGGGCGAGTGGATTCAGGTGGAGCGAATCGAGACCTTGAAGTTTCCGACCCGCGGAGTCGTGCGCGAGGCCACGGAGAGGTTCGCGGCCGGGGAGGTCCTTTACGACCTCTACTACGAGGGTGAAGGCGTGAGCATCATCTGGCGCAGGGGCGCCTACGCCAGCCTGGATCCGGACGATCCGGCGAAGATCGACTGGGATTTGACCCCCGCGCCGCCCGAGAAGGCGGCCCTGCTCGGAGCCTGGGTGCGTGTTTTGCGGGAGAGCGGCCAGGTCGGCTGGGTCCGCCTCGTGGACGATCCGGACGCGCCGACGCTTCAGTTCGAATGCACGGGGCCCCTTGCGGGCGACCCCGATTGCCGCGACTGAAACAGGGCCTTTCGTCCTGGCCTGGACTGTCCGCGCCACCAGGCGTCCGCCCCGAGGATCGCTCAGGCCTCCGAGGCCCAGACCCGCCGCCCGCCGACCCAGGTTTCCAGCACCCGGATGGCGCCCAGCTCGGCATGCGGAACCTGCAGCGGATCGCGGTCCAGGATCACGAAGTCGGCCAGCTTGCCGGGCTCGAGCGAGCCGATCTCGTGGTCGGACCGGCACTGCCATGCCGCGTCGCGGGTCAGGGCGATGATGGCCTGCCGGACCGAGACCCGTTCGGCGGGGTTCAGTACCCCGCCAGGCTCCTTCCACAGCCAGCGGTTGACGGCGTTGTCGATCATCCGCAGCGGGCCCATCTCGGTGACGGGCTCGTCGGAGTGCATGGTCCAGCGCAGGCCAGCGGCCCCGCATGAGGCGGCGCGGCCGAGCAGGTCGGCCTTCTCCGGGCCGAAAATCTCGTCCCGGAACGCCTTGCCCCAGTAGTGGACGTGGCCGATCAGGAAGCTGGGCGTGACGCCCAGTCGGGCCATGCGGGCGATCTGCTCGTCATGCAGCACCGAGCAGTGCTCGATGCGGAACCGGCTGTCCTTGGGCGCACCGGCTTCCAGCGCGGCCTCGATGGCGTCCAGCGCCCGGTCGATGGCCAGGTCGCCGTTGGCGTGGATGACCATCTGCCAGCCCGCGAGCGAGCGCTTTACGGTGATCTCGCGCAGCGTCTCCGGCGTCACGTAGGCCATGCCCACCCCGCCACCGAGGTAGGGCTGGCGCTGCAGGCCCGTCCGTCCCTGGTTGGAGCCGTCGGAGACCACCTTCCAGCCCACCGCCCGGGCCATCTCGTCACCGTCGCCGGGCGCCACGGCCATGGCGTCCCAGCTGCGCTCCCCCGCCTGGATCAGCGAGTACCGAAGGCGGGCGGTCATGTGGCCCGAAGCGGCGAAGGCGTGGAAGGCGGCCAGCTCGCCGCGCCCCTGGAAACCGCCGGCGGCCTGGTCGCAGACGGTGGTCACCCCGACGCGGTTAGCCTTCTCGCAGACCCGGCGGCAGGCCTCCGGGATGTCATCGGTCGCCATGGCCGCCAGATTGTGCCCCAGCACCGAGAACATCGCCGCCTGCCCCTGCAGCACGCCGTTGGGGGCGCCGGAGGCGTCACGGACATAGCTGGCGCCGGGCGGGTCCTGCGTCGCGGCCGTGACCCCGGCGAGCTCCAGCGCGCGGCTGTTGCAGTAGGCGATATGGAGCGAGGCGTTGAACAGGAACACCGGGTTGCGCGGCGCGATCTGGTCCAGTGTATGGCGCGTGATGCGGTCGGCCCCGGCCTGCAGTGAGGGATCGAACTGGCGGGCGACGATCCACTCACCCTCCGGCGCAGCGGCGGCCATTACGCCCAGCCGGGCGATGACGGCGTCGGCATCCTCGCAGACCACGGCCCCGACATCCGGGATCGTCCCGAACATGGCGATGGCGAAGAAGTGCATATGCGGCTCGATGAAGCCGGGCAGCACGGTCCGCCCTTCGGCGTCGAGCACCTCGGCGTCCTCGCCGACGGCCTCGCGGACCGCCTCCAGCGACCCGACCGCCAGGATGCGCCCGTCGCGGAAGGCCAGGGCCTCGGCTGTGCTGAACGCCTCGTCCACGGTCAGGATTCGGGCGTTGGCGAGGATCGCGGTCCCGACCGTCGCTGCCGGCGGCGCGCCCAGACGCTTCCAGCCGTCCACTTTTCCCGCCGAGGCCAGGTGCGGAAGCGACAGCAGCCCGAGCGTCTGGAGCGCGGGCGAGCAGCAGACGCAGCCATGAAGGCCGGGGTCCGGCGGGGACCAGGCGCGGGCTCGCAGCCCGTCCGCGACGAAAGTCTGGGTCATTGGAGCGCGCCCTCCCCGGCGTCATTGCCGGCAAGCTGGCTTATCCCGGCGTCCGGCGCCAGCATCTTGGCCACTCGTTGCGGGGACCGGTGCGGGCGCTCCGCGACACCCTTCGGGTCGCCGGGAGATCGGGGGAAAGGGAGCGCTGATGACACCTGCCCTTTGGCCTTGATGGAATGGCAGAGCGAGCGGTCGCCCGACTCCGCCAAGGCATCAGGGCGGGGATTGCCGGAGATGGAAGCGGACTCTGCGGGGTGCGGCAATGGGTGGGGAGCGGTCAATCGCCGCCGTCGCACACATCGCCGCCGATACTCTCGTGCGGCCCTGACTTGCGGTTTCGGCTCTCGAATATGGCAGCAATAACGGCGCAAAGCCCGAAGATGACCCAGGCCGCATTCGCAACCGGGCTATCCGCCCTCCCTGTATTAGCGCAGAGCAAACCGACCGCCCACGCAGGCCACGCTACGGCAACAAGCATAATCCTGAACCACAGGGGCTTGTGCCGCCACCATGCCGCAAAGTCTGCCAGGATCTTCATAGCCAAAGCCTAACCTTTGCGTCGAGCAGTCCGGAATGGTTCGAGAGACTACTCAAACACCCCTCCGGAAATCGGAGAATGGGTGCAGCTAGGCGAACCCGAAGTGCAACCGTTCTCACTGTTTTTGGCCCTATTCCTTTGCACCGAACCGATCTGCCGGGATTTCCCGCCCCTCGATCAGCGTATTCAGATGCTCCCCCGAGATTGCGACGGCCTGAACCATGCCATTTTTGTTCAGCCAGACCTCACCCCATCGGACCTTTCCGTCCACATATTTGAGAACCTTCCCCGAGCGATCAACACCCAGAGTCTGACATCGCCCGGCTAGGCGCACATGAACCGTCTCGGCCCCCCGATCGTCATCGTCATCTTCAAGAACGCAGATCTCTGCGGGCACGGACGGCTGTGAACCTATCAGGCCGCTGCGTTGCCAGACGAACCTGAGCGAACCGATGCCGCCATAGATAAGGGCCGCGCCCCCGACGAACAGGATGATACGTACAAGCCATGGAAGGGGCGGATTACTGTCGTTGCCGTAGGTCTCGGGGTTCAGGGCAAACCAAAGCCACATCAGGCCGATGGCAAGCGCCAGAATGCCCCGAAAGCTGATCTTGCCCTTGCCCGTTTTGCGCGCCATCTGACGTAACACCCGTTTCTCATCCGGCCACAAGGACAGTCCCCGGTTGATCTGAGCTGGGGTTGGTGGGGTTGGCAAGAGGCCGGTCTGCGAAGCCATCAACCAGCGCAGCGGACCGGCCGATCTGTCCGGTGAGCGCGCAGGCGAAGGCCGTCGGCGTCAGCCAGCCGAAATCCGTATTGGCAGTGAGTGGACCATTCAAGAGGGTCACAAGGTGGTGGGGTTCGGCAAGGTCCTCAAAGTGATCGGCAGCCCGACCTAAGGTCCGCTTTGGGTCGGGTGCGGAGATTGGCTGCCAGTCCGGAACCGGACCTTGATCCCCGCGTCCCGAAGCAGCCCGCCTGACCGTCTGCAAAGGGTAGAAAGCGTACCTCCGCTCGATCACGTCCCGCGCGGCTTGGCCCTTGTCGTGGCCTGCGCGAGCCAGGGCTCCTCGGGCCAGACGTGGCGGGGGTAGCGGCCCTTCATCTCGGTGCGGACCTCCTTCCAGGTGCCGCGCCAGAAGCCGGGCAGGTCCTTCGTGATCTGGATCGGCTTGTGGCCCGGCGACAGCAGCGCCAGCGTCAGCGGGACGCCGGCCGCCGTCGGGTGCTCGGACAGGCCATAGAGCTCCATCACCCGCGCCTCGACCCGGGGGCCGCCGTCGGCGCCGTAGTCGATGTGGAACTTCGAGCCGGTCGGGGCCTGCCAGCGGGCCGGGGCCTCGGCCTCCAGCTTCTGCTGCAGGTCCCAGGGCAGCAGGGTGCGGATGGCGTCGGCCACCGCGCCGTCAGACAGCTCGGCCAGCGACCGCTTTCCGACCAGCAGGGGTGACAGCCAGTCGTCCAGCCGGGCCAGCAGCGCCGCCGCCGAGAGGTCCGGCCAGAGTTCCGGCCGCCCGGCATGCAGGAAGCCGGCGCGGGCGAGCAGCGACTGCGTGCGCTCGCCGGGCTTTAGCGCCGCCAGCCCCTCCCGCCGCACCTTGTCGGCCAGGGCGCGGGCGATCATCTCCGGGTCGGGCCTTTCGATCACCCGATCCTCGACGGTGAGCCGGTCCAGCTTGAGCAGGCGACGGCCGCGCACCTTGCCGTCGGCCTCGATCTCCAGCCGCTCCTCGCGGACCAGGCGGTCGGCGAACGCGTCGCGCAGGGCCGTCTCGTCCAGCGGGGCGGCCAGCAGGATGCGGTCGCGCGCCGCGCCGCCGCCCATCTCGCCGACCGCGATCCATTTTTCGCGGGCCAGCACATCGGTCGCCTCGACATGGGCGCCGCGCCCGGTCGCCAGCTGGAACTCGCCCGATGAGCCTCTGGCCTTCGCCACCCGCTCGGGAAAGGCCTCCGCCAGCAGCAGCGCCTCATCGAGCGGCGGCTGCTTCGGCGGCGAGCCGGCGGCGCGGGCCCAGCGGTCGACCAGCTTGCGGGCGTCGTTGGCCCGGGGCGAGCGGTCGCGGTCGAAGGCTTCCAGCCGATGGCCCAGGTGCGTGGCGCGGCCGCCCAGCCCGCGCTCGGTCAGCAGGGCGGCGATCCTGGCGGCCAGCAGCGCCTGCCCCCCGGCCGCGCCGCGCACCACCATATGGGCCAGCCGGGGCGGCAGGGGCAGGCCGGCCAGCGCCCTGCCGTGGGCGGTGAGCGCCCCCTGCCCGTCCAGCGCCTGCAGGCGGACCAGCAGCGCCCGCGCCTCGGCGAAGGCGGCCGATGGCGGCGGGTCCAGAAAGCCCAGGCCTGAGGCGTCCCGCGCGCCCCAGCGGGCCAGGTCGAGGGCCAGGCCCGACAGGTCTGTCTCCAGGATCTCCGGCCGACTGAACGGCGTCAGCGCCCGGGTCTCGGCCTCCTCCCACAGGCGGTAGCAGACGCCCGGCTCGGTGCGGCCGGCCCGGCCCCGGCGCTGGTCGGCGGCGGCGCGCGAGACCCGCACCGTCTCCAGCCGGGTCAGGCCGCTGGCCGGATCAAAGCGGGGCACGCGGGAGACGCCGGCGTCGATCACCACCCGCACCCCCTCGATGGTCAGGCTGGTCTCGGCGATGGAGGTGGCCAGCACCACCTTGCGGCGGCCCGGCGGCGAGGGGCTGATCGCCAGGTCCTGATCGCGTCCCTCCATGGCCCCGTAGAGCGGCGCGAGATCGACGTCGGGACGCCGCATCCGCTCGGCGATCAGGTCGCGAGTCCGCAGGATCTCGCCCTGTCCCGGCAGGAAGACCAACAGACTGCCGTTTTCCTCGGCCAGCGCCTTGTCAACCGCGCGGGCGACCTGCTCCTCCAGTCGTTTGGCGGGGTCCCGGCCCAGATAGCGGGTGTCGACAGGATACGCCCGCCCCTGACTCTCGATCACCGGGGCGTCGTCCAGCAGCCGGGCCACCGCCGCCCCGTCAAGCGTCGCCGACATCACCAGGATGCGCAGGTCGTCGCGCAGCAGCCCCTGGCTGTCGCGGGCGAAGGCCAGGCCCATGTCGGCGTCCAGGCTGCGTTCGTGGAACTCGTCGAACAGGACCGCCCCGACGCCCTCCAGGGCCGGATCGTCCTGGATCATGCGGGTGAACACGCCCTCGGTGACGACTTCGATCCGGGTGCGGGCGGATACCTTCGACTGCAGCCGGACGCGGTAACCCACGGTTTCGCCGACACTCTCGCCCAGCGTCGAAGCCATCCTCGCCGCCGCCGCCCGGGCGGCCAGGCGCCGGGGCTCGAGCAGGATGAGCTTGCGGCCGGCCAGCCATGACTCATCCACCAAGGCCAGCGGAATGCGGGTGGTCTTGCCGGCGCCGGGCGGAGCGACGACCACGGCGTTAACGCCCCCGGCCAGCGTCGCCCTCAGACGGGGCAGGATTTCCTCGATCGGCAGCATGCAGGCGCAGTCCTAGTGCGTAGAAAGCGGTCCGTCACCGGAAGGCGTTGCGCGAACCCTGTTTGCTGCCTAACGTCCGGCTCAATTCCGCCGACGGGGGTCGTCGGCCTTTGGGGGAGCGAGACGCAATGTCCGCAGACGCCGCGCCACGCGGAAACAGATTCTTTCTGAAGAAATCCATCGCCAGCATCCAGAAGGAGGCGGCCAAGAGCGAACTGAAGCGCTCGCTGGGTCCTATCAACCTGATCAGCCTGGGCGTCGGCGCCATCATCGGCGCCGGCATCTTCGTGCTGACCGGCCAGGTGGCCTCGGCCAACGCCGGCCCGGCCATCATGCTGTCCTTCGTGGTCGCGGGCATCGCCTGCGCCCTCGCCGGCCTCTGCTACGCTGAACTGGCCTCGACCATGCCGGTGTCCGGCTCGGCCTATACCTACGCCTACGGTACGCTGGGCGAGGTCTTCGCCTGGATCATGGGCTGGCTGCTGGTGCTGGAGTACGGCATCGCCGCCTCGACCGTCGCGGTAGGCTGGTCTGGCTATGTCGTCAGTATTCTCAAGGACTTCGGCGTCGTATTGCCGATGATAACGGTGGCCGGTCAGGAGGTGGCCCAGTGGGGCACGCCGCTGATCCAGGCCGTTCCGACCGACGCCGGCAATGTCGCCTTCCAGCTGACCGGCGGCCTCAACATCATCGCCGCCCTGGGCATCGGCATGGTCACCATGCTGCTGGTCATCGGCGTCAGCGAGTCGGCCAACGTCAACAACATCATCGTGGTCATCAAGGTGATCGTGCTGCTGACCTTCATCGCGGTCGGCATCGCCTACATCAACCCGGCCAACTGGCACCCGTTCATCCCTGAAGCCACCGGCGAACCCGGCGAGTTCGGCGTCGGCGGCATCTTCCGCGGCGCGGCGATCATCTTCTTCGCCTACGTCGGCTTCGAGGCGGTCTCAACGGCTGCGGCGGAAGCCAAGAACCCGTCCAAGGACGTGCCGATCGGCATCCTGGGCGCCCTGGTGATCTGCACCATCATCTACATGGCCGTCGCCGCGGTCATGACCGGCGTGGTGCCCTACAAGGACCTGGCCAGCCCCGCTCCCATTGCTGTCGCCATCGACCGCATGGGTCTGGAATGGGCCAACCTGCCGTTCAACAACGCCGACGGCCAGCCGTTCAACGCCATCAGCCTGATGATCAAGATCGGGGCCATCACCGGCCTGAGCTCGGTCATGCTGGTGCTGGTCTACGGCCAGACCCGCATCTTCTACACCATGGCCCGCGACGGCCTGCTGCCGAAGGTGTTCGCCGCCATCCACCCGCG
>Ga0315900_10003958_pt1 | contig 21252 bp, 22 predicted proteins | sample LakEriMetagenome_FD_203521 | JGI IMG/M metagenome (GOLD analysis project Ga0315900, IMG submission 203521) | Freshwater fungal communities from buoy surface, Lake Erie, Ohio, United States - Buoy 12 MA114 | ecosystem: Environmental > Aquatic > Freshwater > Lake > Lake biofilm | place: USA: Lake...
TCCCTTGGGGATATTCAGATAGTTACGGATCAAAATCTCAATTTTTGTGCCGATATATGTCTTTTCTGTTTTTTCAGTTTGATCAAGCGTAAGGCGCGCCGTGCGAGGGGTGTCAATAACTTCATCTATAGCCCGACGGATGAGCTTCGGTACCTCCACACGAAAATTATCAATGCCGCCAGCCCGCTTAAGGATGTCGGCACGAATGATGTCTATAATTTTCTGATCTTCTTTGTTCATGCCGTGGAGTACGAATCAGGAGATTGTGACTTAATCTAATGATTGTCGCATATGCGCTTTATTTTGGAAATATCTCTATTGAGTTAGCCTGATAAATTCAAAGCATCTGCGATGTGATTGGACCAAGAACTCATCGATACACCATACTAGAAGTGTTTTAATGACGTTATGACTTTGTGACTAAGTTAATATTGATATCTCCGCAACCGCATCTTAAGGCTTCCTTATCGCCGCGATCAGGAACCACATAAAGTAGCTCGTTACATTTCTGGCATTCAAACAATTCCGTTAGTTTTTTGAAACCACGAGCGAGTGGGTCAAAATCATTCTTATTCAAGGACGCCCATTGCTCATTGTAATGAACCGAGCCGTTTATCTGCCATTGATCGAGATCAGTTTCTTTTTTTGCTTCGTCTATGGCTGTATCCAAAGCCTCAATTTGAGATTTTTTGTTATCTTGCCCCCATGAATCTGCTGATTTTTTTCCATCCTTCAAAAGATTTTTTAGGCGCGATACGCTGGGCGGCATTAAATCACCAAGCGTAAATTGCGCATCGCCTCTGAAAACGACCTGCGCCCGCAAACGGTGACAAGCCTCTTTCGAGAAATATTCCAGATAGTGCCGTAATAAACTGGATGCCGCCCTTACATCGTTTTTGGCGAGGTGATCTTCAATTTCTTTCCAAACGTCGCGACCATTCCATTCTGTGGGGCCAAGTTCAACACTCCATGTTCTGAAATGGGCGAAGCCTTTATTTTTCTTTATAAGGGCGGCGGTCTGCATGTGCCGCAGCCAAATATCATCATGCGTTGTCACGATAAATTGCGTATTGGGGAATTTTTGTTTTAACAGGCTGCATACTTCGCGGCGGTGGCCGGAATCGACAGACATAAGAACGTCATCCAAAACCGCAAACGTAAAATTCTTGCCAAGCAAATGCTCCATAAGGGCAAGGTAAAGACAAAGCCCCATACCGTCTTGGTGACCTTCGCTGTGATACGCGCCGGGCGGAAAGAAACCGCGCCCGTAAAAATCGACGCCAAAGCCTAGCTTGCCCATAGATGGCGTAAGTTGTGCCTCAAATTTGCTTTCATCGTCTTGATTGATTATTCGGTAAAGGTTTCTGAAGGCGGTTTCGACATTCTTGTAAATGGCATTAAGCTCAGCGGTTACGACCTCGCCGTATTTTTCTAAAACCTTTTTCGAATGTTCTGCAGCTTCTTTGCATGTTTCAAGCTGCCTTGAAGCCGCCCTAAAAGATTCCAGACATTCCTGGCCTGCCACAAGATAATCGCGTGCGGCCTCTTGCTGCGACGGTTCGGGGATTTCTGAAATTGCCTTCTTAATTTCATCGAGTGTCTTGGAAATTGCGCTAGCGTCGTAAACTTCGCTTTCAAAAGCCTTGATTGTATCCAGCAAAGGTAAAAAGGCCCGCAACTGCTTTGCGGAATTTGTCAGCGCCTTAGCCTGGTCTTGAAAAATCTGTACATTTATCGGTTTCGCCAATAATGGTCCATATTTGGCGGCTGTAACGAGGGCAGAGGACAAAGTTTCCAGCTTGGCAGCGACTGGCGCGATCTTTTGTTCTATGCCTTCTTTTTTCTTTTTGACTGCGACAAGGTGCTGAATTTTATTATTAACTATTGCTTTGAAATCTTCCGGTTTCCACTCGTTATCGCATACTGGGCAATGTTCATCGTCAAACAGTTTCAGGGCCGATTGCAGGAGACTCTCGTGCGTCAATTTACCGAGGCTGTCTGCGTCGTTGTTTAAATCCGTCAAATCTTTCAGTATGGCCGTGCGGGAATCCGTGAAGGTTTTTTCGCCTAATGCCATGAGAAGATTTTGCAGGGTTTCAATGTCCTTAAGCGCCTGCACTTTTTGAATGCGCGCTGCCGCTTCCGTACCTATCGCTGTCGCCAAGCCATCTTTGATCGACGTATCTTTTTCAAATTCCTTTAATTCAGGAAGACCCAAAATGATGCGACGTTTATTAACTTCGGTAAGAACGTCCAGCGTTGACCATTTGGTGATGCTTAGTTTTTTAAGCAGATTGTCCCTTGCGGTATTTTTGGCGGTTTCAAGAGGTTTCGTGCCGCGATCATGTGCGTTGTATATTTTCTGCAACGTGGCGCGCAGGGCTTCAATTTTATCAAGGCGCAAAAGCGCTTGAACTTCTTTTGATCTTTCGCCGGGTTCCGCAAGGACGTAACGGATTAATTCGCGCCGGGATAAAACGAATTCAGGGTGTTCGGCAATATGGCCTAGAACAGCCTGAATTTGCGGGTCGTCCGGTGTAATGGTCGGCTTGCTGGGAGCCTTCACCGTCCGCGTAATCGTCGCCTCTTTATTAGAGGCAACGATTTTAAACGTAAGCTCGACGTAAGCCTGTTCCGGCTTGGAACGGCTGTCAACGTGTGGGCCGTGGTCTTTGACAGACAATTCGCCGGTGCCGCGTCCCGAAAGGCGAGAGATATTGCCCGTAAGCGCAAATTCGATTGCATCAACAACGCCGCTTTTGCCCGTGCCGTTTGGCCCGCAAACCGCGAAATTTTCCCCGCTTAAATCCAAGGTTAGATCTCGGACGCCTCGGAATTCATGGATATGGATTTTCTGAATGCGGATCATGCGTCGCTTTCCCCGAATAAGGCGTCGCGGATCGGTTTTTCGCCGGTGGCTTTATCTTCAAGGACGGTTTTTCTTAGGCGCGTGGCAGTTTCTTCAAACCCCTTTTCAGCGGCGAGGGTCTGGAGAAACTTATCAATAATTTTATCCGATACCGTTTGCAGTTCGGCCTTATCGCTGACCATCTCATTTTCCTTTTTTGGATTCGTCTTTGGATATAACTTTAATACACGACAGAATGACGCTTTACAAGATGACAAAATGACGTTATTTAGGGTGTCAGAATGACCCACAAGGAGAAAGCCATGACCCAGAGCCAGGTGGCCAGCATTTTTGACTATCAGCCAACACCCGAAGAAATCACCGAAGCCTTTCGCACGGATCTGCAGGAACTGCAGGAGACCCCGGTCGAGCTTGCCAAGCGCATGCAAGATATGGGCGATCATCGCTCTTTCCAGGCGATCCTGCGAAGCATCCAGCGTATGGCTGCTGGAGACACTAGAGTGTCGGGGGAAATGCGCGTTATCGTGAAAGCCTTGCTTCGGCAGCAGCGGCGCCGGGAAAAGAAATACGCTGGCATAGAGTGGCAACGGCAGGCCAACGGCACTGTCTCTGCTGTTGTGGAGGATTTCAGCATCGATCTTTATCCAAAGAGCAAAGGACGCTGGTTAGTGCATCTTGTCCACATCCCTACAAAATATAGCCCCGCATGGCCCGCATGGCAGGACAGCCTGGAAGTAGCAAAATGCAAGGCGCTGACATGCCTTGATGATGCGTATGTTCAGCTGGATGATTTAGAACAGCAAAGCAAAGTGGCGTGAAGCGGTAAATGTCCGAACATTTATGTTGTTCAACAACAATGAAGTGGCTATTTTTGAGAAGTTATTTTGATGGCATTGAATACGCCACCAATCTCCCTTTCAAAAATTCAGATGTAGGCCTGCTGTTGGGTGCGGAGGTTCTGGGACTTTGTCCTGATTTTGAGCTTGAAGCGTTTAAGTGCACTGGTTTTTCTATATAATTTACCGTGTTCTATCCGACTCCTCTGGGGTAACTGGGAGGCGGAGCATGGAACATCTTGCGTATTATCCGTAATTTGGGTATAATAATGGAAATAGGAGATACGCTTATGATTACTGTTCCTTCCAGCGAGTTTTCAAAGAACTTTGGCCGTTACCGAGAAGCCGCGCAGCGTGAGCCGGTGGCCGTCACCAGCCATGATCGCGTGACAGGTTATTTCGTGTCAGGTTCAGACTATGAGGCGTATCTGCGTATGAAGGCACAGATGCCCAAGGCATTTGCAGTAGAAGCGCTATCCGAAGAAACCATTCAGGCGATAGCCGCCAGCAAAATGGATGCAAAGCACGATCACCTGAACAGCCTGCTCGACGACTAATCCACCATGGCCATTCCAAATCCAGAACCCGGCCTCGTGATTTCCTACGCCTATTTATGGCGCAGGGAATTTGAGGCAGATCAGGAGGAAGGCCGCAAAAACCGTCCGTGCGTCATCGTGTTGTCGGTGGAGAAGCACGATAGCGGCACGCAAGTCACCGTCGCACCCATCACGCATTCGCCACCATCCTCTGGCACAGCGTGTTTAGAAATTCCCCTGCGTGTGAAGCAGCACCTTGGGCTGGATGATGACCGCTCATGGGTGATCCTCGATGAAGTGAATCAGTTCGTATGGCCGGGCTATGATCTGCGACCTGTTCCCGGCAAGCCGGGTGATATGGCCTATGGCTTTTTGCCACCGCGCTTATTCGATCAAATCCGCAGCGGCATTCTGGATATTATTCTCAAGCGGCGCGGCAACATTACGCCACGCGATTAAGCCGCAAGCAGCATAGGTTCAAACTTGAATGCTTTTTTCTCAAGTTTTACAGGGCTTTCAAATATCTTGCCCATCTCGTTCATGGCGTTTACAAAGACCACTAATTGGTTCGCTCCGACTCCGCTGCCGACCACCATTTACTACCCAAAATACATCAGCTCACTCAGCGGGTTGTATGATGTGTTTGCGCGTGATTGTTTTATACCCTATAGAGGTAGTGCAACTTTTTGGGAGGGGTATATGGCAAAAAAAGACAAAAAAGAAAAAAAGCAAGACCAGAAATCAAACATTGATTTCGGGGACGAAATTAAACGCCTGAACCGCATCAACGGTCAGATTGACGGCATCTGCAAGATGCTTAAAGACGGCCGTAAGCTGAATGATGTGCTGATTCAGTGTAAGGCGATTCACTCGGCGCTGCGCGCGATCGAATCACGCATTGTGCGTTCGCATCTCGAGGCCGCGCTTGAAGAAGTAGTGCAGCTGGATAAAAAGAAAAACCGCGCCGAAAAGGTGGCCGAACTGGAAGAGCTGTTCAAACAGGCTGCGTAGACGAGTTTGTCATTTTGAGTAGCGACAAGGAATCTTATTTTTTTAAGATCCCTCGGCTACGCTCGGAATGACATGCTTAGCTACTAACTTCGTGCTTTCAAATACTGTATCCCGGTCTTTGCGGGGATAATAAAATTCGCCAGTGCCAGCGCGAGGAACACCTGCGGCACGCTGAAATTTGCCTTCAGCAATAGTACGGTGATCAGCGCGGCCAGCACCATGAACAGCGCGTTCATCACATTATTGGTAGCAATGGTGCGGGCGCGGCTTTCGGGCGCGCTGTCGTGCTGCATCACGGCATAAAGCGGCACCACAAAAATGCCGCCGCACACCGCAATCATCAGCATATCAAATAATATGCGCCAGTTTGCCGCATGCTCAAGAAATTGCCCGGCGCTGATGAGTGCGCCTGTGGTTCCGCCCTGCGCACCGAAGCTGGCAAAATAAAGATCCACGGTAAACAGCGTGATACCGAGCGCCGCCCAAGGCGCATAGGTGGTTTTCACCTGTCCTTTAAGCAGCAGGTTGCAGGCGAATGAACCGATGCCAATACCAACCGAAAAAACTGTAAGGAAAAGCGTGACCAGCGTTTCATCGGCATAGAGAATATCTTTGGCATAGGTTGGAAACTGCGAAAGAAACGTGGCGCCGACCAGCCAGAACCACGAAATGCCGATGATGCTCCTGAAAACATTTTGGTTCTGCCTGTCGTGATTCACCATCGCCCATGTCTCACGAAGAATGTTGTAGCCCACTTTCAGCTGCGGGCTGGGCGCGGGCGCTTCGGGAATAAACCGACTGGCAAGATACCCCGCCACCGCCACCACCACCATGGCCGCAACCACAAGATGCTCGCCGCCTTCCGCCATGATGAGGATACCACCAAGGATGGTGCCGAGCAGGATGGCAAGAAACGTTCCGGCTTCGATATAAGCATTACCGGCAATCAGCTCGTCCTCGTGTAAATGCTGTGGCAGCAGGGTGTATTTCACCGGCCCGAAAAAGGTGGATTGCACGCCGAAACAAAACAGCACAAACAGCATGAAATAAGCGTGGCCGCTATAAAGACCGACTGCCGCTATAGCGACAACAATCATCTCCCACACCTTCGTGATGCGGGCGATGCGCGCGCGGTCGTATTTATCGGCGAACTGCCCCGCCATCGCCGAGAATAAAAAATATGGCAGGATGAAGAGCGCACCTGCGAGCGTCACCAGAATTTGTGCATTGCCCGCTTCAGCGCTTGCAAGCTTGTAGGTGATGAACATCACCAGCGCATTTTTAAACACATTGTCATTAAACGCGCCAAGAAACTGGGTGACAAAGAGCGGTGCGAAGCGGCGGGTGGCAAGCAGGGACATCAGGCATTTTCCTCTTTGGTTTTGCGGCGGTGCTGCTGCTCAGCGATTTCGTCAAGCGCCAGCGTATCTTTGCGGTTTTGTTCTTCGGCGGCGCGTTTCTTCGCGTTATCCTGAGCGATTTCGTATTTCTTCTGCTCACTGAATGCATCAGAAATTTCATCGCGCGTTTTGATGATTTCGATCTCGATTTTTTTGATTTCCTGATGCATCGCTTCCTGGCGCTGCTGGATGCGCTTGGCAAAGCCACCAAAAAAGCCACTCATTTCTGGCTGCTTGCTGGCCATCTCCACCTCTCGCGCCAGTTCTTCAGAGAGCCTGCGGATGGCCTCTTCCAGCTGCGCTTTCTGCCCCTCAAGGCTGCCCAGTTTACGGCGTAGCTCATCGAGCTTTCGCTTGGAGAGTTTGATCAAGGTGGCAAGGCCTTTCACTTACGCCAGTCCTTGATGCCGAGCACCGCTGCGAGCTGATCATAGCCTTCGTCGAGCGTCGTTTTCTCGTCCTTGCGCTGGCTTAGGAATTTTTCAATTGCGGGGTAGTAATTGATGGCTTGATCAACCTCGGGCGTGGTGCCTTTTTTATACGCACCTAAACGGATCATCTCCGCCATGTCCTCATAGGTCGCAAGCATACCGCGCGCCACGCGAATCAGCGCATTTTCCTGCTCGGTATTACAATCCGGCATCGTACGCGAAACACTTTTCAGAATATTGATCGCTGGATAACGGCCACGCTGAGCGATACCCCTATCCAGTATAATATGACCGTCTAATATACCCCTCACCGTATCGGAGATCGGCTCGTTCGTATCATCGCCTTCGACGAGCACAGTAAACAAGCCGGTAATACTGCCTTGACCTTTCTTACCGGGGCCGGCTCGCTCCAGTAGTTTTGGCAGCTCGGCAAAGACGGTCGGTGTATACCCCTTACTGGTAGGGGGTTCCCCTGCCGATAAACCAATCTCGCGCTGCGCCATGGCAAAGCGCGTCACTGAATCCATCAGGCACAGCACATCTTTTCCCTGATCACGAAAATATTCCGCAACCGACATGGTGATATACGCTGCTTGTCTCCTGAGCAGTGCGTATTCGCTGGAGGTCGCGACAATAATCACCGAACGCTTCAGCCCCTCTTCGCCGAGATCATCTTCAATAAATTCCTGCAGCTCACGCGAGCGCTCGCCGATGAGGCCGATGACGTTCACATCCGCCTGAGAGCTGCGCGCCAGCATCGACATCAGGATAGACTTGCCCACGCCGGAACCCGCAAAAATGCCCATGCGCTGGCCACGGCAGCAGGAAAGAAAGGTATTAATAGCGCGCACGCCGAGATTAAGTTTGCCTTTCACCCGGGTTCGCGAGTGGGCATCGGGCGGGTGGCTGCGCAGTGCATAGGGCTGCGCGCCACGAGGCAGTGGCCCCTGCCCGTCCACCGGCTCGCCCATGGCATTAATCACCCGGCCAAGCCACGCCTCGGATGGGTAAACTACCGAAGCTGACTCCTCAAGATAGACCTTCGCACCGGGGCCAATGCCTTCCAGCGTGTCAAACGGCATGAGCAGCGCTTTGTTCTCGCCAAACCCCACCACCTCAGCCATGATTTCGGCGGATTTTCCGTTGATATTGAGCCCTCCAACCACCCGGCAACGCGAGCCGACGGATAGCATTCGCTCCATGCCCGAGCATTCAATCAGCATCCCCAGAACCGCTGTTACAGTGCCGGAAATACGCACCGGCTGGATTCGCGCAATATCATCGACGAGCATCAAAACCACTACCTATTGGGGTACTGTTGCAAAGATACCAGCAACTATAGATTTTTTTTTGAAAAAATGCACTTAAAGATTGTTTGAAGGTTTTTTTTATGATTAACTAATCATTAATCTGTTAAGGGTTTGCTTCAGGCAAGCCTCCTAAATGTATAAAAAACCTAAGGGGAGAGCCGCATGCGCGTTTTACTAGTTGAAGATGATTCGTCTACCGCCAAAGCCATTGAATTGTCACTCGCTTCGGAAGGCATCATCTGTGATACCACCCAGCTTGGCGAGGAAGGGCTCGAGATCGGCAAGCTTTATGACTACGACATTATTATTCTGGATCTGATGCTGCCGGACATTGATGGCTATGAGGTGCTGCGCCGTTTCCGCGCTGCCCGGGTGACCACTCCGATTCTTATTCTCTCCGGTCTTTCTGGCCCTGACCAGAAGATTAAAGGTCTGGGTTACGGCGCTGATGATTACCTCACCAAACCGTTTAATAAAGGTGAGCTGATCGCGCGCATTCAGGCGATTGTCCGCCGCAGCAAAGGCCACAGCGAATCGATCATCCGCACCGGCAAACTGGCGGTCAACCTTGATACGCGATCGATTGAGGTAGATGGCAAGCCGCTGCACCTGACCAGCAAGGAGTACTCGATTCTTGAGCTGCTTTCGCTTCGCAAAGGCACGACACTCACCAAAGAGATGTTCCTTAACCACCTCTATGGCGGCATTGATGAGCCAGAACTTAAGATTATCGACGTATTCGTCTGTAAACTGCGCAAAAAACTGGCCACCGCTGCCGGCGGCGATAACTATATCGAAACCGTCTGGGGTCGCGGCTATGTGCTGAAGGACCCTGAGGCCGAGGGCGCAGATGCGCGCGAGGCGGCGGGCGAAGTAGCGTAAAGCGTCACATCGCTGTCATATTAGCAAAAACCAGCCTTCGGGCTGGTTTTTTGTTGTCACAAAAGCTTCATACCAACATATGGCGGCGTATAGTAGAATATTTGAAGAATTAGGAGAGCTTTATGGCCGACTTGCAGCTTCGCATACCACCGTCAGGTAAAAGACCATCTTACCTCAACCGTTCAATGGCAGCGGGTCTGATTGGCTCAATGGCACTTCCTGTAGGAGTTCCCACAGGACTTGCGCTCATGGCAATTATGGCTACGGCCGGTGCTTATTTTGGAAAGAAAGAACAAGAGAAAGAAGAAAAAGAAGGTCGAGTCATATCTGAGCCAGGTATGCTGAAGAATGAAGCAGTTAAAGACGGCCTAATAGGCTTGGGGCTTGGCTCGATCGCGGGAGGTTTAGCCGCCGTCGGCATTGGAATGGTTGCTGCTTTTATGTTAATATCAGCTGGAACTGCTGCTACTGCTGCAGCGGTTACAGCCGCAGTCCCAGCAGGTGTAGTTATGGCGATGACCGCTGTTATAATTGGCGCTCCCATCTTAGGCGGCCTTCTTGGCCTCAACCACGGCAAGAAACGCATGGAATATCAATGGAAGGCGGCGAAGGACTATGTCGCGGCAAACGGTGAATATAAAGCTGGTGACATCAGCCAGAGCCAGGGCAAAGAAGTCACGCAGGAACGCTACAAAGACACCGTGACGCCCGATGAATACCGCGCGATGCAGGAAAAAATGGCTGCCGGAAAACCACGAAGTGAAACCGCTGCAATACAGCTAGGGCGTTAGCTTTTAAGTATGTAAGCGCCGCGGAAATCATCAAGCGGCTTGAATAGACCTTTCGGATCCACCAAGCTCTCCGTAGAGCCAATAATCAGCACCCCATGCGGCTGAAGCGTGCGCGCCATTTTATCCGTAATGGTGGCTTTGGTAGCGTCATCAAAATAGATGAGCACATTGCGCAGGAAGATGATATCGAAGCGGCCAAGCGCAGTGTAGTCTTCCAGCAGGTTGTGAGTTTTGAACTGCACCTGCGAACGAATAATGTCTTTGAGCTGCCAGGTCGTATCCGGTAGCGAGGTAAAATACTTCACCAGCATCTGAATCGGCAGGCCGCGCTGCGCTTCAAACTGTGAGTAAATACCCTGCTTCGCTTTATCGACAACTTTATTAGCAAGGTCAGTGCCAATAATTTCAAAACTCCAGCCCGGCATTTTGGCTTTGTCTTCTTCAATGCAGATGGCGATGGTGTATGGCTCCTGCCCGGTTGAGCACGCGGCAGACCAGATACGCATGCGGCGGTTGCTGGCCGCTGATTGCATGATCATCGGAAACACCTGCTTGCGCAGCGACTCATAGGGCTTGATATCACGGAAGAACGAAGATTCGTTGGTGGTCATCGCTTCGGTGATTTCAACCAGCAAATCTTCTTTTGCTCCGGTGCGGATATGAGCACAAAGCTGTGTAACATCTGGCAGCCCCTGAGCACGAGCAATCGGTGTCAGTCGGCTTTCGATCAGGTAGGCTTTATCCTCTGTCAGCGCGAGGCCAGAGCGTTTCTTCAGCAAATCCGAGAGGTATTGAAAGTCAGCTGGTTGCATATCAACGCCCCTCAATTTCGCGCAGCAAATAAGCGCCGATTTCAGAAAGCGGTAGCACTGCCCTGCAAATACCTGATTCCACAACCGCGCGTGGCATGCCATAGACGACACAGCTGGCCTCATCCTGCGCAATCACACTGGCGCCATTGCTCACTGCAATTTTAGCGCCTTCTGCGCCATCCGAGCCCATACCAGTCAATACAACAATTGCCAGCTGCCGGCCATAGATATTGCTGAGTGCACGCAGCATCGGATCGGCGGCTGGTCGGCAGAAATTCTCAGGTGGATCCTGTGTCGTATGCAGTACAATATTACCAGCTGCCGTTTTTTCAGGAATCAAATGATAATCGCCCGGAGCGATATAAGCCTCACCTGCAGTCACCACCATGCCCTCCTGCGCTTCTTTACAAGCACGATTTCCTGCCTTGGCAATGTGGCCAGCCAGAATGGTGGTAAACGTAGGCGGCATGTGCTGAGTGATAAAAATAGGAATTTGCAAAAGCCGTCCTTTGATATCTTCGAACACACGGAGCAATGCTTGAGGTCCTCCGGTGGAAGAAGCAATGGCGAGTGCTTTCACACCACCCACATGCAGTGGTGTTGAAGCATATGCAGGTGGTATAAACGGCTTGGAAACGGGCGCGGCCTTCGCAAGGTTTACCGCAGGTGCTGCGATATTGGTCGGAGTAGCGGCCGGCAAAACAGCCTGACGAGCAGGCGCCAGCGCTTTTACTTTGCTGATCAGATCGCGATAAAAAATATCAACTTCTCCGCCCAGCCTTGCCGTCGGTTTAGGCAGATAATCGGTCGCGCCTAGCGAAAGCGCACGCATACTAATCTCGGCGTTGCGCAAGCTGAGGGTTGAGGCAATAATCACCTTGGTATTGGGCGAAACACGGATGATTTCGGGTAGTGCCGTAATGCCATCCATGATTGGCATTTCAATATCCAGCACCATTACATCCGGCCGTAGCTCAGCCGCCTGCTGGATCGCCATCTGGCCATTAGCAGCACTTCCAACAACAGAAAGATCCGGATCATTCGTGAGCGCCTTATTCATCAGGCCGCGAATGACCGCTGAATCGTCCACAATCATCACACGTATCGGCACAGCATACCCGCGGAGTTAAAAAGATTTAGAGCATGCCTATTTGCTGCAGCTTTCCCTTGATAATCTCTGCATCAAACGGCTTCATGACATACTCGTCAGCGCCGCTGGAAAGCGCCTGCATAATATTATTCATCTCGCTCTCGGTGGTGCAAAAAATTACTTTCGGCAGGTTGCCATCAGGCATGGCGCGCAGCACCTTGATAAATTCCAGCCCGTTCATCACTGGCATATGCCAGTCCAGCAGAATAAGTTTTGGCTTGGTGTTAATACAGTAAGCCTCTGCCTGTTTGCCATCTTCGGCTTCTTCACAGGTGAAACCCAGCTCTTCCATGATACGTCGCTCGAGCTTACGCACCACCTTTGAATCATCCACGATCAAGCAGGAATTACTCATCAGTTCGTCCTTAATTTAAGAAGGGTTTCGACATCGACAATCACGAGCAGCTCATCGGACATTTTATAAATACCCGAAGCCACTTCTTTCCAGGCTCCACCAAGATTCGCCGGCACTTTTTCAATTGCCGCAGTAGGAGCCGTAAGCACATCCCCAACATGGTCAACCATGAGGCTGTAAAGCTCTCCCTTATGTTCAACAACAACAAACATATACTTGGTATTCAGATCCATTTCGGTCAGGCGAAGGCGACGGCGCACATCGATCACAGTCACAATACGCCCACGAAGGTTGAGCGAGCCTGAAACCTCTGGCGGAGATAGCGGGATAGGCGTCACCTTCTGGCCGCGCAACACATCGCGCACAAAACGCACCGGAATACCAATCAGCTGGCGCTCAATACGCGTGGTAACAAACATTTGCGTATCGGCCTGAGAACTCAAAATGGCGTTGGTAGAAGCTTCTGTTTGCATTACTGTACTCATGCGGCCATCTCCTTCTTTCTGTAGTTGCTCAGGCATCTCGCAACGGATTCCAGCAGCCCCGGTCTGTCGGTTTTTACAATACAGTCTTGCATACCGACAGTCTTACTACGCTTGATCACCTCATCACTAACAGTTGCCGTGTAGGCAACAATCGGTGTGCCGTTAATTTTCGGATTGCTACGACACGCTGCGGCGAAGTCAAATCCATCCATTCCTGGCATTTCGATATCAGTGACAATCATGTCGTATTTTTTCTGAGAGAGTTCGTCCAGCGCATGCTTGGCATCCTCTGCCGCGGTTACTTTATAGCCAGCAGCGGATAGCAGTGGAACGGTCAGGTTTCTAAAAAACGGACTATCTTCTACAAGCAATAGCTGGCAGTCCTGCGCGGTAGGATTTGCGCCTTTCTTTGTGTCAGAAATTACCTCACCAATCATGTCCGAGAGCAGGTGCGCTACATCGACAATATCAGTGGTTTTTCCATCAATCACCATGCTGCCGAGATAACCGTGCTCCTTGGTATCTCTCGAGCTGAGCTTGATGCTAAATGGAGCGTGCATGATGTCGAGAATTTCTTTTACCACCAGCCCCACGACTTTTTTATCATAGCTGAATACGATGACATCGACCGTTCCGCTGTTTGGAATCGAGAAGCTATCGTCGAGCGTTTTCAGGCGCATCAGCTCGCCGCGATATTGCACCACTGGATAATCATCAGCGATCTCTATGGTGCTGATATCCACCTCTTCAAGACGCGAAACAAGCTCCAGCGGAACAGCTTTGGGCGCCCCCTTACCGACGGTAAAGAGCAGGAAGCTGATCAAGTTCTCGCCCTCGACTGTCAACATTTTGTGCGATGCATCCTGATCCGACGAGCGAGTGGCCATTTCACTGCTGCCGACTGCTTTGGCAAGGCCATTGGCATCCAGAATCATGATCACACTACCGTCACCAAGAATGGTGTTGCCAGAGTAAATGCTCAGCGACTTGAGAATTTCAGCCACCGGCTTAACCACGATTTCTTCTGTATCAAACACTCGGTCAACGACAATGCCAAACTCATACGCACCGACCTTGCAGACCACGATATACATCTCACGCTGCATAAGATCAGTTGCTTTGACATTAAAGCCAAGCATGTGAGACAATGTGCCAAGCGGCAGCAGCTTATCGCGAAGGCGCAGCACCAGAGAGTCATTAATGGTTTCCATGGCAAGATTACTGTCTGGTGAAACGCGCACCAGTTCCACCACGTTAATCTGCGGCACTCCGAATTTCTGTCCGCCAGCTTCCACCAGCAACACAGAAACGATTGCCAATGTCAGCGGAATTTTAATCGCAACGGTTGAACCTTTACCCCAGCTGGAATCAAGATCAATTGTACCGCCGATTTTCTGAATATTTGTTCGCACGACATCCATGCCAACACCGCGGCCAGAGACAGAGGTCACTTTCTCCGCCGTGGAAAAACCAGCAGCAAAAATATACTGAGCGATCTGCTTTTCTGTCATGGCGGCGAGCTCTGCCTCTGTAGCAAGCCCATTTTCTAGCGCTTTCTGCTTAACACGCTCGATATTGATACCGCGCCCATCATCGGCAATTTCGATGATGATATGGCCGCCTTCGTGATAAGCCGAAAGCGTGACGGTGCCAGTTTCTGGCTTGCCCGCAGCGCGGCGCACATCCGGGGTTTCAAGGCCATGGTCACACGAATTACGAACCATGTGCGTCAGTGGATCCTTGATCACTTCAAGTAACTGGCGATCGAGGTCAGTGTCCGCACCAATCATTTTCAGTTCGATTTTCTTTCCGAGCTCCATCGAAAGATCGCGAATCAGCCGCGGGAATTTTGACCATGCATTGCCGATCGGCTGCATACGCGTTTTCATCACCCCTTCCTGAAGTTCCGTGGTAATAAGACTGAGCTGCTGGAGCGGGGTAAGAAACTCCTTGTCATCCTTGGTGCGGGCAATCTGCATCAGCTGGTTACGGGTCAGAACGAGCTCGCTGACCATCTGCATCAGGTTTTCAAGCACATTGATATTAACGCGAATGCTCTGATTCGCAGCGTCATTACCCGCATTTTCCTTGTCATCAGATTTAGCAGGAGATGCTTTAGTTGCAGGTGCAGATTTAGTTTCTGCGGCTGGTTTTGTTTCGGCAGAGGGCTGAGCCGATGCTGAAACACTAGCGATCGCAGCGGGAACTGCGTCTGCAGGTGCGGCGCTGACTGGTGCCGTTTGTTGATTTTGCTCGGCCATCAATTTCTCGATCGCAGCGGCGATTTCGGGATCGTCCTCTCCTTTGAAGAAGGGAAATGGATCGTGGGATCCATTCGCGGCAGACTCAGGTGCGGTATCGCTCTTGGCGGCTGGTGGTGGTGTCGCAGCGCCCATAACTTCACCAGTTTCGGCAAAGTGGTTCAGACGTTCCTTTAACTGTGCGTCACTTCCTTCTGGCTCCGAGCCGTGCGTGCTGAGGTGATCGATTAAGCCTTTGATGCAGTCCAGCGATTCGAGCACAAGGCTGATGGCTTGGGGCGTAGCCTGAAGCTGGCGATCACGAATTTTGCCCAGCACATTTTCGCTGGCATGCGCCACGCCTTCAAGCCGCGGCAGCCCCAAAAACCCGCAGGTGCCTTTGATCGTATGCATCACGCGGAAAATATTGCTAAGAATTGCAATATCATCGGGATTTTGCTCGAGATTCACCAGCTCGTTATCAAGCAATGATAGTGATTCGACGGTCTCGGTGATAAACTCGCTAATTAAATCATCCATGTGCTGCCTCCTGATAGCCGCTAGCCCTGCTGGGCTCTGGGTTGAACCACCAATAATTCTAATTCATCTGCACCAAGACGATATTGCACGCTTGATTGCAGATCTTCCGCAAAACGACGGGTAAGGTAAACTTGAACATTTTTAGGTGTGAGTTCGGATGCTTCAACAGAGCCACCAAGCATTTGCTCCATCTCTGTTTCCCATTTGATCCCCGGCCCTCTTGCTTTGACTGTTACTTGGCGCTGACCTTGCGCATCTTGAGATATGCGCAGTGACAAAGTGCCCCCACGGATTAGCGTAGAAGAAGCTACAATGAGCAGGTTGAAGATCAACCGCGACATTTTGACACTGATGGAAACTTCCGCTGCCTCGGTCTGGGTATCCGGCCAATCGAGTGTAATTTTGCTGCCGGTGAAATAATCCGAAGCAATACGCTGTTTTTCAGAAAGATTAGCTTCACCCTGATCCTTCACATTACCATACGCCATCCGGTAAAACTGCAATCGTGTCACGGCAGAAAATGCGCTAGAAGTAATAAGTTCCACCGCCTGCGACTGCATGGAGGCGCCCTCTTCGCTTAAAAATTCCGCGCCATTATTCACAGCGCCGATAGGCCCCGTCAGATCATGGCACAGGCGTGTGCAAAGCAGTTCTGCCATGCGTAATTCATTAATCATGTTTGACAACTCAATCGTTTATCCCAAGGCGCCTGCCTTTTATCTTTCTTCAGTAATGACTCACAAAGATAAAGATTTCGTAAATTAGCTGAGGCATCAAATGGTTCTTCATTGTATTGTTTTGAAATGAAACAACCCGTTACAACCGACCACCGCGTCAAAAAAACTTTAGTCAATCACGAAAAATAAATTTATAATGCACCCATGGCTAACATTGTAGTCTCACATGATCTTCCCGCCGATGCGCCGCTGGGGTCGCGCCTGAAGGCAGAAATGGCCAGGTGCGGTATCAGCGTGGCGGATCTTGCAAAAAAAGCCGATGTGAAAACATCGTTTCTTTATGATGTGATCAGCGGCAAATCAACCAATCCCTCGACCATCAAGCTTGCCCGCGTCGCTCAGAGCCTGAACATCAGCCTTGCATCGCTGGTGGGGGAGCATGATTCAGCAGCGTCTTACCTTTCATCGCTTGAAAATAATGGCTGTGTGTCAGTACCACGCGTTACGGTTGATATTCATGCAGACGGTAATCGTGTGACCACCCGTGAGCACGAAGCCGAGGCCTATTATTTTCGCCAGAGCTGGATTCGTGACCATCTGGATGCACGCCCGGATGATTTAAGGCTGATGTATGTTCGTGGCGACAATATGGAACCGACCCTTTATCACAATGATATGGTGTTGATTGACACCAGCAGAAAAAACCCCTCCCCGCCCGGAATTTTTGTTTGCTTTGATGGCCTCGGCCTGACAGCACGGCGTCTTGAGCTGATGCCGGGAGAAGATCGTCTTCGCCTGATATCCGACAACCCTCAATACTCAATGTTTGAGCGCGATATCGCGGACACGGTCATCATTGGCCGCGTAGTCTGGTTTGCGCGCGAAATCTGATGCTCATCAAGTTTGCGGTACAACGTTGAACGGCCGATACCGAGGCATTTTGCGGCGCGCGTCATACAGCCGCCAGAGTAATGCAGTGCAAACCTTATCGCTTCTTCCTGTATCAATCTCAATGTTTTCACATTACCGCTATCGTCCATGATTCGTGGTTGTGGCACATTGTGTGCTGGAGTTTTTTCATCCTGACAGAAATCCTCAACATCCAGCACATGGGTACGCGCACGGCAGACCGCCTGCCAGATTGCATCCGATAATTCATGTATATTCGCTGGCCATGGCTGTTCGCATAGCCACTGCATTGCTGGCGGCGAAATAGATTCTACATGCTTCATCTCTGATGCTGCGTGATGCGCCAGCCAGTGCTCGGCAATGGCGGGAATGTCGCTGCGCCGCTCTGCCAGCGACGGTAGCGAAAGCACGACCGAACGAAGCCTGCCAAGCAATGATGCATGCGATCGATCGGGCGTGGCTGCGGACTTTGAAGTTTGCGCCTGAGAGCAGATCAGCCGCACATCGAGTTTCATAGCGGCATCCGTACCAACCGGCGTGATCACGCCGGTTTCCAGAAATTGTAATAGCTGTGTTTTAGCACTGTCTGGCAGGTCTAGCACATTCTCAAGATAGAGCGTCCCGCCTTCAGCTTCGCTGATTTTTCCAATAATCTGCTGGCGGGAGTCATATTGTGAACCAAACAACACCCCATCTGCGTGGCTTGCTGAAAGCATTCGGCAATTCACCGCAACAAAACGCTTATTCGCTCGCATACCGCCGCCATGCACCGCGCGCGCCAGCAGCTCAATCTCTGTACCCGGCGCACCCTCGATCCAGATCGGAATTTTGGAAGAGGCCGCCTTGCGCGCAATTGATAGCATCTCAATCAGCTTTGGATGATTGCCGACAATATCCGTAAAATCCATGCTGCCGGAAATCTTACGCTCCAGCCAGCCAGTATACTGCGCGAGGCTACGTATCTGCATCACCAGCCTCAGCGTGTGCCTTAGGCGATCAAAAGACACGGGCATAAGAAGATAATCCGTCGCACCAGATTGCAAAACATCAGCAGCGAATGCGTCATTGGCGTAGCTGATGAGAGCAATGATTGGTAAATCCGGGTAGAGCGTGCGCAAATCACGAATCACCTCTTTGGATTTTGAACCAAGCACGCGTGTGTCAACCATGGCCAGCGAAAAACCACCCGACGCCTCGTCATTAAGCATTCGATGCGCCGCGGAGGGGCACTTGGCATAAACAAGTTCGTATTGTAATTTCTGCTCCAATGCTTCAGAAAACAACAGCTGATGAGAGTCAGCGGCAATCATCAGAATTTTTAGCGCCATGAGTTAAGCTCCGTCGTTATTGAATGGCACAGCACAGTACCAATATATACTAATAATTGTATATTTTGATTATTTAATCAACCAATTGTTTTAATCAGTGCATTTTCTGCTGCGCTTTTTGCGAAAAAATCATTATGATGCAGGGATGTCTTGGATCAAAGCCAGCTTCCTCATCTTTGTATTTGCCATGTCGTCTGGCTACCGCTTTCGCTGCTGGATGTTCTGCATGGATCAAACTTCAACACAGCACGAATATATAGAGCAGCGCGACCGCTGCCGCGAATATGCCGAACTCAAACAAGACATGCAGATCCGCGCTACCGCCAAAGGCCCCACCACCAACAAAGACCGGAAAACTGCGCTGGTCAGCCTTTTCAATGACTGCATGGCCAATAATGGTTACAATATCGCCAACCCGGCTTCGCCCCCGCCGATGGCAACGGGAGCAACCCCAGCCGCGGCTGCGGCAGCGACAACGGGTGGCGCCGCTGCGGTAGGCACTGCGGCGGCAGTTACCACTCAAGCAGCAAAGCCTGCCGTTGTTGAGCGCAATGAAAGCAAGACCGCCATATCCCGTAACGCGGAGTGTAACTTTGCAAGGCATGCGGCAAAACATTCCAGTATTTCGGCAGCACGCGCTAAAGCCTGTGATCTTGAATGCGTACAGCGCCTGCAAGCCGCACCGGATGGGCCACGCCCAGCCGCCTGCCCAACGGATCGCTTGCCAAACCCCGAAATGGAGCGCGGCGTCGATCGCGGCGAATAATCTTATAAAGATTTGGTTTCGTTTGAAGCAGGCGCTTTGGGCGGGAAAAAGCTATCCAGCCAGCCGCGGCGCTTAAAGAAATAGATCATTCCCATGGCCATAAAAAACATAAAAGTCATAACGCCGCTATAGCCGTAGGGCGAGTGCAGCTCCGGTATATTATCAAAATTCATACCATAGATACCGACCACAAATGTCAGCGGGATGAATATCGCCGAAATAAGCGTCAGGACTTTGACAATCTCGTTGGTCTTGTGCCCTTCGTAAGCCAGATACGTGTTGAGCAGCCCAGAAGCCGTATCACGGTAGAACTGGGTGAGTTCATTCGCCTGCACGCTATGATCATAGCAATCACGAAGATAGCCTCGAACACCCTTGGTAATAAGCGGCGTCTCTTCGCGCATCAGCAGGTTAATCATATCGCTGATTGGCCAGATGGTTTTATGCAGCAGCAGAAGGTCGCTCTTGGTGTGGTGAATCTGGTTAATTACATCGCGGTCGCGGATATGGCGGCTACGCGTCATGATTTCGTCTTCAACGTTCGCAAGATTCTGGTTGAGCTTGTCAAGAATCGGGAAATACTTATCAATCACCTCATCAAGCAACGCATAATAAAGATAATCTGTGCCATGGCTGCGGATTTTTCCTGTGCCGCGACGAATGCGCTCGCGCACCTGAGAGAAGCTGCTGCCGGGCTTTTCTTCGAACACAACCACCACATTTTTTTTGAGCAACATGCTGATATGCTCGCTTTCAAACTGATCGCCGATCAGCCCGCCCTTAATGATGGTAAAGAGATAATGTTCATAATGTTCAGTTTTTGGACGATGGCTGGTATCAAGCACGTCTTCAAGGAGCAATCGCTCCACAGAAAACATCGTGCCGATTTTTTCGATGGTTTCGATGCTGCCGAGGCCAATGACATTCACCCACACTACCGGCCAGCTGCCAACAAAACGGTTGATTTCCTCCAGCTCACGGCACGCATGCTCTACATAGCCCTCAGGACCATAGGCGATGACAAACACCTGTGAAGGATGCGATAGTGGGCTGACGGTGAGCACGCCCGGCGATGAACCGGGGTTCGGCTTGTACGATCCGGGGGTGACCCGTCGCCTGCGGAAGGTGCGTCTGAGTGCGCTTGCCATGGCCGCCTCTTTCTTGCTAAAAGTTAGGGCTGTGTTACTCGTAATTTTTTTGTAAGACAATAGTAATTTTCCCTTTTGAGGGCTTATATTTTTCCCCTCTCCCCTTGTGGGAGAGGGCTTTATTTCTTAGGCTTATCACGCCGTAGCGTGTGCGAAGGCGGATAAGTCTTAGAAATAAAGGGAGAGGGGTTTCTCAATCGCTAGGCCGCCACCCCCTCCCGGAATTCCTAAGCTCGCAATTGCTCGATAATGAATTCCGCCCTCACCCATCAAGGGTGAGGGGAAAAGTGGAGAATATTTTTTATGACAAACACCCCCATTACCTGCGCGCGGCGCATCGAGTTCGACGCCGCCCACCGCGTCATGCAGCACGAAGGCAAATGCAAGCATCTGCACGGCCATCGCTATGCGCTGGAGGCAAGTTTTACGGCGGACGGCGGGCTGGATGCGCTTGGCCGCGTGGTTGATTTTTCGGTCATCAAAGAAAAGCTCGGCGGCTGGATCGATGCCAACTGGGATCACGCCACGATTTTATTCGATAAAGATAAAGCGCTCGGCAGCGATATTGAAAAACATACCGGCCAGAGGGTATTTTATTTAAGCGAGAACCCCACCGCCGAAAACATGGCCGCCTATTTGATGCAGACCATCATCCCTGATCTATTCAAAACCGACAACCTCCGCTGCACCCACATCCGGCTTTTTGAGACGCCGAATTGTTTTGTTGATATAGGCCAATAACAAAGATTGTTATTCATGCGACTTCATGATATTAT
>Ga0315900_10003961_pt1 | contig 21246 bp, 8 predicted proteins | sample LakEriMetagenome_FD_203521 | JGI IMG/M metagenome (GOLD analysis project Ga0315900, IMG submission 203521) | Freshwater fungal communities from buoy surface, Lake Erie, Ohio, United States - Buoy 12 MA114 | ecosystem: Environmental > Aquatic > Freshwater > Lake > Lake biofilm | place: USA: Lake...
TCATCGCGCGCGACATCGCCGCATCCACCTCTTCGCGCGCCGCGCCTGCCTGTACCTTCGGAATCACCGAGTTCCACATGCGCTCGGCGATGAACACGCGCAGCAGCCCCGCCTCGCGCGCGACCCGCGCCACGACGCCTGCGTCCGCTGACCGCAGGATGCCCGATTCGGCATCGGCCAGGAGGCGCTCGGCAAACGCCAGCGCGTCGCCGGCCTTGCCTTCCCGGAGCATCTCGTCGGCCTGCATGCGTCCGCGCGCCAGTTGCGCCTCGGCAACCGCCTCGGCAGACGGATCGATCGCCGCCATGCGGGAGATTGCCTGATCCGCGATGGCAAGCCACTCGGCGCGAAGCGAGGGGTCGCCCGCACCAGCGACGTTCACGCGGCCCGATGACGCGGCACGGGCGGTGCCGACTGCCGCTCGCGCCAGAAGCGCGAGGTCCTCGAGCAGCTCGATGCGACCACGGGGGTCGCCAGCGCCCGGATCACCCCGCTCGCAGAACCTCCGCCACGCGTCGGCCGCCCGGATCCGCGCCGCGAGAAGAGCGCTCCGCCGTCCGTCCTCGCGAGCGCCGTCGACTCCGGCCTCGAGGAGGGGCTCGAGAATCGACTTCAGCGCCGCCCGCTGTTCGGCGAGTTGCTTCGCGCGGCGCTCCGCGGCGTCGCGTTTCTCGATGGCCAGTTCTCCCTCGAGCCTCGTCGCGGCGGTGCGCGCCTCGGTGAGCTCGCTCCGGACGACGCCCGCCGCACCGACGCCGAGGCCGACCACGATCGCGCCAGCCGCGACGACCTTCGCTCGGTTCCGACGGACGTACTTCTGCGCGCGATAGAGCGCGGAATCGGGCGCTGCCCGGAGCGGAAGGCCATCGAGGTAGCGGCGGATGTCCTCGGCGAGCTCGCGCGGCGACGCGTATCGCTCGCGTCGCTCCTTTCGCATCGCCTTCAGCGGGATGTACTGAAGTTCGCGCTGGAGCAAACCCTCGAGAGCGCGCAAATCGGCGCGACGCGCCTGTGCGATCGCGCTTGCGCGCTTCGCATCGGAACCCGCGACCGACGAGATCTGCGTGCTCGGGGCCGGAGGCTCGACATCGCGCAGGATGCGACGGATCTCGCCGTAGTCGCGACGGGCGCGCTGTTCCCTGAAGTTGAACGGCCGCACCCCTGTCAGCAGCTCGTAGAGCATGACGCCCAGCGAGTAGACGTCGGTCAGGTTGTCGATGCCCACCGCATACGGGTCGGCTTGCTCGGGGCTCATGTACTCGTCTGTCCCGACCATCTGGAACATGCCCGTGTCGTGGGCGCGCGTACCAATGAACCCGGTCAGCAGCTTGGCAAGACCGAAGTCGATCACCACCGGACGTGGCTTGCCTGCGGCGTCATTCTCGACAAGGACATTGTCGGGCTTGAGGTCGCGGTGCGCGATGTTGTTGAGGTGCGCGTGCTGCACGCCCTCGCACACGTCGATGAACAGCTCGAGTCGCTCGCGTATGCCGAGTTTCTCCCGATCGCAGAACGTGGTGAGGGGCGCGCCACGAACGAGTTCCATCGCGAAGTACGGACGGCCCTCCGGCGTCACGCCGCCGCCGTAGACCGTGGCGATCGCGCGGTGACGCAGCTGGCTGAGGACCTGGCGCTCCTGCTCGAAGCGCGACAGAAACTCCGGCACGTCCATGCCGGACTTCAAGATCTTCAGCGCGACCTCGCGCGGCAGCTCTCCGTCGCGCGCACGCCAGACCTCGCCGAACGTGCCCGAGCCGATCAGCTCGGCGAGCGTGTAGCGCCCGATGCACGCGCCCTCGAACACTTCACTGCCGCCGAAGACCGGAACGCGTTCCCGCGGAGGAGACTCGGCTGGCGCGAGCGAAGGCGATTGCACAGGCGGAGTGACTGCGCCTCCGGAAGCCGACAAATCGATGGAGACCGTCGGCGCGCTGTCGTTCGACGAGCTGCCGCGCCGCCCCGCTGGCAACGGCGGGCTCGATGGGGTGGTCCTGGACTCAGGCAAACCGCCGTCGCGTGAAGGGGAACCTGGTTCGTCGTGGTCCGACATAAGGGCCTTGAGAGACTGTACCGGCGGCCAACGACCTCAGGACCGCCTGCACGAGCTTGATGTCGGGCGGGGCTGGCGCCCCCCTCAGTTCGCCTGTCCGCAGGTGCCCCAGTTGGTCAGCAGGATGCCGAGGTCGGTCGAGTCGACCACGTCGGAGCCGTCGAAGTCCGCTGCCCCGTTGCTGCCCCAGGCGGAAAGCAGCGCGCCCAGATCCGCAGATCCCACCTCGCCGTCGCCGTCCACGTCGCCCGTGCACCCGGGCTCGTTCGTGAGCTCGAACACGCGCCCGCCCGCGAAGCCCCGCGGCTGGCCGCTTCCGCCAGCCTGGAACCCGGCGCCGGTCACCGTGTCGCCGAGCACCGCGTAGTCGTCCGGACCCGCGGCGTCGAGGTCCGCGCGGCGGATCCGCCGCACGCCCTGGCCGTCGAACAGCACGTCGTTCGCGCCGCTCTCGAAGACAGGGTTCGCGGCACCCGTGGTCACGTTGTTGAAGCGGCGCACGAAGTCGCCCTCCTCCACCCCTCCCGCGACCGTGCCGAGCGCCACCACGAAGTCCTGCCTGCCGTCGGCGTCGAAGTCGCCGATCGCCGCGCCGAGCGGCCGGTCCGTGAGCGGAATCGCGCCGCCCGTCTCGAAGCCGACCGACGTGCCCGGGTAGACGTTCACGGCCGGCACCGACCCGAACTCGACGCTCGAGAGCCCCGCCACCACCAAGTCAGCGAAGCCGTCCGTGTTCAGCTTGCCGGTCTCGATGGCCAGCGGCTGCGCGGGGCCTGGCGACTCGTTTCCAACATTCACTTGCTCATTCGCGAGGACATCGACCTTGAACACGCGCCCGTACTCGTCGCCGGCAGGCGCGCTGCGAGTCGCGACGAAGGCGCCCTCCTCGCGGCCGGTGTCGTCGATCGGGCTCACGGGGCCGGGAAGCGTCGGCACGGGGATCGTCGGGAACGGCGACGCGCCGCCACCCACGATCTTGCCAGGCCGAACGGTGTTCGTCGCAGGGTTCGAGATCAGGAACGCCTGACCTGCCGCGGCGGGGTTCAACGACAATACGTTGAACAGCGGGCTCAGCGCGAGGTAGGTCGAGCCGACTCCGACCGCCACCGGCGTCTGCGGCACGAATCCGCTGATCTGCTCGATGGGATTCAGGAAGACCTGCAGCGTGCCGTCCGTGCGGTTCAGCACGGCGAGGTCGAAGGTGTCGTCGCCATCGAGGTCGGCGCTCTCGACGGCGATCGGCTCGCGGCCGGTCGGATATATCTGCTGCGCAGACGACCCGCCGAGGCCATTGCCTCGGAAGACGTAGACGCTTCCCGGGAGCTGCACGCCGCCCACGCCGGTGCTGCGCACGGTCACCGCGATGTCGTCGAAGAGGTCGAACGCAGAGGTGAAGTTTCGCGCCACGATCGCCGTGGGCTCCTCGCCGACGCCGACGGTCGAGTTCGCGCTGCCGGCGGCACGGAGGAACGCCTGGAAGTCCGCGACCTCAAGCACGAGTTGGCCGGGCAGGAACTCTTCCTCGCTTGCGACCTTCAGAAAGCGATCGACTAGCCCTTGCGCCGAGAGCACCGCATAGAAGCCGGTGGTGAGGTTGGACGCTTCCACCAACGTGAATCGATCGCCCGTCAACAGCCCGCCTGTCGCGTAGCTGTCCAATCGAACCCGCACGCCGCCGCGCATGCTTGCGGCACCAAGCACCTCGATGGGAACCGGAGCCGTCGCACGCAATCCGAGGGTGATGTTCGAGAGCGGATCTGCGGTGAAGGAGCCCGACTCGAGCACGCGGAGCGCCGCCAACGTCCCGAGCTCAAGCTTGGCTCCGCCGCGCACGCGCACGTTGCCACCGGCGGTCAGGAACTGCGGCCCCACGTTCCCTTCGATGAACAAGGCGGCGCCGGACTCGATGACGAGCCCTTGCTGAAGCATGACGCCGCCGTTGAGATTCCACCGGACGGTGCCACGTTGGACACGCACGCTTCCGATCGTGACCAGTCCCGGGCCCGAATTGATCTCGATCGCGCTGCCCACGGCCGGCGCGAAGATCACCTGTGTCTGAGTGCCGGGGATTCCGCCAGACCAGTTCGCCGGGTTGCTGAACTGACCCGACGCGCCACCGATCCATGCCGAGAGCCCCTCGCATGCATCGAGTACGCCGTTTCCGTTGTAGTCGCGCTGAGGGTCGTTGTACAGATCGCAGACATCTGTCGTCCCGTTGTTGTCGCAGTCTGCCGCACTGAGATCGATCAACTCGACGGCGTCGATGGTGGGACCGCAGTAGTAGGTTCCGACCGCTTCGAATCGCAACTCAGTCATCGCCGCCGTGGCAACGAAGTCCAGCGTTCGACGCTGCGGCTCGAACAGCAACACCGGAGGCGGGTTGGTCGGATTGCAAGGCCCCGGCGAGTTGTGCACGAGCTGAACCGTGCTGCCGCCGAAGCGAACCCGCATGGTGCGGGCTCCTCCGCCGCAGCCTGGATTTCCACCGAAGGCGAACGACAGTCGATAGGTGCGCCCGGGAATCGTCGAAACCATCTGGGAGACGCCGCCACCCTGTACCTCGGGTCCACCGAGGTCAATGGCGCGCCGACCATTCGGCGGATTGTCGCCGCATGCCCCACAGTCGCTCCCGTAGTTGTGGATGTCGATCGCTTCCCCGAAGAACCCTGGAGCGCCCACGACGGTCCACGGATCGATCTTGCTTCCGACGACCGGAGTCGACCAGAAGCAGTTCGGCGCAGCGGCTCCGGTTTCGAAACTCCCATTCCGCACCAGATTCGCCGTGCATGCGTCGCACACGTCGCCGGTTCCATCGCCATCGGCATCGGTCTGATCGGCGTTCGAGACGCTCGGGCAGTTGTCACAGGCGTCGCCAAAACCATCGCCATCGGTGTCGGCCTGGGTTGGATTCGCAGTCAGGGCGCAGTTGTCGATCGCATTCGGCACACCGTCGCTGTCGGCGTCGGGAACGACCACATTGACGCCCGCCAGCGTGATGGTGCCCGACCACACGCCGCTGGCGGTGGCAACGCCGAATCCGCTTCCGAGCCAGACCACGGGGTCGGAGGTCGAGCCGGAAAACGCAATCGGCGCATCGAGGAGGACCGTTCCCGACACGGCCGTCCCAGCCGCATCCGAGTCTCCATTCGGCCAAAGCACCCGTTGACCGGCGCGAAGCGATGACCGCCCACCGATCTGCGCCACCCCGACATAAGTCAGCGGCAGAGCATCGATGTACACGCACACATCGCTCGCATTGGTCGTGCCCGTCGAGGATTGGAGCGTGGCATTGATCGAGATCGCCGTGAGGGTTCCGACAAGACCGGCCTCCGGTGGGAGCGCCCGGACGAACTGGAACCCCCCCGCGCTGAAAGACTGGATTGGAATGGTCGCGTCGGCCTGGACGATCGATGCGACGGCGAGCACGCTCGCGGCACAGACAAGATGCAAGGTCCTGCTCATGGTACGGATCCATCTACCGGAACCACGCGCGCAACTGCGATCCGAATGGTCCGACTGCTCACATCGAACGTGAGACTTCCTCAAGACACCAAAAATGCGGAGCGGCCGACGCACGCGGGGCGGTGTCGACACGCGGACATGGCACGCGGTCATGGCCACCTCGCCGCGCGGAAACCGCGGGTTGCGGCCGACTGAGACACTTCCGCGCTGGATCGCGCAGAGGCACGCAACGTTCCGGCCTGATCGATCCACGAGCCGCCGCGAACCACGCGAGCCAGTCCGCCTGACGGGCCCACCGGGTCCGTCGCCGGACCGAGCAGATACGGCCCAAACCAATCGCCGGTGTATTCAGCGACGTTGCCCGCCATGTCGTGCAGTCCAAGACCGTTGGCGGCAAGTTGCCCCACGACCTTCGATCCAGCGGCCGACGTGCTGACATCGCCACTGTTTCCGAAGAACCATGCAAACACGCCTACGCGGCTCTCGTCATTGGTGCCGCCGGGGATGGGCGCGATGTTCAGCGCGATGGGCCAACCGTGAAATGCCGTGGTCGTGCCTGCCCGATACGCGTACTCCCACTCGGCCTCCGTCGGCAACCGAAGCCCCGCAGCATCGAGGAACGACGTCACCGTGCTCCAAGGCACGCGCTCGACCGGTCGGTTGGCCGCATCTGGATAGCTGGCTCCTTGGAAGTAGGAAGGGTTCGAACCGACCCGGTTCCTCCACTCCGTTTGCGTCACCTCATAGCGCCCGAGGTAAAAAGCACGGGTGAGTGTCACAGTGCGAACAGGCGTCTCGGAATCCGCGCACGATGTCTGGCTCGACTGCGAGCAGCCCATGCTGAAGGTTCCCGGCGGGACAAGCAGCAACTCGATCTGTGTTTCCGTATCGCGCACACGCCACGGCAATCCTGTGGCGACGATGGCATTGCGCAACGCCGGGTCGGCCACCACCGCGGGATCAGGACTCTGCTCAAGCACCGTGTACCACGGCGCAACATAGGTGAAGCCGTTGGAGAGAGTCGCCGTACCCCCCGGAGTTGTCACCGCGACAGACTTCGGCCCAGCCGAGCCCGGCGGCGTCACCGCCGTAAGTGTCGTCCCATTCACGACGACGACGTTGGTCGCGGCCGCACCTCCGATGGTGACCGCCGTCGTCCCCGCGAGGCTGCTACCCGTCAGCGTGAACGCGGTACCGCCCATGGTCGGCCCCGACGTCGGAGCAACCGACGCGATCGTTGGCGGCGGAGGACCCGGACTGCGCGCGACTCGAAATCCGTAGATGGCGCTCGAGCTCTCCGGGGGCTGAGCAAAGCGGTTGGAAGCGCGAAGCCCACCCTGTTCGACGCCGATCCAAGCTCCGCCTCGGAGAACACGGTTTGTCCCGGTGGCAGGGCCCTGTGGATCGACCGCGGGGCTCGACGCGTAGTAGGTCGCCGAGTACCAGTCGCTCACCCATTCCCAGACATTTCCCGCCATATCGTGGAAGCCGAGGGCGTTACCCGACCGTCCACCGAAGGGCCTCGTCTGCTCAATCGAGTTCGCTACCCACCACGCGATCGCATCAACCTGGTTGTCGTCATTCGTGCCGTTCGGGTATGCCGGCATCGAATGGAACGCGGCTGTCGTCCCCGCGCGGTACGCGAACTCCCACTCTGCCTCGGTGGGAAGGCGCATGCCCGTCGCCGAGAGGAATGCCTGCACGGCGGTCCACGAGACTTGCTCGACCGGCCGGCTCGAGACGAGCGGCGCGGGAACCTGTGCGCTCGGACTCTGAAACGCCGATGGATTCGATCCCATCCGAGCCGTCCATTGCGCCTGAGTGACCTCATAGCGTCCGAGATAGAAGGCACTCGTCAGCGTGATGGAGTGAACGGGATTCTCATGCGAAGCGCAGGGCGAGAATGTGGACGGCGAACAACCCATGTTGAATGTGCCCGGTGGAACAAGCAGCATCTGGATGTTCGTCGCTGTATCGCGTACCCGCCATGCATAGCCTGACGCCAGGATTGCGTTGCGGAGCGTTGAGTTGGTCACGACGGATGCGTTGGGAACTCCCTCGACGACGGTTGCCCACGATGGCACGATGAAGTAGCGGAATCCATTCAGGATCGAAGCGATGCCGGCAGCAGTGGTCACGCGCACGGTCCTCAGACCAGCCATGCTCGCCGGGACCGCTGGCGTCACCGCCGTCAGGGTCGTCGAGTTCAGGATGACGATGTTCGACGCCGCAACGTCTCCCACTGTCACCGAGATGACGTCCACGAGGTTCGTACCCGTGAGCGTGATCGTCGTACCTCCCGATATCGGGCCCGAGCCCGGGGAAATCCCAGTAAGCGTCGGCGAAGAGATCCGGCGCGGCATCGGGTCCGGCGAAGCTCCTGCGACGTCGACGACCGACCCTGTCAGGATCGCTGCGACGATCCAAAGCAGTGCGCAGATCGAGGAGATGTTGAGTTGCCTCAGATTGGGACACTTCAGGCGCGCCACTGCTTCATTCCTCACGGTTTGCGCCTGCACAGGCGGCAGGCGGATCTGCGGAACGGGCCTCTTCGAGTCGCGCCCTCGGCGCGAGCCCGTGGTGGGTCGGGCCGAACGCGCCCTACGCCTGGACCGGGAGATCGGAACGTGCCCATGAAGCGCGGGTTCCGCGCCAATGCGTCACAATCGATTGACCAACCGAAGCGGAATCCCCGGATAATCGAATGCCGCTCCCAGTTCTCGTCCGAGGTCTTTCCGACGGTCCACGGGTGCAGTGGGCTGCAGCGACGCCGGTCCGAGCGAGAGGTGCCCACGTGGCGGGCACCGCGATCCCCGGCGATGCACCGACACGGGACCGTTCGAGCGACCGATCCCTCCCGTGTACCCCGCCCCGCTGCACAACCTACGGATGTCGACATGCCAGTGCGCGCATCCGCCTCGATCGCCGAACGTGACGGCAACAGGAGGACCGGAATCACCTCGCCGCCGCCCAGCACCGAGGGCCGAGCCGGAGCCTGTGGCCGTGCATCGAAAGTTCCACTCTGCCAGAAGAAGACGATCTGCCTGACGGAGCCTAGGGCCGATCGCGCGAACCCGCCCAGCGCTCAAGCCGCTGGAGCGGCGCCTCGAGCGAGACGCCGTGGTCTTCCCGCGCGCGGATGGCCCGAGCGATCGCTGCAAGGTCCGCGCCTCGGTCGAGGATCAGTTCGACTGCAAAGCGGGAGTGCCTCGGAAGCGGTCGACCGTCCTCGCCGACTTCCGTCGGCTTCAGGTCGGCGTCAACGGCCTGCGCGATGTCCTTGAACATGGCCAAGACCTCCGGACTCACCTGCTCGCGGTTCCGGCCAACTTCCTTGACATGCTCGAGCAGATCGAGCGCGATTTCGTCGAGCGCGCCCGCACCCTCCGCATCGAGGGCGCGCCGGGCTCGAGCGAGAATGGCGGGGAGCGCCGCGCGGACTTCCGCCACCTCTCCCCGCAGGAGCGCCACGCGCTGATACAGCATGTCGCGCGTGGCGATCGCTCGCTCGAACATCTTGCGCTGCCGCCGTCGCTCGCCCTCGCGCTCGATCTCCCTCGCAAATGCATCGACGGCCGCGTGCGCGCGCGATGCCTCGCCGCATGCGATCCATGCGCGTGCCTCGAGCTCCCAGGAGGCCGCGATCCTCAATCCAACCTGCCCGACCGCCAGCTCGCGCAGGATGACCGGCGCGGTCCAAGATCGCACATCCGCCAGCAGCTTCGCGCCGTCTTCTTCCATTCCATGATCAATCAGCGCCCGTGCCTCGACGATGGTCGCGCTGAGGGCGAAATCAGCGCCCTTCGCATGGTCCGGACTCCACTTGAGCAACGCGGCCGCATGTTCGCGCGCGCGTGCGGCCGCGTCGCGCAGGTCGGCGAGTGGCCGTCCATCGACCGACGCCGCCAACGCGTCGTACAACGCTGCGGCGGCGGCCGTGTGCCGCGTCACCGCGCTCGCACCGTGCTTGGCAAGGTTCGCCTCCGCGATCTCGCTTGAACGCCGCATCAGTTCGAGAGCCCGGCGCGATTCGCCGCGGGTCCACATGGGCCCCATGACGCGCTGATAGCTCCAGCTCAGGTTGTCGGCGTACAGCCGCGACTCGGGGTCGCGCGCATGCAGTTCCTCGTCGAGCGCGAGCTGCCGCGCTTCAAGCGCAGGGTAGGCGTCCGTGTACCGCACCGTGTCGAGCTGGTACGCGAGCGCGATCGACAGCCGCTCAAGCGACCGCGCGTCGCCCACCACCTTCACAGCGTCTTCGCGGATCTGCACGAGCTCGTTCACAAGCCTTACGGTCTCGCTCGAGGTATGGTCGTCGCGCACCAACCTCGGGAGAATCGCTTCCTCCAGCGCCGCCGCCCGCAACTCGACCGCCTCCGGAGTCCGGCCGCCGAGTTCGATCGCCAGGCGCGCCGCCTCCAGCGCCTCGGCCGCATGCGCCTCGCGCTGCTCGCCGCTGCCCGCGATATTCCGAAGCGCCGAAGCGGCTGCGATCGACGACTGCGCACGCGCGAACTGCTCCGTCACCCTTGCACGCACCGGTCCCTCGACGAACTGGACCCACGCCAGCGAGACCCCCGCGACGCCGAGGGCGATCGCGCCAACCCTCCACCGTCGCCCGACCACGCGCCGCACCCTCTCGATGCCACCGCGCCGTCGCGCCGAGACCTCGCGTCCGGCGAGGAACGCCTCGAGATCCGCCGCGAATGCCGCGACCGACTCGTATCGCTGCGCGGAGTCGGTCGCGCACGCCTTCGCGAGAATCGCATCGAGATCGGCCGGTATGCCTGAGGCGACCTGCGAAAGCCGCGGGATGGGCTGCTCGAGAAGGTCGCGAACGGTCCCGACGAGGTCGCCGTCGCGCGCGATGCGTGGCGGCCGTCCGGCGATCAGCTCGAAAAGGACGAGCCCGAGGCCAAACACATCGGTTCGGACATCGAGTTCGGAGCCCCCGGGCTTCAGCGCCTCCGGGCTCATCGAAAGAAGCGTGCCGACCGACTGCGAAAGATCCAGCAACGCCGACCGCTCCGCAAGGGCGCCGCCGAACGCCCGCGCAATGCCGAAGTCGATCACCTTCGCATAGGGAGCGCCCTCGAGTTCCTGGATGAGGATGTTGGCAGGCTTGAGGTCGCAGTGCAGCACGCCGCGGGCGTGCGCGTACCGCACGGCCTCCGTCACCTGCAGGAACACCCGGAGGGAATCTCCGAGCCTTCCCGCAGCGCCCTCTTCGGATGACTGCGCGCGCCCCATGCACCACTCCGCGATCGTGCCATCGCGCACCCGCTCCATCACGATGTACGGGCGATTGCGCTCATCGACACCGAAGTCGTAGATCCGCGCGATGTTCGGGTGTTCCAGCGCCGCCAGGATCTGCCGCTCGAGCTCGACGCGCCCCGCGATATCCGGGTCGGATGCATCCTCGAAGAGCAGTTTGAGCGCGACCTCACGCTGGATTGGACGCTCTTGCTGCGCAAGGAGCACGGCGGCCTGCGCAGTGCGCGAAAGGACACGCTCGATGCTGTAGGCCCCGATCCGCGACGGAATGGCCCGGTCCACAGGCGCTGCGTGGGCGCGAGCGACCGACGCGACGACCCGGTCGATGCCGCAGAGCGGGTCGCACAGCGCCCGCTCGATCGCGCGTCCGCGGTCATACGCCGTGAGCAGGCTCTCGACCTCGCGGCGGACCGTCGGCGCGAGATCGGCCGACGCGAGCGCGCGAGCAGGCTGCACAGGGTCGCGCTCGACCGCAGCCGCGAATGCCTCGCGCGCCTCTGCCGAGACGGGTATCTCGAGCGATCCGCTCATGATCGGATAGGCGCCGAAACGCTGCTGTTGCGTCGCAATCGCGGAAGAGTGCGCGCCAGTATCGCACGCCGACCCGCCTGGACTTCGTGCGCCTGTCATGGTTCGAACCAACCCGCCGCGCCGGGCCGGCTCCCGAGCCAGACTTGCGCGAAGGCGAGTTCCCGACGCACCGTTGGCTCCGAAAGACCGACGTGCGAGGCGATCTCTCGGAGCGAAAGTCCGCCGTAGAAGCGGAGCATGACGATCTCGGCCTGGCGCGGCGCATGGTCGGCAAGTTCGCGCAGGAGTTCGCTGGCCGCCACCACCCGTTCCGCAGCCTCCTGATCGAGCCGCACATCCCCCTGCACGGAGTCGTCCGTGAGTTCGGTTCGTCGGCGCCCTCCGCCGCGGCGGATGCGAAGCCGCTTCCGAGCATGATCGATAAGCACATTCTGGACCGCGATGACGGCGTTGGCCACGAACCAGCGGGTTGCGCCACTTGGATCGGCGGCCTTCACCGGGTCGAGCTCGTGGAGTCGCATCCAGACCTCGTTCGCAAGCGCGGTTGCCTGCAGCGTGTGATCGACCCGCTCCGCCTGCAGCCGCTGCCCGCAGATCGCGCGGAGGCGGCGGTAGAGGGTGTCGAATCCCACCGACGCAGGCCCTTGGCGCAGTTCGTCGGTCGGGGTTGGACTTGGCGCTGATTCCATCGGAGACTCCACCGCGCCGGCAGGGCGCGACAGGCTTCGACCGAAGTAGACAGGAAAGGACAGGCGCGTTCAAGCGCCCCGCTGCGATACGACGCTCAATCGGCCAACTTCGATCGCACCCGGCGCCACAGGTTCACGTGCGCAGAATGCGGGCGATGTGACATTCGAGATGGCCCGCTTCCCGCGATGGCGGACATCCGTCGCGCCCCGCGCCGCTCGCCCCTCGCGGCCGAACCTACTTCCGCTTCCCGAGCGTCCCGTTCGCGCCGAGTTCCTCGGCGATGCGGAGCAGCTGGTTGTACTTCGCGTTGCGGTCCGAGCGGCACGGTGCGCCGGTCTTGATCTGGCCGCAGTTCGTCGCCACCGCGATGTCGGCGATCGTCGAATCCTCCGTCTCGCCCGAGCGGTGCGACAGGATCGCGCGGTAGCCGTTCCGGTGCGCGAGGTTCACGGCCGCGAAGGTCTCGCTGAGGGTGCCGATCTGGTTCACCTTCACCAGGATCGCGTTGCCGCAGCCCTGGTCGATTCCCTTCTGGAGGAACTTCGAGTTCGTTACGAATAGGTCGTCGCCCACAAGCTGGATCTTCGAGCCGAGCCGGTCGGTCAGTTTCTTCCAGCCCGCCCAGTCGTCCTCCGCGAGGCCGTCCTCGATCGAGTAGATCGGGAACTTCGCGCACCAGCTTGCCCACATGTCGATGATCTCGTCGCTCGAGGCGATGCGGTCGGGATTCGACTTGAAGAAGCAGTACCCCTGCTTTCCCTTCGCCTTCGCCTCGTTCGAGAGTTCGCTCATCGCCGGGTCAAGCGCGATGAAGATCTGTTCACCGAGCTTGTAGCCCGCCTTCTCGACCGCGATCGCGATGAGTTCAAGCGCCTCCTCGTTCGACTTGAGGTTCGGCGCGAAGCCGCCCTCGTCGCCGACCGCCGTCGAGAGATGCTTGTCATGCAGCACCTTCTTGAGCGCGTGGTAGCACTCGACGCCGGCCCGGAGCGCCTCCTCGAAATCGAAGAAGCCCCACGGCTGGATCATGAACTCCTGCATGTCGACGGTGGAGTCGGCGTGCTTGCCGCCGTTGAGGATGTTGAGCATCGGGACAGGCAGCGTCTTCGCCGCGACGCCGCCGAGATAGCGGTAGAGCGGCTGGCGCGTGGCCGCAGCCGCCGCGTGCGCCACCGCCATCGACACCGCGAGCGTGGCGTTCGCGCCGAGGCGCGACTTGTTCTCGGTGCCGTCGAGCTCGAGGAGGACCGTGTCGATCCCCTCCTGGTCGGTCGCATCGAGGCCGAACACCGCCGCCGCGATCTCGTCGTTCACATGGTCGACGGCCTTCGTGACGCCCTTCCCGAGCCAGCGGCTCTTGTCGCCATCGCGGAGCTCGACGGCCTCGTGCTCGCCCGTCGATGCGCCCGACGGCACGGCGGCGCGGCCGCCCATGCCGTTCTCAAGGACAACCTCTGCTTCGAGGGTCGGATTGCCGCGGGAATCAAGGATCTGACGGGCGTGGACGGACTCGATGGCGAAGGTCGACATGGCGTGGCTCCGGGGACTCGCTCCAAGGGAGCGCGGAGTGTAGCCACGCCATGCCTCCGCGTTCGCTGCGGAAAATCAGGCGAGTTTGCGGCGCTCGGGCCGCTCGCTCACGGGCACGCACCCCACGCCGACAGCAGGATGCCGAGGTCGACGCTGTCGACGAAGCCATCGCGGTCGAGGTCGGCGAGGCACGCCGCGCCGCACGGCCCCCACGCGGAGAGCACGGCTCCGAGGTCGGCCGAGTCGACCTCGCCGCTCTGGTCGATGTCCGCCGGGCAGGACGCGGTGCAGGCGTCGATGATGGCGATGTTCGAGCCAGGCCCACCGGCGCGCGCTCCCATGCGGCCGACGAGATGGAGCGACTGCACGCCATCGTCCTCGAGATCGGCGACCAGCGCCGTCGCCGGGATTGAACCGAGATCCGAGGCAATGGAGACCCACGACGCTCCCTCGAGCCGCTGGATCGATGCGAAATGGAATGAGGAGGCGAACGGGTCATCGTTGACAAGGTAGAGCGACTCGTCGCCGTCGCCGTCGCTATCGAAGCGCACGAGCGAGCCCCCGGCCTGCATGTAGGCGGAAAAGGTTCCTGCGATAGACCCGAGCGGCGTCCACGCGCCACCGTGGAGACGCTGCGCCCACGCAACGCCGCTTCCGAACGGGAACTGGCCGAGCGCGAAGAGCGAGGGCCCGCCATCGGCATCGTGGTCGATGATCTGCAACCGGAGCAGATGACCCTGAGAGATCACGCCGAGGTTCAGCCATGATGTGCCATTGAACTTGCGCACGCGCCCGAAGAAGGCGTTTGGATCTTGATGGCCCATCGCCACGATCAGGCTCGGCGTTCCGTCACCGTCGTCATCGAACGACACGATCGAGTTCACACCATGGCTGAAGACAGGACCGGGATCGACATTCACCCAGTCGGTCCCACTCCACGCGGCGAGCCTGCGGTTCGCGACCCCGCCGACCCGAGTGAAGTAGCCGCCCGCGAACAGACTCGGCTGTCCGTCGAGATCGTGGTCGACCGCCGCAAGGGCCGTCACACCATTGTCAAAGCTACTGCCAACCTGCACCCAAGTGCCACCGCCGCTCGACGGGATGTACTCGGCGACCGTGCGCGCAGTGATGGTGCTATCGAACGGAAGCGGTATGCCCGTGTCGCCCGCCGCGTAGAGTGACTGCACACCGTCGCCGTCCAAGTCTGCGACAAGCAGCGTGTTGACATGCCCGCCCCACGGGTTCGCGATCGGATCCCACGACTCCCCGTCAAAGGCGGCAAGTCGCGACACGGAAGTGCCAGCAGCCTGCGAGAAGACACCCCCGACGATGAGCGACTCGCGCCCATCACCATCATGATCGAACAGCGCGGCTACCCACCCGCCGTCGTTGAGTCCAAGCGTCGGCGACGCGAGGCCAATGGCGCTCCACGAGCTTCCGTCGTACGCCGCGAGGCGGTTCGCCCGGGCGTTGCCCGCGCGGACGAAGCTGCCCGCGCCGACCAGTTCATCCACGCCGTCGCCGTCGAAGTCATGTCCGTGAAGCGCGCGAAACGCCCCGAGGTTCGAGCCGGGGAAGCCCCCGCCCACGTCGCTCCAGGCGCTGCCGTTCCAACGCGCGATGTTGGCGACCGTCGTCCCGTCGATGGCGTTGAAGAAGCCTGTCGCGAACAGTGCAGGTGTTTTGCCGCCGAGATCGACAGCTGCGATTCGCTGCACCGCAGCGGTTGCGGTGAACGCGGACTCGACGCGCAGGAAGCTGCCGCCGAGCGCGCTCCACGCCGTCCCGTCGTAGGCGACGACCTGCGAGCCAGCGCTCGGGGAAAAACCGCTCAGGCCCGCGACCACGAGTTCCGGAGCGCCGTCGCCGTCGGGGTCGGCCACGCACATCGAGAGAACTCCCTGCGTGAGGACGCTCGGCTGGGTTCCGCCGGCGAGCGCCGACCACGCGACGCCATCCCAGCGCGCCATGCCGGACGCGATCGAGGCGCCGGCCGCGCTGACGTTCACAGGCGCGAAGAGTTCCTTGCGTCCGTCGCCGTCCGAGTCGAATGCGGCGAGCACGATGGTTTCCGTCGACTGCGGAGCCGCGTTCAGAATCGTGTTCTGCGGCGAGAGCGCGGTCCAGCCCGCCGCCGTCCAGCGGACGAGCGGCGCGGTCTGGCTTCCACCGCCGCGCACCGACGCGAAGAGGCTCGCCACTCCATCGCCATCGTCATCGAGGACGACGGCATCGCCGATGTGCCGCTCGGGCGACCGCCCCGCCCACGCCGCGCCCGTCCACTCGAGCACGCTGTAGCGCGGGCCGCCTGTCTCGAGCTGCATCGATCCGAGCAGGATGAACGACGGCGTGCCGTCGCCGTCGAGGTCGAAGCGCTCGAACTTCGAGACCGAACCCTTGAACGACGGGCCGAAAGACTGCCAACGTCCGTCCACGAGGCGCACGAGCCCTTCGAAGGCGACTCCGGATGCCCCGCCCGATCCTGCGACGAAGAGCGACGGAACGCCGTCGCCATCGTGGTCGATCGAGGCCGATGCGGCTGGAACCGTGTCGAACCCGATCGGGATCTGCAGTCCGTCGCGCCAACGAGGACCGTCGCAGTCAGCCTGCGCGCTCGCGGCAGTGAATCCAACCAAGGAAACGCCAAGAACGGTGAGGATGTAGGGTGATGCCTTCATGCCCATAGGTACGCATGATCGAAGCATCACTCCACGCGCGCAAGGACAAATCGTGAAGAACCCGAGGCAATCTTCACTCGAAGCCCGGGCCCTCGCCCGAGACGGGTGTGGCGGCGAGCGAACGCCGGCACGTCACGCGTACGAGTGCAGGCCGGTGATGACGAAGTTGATGACGATCCAGTTGAAGAGCATCACCGCCGCGCCGATGATCGCAAGCCACGCGGTCCACATGCCCTTGTCCTTCGCCTTGAGCCTCACGTGGACCAGCACGAGGAACACGAGGAACGTGTTCAGCGCGAACACTTCCTTCGGGTCCCAGCCCCATGGCCGGCCCCAGGAGTGATCGGCCCAGATCGCGCCCATGACGATTCCGGCCCAGAGAAGGACGAAGGAAACCTCCATGAGCACCATCGTCACGCCGTCGAGCACCTCGCCGAACGCCGCGCGGCCCTCGACCATGCGCTGCTCGCCATGCGGGCCGGCCACGATCAGACTCGCGGCGCCGCCGACCTTCGCGTAGGTCGCCGCGCCTCCGAACGCGCGGTGCACGATGTAGATGCCCGCAGAGACCGCGGCCATGAAGATGAGCACGTAGCTGAAGATGATCACGTTGGTGTGGATGTAGAGCCACACGTCGTGCAGCACCGGCATCATGTTGGTGATGTTCGGATTGAGCTGGACGGGCAGGAAGTGGGCGGCCATCATCGCCACCATGGCGCTGACAGCGCCACCGAGCGCGAACAGCCCGCGCATCGCGGTCTTGCGGGTGAACCACTCGATCACGATGGCGCCGAGGCAGCCGAACCACGCGCTGGTGGTCACGGCCTCGAACATGTTGGAGTTCGGCCAGCGGTCGGCGATGTACCAGCGCAGGAGCACCGCGAAGGTGTGGAGCAGCACCGCGATCCCGAAGATGCCGAAGCCGATCCACATCGCCTTCGGCCACTTCCACACGAAGCCGAGGAGCAGCATGACCGAGGCCGCCATGTAGACGAGCCACACCCGCGTCATGTGGTCGTTCTGGAAGTACCAGTATTCCCACGAAAGCCGCGTCTGGTCGGGGTAGTTCGCCGGGTCGATCGCAGGAAGCTCGGCGGCCAGCCGGCGCACCGCCTCGTTCACCTGGTCGGGCTTCACGGCGAGCCACCCGTTGACGAGCGCGCGCCACGCATCGGCGATCGCGGCCCGCTTCTCAGGCGAGAGGTCGGCCGGCGGCTCCGTCTTCTCGGCGAGGAGCAGCATCGATCCAGGCACAGGCTCCTTCGCGCCGTCGGCGAACATCACGTCGGAGATCGTGTGCCACTGCTTGTCGGTCGCGCCGTCGCCGCGGGGGATGATGCGCAGCTGCGCCAGGAGGAACGACGGATCCTTGACCGTCAGCGCGCTTGACACCGCGTCGACCGTCTTGGCCGTGCGGATGAGGTCCTTCCGCATCTCGCGCAGCACTTCGATCGCGGGCGGGCGGCGCAGGAGCGTCTCGCTGATGAGGCCGCTCTCCTCGAACGCCTTCATGCGGCGGACGAGTTCCGCCTGCTGCTCCGGGGTCCCGGTGTTCGCGGCAAGGAGCGCGTCGATGATGCGCTTGCGCGGTCCGCCGCCCTTCACGAAGATCACGTCGGCATCGCGATAGCCGTCGGGCCGGAAGAGCATGTCGAGATAGGTGAAGAGCGGCTGCTGCCCGCCGATGTCGCGGGGGCCGCTGACGAAGCCCATCATCTCGTGCGCGAAGCTCGAGAAACTCTTGATGCGGCCGTCGTTCTGGACTGCGATCGTTCCGAGCGGCCGGAGATCGACCTGCTCCATGAAGCTGCCCGCGGGCTTCGGCTCGTCGGCCCGCGCTGGCGCGACGCCGAGCGCCGCGACGACGAGAAGAGCGGATGCGAGCACCGCGCGCGCTGCTGGGGCGAGGCCGGGGACGCTGTTCCACGAGAGATTCATGCCTTTGCTCCTTCCGCTCCGCGGCCGCGCGCGAGGCCGGCGAGGACTTCCTCCTGCCGGCGGCGCTTGATCACGGGCTTGATGTAGAACGCGTAGACCATGCCGAGAACCGCGATGCAGCAGCCGAGGAGCTGCGTGTAGACGCCGTTCCGGTTGCCGACGCCGAGCACCGTGTAGTTGAGACCGAGGCTCGGCGTGCTGCCCGACGCCTCGGAGGTGTCCGGCGGATCCCACTGGGACTGGAAGTACCAGTAGCCGTCGTGCTCGATGGGGTCGTTCACGCTGACCTGACGGGGCTCCGACCACTCGGCGTCGCCTTCATCCTTGAAACGCAGCTGGCTGGTGTAGTCGCGGATGGTGCCCTGCCGGCCGGTGAAGCCGCCGACGTGCGCCGTGAGCACGAACTCCTCGAGGCTGATCTTCGTCTCGAGCGGAAGCCGCTGACGCGAGAAGAGCATCTCGACCTCGCGGCCATCGGCCAGCTTCATGACGTGCGGCTCGTAGGGCGAACGGCGCAGCACGCGGTCGGGTCCGTCGAACGGCCATCGGTTGAACTGGATCCACCTCGGGTCGACGCCCGGTGCCGCGATGCGGACCTGGGAGAAGATCTCCATCGCGTCGCGCTCGCGCTGCTCGTACGGAATGACGAGCGGCTTCGACACCAGCATGCCGCGCTCGAGGAAGTCCTCGACGCGCAGCATGATGCTGCCCTCGAGCGGAACGGTCTCGCGCTCCCTGCACTCGTAGACCGTCGAGCGCGCACCGAACGCCGTGACCACGCGCAGCCGGCCATTCTCAGGGCCGTGCACGAGCACGATCGAGCCGATGCCGCTTCCGGGCGCGTAGCCGACCTCGATCGACGGATCGCGCAGGACCGGCGCTCCGTGCGCATCGGCGGCGTCCGCCTCGGTGACGTCGCGCGTCAGCGCGGGATCGCTGAAGACCCAGCGGCGGAAGAGACCCGCCGGCGTGCGCAACTGGACGATCGCCACGCTGACGACCTGACCGCCGATCGGCAGGTCGTCGCGCACGCTCACGACGCGATAGGCGTAGGACGCCTGTCCCTCGGACTCGGAGCCCTTGATCTCGACGAACGGCGCGTCGGGGTCGATCGCGGCCGTCAGGCGGATCTCCTCGCGCACCTCGATGCCCTTCGCGGGAATCCTGAAGGTCAGCGTCGGCGGACGGGTGTAGCGCTCGAGGCCGGACTCGTCGGTGATCTCGGCGAATCGCATCAGGCCATCGGCCGCCGTCGACTGGACCGGGTCGTTTGCAACCAGCGTGACGTTGCGCTTCGGGAGCGACGGACCCTCGATCGACATCAGGGCGACGCGGTTGACGGGCGCGGATGGCCCGCCCTCCTCGTAGCGGCTTCGCGGGATCGCGTAGCGCAGGTAGCCGCTCACGTTGAAGCTGACGTCGGCGAACGGATCGTCGGAGCGCGCCGGCGGCACCGAGATGTCGAGCCCGCGCGACGGAAGCATGTAGTCGCCCGGCATCTGGAACACCATCGACGGCTCCGCCACGTAGTCGTTGTACATGGGAAGGCCTTCGATCGGCCGCTCGGTCCACTCGCGCTCGCCAGGCTTGCGGACATAGAGCGCCCACGACTTCACGAGTTCGTTGCGCAGGTAGAGCCACTCCTGCGGCTCATACTCGAGCGCCATCGCCATGGTCTCGTCGAAGATCGGCTTGCCGATCTCCTGAACGGCGCGCTTCACCGGCTGCTCCTGCTCGCCCGTGAAGATGAGGTCTTCCGTCAGGTCGGGGTGCCTGTCGAGCAACTGGCGAAGGTAGCGCTTGCCCCCGCGCTCGACCGCGACCGTCACGCTGTACGCGCGGTCTCCCGCGCGGTCGCCGGTGAGGAGTTCCCACTCCGGATCGACCGCCGTGACCTCGAAGCGCACCTCGTTCGCGCCGCTGCCGCGGCTCACGCGCATGCCGGGCGACGCGAGGAAATCGACGGTCTCGGTGCGGACCGAGCCATCGCTCTCCTGCACCGTGTACTGCGCGACCACCTTGCGCCGCGCGACCGGCGCGTCGCCCTCGACCTTCGTCTCGAAGTAGATGAACGACCCGACGATGAGGATCACGATGCCGGTGTGGATCATCCACACGCCGTAGTTCACGGCCTTGAAGGGAATGCGGCGCAACGTGGTGACCACGATGTTGATCGTGAGGAGGATCATCATCAGGTCGAACGGCCACCAGTGGAACCACTCGAACTCGGTCATCTCGAGCCCCGGCCACTGACGGATCTGGTCGTGCGCCCAGTTCTCCGCCTTGAAGATGTTCGGGTGCTCGGGGTAGACGATGCCCGCGGAACCGATCGACGAATAGATGAAGAGCAGCACCATCAGCCAAATGCCCAGCTTCACGCTGGAGAAGAGGTCGAGCACGGCGCCGGCGACGCCCGTGCGCCACCATGGTGGTGAATCGTCGGTCGGAAGAGCGACGGCCTGCGGGGTGGACTTCGCGTCGGAGTTCATGTTGGTCGGAGGGTCGGAAACCGGCGTGGTGCGCGATGAGAGGGAGCGCGATGCTACGCGAGCAACCGCGTACGCGCACCGCCATTTCCGGTTGCGGACGTCGCGTCGCGGCCGCGATGGAAGCGGCCGTTTCCGCGCTCCTCGCAGCGGGTATGATCGACGGGTTGCGCCGATCCTCGGCCGCTCGACATACCGCGTCCGCCGCAAAGGCCGAACCCGCATTCAGGAGTCTCCATGCGCCTTCTCAACTCGCTTCCCACGCTCGTCGCCCTGTCGCTCTCGTCTCTCGCGTTCGCGCAAGCCGAGCAGCCCGCCGCACCCGCAGCACAGACCGCGCCGGCGAAGGAGTCCGTACCCGTCGCGGCGATGGAGTACGCGGTCATCAAGACCACGAAGGGCGACATCGTGATCGAACTCGATCGCGCGAAGGCCCCGATCACCGTCGAGAACTTCGTCACGTACATCAAGGATGGCTTCTTCGACGGCACCGTGTTCCATCGCATCGTGCCGGGCTTCGTGATCCAGGGCGGCGGCTTCACGCCGAAGGGCGAGCAGAAGAAGACCCGCGCGCCGATCGCGAACGAGTGGCAGAACGGCCTCAAGA
>Ga0315900_10003962_pt1 | contig 21245 bp, 34 predicted proteins | sample LakEriMetagenome_FD_203521 | JGI IMG/M metagenome (GOLD analysis project Ga0315900, IMG submission 203521) | Freshwater fungal communities from buoy surface, Lake Erie, Ohio, United States - Buoy 12 MA114 | ecosystem: Environmental > Aquatic > Freshwater > Lake > Lake biofilm | place: USA: Lake...
TAAGCATGAACAAACTCCATAACCTTAGAGCGGTCAGTGTGGGAAATAGTCAACTTATTAGCACACCAATTTGGCATCGTTTTCTCCTTTAGAGCGATTCTATACTATAGATTATCGGTTGTCAAGCGGCTAAACTTTGCTTTTTTCTAGAATAAATTGTGGTCACAATATCTTGGTTTTCGGCATAGAATTTGCGTGTCTTGATAGAAGATTTGATTTGGTCTTTTGGATACTTTTTAATATACTCATAAGCATCCCTAACATGATCTTTAGACCAAAATCGCTCAATTAGATCATGCGTACTCACAGAAAATACCAAATCTACCAAACCACTTTTATCTACAACAATAAACAAAAAACGAATCTCTTTCTCCTCCCTGCTTAAATTATGATATTTGCTAGGATCAAGCCATTGAAGATTAGCCTGTTTCTTACACTCTACTAAACATCCTAGCATATCATTTCTATAATCGTATAGTCTATGACTAGTTCTTTCCCATCCATCAACACTAGAAAGGATAGAAGATAAGATTCCCTCTTTACCACCATAGCCTTTGAGATTGGCTTGAGAGAGTTTACGAATTTGTGTCGCAGTGAGCATAGCCAAAGTCTATACAAGCAAGAAATTTTGTCAATCACTTTTCGCTGACTACACCCACGCCACCCAAATCCGAAGGATTAGCCGAGACAATGACCCCACGGGGATTCGAACCCCGGTAAACGGAACGAAAATCCGTTGTCCTAGGCCACTAGACGATGGGGCCAAATTTATCTAACTCTCTCCACCCACACAAAATCTCCATATTTTTCTTTGGCAAGAATCTGTGCTTGGTACTGAGAACTAGCCATAACATAACCAACAAGCGTATGGCTAAACCGAAAAACTTTCCAAGAATAGCCAGAGTAGCAGAATGCAGTATTCATAAAATGATTATACTGTCTATTATCGGTGTGTCAAGAGACACTCTTTAAAATAGTTCTGGCACGATTTTTGCGGGCGCGGCCCTCGCCCTAAGTGCTGCCGTAGCAACAACTTAGGATTGAGGGTTTTGCGAAACTGCAACCTTTACTTTCTTTTAGAAAAGGTGTGCTACACCAGCCTTGAAGAGCGTAGTACCAAGCAGTGGACGACGACAGTTAGTAACACGTTCAGCATAAAAGTTACGCACAGTACCATCGGGACTCTCACCAGTGATAAGGTGGCGAGTACGCTTGAAGTTATCATCGTAACGTCGATAGTTGCTGGTTGCGTTGAGTTTACGAATCTGTTCGTCACTAAGAGTGTGAACATCAACAATCTTGACAAGGAAACGCTCTGGCTCACCCTTGTTAGGCTGGAGATAGTCAAAGTTGAAAACATCTCCAACATTAGCACACGACAGATTAGCATTCACTCCACGATAAACGTGATACATAGCAAATGCGAGAAGACAACCCATAACAGCCACAGCAATCGAACCAAAAACAATCAAGTCGTTCATAAGAACCTTTCTGTTAGTTAGAAACCCTCAATGTCACAAGTCTACACTACTTATCGTCAGTTGTCAAGCGGCCACTTTAGAAAAGTTTTCTTGCCAATATTCTTGCATTTCTGCAAGGTTTACGCCGCTATCATTCCATGCCACCCCGTCCGGCGTTTCATATGCAATATGCATGTCCTCACAACCAGCACGAAGAGTAGACTTAAAACCTTCGTAATCTTTGCAACACGATGCAAGATCATTTAGACTCTCATCGTTGCTAATCCACAAACATACATTCCAAGTCTGATAGTTAGCGTATCCGTTATAGGTTCCGTCAGGACTCATCTTAGCACCTCTTCTTCTTGTGATACCCTAATCATAGCATACTTATCGGCCAATGCAAGAGGCGTTCTTGAAAAATAATTGCATGCCAAAAAAGAAAAAACTTTGGCACGATTTTTGCGGCCGCGGCCTCGTCGTAAGTCCTTATCCACCAACAACTTGCGACAACTTTTTTTTGCTCTTTTTAGATTCGGTATACAGTTTTTTTAAAAACTCCACATGTGCTACCGCACGATTGGTTTCCCTTTCCATGCGATCTAAAGCTTTTTGATATGGCGTTATACTTTTTTTCGTTTTCATAAATCACTCAAAATCTACAAAGATCACTTGATTATATCCGCGAGGCTTGATGGTAAGCCCCGTATCGTAATCGTATGTATCGGCCTTTACTCCGGTCATACCCGCGAGAGCCTTGGCCTTTCGCACGATATTACGTTGAGACGCTTCGGAATGAATAGCAAACTCATAACGATTAGCCCAACTATAATTAGCCTCACCACCGAAAGTATCAGTCTGTGTAACAACAACCTTCATCATCTTTTCCTTTTCTTGTGGAATATAAGCCCTAATCCAATCCTGCAAAGTCATTCCCGCCATCACTCACCTCCATAATAATCATCGTACATAGGGGTATCATCCCCATAGTATCCGTAGTCCTCATCAGTTCCCCACCCGCAAGATTCCATAGCCGAATCGTGGTCGCCATCCATGCTATCATCATAAAAATCATCCCAATCGTCCTCCAGTTCCTCATCATCCTTATCAAACTGAGACGCAATCTCATGATCCGCATCTGGGTGATAGTTGGAACTATCCTCATCGAAAAAAGCATTGTAATCGTCGTAGTTCATATCATCCTCGTAAGAGTTATCTGGATCGAACAGGGGATCGGGGTGACTCATATTATTTATTCCTTTACTTTTTCGATGATAGGAGCCAGAAGTTGAGCGGTATGCTCTCCAATAACTTTAGGATTGAACAATACAAAAATGAAAAAAGTGATTACTCCAACAAACATCACACACCACAACGGAATGAAAATATATCGAAAGACCTTCCAAAAAGTATTTTCAAAACCAAAAGTATCATAATTATGCTTACGTTTCATCTATTCTCCTTTTCAAGAAATATACCAAGAATTGCCTTCGTTGTCAACCATCAATTCCGCATGAGGATACATCTCATCGAAAACCTCATCTGCAATGCCGACAACCTCTGCCCAATCCATCGGATGGCAGTCGCTCGCGTCAATCGGCTCGGCCATCGGTTCAATCGTACCCTCGTCGGCCAGTTGAGCAAGGATCATGTTCACCGTGTCGAGATCGTTCATCATTGTCGTTTCTCCTTGTGATGCGTTCATTCTACACTTATTATCGGCCAATGCAAGCGAAATCTTTTTAAAAAATAAAAAAATAATCGCGTGCCAAACGAAGAAAAATTTTTGTATCAGACTTTGGCACCAAAAATGCGCCCGCCCGATTTGCTCTAAGTCCTTGTGGAGTAAGAACTTACAACAAATCCTTAGATTTTTATTCTAAGCATTTAGGGCAAACAAAATGACAACCTTTACAAGAAGCCATTTTAACAGGTTCATTATTTTCATTGAGTGAAGTATATACCATTATTTTTTCAGGTAATTTATTTTCTTCCGTAGATACTGGTAGCGTGTCTAAATACTGTCCAAGAGGATATTCAATATTGGTATGATTATTAACTGGCTTTGAACATCCCGAAACAAAAAATGTTACAACGCACCCAGCGATAAAACAAAAGGTCAGCAAAATCTTATCATTCCTGGTCATTTAAATCTTCCTTTACTGGAAAAACAAGATCACAAACAAACCAACTACACACAACACCAACAATAAATCCCACGCCTATACTTACCCAGTTAATATCGACCATCCTTGGCCCCTTTCTTTAATTTTATTCCCTAATAAACTTTCCCAACTTTTTAAGATCCTCGGCCCTTACTTGTTTCTGCCAAGTTTCATTAGCCTCATGAGCAATATCCAAAATGGCCATGATAAAACCACCAAGAATAATAGTAAAAAATCCGACCATAATCACTACCATCATGCTTGCACCACCATACCTTCCATAAAGGGATATTCCTTACCATTCAATTTTACAAACCATTCATATTTACGCTGATACACGCGAACGGGGCTATACTGGTTAATTCTATCCTTCGTGGTACTGGTTTGCCAACCCCCCGTTTGAAGGGTTACAGTATCATCGGGGTGAATCTGTACAACATAGGTGCTATGAAGCAAAATCCCTACGCTACCATCGTGAAGGATTTCCGCATAGGTATTATTACCAATCTTTCGGCTATCCTTATTACGCTTGCCCCTAACCATTGTAACCGCTTCGGCGTGATTCATTTTCTTTCTCTCTTGTGATACCCTTTATATCGTAATTCTACGCTCTAAACTTTACTTGTCAATCCCAAAACTTCGGATGGTATGTTTTTAGTAGGTTTTGGTCGATTCCTGTTTTTTTTGACGCTAGAATCTTAGCCTGTTGCCGATTCAATCCAGAAAAAGAGCCAACAAACCGACCATCCACTGTCCAAAAGTTAAAACTTCTCATTTTCTTTTTCCCTTAGTAATACAAACCCTTATGAATATTTCCGTGCCAGTTTACTTTGTTTGAAATATAGAACATAGTATCATTCGCATACAATTCTAAAGCGTATCCCTTTTCTGTGTAGAAAGATCGTGCATCCTCGAAGTTATCAAAGATATAGCAACGCTCCATGTTAACTGGAGGAAATGAATCATCCTCTATTACGAATACATACTTGGTTTTCACGATATGGTTTCCTTAGTGGGTTAGTTAAGCAAGTTAATGCAAAGTTCTTTGTATTCTCGGTATAGATGCTCTTCATTGTCGCAAGAACATATAATCTCACGACACGCAACATCATCACTGCGAAGCACAACCCTAATATAGTATTCGTATCTTTCGTCAGGGATTTTATCGTCGCCAATCTTGTAGGTGGATAGATCGCAAACGTGTTCTATCTTTTTGGTAATGTATAAGATATGATTCTTGTTGAAGATTTTGCCACAAATACTCACAAACATTTTCTTTCTCCCTTGGATACTATTCTTATCGGTATTCTACACTCTAAACTTTAGTTTGTCAACCTTGCATTGCAGCGATTATGTATTCCTCGCTTTTTACGAAAACCTCAACCTCTTTCAGATTGTCAAAAAATCGAATGAAAATTGGATATTCGGGACCAACAATCACTTTCCATTGTGACCACGAATAGAACTTCGGAAGAAGTTTGTAGCCAAGTTTGTTCAGTCTCTTTTCAAGGTTCTTTTTCATTATCAACTCTCTTTTCTCTTATATCGACATTCTACCGTGCAAACTTTAGTTCGTCAAGAAAAAAATAGAAAAATAATCGCGTACCAAATAAGAAATATTTTTTTGGCACGATTTTCGCGCCCGCCGCCCGCGTCGTAAGTCCTTGTCCCATCACAACTTAGGACAAGTTTCGGCTACTGTATTAGTGTACAGTGAATAAAAATCGTCAAGAGGTATATCTTCGTACACTAGCACACCCTGAACATATAAACAGTATAGTGTACTGTTATTCAGTGATACTGTCCACACCACCTTGCGGTTATCGTTCGTCCAATTTTTCGGATTCATTTTCAGTCCTCAAAAGCAAACGGGGAAACTTCTTCACCACAAGCGAGAATCGCACCATATTGCGACATCAGAGCCTCAACACGCTCGCTACTTCCGGGCTTGCCCACTTTCACGATCATAGTATCATCACCACCATTATAGCGAGGATCAACTTTTTCGATCTTACGCTTGCCGATATTACGGAGAGCCTTACGATTGAACTTCAAAATCTTTTCGCTACGAATAGGTCCGTATTCACCATTAGCCAGGCTAGGTTGACAAGGAATCGCAATTCCAAGAAAGCACATACGAGCCTGACGCTTTGCATCTTCGATGATCTTGAACTTAGTAGCCATTTTCTATTTCTCCTGTGTTGCTTGGATTCTAGGAAAGTTTTTTTGGATCGTCAACCCCTCTTATGGGGGTCACCATCCATTTCTACGATATTCTTCACGCAAGGCTTCTTCTTCCTCACGTTGGCTAAGGGTAACGGCTGGGCCATACCCCATCAGATAAGCATCCTTAGCAGCATCATAGCCATCATCGGAATCCTCAAAATCTTCGTAGTCATAAAGGGGGTCAGGGCAACTCATTTTCTTTCTCCTTTTCTCTTTCTTTCTCTTATATCGACATTATACAGACCGTTCTTTAGGTTGCAAGCAAAAAATCCAGATTTTTATGTCAAGAGATTTTGACAAAACTTTAGGCTTTTTTGATGCTTTTCGGCACTCCGTATGCTATAAAGCAAATATTGTGCCAAAACTGATTAGTCGTAACCTCTTGTTTCTCAATGGTTTACGTCAAAAAATGCGCCCGCAAATTTGTCCTAAGTCCTTATCTCACAAAGGTTTACGACTCAAACTTGGAACGCTTTTACCCAGTTTACCGATTTTGCATATTCTACGTTATTAGTATCATCATCGTAGAAGTGTACAGTTTGCTTATATACTCTAGTTATACTATCTAGGATAATCTGTTTCTTTTGAGCAGTAGGTATATTCTTACCAAAATCCCCAGCGGTAATAATCTGGCTATTTGGGATATACAACCCATTCTGCATAAAATACTTCTTCAATGCTTTTCGCATTTCTCCATTCTTTCCACCAGCACGAGCAGTTAGAATATATACCTTCTTATACCTAGTTAGCCTATTCTTTGTAAGCGTTGTAGGTTTAGCAGAAAGAATATCAGGAACAGCAATCTCAGGATTGATAAACTGGCTAAGGCTAGCAGTTTCCTTACCTTGGGTTATTCCAGTTGTCATATCAAAATCAAAAATACCGATCATTTTATCTTTCTCTCTAATTATACTTCATACGAACCATCATCTCAACCACAGTCGGACGAGTCATGATGCAATTCCACATATACCAGTTGGCAAAGTTCAGCCACCCCTCACGGGTGATCTGTCCGGTCTGAAACATCTTCCACATCATCTCGTACATCGTTCTCTCCTTGCTTCTTATATCGATATTCTACAGAGAAATCTTTAGAAAACAATACTGAACAAATGTTTTTTTGGATTTTTTTTGGATAGCAAATATCGTGCCAAAGGCTTCTATCTAGCTGGATTAGCTGTAACTCCTTACGTCGCAACAACTTACGACAAAAAAGCGCCCGCGATTTTCGTGCCAAATATTTAGAGAGAACGAAAACGTCCGCCATTCCTCAATCCCTCAATCAACCTATCGTATTCATTCGTGGTGAAAATAGGATAGTATCCATCCCTTTCGCTCACGATCCATTTGCGAGAGTATCCATCCCACACGCTAGCGACAACAAGACCGAGAGCATTTGCAAGATTCACGATTTCTTGATTCATTTCTTTTTCCTTTTCTCTTGAGATATTCTTATTCTACAAATATCATCGATATATTCAAGAGCATGCTTGAAATATAATTTCGTGCCAAACTAGATAAAATTTTTGCGCCCGCGAATTCGCCCTAAGTCATTGTGCCACAACAACTTAGAACGAATACGTCTTTTTCCAGTATGCACACCCCCCATTTAGGTGGCGTGAATGAACACCTTTTCACTTACTGTACGATTGGTCACCGTCACGATCCAATTCCTACCGCTACCATCCTCACGCATAATCGCGTTGATGATACCGATATGGGCGTTTCCCTTAGTATCAATAACCGTGCCATACTTACCCGTTCGCATAGCAGAAAAAATCTTGTCAAGGCTATTCACTACAGGCTTATTCATGGTAATCATTTTCTTTTTCTCTTTTCTTCTTTCTTCTTTCTCTTGATTCTATCAAATATTTTTTAGGTTGTCAATACTAGAGAATCGTACCATCGCCACGGATGCGATACATGATGCCACCGATACTATACAGAACAATACCTTCGCCAAGATGCTGCACAAATGTTGCCGAATAACCATGACGAGCAACTAGGCGACGAATGGTATTTTGAACTTGAATGGTCATTTGTTTTCCTTTTCTTTGCCTTATTTTATCAATATTTTTTTGGTTGTCAACCCCCTTATCAGCGGATCGTAATCAAACCCTTGAAGTGCGAAAATGTCAGGGTAAGCACTTTTCCAGGATACTTGTTGTTGATATACGTTTGAGCAGTGCTCTTGCGATTATCGGTAGCACTCACATACTGAACAACCGTACCATTCGCATCAGAAACTTTCCAAATCTTCTTTTGGACGATTCGCGGAAGACCAGCAAGGAAACCATTCACACTCACAACCTTTTGCATCTCTATCACTCTCTTTCTTTCTTCTCTCTTACTCTGCCATCATTATACAGTATTTATCGGCCATATCAATAGGCTTTCTTGAAAAAATCAGAAAAATAATTCTGTGCCAAATGAGAAGAAAAATAAAATCGTCGTAAGTCTATATGCCACAACAACTTACAGCAAAAAAGCGGCCGCAAAATCTGTGCCAATTATTTTTGGCACAACAATTGCTTAGGCAAAATCTTCCTCGCCTTGGAAATCATCGAGCCACTCATCATCCGTTTCCGGATAATCGTCAGCATCACCCATGATCGGATCCCATTCCCCATCATCGTATCCGGGGATATAGTCGGCCTCATCCCCCACCATCCACTCATTGCCATTTTCGTCGATCATCTTTTCCATCTTTTTTCTCCTCTTGATTATCCTAGTATATATATCGGTTTTTATTCTGTCAATACTGAACAAATGTTTTTTTCAGATCATTCTCTGAAAGTGTCTAACCTTCAGAGGATCTTGGGTAATCTTCCCTTTCTGGATAAGGTAGATAACCTTGCCATTCTTAACCATAGCAGTGGTATTCTTGGTAATCTGAATCATCGTAAACATCATCAACTCTCTCTTTCTTTCTCTCTTACTTCTTATATCGACATTATACAGGAAAATCTTTAGGCGTCAATAGTGTACAAATGTTTTTTTTAAGATTTTTTTAGAGAGCAAATATCATGCCAATATTCAACAACATTCTTCTTGTCGATTCTACGATTCGTCGCAACTCCTTACGTCACAACAGTTTACGTCAAAAAAGCGGGGGCAATCTAGCGTCTAGTATAAAAGGGGGGGTTTTTTCATTTTGCTTATGATACCATTAGAAATACTGAAAAGCCGCGGGTGGTATAAACACAATAGGGACGCCCTATAATAAATTAGCCAGTTTAATAGCCACTTATACCCATCTTCTAATACTACTAGAACCTAGTAGTTTCATGCTGCCAGTTTCTGTATTTATAGCATAGACTCTCATAATATTCCAGCCCCTCTGAAACATATATCTATTCAATCTAATATCAAACCCATGATTTCCACTACCCAAAGAAGCTACTAGATCCTGCCTATATACATTTGCCCATCTCAACGCTACTACCCGATTATTTACAACCACCCGTATTAGCATTGGTTTATTCATCAACGTAGAGCTATATGCCCACCCATACACTCTATTGATATTCATAATCCCCGCACGACCACTTATCACTTCTTGAGTCACAGGAGGATTAACAACAGGGGGAGTAGCAGACCAGCTTTCTTTTAAATATCCGCCGGTTGATACTTTATTAGTTAGAGACTCTGTTCTTATAACCTCAGACAAAAGAGCAAACTTACGCTCCACAACACTACCAGATAATGTACTTATTTTTCCAGCAACCATAGGAGCCGCCATACTAGTACCACTCAATGTAGCATATCGACCCCCAGGCCACGTTGAATATATGAGAGTACCTCTAGCAGCTATTTGTACAGTATTAATCCCATAATTAGATGACCCCGCTAATATATATTCTGGGGTAACAGAAGCCACATTAATCATATTATCTAACTTGAAGCTGGCAGGATAGTTAGGATTAATATCCAAATCGGCTCCATTATTTCCGGCCGCACATACAATCACAATCCCAATATCATTCATTGTAACAAACTTATCCCTAACTACTGATGATCCATATGACCCCAAACTCCAGCTACAATTTATAGTATCAATATCTTCTCCTCTATTCCTTAGTTGAATAATATAATCAAGACCCCGAAGCATAGCACTAGTACTTCCAGCCCCACCATCACTAATCATTTTTACGGCCACAATTCTCACACCAGGATTAATCCCCTGCACAATCCCAGCTATATGTGTTCCATGGCCATAAACATCCATGACATTATTATTATTACTAATAAAATTCCATCCATGTATATCGTCTATATAACCATTGTTATCATCATCAATATTATTATTTTTAATTTCCCTAGAGTTAACCCACAAATTATCTATTAAATCAGGATGATTAATATCAATCCCTGAATCTAATATAGCTACTGATAATACGTGTCTACTCTCTAATCTTTCTACGTTTAAGAATCCATTCTTTTTTTTCATATTTCTAGTCCTTTAGGCGAATGACTAATTTTGTTATTTTCTACCATAAAATTTCCAGATGTCAAGACACAAAAAAAGGCAAGCATTTCTGCCTGCCTCTTTTCGATTTTAATATATAAAATTTAATACCTATACGGATTCCCCCACCATCTACACCTATGCCAAACCGGATATGGCTGAACCATCATCGGCTGAACATAATAGTACTGGGGTTGCTGCTGATAAAAAATAGGATAATAATATACCCTATTCTCAACAACGGGCACACTCCTTACTTCCTGTACAACAACAGGCTGATAAGCCACAACAGGTTGTTGCAACACAGGAGCCACAGATACTATTTGTTGAGCCCAACAATTATCCGAAGCTACGAGTGTTAGAAAAAATAAAGCTATTAGCGTTTTCATATTAGCCAATTTCCCCAAGGGTTTCTACTGTTGGTAACTTTGGATTCTTGCTTGGACGACCCCTTGGTTTCTTTAGTGCTAGCTTGCGTCGTTGGCGACGAACCATAGCGGTGCTAATAGTTTGACCAGTCATTTGACTTAACTTGACCGCTAATACCTCGTCGGGCATAGAATTGTGGTTATTCTTAATAAAATCCACTTCCGAATCATTCCACTTTTTATAGGTTGCCATAATTAATCCTTCTGTAAAGTTGACTAAAAGTGTAACTAACAGTATTATAGTATTAGTTGACAAGTTTTGCGCAAGGAGAAAAAATGACTAATTCGCACTTTAATCTAGTCGATTCAGTTTTGGTCGTAAAAGCATCGGGTAGTCTCGATGTTAGCAAGGATTTACAACTACCAGAAGGAAAAAGTATAGCACAATTAATATATGACCAAGAAAAAGAAACCACAAAAACCGACCAAAAAGCTCAAAAATAAAAGTTCTCTGCCTCATGGAGTTAGTGAAGAAGAATTTTTAAATGTATTAGATAATATTAGCAAAAGATTAGGCCACAAATTTAAATTTGGCTATCATAGCTATGATGATATGAAACAGCAGGCCGCCATATTTGCTCTAGAAGGCTTAGAGAAATACGATAAAAAACGCCCACTAGAAAACTTTCTTTGGACCCACGTTAGAAATAGGCTATTTAATTACAAGCGAGATAATTATCAAAGGCCCGATAAACCCTGTCTTACTTGTCCCCTATACGATGCCCACTGTAAAAAAAGCACCAATCAATGTTTAGAGTTTACAAATAAAAGTGACTGTGAATTATATAGTGCCTGGGAAACTCGTAACAATAGTAAAAAAAATATTATGAAACCCGTGGGTATAGAAGATATAGAAGATTATGGGTCCAAACACCATACCAAAGGAGATGTTTCTGAATTAGTATTTAATCAAGAAATTATCGACCTATTAGACGAAAAAATCCCCTCATCCCACAGAGAAACATATCTCAAACTCAAATATGGCGAAAAGATTTGCAAGAGTGATCTTAATAAATTACTTCAAATAATTCGAGAAATTATAGATGAACAATACTAATTCCCCCAAAGGCCCCAAGAAAAGAGGCCAGCTATCTCTAGATGAAGAAAAGTTTATAAGAGACCACATTTCATCTCTAACAATAGAGCAAATCGCCCAACAACTAAATCGATCTCCTGCACCAATAGAAAGATACTCTCTAGAAAATGACCTATTAATTAATCAAGACAGTTCCGATAATAAGTATCTTAAACACAAATTGCATCAAAAAAGCTTTTGGACCGAAATAGAAAGACAGTTTGATAAAGATAGCGGCGAATTAGAATATTTTGAGAATGTGTGGATTAATTTAATGAAACAATTTCGTGAAGATGTTTTACCAGCAGAAGAACTTCAAATCAAACAATTTATTACTATAGATATTCTAATTAATAGAAGCATGAAAGAACGTAAGCGTCATATTGTGGAAACGGAAAAACTACAAAAGCAAGTGGATAAAGAATACGAAAAAGCAGAAGATCAAAGAGATATTCCTAAGTTGGCTAATATGGAAACTCAATTAAGTTTTGCTCGTAACAGTATTGCTAATTATACTAATGAATATACTAAACTATTAAATGAGCAGCAAAAAATAAGCAAAGATCTCAAAGCTACTAGAGAGCAGCGTATAAAAAGAATAGAAGATGGAAAAAGTAGCTGGACGGGACTTATACGAATGCTAGAAGATGAAGAGATAAGAGAAAAAGAGGGTCGAGAAATGGAGATTCTCGCAATGGCAACAGATAAGCATAAATCTAAACTAGAAGAATATCATACTTACGCGGATAATACCGTGGACAAACCTTTTTTAACACCAGATAGTGTGGAAGAGTAATATGAAACAAACCCAGGAAATTGATGGATGGTTTAATTATCATCAAACATATAATGTTTTAGTAGAAAGCATATCTCCAAATGGCATTTTTGTTGAATGCGGCGCATGGCTTGGTAAAAGCTCATCATACTTATCAGATATCATAAGTAAAAAAAGACCAGATATTACTCTGTATATTGTTGATTCTTGGCTGGGTTCACCCGCAGAAATAGATACTGCCCATAAATTAGCAACCGAAACAGATATATATAAAATATTTTTAAAAAACATGGGCGATAGAAAATTTATACCGATTAGAAAATTATCAACAGAGGCAGCTAAAGAATTTACCAATGAATCACTAGACGTTGTATTTATAGATATGTCTCATGAATATGAGGATGTGAAAATAGACCTAGACACATGGTTGCCTAAAGTTAAAACAGGCGGATATATTGCCGGTCATGACAGATCATGGCCAGGAGTTAAAAAAGCTATATTAGAAAAATTTAATCATAATAAAAAACGATTATATAGTCTACCAGGAGATTGTTGGACATACTACAAAGAAGGAGATATTAAATGAGTGAAAAAATAGCATTAGTAACTGGTGTTACGGGACAAGACGGTAGTTATATGGCCGATCTTTTATTAGAAAAACAATACAAAGTTATTGGTTTGCACAGAAGATCTAGCACTAATAATTTTGGTAGAATATCTCATCTAGCGAATAATAAAAATTTTATTTTAGAAGAATTTGATCTCACTGATCCTAGCGGCACTAATCAAATAGTTAGAAACTACCAACCCGACGAATTTTATAATCTGGGCGCTCAGAGTCATGTGGGTACTAGCTTTAAGCAGCCAACCACAACTTTCGAAATAGATGCTGTGGGAGTCATCAATATACTAGAAGCTATACGTCATTATTCACCAGACACCAAATTATATCAAGCAGGAACGAGCGAAATGTTTGGAAGAAATTATTCTGTGGATTCTAATGGCAAAAAATATCAAGATGAAAATACAGTTATGCTCCCCCAAAGTCCATACGGTGTTGCTAAACTAGCTTCATACCATATGGTACAGATTTATAGAGCAGCTTATAATTTATATTGTTGCTGTGGAATACTTTTTAATCATGAAAGTCCCAGAAGGGGTGAAAACTTTGTTACTCGTAAAATTACTAAATATCTAGGCAAAGTTATACGTGGAGAAAATGTATCTAAACTTGAATTGGGTAATTTAGATGCTCATAGGGACTGGGGCCACGCCAAAGACTATGTAAAGGGAATGTGGATGATGCTACAACAGCCACAGCCACAAGATTATGTATTGGCAACTGGCGAAACTCATAGCGTTAAAGAATTTTTAACTTCTGCTTTTAAATTAGCTAATTTAGATTATACAAAATATGTTAATATTAATGAGGATTTATTTAGACCAGCAGAAGTTGATTATTTGTGTGGCAGATCAGCCAAAGCAGAGTCGGAATTATCTTGGAAACCAACATATTCTTTTGATGCCTTAGTTCAAGATATGGTTTATAACGATAGCAAACCTAATGCGAAATTTTAATGATCCATTATATAAGAAATGGCGTAAGGAGGTTTATACCAGAGATAAACATAAATGTCAGTGGCCAGGGTGTGAAAGCAAAAAGAAGCTTAATGCTCATCATATAAAAACATGGGCAGAATATCCTTCTTTGCGTTTTTGTGTAAGTAACGGTATTACTCTTTGTTATTTACATCATAAAATGATAAAGGGTTTAGAAGCAATATATGAAGCAGTATTTTTTAAAATAGTGGCTAGTAAAAATGATAAACAATAATGATTTTACTATTATTATAGATACAAGAGAACAGCAACCCTGGTCTTTTGAACATTATGTTACAGCCAATAAAAAACTAGATACTGGAGATTATAGTATAGAGGGTCTAGAAAATATCTTAGCAATAGAGCGAAAAAAAAGCGTTAGTGAATTTGCTAATAATATTACCGAAAGTCGATTTAAAGATGTAGTCAATAGATTAAGTAATATTAAGTATTCTTTTTTACTACTAGAGTTCGACTTAGATGATGTACTTATTTATCCAGTAGGGTCTAATGTTCCTAAAAGAATGTGGGATAAAATTAAAATATCCCCTTCGTTTATTATGAAGCATTTATTAGAACTACAATTATATCATAATATTAAAGTAGTTTTTTGTGGAGACTCTGATAACGCAGCCAAGATGGCGGAATTCATTTTTAAAAAGGTACATTACATTGAGCGAAATAAAAAAGAAGTTTGATTTTGAAGATGCGTGGTTAGGACTAGGCGATCTTAACCAAATTATCATCCCAAAAAATCCTATGATTCATAGGACAGAAAAAGAAATAGAGAATCCAGACTTACATCTATTAAGATTATTACGTAGTCCTAAATATATAGGAAGTATGGTAAAACTACTATTGAACATAGAACTTCATCCTATCCAAATTGCTATTATACAAGAGTTTTGGATTAGGGCTTTTCCAATGTACATAGCTAGTCGAGGTTGGGGTAAGTCATTCTTATTAGCTTTATATTGTGTATTAAGGTGCGCATTTTTTCCTGGTACTAAGATTGTAGTTGTTGGCGCTGCTTTTAGACAGAGTAAAATTATCTTTGAGTATATGGAAACTATTTGGAGAAATAGTCCTATTTTACGTAGTATTTTTAATGGTAATGATGATGGTCCTCGCAGAGATGTGGATAGATGCACCATGAGACTGGGAGATAGTTGGACTATAGCTATTCCTATGGGTGATGGAAGTAAAATTAGAGGTCTTAGAGCGCATATAATTATTGCTGACGAATTTGCGTCTATATCACCGGACATTTACGAAACAGTAGTTTCTGGTTTCGCTGCTGTATCCGCCAGTCCTATTCAAAACGTAAAAGAAGAAGCTAAGAAACAAGCAATGATAAACGCTGGCTTATGGAATGAAGAATTAGAAGCATTAGATTACAAGATGGGTAATCAGGCAATTATTAGTGGTACGGCAGACTACGAATTCAAGCATTTCGCACAATATTGGAAACGATATAAAGGAATCATTGAAAGTAGAGGAGATCAACGTAAATTAGAAGAAATATTTAAAGGAGAAATTCCTAATAATTTTAATTGGAGAGATTACAGTATAATACGTATTCCATACGAATTAATTCCGAAGGGCTTCATGGATGATAAACAAGTTAGTAGAGCCAAAGCAACTATTCATACCGGAATATATAATATGGAATATGCTGCATGTTTTGTTAGAGATAGTGAAGGATTTTTTAGACGTAGTCTGATTGAATCTTGTGTTACTTCTGACCGTAATCCTATTGTCATAAATAACAGAACCATTACCTTTGATGCGGCTACTCAAGGAAATTCTTCTTGTCAGTATATATATGGTATAGATCCTGCCTCGGAACAAGATAATTTTAGTATTATTATATTAGAAGTACATCCTGATCATAGAAGAGTAGTATATGGATGGACTACTAATCGTAGTAACTTTAAAGAAAGACTAAAAACTGGTTTAGTGCAAGAACATGACTTTTATGGTTTTTGTGCTCGTAAAATTCGTAATTTAATGAAAATATTTCCATGCACACGCATGGGTATTGATGCTCAGGGTGGTGGTGTTGCTATCGAAGAAGCATTGCACGACCCAAGTAAACTAGAAGAGGGAGAGCATCTTATTTGGCCAATTATTGATTATGATAAGGCTAAAGATACTGACAATCAACCAGGATTACATATTATTGAATTGGTGCAATTTGCTAAGGCAGATTGGACGAGTCAGGCCAATCATGGATTAAGAAAAGATCTAGAAGATAAAATATTATTATTTCCAAGATTTGATAATTTAACTCTCGGTTTAGCTTTAGAAAAAGAAGGCAAAGACATATTAGACAGTGATCTTAATCCTATATATGATAGCTTGAGTGAGTGCATATTAGAAATCGAAGAACTAAAAAATGAATTGGTAACTATAGTGATGACACAAACGAGTACTGGTTCTGGGGCTAGAGACAGATGGGATACTCCAGAAGTTAAGCTACAAAATGGTAAAAAAGGTAGACTTCGTAAAGACCGATATAGTTCATTAGTTATAGCGAATATGTTAGCTAGACAAATGAGTAGAAGCTTACAGCCCATAGAGTACGAAGTAGTTGGTGGCAATAGATTAAATATGGTCAAACAAGACGGAAATATGTACAAAGGACCAGAATGGTTTACTTCAGCGGCTAACGATGCTGATTATCTAGGGATTTATAAATAAAAAAGTGTATAATTGTATTGTAATGGCATTATAATTCTATTAATAAAATAATAAATATGGCTAAAAGATATCCTAAGAGCGAAGCTATACAAAACGCCAATGCTAGAGATGAGCAGGCATACGTCACATGGGGTGATGATTTAGCCAGTAAACAAGAAGCCCTAAAGTCTTCTTCGTCTTTAGATGAATTTACCGGAGTGGAGCGTTCTTCTGCTATGAGAAGATATGGTCTCGACTATTCTAATCTAGATAAAAATACATCTGGTCGCCCTGGTTTAACCAGATCCGATTATGATTTCTTTAGACCCGACGAAGCTGTTCCTCGTGAATTTAAACTTATTCTCAAGAAAGCAGAAGATATCTATCAGAGAGTTGGATTAGTTAAAAATGTAATTGATCTTATGGGAGACTTTGCTAGTCAAGGGATTAGACCAGTCCATAAAAACAAAAGAATAGAAAAATTTTATAGGACATGGTTTAAAAAAATTAGAGGTAAAGAAAGATCCGAAAGGTTTTTAAATAATATTTATAAAACAGGGAATGTTGTATTAAGTAGACAAACCGGAAAACTTAGTCTTAAAGCAACAGAAAAACTTTATAAAGCAGCTGCATCTCCAGATTTTCAGGTTCAGGATATTGATGATATCAAACTAGAAAGAAGAGAAATTCCTTGGAAATATACTTTTATTGATCCTGTATATGTAGACGTTGCTGCCGGAGCATTATCATCATTTGTTCAGAATAAAACATATGAATTAATTCTTCCTCCAACTTTACGTAAATTAGTTAATAACCCCAAGACAGAAGCCGAAAAAGGTGTTGTTGCTAATTTGCCACCAGCTATTTTAGAAGCGGCAAAAACTAAAAAACCATACCCTCTAGATCCAGATAAGACTCTTGTATTTCACTATAAAAAAGATGATTGGCAAACATGGGCATATCCCATGATATATGCGATTATGGATGATATTACTATTATAGAAAAACTTAAACTAGCAGATATGGCAGCTCTTGATGGTGCCATAAGTAATATTAGAATTTTTAAATTAGGAAACTTAGAACATAAAATTGCTCCCACAAAAGCAGCTACGGCTAAGTTGGCTCAAATTTTAGGTAATAATGTTGGTGGCGGAACAATGGATCTTGTGTGGGGGCCAGATATCGAACTAATAGAGAGTAACACTAATGTTCATCAATTTTTAGGCGAGGCAAAATACGTTCCACATCTTAATAGTATTTATGCTGGTCTTGGTATCCCTCCAACTTTGACAGGTACTTTTGGAGCAGCGGGAACAACCAATAATTTTATTAGTCTTAAAACTTTAACACAAAGACTTCAGTATGGCCGTGATATGCTGGTAGAGTTTTGGGAAAAAGAAATGATTCTCATACAAAAGGCGATGGGCTTTAGATATCCAGCTAAAATTGAATTTGATAGAATGGATCTTAGTAATGAAGACGCTGAAAAGGCATTGTTAATTCAACTAGCAGATAGAAATCTTATTAGTGATGAATTGTTACAAACTCGTTTTGGTTTTGATCCGGATATGGAAAAGAGTAGACTAAATAGAGAAATCAGAGAAAGAGATAGTGAAAGAATGGTAAGAAAAGCTGGTCCTTGGCACGATCCGTCACCAGAAAGTTCTTTACGCAAAATAGCTTTACAAACTGGTGTAGTTGCGCCAAGTGAAGTTGGCTTAGAATTAGAAAAGAAGAAAAACGGAGAGAAACCAGCATTGGAAATGAAGGCTCCATCTCAGCCTTCTTCAACGAAGTTGGCAAAGGATTCGAAAGAATCCTTGCCAAAAGAAGCTGGTGAAGGGCGACCAAAAAATACTAAAGATTCTGAGCCACGTAAAAGTAAAACATTTAAACCCCAAACCGGCGCTACGATGATGTTTTGGGCAAACGACGCTCAAGAAAAAATAAGTAAAATTGTCAATCCAATACTACTAGATTTTTATCAAAAGAAAAACCTTAGAAGTTTATCTAATGAAGAAAGTTTAGAGCTAGATAATATTAAAACGAAGATCCTATTCTCCACACCACCCTTTTCAGATATTAGTGAAGAAAAAGTCGCATCTCAAATCCACAACTTATCTGCACAACAAACACAAACTAATATTAATGCTTACCATAATTGGATCAATCAATTAAGATCAGCATTAAATAAAGAATTAACTGTTGAAGAACAAAAACAGGCTAAGGCGTCTTTCTATTCTATGGTGTATTCTAGTCTAGAATAAGAGGTAAATAATGCAAATATTTAATCAAGAAATTACTGATGGTCTAGAAGATAAGATAAAAGCTTCTGCTTCTTTTTCTTATGCTTCCATAGTTGAGCCATGTGCTATTAATGATAGTAAAATTAAACATGTTAAAAGCTTAGCTTCTTATGATGATTCTGATTTATATTATGTACAATCTATTTTAGTTAGTTCTTCATGGAATAAAAATGATGATATTTTTTCTCCAGCAGAAGTATGGGCTGCTAGAAATACCCCCGAAGATAAACCAACCAATCTAGAGCACGACGAGAGTTTAATTATAGGTCATATCACAGCTAATTGGCCTATTACCGAGGAAGGTATTTTGATAGATGAAAATACTCCTATAGAAAATTTACCAGAAAAATATCATATACTTACTGGTTCTGTAATTTACAAAGGATTTAGTAATCCTGATTTAAGAGAGAGAGCACAAAAACTAATTGCTGAAATAGAAGATGGTACTAAGTTTGTTAGTATGGAGTGCTTTTTTAATGGTTTTGACTACGGACTTATTGATGAGTCAACCGGAGACTTTAAAGTTTTAGCAAGAAATGATAATACTGCTTATCTTACAAAATATCTCAGATCATATGGTGGAACCGGAAAACACGAAAAGTATAAGATAGGTCGTGTATTAAGAAATATAACATTTTCTGGCAAGGGCTTTGTTGATAAGCCAGCAAATCCAGATAGTATTATTTTTACTAAAGAAACTTTTAATAAATTATTAAACGAAAAAAAAGACGATTTATCAAAAGCAGGTGTATCTAACAATACGTTAACCCCTAACGCGGAGAATAATATTATGAGTTTAGATCTCGAATCATTTATGAAAGAAGTAGCAGAAATCAAATCTAAGATCGAAGCTATGAACTGTGCAGAAACAGTTAAGGAAGCTTTTGCCTCCGCTGCTGCTCTCAAAGACAAAACAGTAGAACTAGAAAATGTTATTAAGGCTCATGAAGTCACAATAACAGAAACCAAGGCTGCTCTTGATGCTGTAGTTCTTGAAAAAGAAGAAGCTGCTAAGAAAGCTGATGAGGATATGGCTAAGAAGGAAGAAGAGATGAAGAAAGCCAAATCTGAATTAGAAGCAGCTAATGAAGTTATTGCTGCTTACAAGAGCAAAGAAGAAGAGATGGCCAAGAAAGAAAAGAAAATGAAAAGAATGGCATCTCTAGTTGAGGCTGGTATCGATTCTGAAACAGCTTCAGCCACAGTAGATAAATTTGAATCTCTTAACGACGAAGCTTTCGAAGCTATGACAAGTCTTTTTGCTGGCAAAATGCCTCCTTGGCTCAATAAAGACAAGAAGGATGAAGAAGAAAAGGGTCCAGAAAAGAAAAAGGCTTCTGAAGATGTTGTTGACGCTAGTACTCTAGAAGACGTAGAGACAGAAGAAAGTGTCAACCTAAGTGTCGGTGGCGAGACAGCCTCACAAGAGGACTCAACTCGTGCTGAATTACTTGAATTCGTTTGTGCTAGACTAGGTAAAAAACTTAACAAGGGAGAATAACATGGCTCTTAAAGCAGATCGTATCGAACTATTAACAGATATCTCATTCTTCATGAACACAGTTGCCGAAAGAGGCGGTGTGGTCAGTGCAGTATCAGCCACAACTGGCGTTGGCGTATCTATGGATGACGCTAATGCTGTCGTTGAATATGCTGCTACAGTTAGTGGATCCAAGCCTCTCGGCGTTCTACTAACAGACGTAGTAAATCTTGACCTCACAAGACAGCACATCAACTGGCATAAAGACGAGGTACAATTAGGTGGCAAGGTTATTCTACTCCGTCAAGGTCAAGTAACAACCAACATGATTGTATCAAACGCTACACCCGTTGCTGGCTCAGATGCCTATGTTGGCGTTAGTGGTCTTATCGGTACAACTAGTACCAATAGTGTAAAGATCGGCCAGTTTTTGAGTGGCAAAGACGCCGACGGTTACGCAAAAGTCTCTGTAAACATTGCTTAAGCTTAAACAACAATAAGGGAGAATAAAATGTCAGTTAATACCAAAGCATTTCAACCAACACCAGAATTAACAGATCTTCTTGTTCGTTCTGGTTCAC
>Ga0315900_10003964_pt1 | contig 21231 bp, 19 predicted proteins | sample LakEriMetagenome_FD_203521 | JGI IMG/M metagenome (GOLD analysis project Ga0315900, IMG submission 203521) | Freshwater fungal communities from buoy surface, Lake Erie, Ohio, United States - Buoy 12 MA114 | ecosystem: Environmental > Aquatic > Freshwater > Lake > Lake biofilm | place: USA: Lake...
GAAGCATTCTGGAACGGGGTAGTACTTAAACGGGTAGTGGAAGAAGCGCGGCTCCGGTTATTTGGCTTCGCACTGGCCGAAGAGATCACCGCCAACGTGATCCGAGAAGGCCTTGTGTTTCAACTCTCTGAGCAAGCAAGGATCGGCTGCATCAGATCCATAGGTAATGCCGTGGTGATGACCCAGAACTATCACCCCAATATGGTGATCCTTTTACTGCACTTCCACGAAATACTCCAGATCAGGGGAGAATACCAGTACGACAATTGGGAACAATTCCTGCAAACGCTTGAGCAGGTGACAGAAAAGGAAAGAAACTTTCTACTCGACCTGTTCACCGTTGCCGCTGCCTTCGACGGGAAACTCTCGCAAATGGAAAATGAACACCTGGCAGAAGTATTCAAACAGGACCACGATCTCTATTATCCTCGCCTTCAACAACTTACAACTGCACTGCAACAAGGGCGGCTGAATAAAGCCCTCGAATTGTGCCGGCTTGATTTTTCAATTGGCTGATTGGCTCATTGACTAATTGGCTCATTAACTCATTCTTAACGAATGAAAATGGCTATTCGAATAACAGTTAACAATTCACACCGAAAGAATGAGCCAATCAGTCAATGAGCCAATTAGCCAATACTTAAAGAAGACATAAAGTCAATCCGAAAAAGACAATTCGTTCACTAGGAACTTATTGAAGGATATCTTTGCAATCCCGTTTTGTCCAGCATCTAAAAGAGCTGGCAACCAAACTGTTTTTGAGAAAGTGTTTTTCAATTTTCTAATACAATAAGCAGCTATGGGCACCGTTTTAAAATTTCTTACTCCGATATCCTCTATGAAAATTACTTTGCCAAAAATTTCGGCGCTTATCATCATCATGGCCCTGCCTATTGTGATGATCGCCAAAAAAACTTCTTCTGAACCAAAAAAACCGATGCCCCTTCCAACAGCATCTGTCCTGGTTCTTAACAAGACGCTGGCATACTCCAGTTTGCTGTATTTCAACTCAGGACTTTCAGAATCCGGACTTCCCTTCAATGTTTTAGAGATGGCTGTTAAGGGCTTCTCTAAACTGAGGGAACAGGGATTGGCCGGAGCCGACAGCATGCTCACCATCATTGATTTTTCAAAATCATCACGGGAGAAAAGGCTTTTTGTGATCGACCTTAAGAAACAGGACCTTGACATACAATCTGTTGTTTCACATGGTCGTAACTCCGGACAGGAATTCGCAAGAACATTTTCTAATAAACCATCGTCTAATAAAAGCAGTTTGGGTTTCTACATCACTAAGGATACCTATCGCGGTTCCAATGGTTACTCCCTAAAATTGCAAGGCACAGAAACTGGTATAAATGATATGGCCATGGCCAGGGCCATTGTGATGCACGGTGCTGACTACGCTAACGAAAACGTTATCAACTCTAAAGGATATCTGGGAAGAAGTTTGGGCTGCCCCGCTTTACCCCAGACAATAAATAAAAAAGTGATCGACAAAATAAAAGAGGGTAATGTTCTGTTTGTATATTATCCCGACGCAAATTATTTGAAAAGATCGGAACTCTTAAATGGTTAAGGACTACTTCTGAATGGTTGGTAAAACCCGGCTGGTTGCCGGGTTTTTTTATTGTATGATGCGAAGGAAATTTTTTTTACAGTATCGTTGCTGCAAGCACCTGTGATATCAAACCTGCGAGGAACCCCGCCATCATATCGCCGCGCTGGTGATCACTTACGATCAGCCTTGAGGTAACCACCAACCCACTGAACAAGATCGCAGCCATAAAGGGCAGTCCGCTTTGCATGGTACCATCGAACAATACCATCAGCATCATCCCGATCAGTCCGCCCATACCAATGGCGTGCATACTGATCTTGAAATAAATATTACAGACCATCCCAATGATGGATGCATAAAATACTCCCTGCAGCATATCCTTCACTGGCTGCGCAACATCGGCTCGGTTATAGAATACGTACCAGGTCCAGAAGAAGAACGTGATGCAGGCGATATACGGCACGATCCTTTCTTTCTGGGTATTCAGGTAAATCGATTGTATAAAGCCCAGCCCTTTGAGCAGCAGAACTACGATCACGGGAAATACGAAGTTGTTGTTGACGATGGTGGCTAAGCTCAACAGCCTGGTTTTCGGATCCGTATAGTTGAAAAATATGGGGTTCAGGTATATCATGTATACCGCCATATAGACGCCCACCAACAGGGGATGAAAAATATAAGAGACCAGTTTGGCCAAAAATTTCGAGCTGCCGGAAAAGCCCGCTGGGGAATCACTCATATCATAGTTCTTTTCGAAGGCGGGCCACAGGGATATTCAACTGCTCCCTGTATTTTGCTACCGTTCGCCGTGCAATATTATAGCCTTTTTCCTGAAGCATCTCGGTGAGCTTTTCATCACTCAGCGGTTTTCGTTTGCTTTCCCCCTCCACCATATCACTCAGGATCTTTTTGACCTCCCTTGTGGAAACCTCTTCACCACTTTCTGTACTCAGGGATTCCGAGAAGAAAAATTTCAAACGATAGGTGCCAAACTCTGTCTGTACAAACTTGCTGTTGGCTACCCGGCTTACGGTGGAGATGTCTAAACCAGTCTTCTCGGCAATGTCTTTCAGGATCATGGGCCGCATGCTGGTTTCATCGCCTGTGAAGAAAAACTCTTCCTGGTGCTGCATAATGGCCTCCATGGTCACAAACAGCGTATGCTGGCGTTGCTTGATAGCGTCGATGAACCATTTAGCGGCGTCGATCTTCTGCTTGATAAAGATCACGGCCTCTTTCTGGCGCTTGTCCTTCTTGCTGCCCCGGTCGTAATCCTTCAGCATCTCGCGATAGCCTTCGCTCACGCGCAAATCAGGGGCATTTCTCGTATTCAGCGTTAGTTCAAGCTGACCCGCGTTGTTATAGATGAAGAAGTCCGGAATGATATACCCTTCCTGGCCACTACTTTCCCCAATATTCCCGCCGGGCTTGGGCGTGAGCCGGATCACCTGGTTGATGGCCGCCTTAAGGTCATCATCGCTCAGGTTGAGCCCTTTCTGGATCTTGTCGTAATGTTTCTTGGTAAACTCCTCAAAATAATGCTCCAGGATGTCTATGGCCTGGTCTATCGATTCGTCCGTGTTGGTGATCTGCTTCCGGTATAGTTGCAGGAGCAGGCATTCCTGGAGGTCGCGGGCCGCTATGCCCGCGGGGTCGAACTGCTGGATCTTCCTGATCAGGCCCTCCACTTCCTTTACCGTGGTGGAGATATTCTGCCTGAAAGCGAGGTCATCCACAATGGAGTTGGTCTCCCTTCGGAGATACCCGTCGTCGTCTATGCTTCCCACGATCTGTTCAGCGATCCGCTGCTGGTCGTCAGCAAGGGTAAGCATACCCAGCTGCTCCAGTAGAAATTCGTGGAAACTGGTATCGATCTTATGGGGAATGGTGCGCCCCTCCTCCATCTCAGGATAGTTATCGTCCTTCAGCTTGTATTCAGCGATATCATCGTCGTCCTCGCTTACATACTCACTGATATCCAGGTTCTCGTACTCATCGGGGCTGCCATCGGGATCTTCGAACTCCTCAACCTCCCCTTCTTTATCTTCAAACTCATCCACTTCAGCCTCCTCCTCGTGCCCATCTTCCCCCTGCTCCAGCGCCGGGTTTTCCTCGAGTTCTTCCTTGATCCGTTCTTCCAGGTTGGCAGTAGGCACCTGCAGCAATTTCATCAGTTGAATCTGCTGGGGGGAGAGTTTCTGTAAAAGCTTCTGCTGTAGACTTTGGCCAAGTGCCATATCAAGTTCTTTTGGGCCGAACAACGCTGCAGAAAAAGCGTTAGTTTTATACTTGCAGGAAGGCCGGCCGTTGCCACAAAAATCGAGCCGTAAATCTACTAATTAATTCAGTTGAAATGCTCCAACGATTTTCGTTTCTTCTTGTTGCCTTGATTTTACTGCACCTGGCGGCCCTCTCGCAGGAGAAAAAAAACGTTAAAAATTTTTCGCGCTTCCCCGCTTCGGACAGTATCCCTGCTTTGGGCAGACCTGCAAAATCCTACCCTTCACTGCTTCCCATCGCATACCAGTTTGAAAACAAACAGGGTATCATTTGCCAGAAAGAGTACCAGCTGGAAAAGAAGACGGGCATACCCCTGAGGCTCAGGTTGGGCAGTTTAGAGTACGTGAACCGGATGGAAGGGAAATAACCTGCCTACTTCATCCAATCCATGGGCGGCACCTCGGCTGGTGCGGCGTAGTAGGTCAGGCGAAGACTATCGCTCCAGCCATTGGGATTCCTGATAAAGCTTTTGCTGCTGAAAAAGATGGCACCCTGGATATTGGGGGTCTTCCTCAGTGCGTCTATCTGGCGGGGAATCAGCGTACTGTCGCGCCAGATGGTATTGCTCCCGGCCCTGTGCATGCCGAGGCCGATATAACAATGTTTGCCGTAGGTATTCTTACTCCACCAGTCCAGCAGCACTTCATAGGGTGCTGCTTTATGGCCGAACTCCCAGTACAGTTGTGGCGCTACATAGTCGATCCAGCCATTCTTCAACCACAAAAGCACATCGGCATAAAGATCGTCGTAGTTCGTCTGCAACGCCTTGGTATTGCTGCCGCGGGGATCTTTATCGGCATTGCGCCAGACGCCAAAAGGGGAGATCCCGAATTTGCAGTTGGGCCGGGTCTCCTTGATCACATTGGATAACTTCAAGATGATGGAGTCCACATTGCTCCGTCTCCAATCGCCCTTGTCCATACCCGCACCATATTTTTTGTAAGAAGCAGCATCCGGGAATTCGAGCCCTGTTATCCTGTAGGGGTAGAAATAATCGTCGAAATGAACACCATCGACCGGATACCTTTTGACAACGTCACGGATCACCTCTGTTACAAAGGCCTGTGCCTCTTTATTTCCGGGGTCAAAATATCTTGTTTTCCCGTATGTCAGGAACCATTCCGGACGGACGCGGGTGACATGATTGGGAGCGATGGAAGATTTGCCAATGGAATAGTCGGCCCGGTAAGGATTGCACCAGGCATGGAACTCCATATTTCGTTTATGCGTTTCCGTTATCATGAATTCCAGCGGGTCGTAGTAGGGGGATGGCGGCTTACCCTGGGTTCCTGTCAGCCATTCGCTCCAGGGCTCATAGGGCGAGGGGTAAAAAGCGTCGGTAGCGGGCCTGATCTGTACGATGAGCGCATTCATTCCGTTCCGCTTGTGCATATCGATCAGCCTGATGAACTCTTCCCGTTGCACCTCGGGGCTCAGCCCTTTTTTGGAGGGCCAGTCGATGTTGTCCACGGTAGCGATCCAGGCCGCGCGGAACTCATACTTCGGAGAAGTCTGCGAAAAGCCCGCGAGACTAAGCAGCATCAGGAATATCACCATGGGCAGGGCCCTGATCTTGTCGAGCAATTTATTCAGTGCCTTCAATTCCTTTTCATTGAGCGCCTGCAGGATGTTATCCATCTGGACATTCTTATGGTCCAGTTTAGCCAGCAGTTTCTTTCCTTTCTCGGTGATCGTTACATCAACCAGTCTTTTATCGGCTTTTGAAGCCTTCTTGCTGACCAGTCCTTTCAGTACCAGCCTGTCTACGATCCGGCTGGTATCGCTCATCTTGTCGAGCATCCTTTCCCTGATCTGCAGGGTAGATAACGGATCGGGTGCGCTTCCCCTGAGTATACGCAGGATATTATATTGCTGCTGGGTAAGGTCTTCGGATTCAAGGTATTCCTTGATCTGTTGGTTGATCCAGTTATACGTGTAAATGATATTGATTACGGCTTTCTGCTTCTCGTTCCGAAACTTCGGTTGATTGATTTCTTGCTCAAGACTCATGCAAATCGTTTGGGTGGGTTTCGCTTGTATGGTCTACAAACTCACTGGAATAAATGCGTATCAATAAGATCAGGTAAGAAAGCAGCAGGGGACCGAAGATAAAGCCCATGAATCCGAAGGTGGCAAGTCCTACAATGACCCCTAAGATCGTGATCAGCGGATGCACGTCACCGATCTTTTTCATCAGCGTGATGCGGGCCAGGTAATCCACATTACCCGTTGCCAACAGGCTGTAAATCAGAAGGCCGGAAGCCTGCCAGTTCTGGTCCTGCGCATACAGAAATACCACTAAAGGCACCCAGATGATCATGGTACCCACCACAGGAAAGAAGGCAAAAACCCCGGTAAGAAATCCCCAGAGCCCAAATTCCGACAAGCCAAAGATCCAGTAGCCGATGGTTGCGGTAATACCCTGGATGATGGAGATCAGCGGGATGCCAATGGCATTTGCCCTGACCATGGTCAGCGTTTCATCTTTCAATTTCCTTACACTATCGGGATGCAGGGGAATGAACTTACTGATGCTGGACTCCATCTCCTTGTTATGCACATACATGAAATACATGACAAAGAACATCATACCGAGATTACCAAGGATATTCAGTGTGCTATTGAGGAAAGTGGGAATGAAATTGCCCAGCATCTTCTGCAGCTGACCCATATTCTCTTTGGTCAGAAGTTCAGAGCCGGTGTAGGCCGATACCCGGGCCGACAGCTCCTGCAACCCGTGCATCAGTTCCTCCGAATGACTGAAAACGCCGCTGATCTTGGGCATCATCACCCGTATCGTAAAATATAGCGGGATCAGGATGATGATCAGGCTGAGGATCACATACAACAGGGCCGTCCATTTGGGGGACCATTTTCGGCGTTGTACCAGCCGATCATAAGAGTTGCGGGTAAGGATATACAAAGTGACGGCGCCCAGAAAACCGGGAACAAAAACATAGAGCTGTTTAACGATCAGGAAGCCCAGCATCAGAATGATGATGAGCAAAACAACCTGCCTGATCCTGTTATTGAATCTTGTTATTTTTTCCACAGTAAATTGGTTAACCCCAAACTTTAGTGCCTTCACTACAGTTTGAACAAATATCAATGTTTTTCCTGCTATTCATCAACTGTTTCCGGAATGTTCTGTAATTCTCATTGTCCCAGGTTTCCCGGAAAGACTGCTGTTTCAGGTCTCCCAGCTGGTGCTGCGCATCTTTGTCGAAACAGCAGGGTACCACCAGGCCATCCCAGGTGATCACGTTGGCATGCCAGAGCTTCCAACAATGGTTCGCCAGCTTGTTCTTGGGAACATACTCACCGGCTTTGTTCTTTTTATAACGACTGTACTTATCAATCGTGGTAATGAGTCCGTTGGGATCGTTCTCGTAATCGTAGACCTGGGCGGTCTTGAACCACACATCGTCCACGCCGATCTCCTGCCCCAGTTTTTTCACGTCTTCGATCTGGTGTTCATTAGGTTTCACCACCAGGAACTGGAACACTACGAAAGGTGTTTTACTTTTCATCTCCTTCTTCCATCGAACGATGTTTTTTGCCCCCTGGATCACCTTTTCCAATTTGCCGCCCACCCGGTACTGCTGGTACACTTCCTGCGTAGTGCCATCAATGGAAATGATCAATCGGTCCAGGCCCGACTCGATGGTCTTCTTCGCCAACTCATCCGTCAGGTAATGGGCATTGGTGGATGTTGCCGTGTAAATCTTCTTTGCAGATGCATAATTTACCATGTCAAGGAAGGCGGGGTTGAGATAGGGTTCTCCCTGGAAATAAAAGATGAGGTATAACAGCTCACGGTGCATCTCATCGATCGTCTTCCTGAAAAAAGCATTCTCCAGCATTCCCGTGGGCCGGGTAAAGGCTCGAAGCCCGCTGGGGCATTCCGGGCAACGCAGGTTGCAGGAGGTGGTGGGTTCGAAAGATATGGACACCGGGTAGCCCCACTGGACCGGCTTCCCGGTAAGTCGGCTCATGTAAAAACTACCCAGCACCTTCATGGCATTCCAGGCACGGAGGGGGGTCATTTTTGACAGGAGGTTGGCGGTATCGTTCAGGTTGATCTTCGACATTTGATTGTTCATCCACGCTGGTTCCGGACGCTCGGGACGAACCCTAAAATTAATCATTCCCATCCTTCGTTATAACTAATATCGAACGAACTTTATAGATATGTGGAAATGGTTTGCACTTGTCGGGCTCACCGTTGCATTGGGAACAGAAAATCTGATGGCGCAGTCATTCGGGGTATTTGAGCAGGAAAAGGCCAGGTACCGGGCCTTAGACAATGCGCTCAAAAACACCGCAATGGCCAGCAGCGCTTCGCCCGATTTCACCGTGCATTACTATCGCCTCGAATGGGAAGTGGATCCCGAAGTCCGCTATATCCGCGGAAAAGTCAGTTCCGCATTTATCATCACCGCCACTACGCCGAACATCCGGTACGACCTCTCAGATTCGCTGCGGGTGGATAGTGTTACCTATCGGGGCAGCCGGATCAATCATACAAGGCCGGGGAATAATACGCTGCAGGTCAACTTCCCTTCCGCCCTTAATGCAGGTACCAGGGACTCCATAACCATCTTCTACCAGGGCAAGCCGCCGGAAAACGGCTACGGCTCCTTTTCCTTATCAACCCATACCGGCGTACCCGTCATGTGGACCCTCAGCGAACCCTATGGCTCGCGCGACTGGTGGCCATGCCGGAATGGACTGGACGATAAAGCCGATTCGATCGACGTCATCATCACCACCCCCGACCGCTATTACGGCACCTCTAATGGTGTGCTGGTTTCGGAGAACATGAACGGGGGAAAGCGGACAAACCACTGGAAGCATCGCTACCCCATTGTTTCCTATCTCGTGGCCATCGCAGCCACAAACTACCTTGTGCAACAAGATACCATACATATAAACGGCAAAATACTGCCTTTACAGCAGTATGTATATCCCGAGGCAGCCGCAGCATGGACCGCTTCCCTGTCCAATACGCGTAACATGATGCGGTATTTCGAACAGCAATTTGGACCCTACCCCTTCCGCAACGAACGATATGCCCATACCCAGGTGGGCTTCGGTGGCGGCATGGAACACCAGACCAACTCGTTCATGGGCAGCACCAACCGCTCCCTCATCGCCCATGAACTGGCCCACCAATGGTTCGGCAACCGCGTCACCTGCGGCAGTTGGCAGGATATCTGGCTGAACGAAAGCTTTGCCATTTTCGGCACCTACGCCTACTTCGAAACTGTGCTCCCCCCTGCGGAAACCCAAAACTGGTTCCGCACTGAAGTGGAGATCATCACCAGCAGGCCCGATGGTTCGGTATATGTGAAAGATACCAGCTCCATAGACGCCATTTTTGACTACCGAACCACTTATGTAAAAGCGGGATGGGTAGTCAACATGCTCCGCTGGAAACTGGGTGACGCCAGGTTTTTTGCCGGAGTTCAACAATACCTGTCCGATCCCAAACTATCCTATGGCTTTGCCAGAACAGAAGACCTGAGGCGAAACCTGGAAACCGCGAGCGGGCAGAACCTCAACGAGTACTTCAGCGACTGGGTCTATGGCGAGGGTTACCCGAGCTACCAGTTGCGGTGGTTGCCGCTGGGCACTAAACTGCAACTCTCGCTCAACCAAACCACCTCACACCCCTCTGTCGATTTCTTTGAAATGCCCGTACCCATCCTCTTCAAAAACGCAACCCGCGATACCCTGCTCGTGATCAACCACACACGCAACGGACAAACCGAACTCCACGAACTGGGTTTCATTCCTGACACCGCCATTATTGACCCCTATGTGAAACTCATTTCTGCAAAAAACAGTACCTCAAAATCAAGCGGTACTACCGTAAAAAATGCAGTAAAAATCTACCCCAATCCAATAGGGGACCAATTTGCCATCCTGCTGAATAATTTCACCTCACCCGCCGCATCCGTTACCATCCACAACGCAAAGGGACAACTGATGTGGAAGCAGGACATCCCCCTCCCAACAGGAAATGACCTCCTGACCATTCCTTCCTCCACCTGGTCAAGAGGGATCTATTTCGTACGTGTAAGAAGCAAGGACTCGAACTTTGTGAAAACCATCCTGAAATAAATTAATTTGCAGGGCATATTCCGGCCCATGCCCCCACGAAAGAAACAAAAAGAACTCACCAAAAGAATACTGCTGGCCCTGCTCTTCGTTGCCTCACTGGGGCTCGCCGGCTATTTCATCTACCAGTGGTGGATGGAAAAACAAGCAGGTTTTGCGCACTATCCCGGGTTTGGCATTTCCCTTCCGGTCGACTATGAGATTCATGGCATCGATGTATCCCACCACCAGAGCGTGATCAGCTGGGACGATGTGCAGGCCATGCAGGTGAAAGATGTAAAACTCGGCTTCGCCGTGATCAAGGCAACAGAAGGACTGACGCGGGTCGATTGGCAGTTCCGTCGTAATTGGCGGAAAGCAAAAGAAGCGGGTTTGCCCAGGGGCGCCTATCATTTCTTCCTGGCTACCAAAAGCGGTGTAAAACAAGCCGACAATTTCATCAATACCGTCAAACTGGAAAAAGGAGACCTCCCTCCGGTATTGGATGTGGAAGAAACCTACGGAGTTAAGCCGGCCGACATCACCAAAAGGGTAAAAGAATTCCTCGATGCAGTAGAAAGGCACTATGGCGTTAAGCCCATCATCTATACCAATGTCGACTTTTACAAAAACTACCTCGGGGAAGATTTTGCCGACTACCCTCTTTGGGTGGCCCACTACATACAGAGAAATAAACCCCGGATCGACCGGCAATGGGTGTTCTGGCAACATTCCGAAAAGGGACGTGTGAACGGAATTACCTCTGCTGTTGATTTTAATGTCTTCCACGGCAGTCGTTCTGAATTTGAAGACCTGCTGATCAGGTGATCCCCTCCGGCACCAAATGTCCACTCCACGCACGTTCCGGCAGTTTTTCCAACCATGGTATGCTGTTTTCTTAAATGGGGTTATCTTGCAGGCTTATTATTAAAAAATGGAATACAGCAAGATCGTATCAGTTACCGGTTTGCCAGGGTTGTTTGAACTGCTGAGCAGCAAAACCGATGGAGCCATTGTTCGTGGTTTGGAAGATAAAGCCACAAAATTCATCTCTTCCCGCCAGCATAACCTTTCCCATCTCGAAAGTATTGAGGTGTATACCGTATCAGACAATGTGAACCTGGCAGACATTTTCCTCGCCATGCAAGGCGCTGACGCCCTGCCCGATGAAAAAGATGCCAAGGCCGTAAAAGCATATTTCGAAAAAGTTTACCCCGATCTGGATTTTGAAAGGGTATATCATAGCGATATGAAGAAGATGGTCCGTTGGTTCGGTATCCTGAAAGCCAATGGTGTGGAGATCAAGCTGACCCCGTTTGAAGAAGAAGATACAGTGGAAGAAGCTCCCGTTGAAGAACCAGCAGCAGAAGCAAAGCCTGCCAAGAAAGCAAGGGCAAAGAAATCAGCTGACGCCGAGAACGAGAAATAATCACCCCATGAATTATTCTGCAGATATCCGTAAAGTGGAAAGGCATTTCCTGCCCTCCGATTTTGTGATCACCGACTGGAATAGCCTCGAACCATGGTACCAGAACCTGCTGGCCCGGAATATCGATACGCTGGAGCAATATGAAAACTGGCTGGCAGATTTCAACGAACTGGAAGCGGTGATCAGTGAAGATGTTTGCTGGAGACAGATCAGGATGACCTGCGATACTACGGATAAGGCACTGGAAGAATCATTCAATTACTTCTACCTGGAGATCCAACCCAAGTTGCAGCCCTATTCCGATCAGCTGAATAAAAAACTCATCTCGTCTCCCTTCGTCAAAGAACTTGACCAGAAGAAATATTTCACCTACCTCCGAAATGTAAAGAAAAGCATCGATCTGTTCAGGGAAGAAAATATCCCCCTGCAGGCCGAGATCAATGTTCTTCAACAACATTATGGCCAGATCGCCGGCGCGATGACGGTCAATATCGATGGTCAGGAATTCACCCTGCAGCAGGCCGCGAAATTCCTCGAAGATCCGGTTCGCGAAAAAAGGGAAGAAGTATACCGTAAGATCAACGAAAGAAGGCTGCAGGATAAAGACGCATTGAACGAGTTGTTCACCAAACTCATCGCCTTGCGTAACCAGGTTGCCATCAATGCCGGCTTCGAAAACTACCGCGATTACAAATTCATGGAAATGGGCAGGTTCGACTATGCGCCCGAACACTGCTATCAATTCCATGAAGCCGTACGCCTGCATGTGCTCCCCCTGGTGGACCAGATCTTTGAGGCGCATAAGAAAAAACTGGGCGTTGAGATCCTGAAGCCATGGGATACAGAAGCGGAACCTCCCGGAATAAAACCGCTCCGCCCATTTAAGGAAGGGAAAGAACTGCTGGACAAAACGGTCAGCTGCCTTTCGGAACTCGATCCTTTCTTTGCAGGTTGCCTCAGGAAAATGGAGGAGATGTCGCACCTGGACCTCGACAGTCGTAAAGGCAAAGCTCCGGGCGGATACAATATGCCACTCGCAGAAAGTGGCGCGCCTTTCATTTTCATGAATGCAGCAGGACAAATGAGCGATGTTACCACCATGGTGCATGAAAGCGGCCATGCCGTCCACTCATTCCTTGCACACCCCCTGCCATTGAACGCCTTTAAAGAATATCCAACGGAAATGGCCGAAGTGGCCAGCATGGCTATGGAACTTTTTTCGATGGACCACTGGCATGTTTTCTTTGATAATGAAGAAGACCTGAAAAGAGCAAAACGCCATCAACTGGAAAGAGTGATCACCATCTTTCCCTGGATAGCTACCATCGATCAGTTCCAACACTGGATTTATGAAAATCCGGTACATACAGATCTGGAAAGGGCGGAAGCCTGGATGAACATACTCAATCAGTATAGCATATCTGCCATAGACTACAGCGGACTTATGCCTTATAGGAATATTTCATGGCAAAGACAGCTGCATTTATTTGAAGTTCCATTCTATTACATAGAATATGGAATTGCGCAGCTGGGAGCAATCGGATTGTGGAAACAATACAAGGAAAACAAAGAGCAAGCCATCCGCAATTACATATCCGGCTTGAGTCTCGGCGGAACACGCACTTTGCCGGAGCTTTATGCAGCGGCGGGTTTATCCTTTGATTTTTCACCCGCAACGATCAAAGAATTAATGGATTTAGTAAGATCCGAGCTCGAAAAACTTAACAACTAATAAAACTACCACTAAAAGGGTATGTTGGAAGATAAACAAGCTTCATACCTTAGTAGCAGAATTTGAATACGAAAGTATTTCACATAGCTACTAATCAGAGCCTTAACTAAAAGTCCCGACGTTTTCACGTTGGGGCTTTTTTTTGTTGCTATTTGCACTCCTTGCATACACCGTTAACGATCATATTGATCTCGGTGGCGGAGTAACCACGGGGAAGCTTAACCGAAGGAATATGGGTATCGTCGAGGCAGGTGGTTTTACCGCAGATCTCGCAGATGAAATGAACGTGATTATCGTGGTGATGACCCTGCGAGCAATTCTCCCTGCACAAGGCATAACGGGTGGCATTATCTGCTGTAGGGATGGTGTGGATGATCCCGTTGTCAATAAAAGTCTGGAGTGTACGGTAAACGGTAACCCGGTCAAACCTGTCACCGGTGATCTTTTCAATATCGTGATGCGCCAATGCATTATCCGTCTGCAGGAAAACCTCCAGGATCGCCCGCCGGCTGTCCGTATTACTCAAGCGGTTCTTTTTCAATATTGATAGTGCAAGCTCCAAATCAATTGACTGATTTACTCATTGGCTAATTAGCTAATTCTCTGTTCTAAAAGCCCTCCAAATTCACCACATTCCCCGCATTCATTTCCCACATTCCTCGCATTCACCACATTCATTTCCCACATTCCTCGCATTCACCACATTCTTCACATTTCAGCCAACAGCTGCCTGACATCCAGCACGATCTGTTCCACCTCATCCTTCTTCAGGCCGTCATATATCCCGCGCACCCTGCCATTCTGGTCCACCAGACAGAAAAACTGGGTATGTAAGAACTGCTCACTGATATTTTTGCTGCTGTTTTTTGGATCGTCAAGTATATAACTTTCTCTGGCCGTCCGGTAAAGATCCGCTTTCTTGCCGGTCAGAAACCACCAGTTTGCAGGATCCGCCCCCAGCGAGTCCGCATATCTCTTCAAAACGGGCACAGAATCCGTGTCAGGATCCACCGTATGCGAAAGGATCAGGAAGTTTTTCTCCCCCTTCAACTCGCCATAGATCTTCACCATATTCTTGTTCATCTTTGGACAGATCCCCTTGCAGGTGGTAAAGAAATACTCTGCGATATATGCCTTCCCCTTTACATCTTCATTGGTCACCTGCTTTCCATCCTGGCGCGTAAAGCTGAACGGCAGCACGTTGTTTAAGATTGGCAACTGGATTTTCCCGAAATCTGACACACGAACCATGATCAGGTAGAAACCAATGACCAACGCGGTGAAAAAAGCAATGTAAAAGATGGTTTTCTTGCTCATGGCATGTAAAGTTACGACCTATTGTCTTTTTAAGCTTTTATTAAATGCAACTTCGTTGCAATTCTATGTATATTTGCGCCTCAAGGGAATAAATGATCAGGATCAATTACGATGCTTTAGGAATAGCTGCCTCCGTGGCCTGCGCGATCCATTGTGCAGTGCTGCCACTGGTGCTATCCAGCCTTCCCCTGTTCGGCGTCAATATCATTAACAACGTAAACTTCGAATTGATCATGATCGCCGTCGCTTTCGGGATCGGATTTTATTCCCTTTGGCATGGCTATAAAAAACATCATCATAAAATCTACCCCATGGTTCTTTTTGGGGCTGGCATTTCTCTGCTGATGTTAAAGCAATATTTCCACAGCTATCTGCTCAGCTTCCTTATTCCTGCCGTATTGCTTATTGTTGCAGGCCACTGGACCAATTACCGTGCCTGCAAAAAGGCGAGCCACTGCCACCGCGAAGATTGCAACCATTGATTTCGCTTCACTTGTTTTTCTTAAGTATGTTTGACCAGTAAAACCTTGTCAACCATGAAGATCTTCAACCTCATTTTCACCATCCTGTTCATCATCAGCGCAGGACTGCAATACAACGACCCCGATCCGATCATCTGGATCCCGATCTATCTTTTTGGCGCCTATCTCTGTTTCCGCGCCTACCAGGGGAAGTATTTCCAATCGCTCTACATCACCGCCATACTCATCTACAGCGCTTACGCCCTTTACCTGTTCTTCGATCACGATGGCGTCTTGTCGTGGGCAAATGATCATGCCGCCGAAAGCCTGGTCCAGACCATGAAGGCCGAGAAACCCTGGATCGAAGAAACCCGTGAATTCGGGGGCCTGCTGATCCTTATGATCGCTATGGCTGTCAATCTGATCTATACCATCCGGCAAAAAAGAATGCCAGCATAACGCTGGCATTCTCCGTACTTTAAACGACTTACAATTACTTCTTCGCTTCAGGAGACTTGATGATCACCGAACCGGATCCTGTAAGGGGCTTAAGGTTGACACCACCTTTATCCAGGTAGGTAGCGGAGATCTGCATCAGTTTGCCGCCCTGCACATCCTTCTCGCCAGGGGTAATGGTTCCCTCTGCAGGCAGCGATTTTTGCTCTGGTTTGCTTAACGACAGGATATAACTGACGATCTTATCGGCATCAGCAGGCTTAAGATCAGGATGAGCCGCCATCGGCACTTCACCCCATACACCGCTTCCCCCTTTGATGATCTTGTTGACCAGATACTCGCTGGCCTTCTTATCCTTCGCATATTTCCTTGACACATCGGCATATCCGGGTCCTATAGATTTTTCATTCACCTTATGACAGGTTTTGCAGTCCAGGGTCTGTACCAGCGCCTTTCCTTCCATGATCGCACTTACACCCTGATGACCAACCACCTGGGCCTTATCCATCCCGCTGATATAGTCCACATTGACAAAAAGGCGGGCTGGGTCTATCTTCGTTCCATCTTCCTTGTCACTTACTGAAACTTTATAAGCAACTGGCTGTCCTGCTACCATGGTCGTTGCTGCCGTTTCGATCTTCACTTTCGGAGCTTCGTTACCTGCGTACACATTGACGGGTGTACTCTTTCCCTTGGCACCTTTATCATCTTTCACTTCTACGTAAATAGCATAGTCACCGGCAGTGGGTAAAGTAACCGTTGTATTTGGCTCCCTGGTTTCTTTCACGTTTTTGCCATAGTGCCATACATAAGTGACTTTGTCGCGGTCCGCATCCTTGGAACCTTCAGCCGATAACTTTACCGTTAAAGGAACTGAACCCGAAGTCTTGTCTACCTGTACAAAAGCCTTAGGCGCCCTGTTGCCATAATTGAAATCAATCCTTGATAAAGCGGCGTCAGCGTTCTTCGAGAACCAGCCGGTTCCATATTCCAGCACATAGAGCCGTCCATCAGGACCCACCTCAATGTCTATTGGCGAATTGAATTTGATATCTTCCAGCACGGGTTCCATCTTCACATAGTCGCCCTGCCCATTCATGGTAGTGGCCCTGATCCAGCCACGGATCCAATCATAGTGGATCAATTTGCCGTTGTAGTAATCTGGATACCGGGTTTCTTTAGGATAGAGGTCAGTATAATAAACAGGTCCGGCCATGGCATTCCGGCCACCCGTACCCGTCTCGGGAAACTCATTAGAGGCAGCGTAGGGATACCAGATAAATGCAGGAGATACAGGCGGAAGTTCCCTTAATCCCGTGTTGTATCTGGAGTCGTTGATGGGCTTTGCGGGATCGTAAAGTTCGCCAATCGCGCCGGTGGTATAATCATACCTGCGGTAAGGGTAATTGTTCCCTACAAAAAACGGCCATCCGAAAAATCCTGCCTTACGGGCCTGGTTCAATTCATCATAGCCTCTTGAGCCCCGCGTAGCCATGCTGTCATTGCTGGCGTCAGGACCTACTTCGCCCCAATACAGAAAGCCGGTTTTCTTATCCACGGATATGCGATAGGGATTCCTGTTGCCCATCACATAGATCTCAGGCTTTGTTTTATCCATGCCCTTCGGGAACAGATTTCCTTCAGGAATGCTATAGCTTCCGTCCGCATGTACCTTGATGCGCATGATCTTACCACGCAGGTCGTTCGTGTTCCCGGAACTGCGCCTCGCATCGTACTGCTCAAACCCTGGCCGGTCATCCATCGGGCCATAGCCTTTCAGCTGATGAACGGAGTTGGGCTGGTCAAATGGAGTGGCGTTATCACCTGCTGAAACAAAAAGATTGCCGTCAGGACCGAAAGCGATAGACCCACCTGTATGGCAACAAATATTACGCTGCGAATAGAACTGAAGGATGACCTTCTCTGACTTCAGATCGAACACACCATTCTTAAATACGAACCTCGAAAGTCGGTTTACAGACGTATCGAGCGGAGAATAGAAAATGTAAACGAAGTTGTTCTTTTCGTAGTCAGGATCAGCTGCCAGGCCAAGTACGCCTTCTTCTGCGTTCACCCCGGGTGCACTGGCCTTATGATAGGGATTGATCTTTGCCACCTGCGAGAGCTTCTTGGTTTTATTATTGTAGAACATCACCTCGCCCTTGCGTTGTACAACCAGGATATCAAATCCCGGTAGAATGGCCATTTCTATCGGCTCGTCAAAACCCGTAGCGAGCAGGTTCCTGGAAAAGCGATCAGCATCAGGAACCCTCAGCGTAGTAGCTTTGGAATAATCCAGCACCACGTTCTTGCCAACAGCATACTTTATTCCGCCCAACACATGCTGGAGATAAGCAGGTTCTGAATAGCACTCATTGGTATGGCCGAATGCGGTGTAGAAAGCACGGCCACCATCATACTCATGGTACCAGGCCATGGGATGATATTCTCCGGTCTGACCTCCCTGGTAAGATTTCTCGTCGATCGAAATGAGCAGTTTCACATCTTGCTGACTGGGTGCTTTTTGCCAATCATACCATTCGTCGGTCCGCTCCCAGACAGCAGGCAGATGCTTCGTGCTCTCATGTGTTTGATCATGCACAGTCAGTTTTGCGGGCTGGATCCTGGGGTGTGTTTTGAAATAGGCGCCAGCTAACTTGCCATACCAGGGCCACTGGTATTCGCAATCTGCTGCGGCATGAATGCCTACGTATCCGCCGCCTGCCTGGATATATCTTTCAAAATCGGCTTGCTGGACATGGTTGAGCAGTGTGCCTTTGGTATCAGCCGTATTTAAAAATATCACTGCGCTGTAACGCTTGAGTGAATCTTCGGTAAAATAGTTGCTGTTGGTGGTGGTGTCTACGTCAAAGCCATTCTCACGACCGAGTTTCTGCAAAGCGACAACGCCGGTGGGAATGGATGAATGATAGAACGAAACGGTCTTGGAGAACACCAGGATCCGCGGCTTGGCAGCTGGCTTACTCACAGAACCCATGAAAAAAAACGCTGCGCCAATCAGGACCGCGATCGATAATAAATACTTCATCTGCTTAATATATACTTGTTACAATTTACGGATCGAGATATTTTTATACCATGTGCCGCCGCCATGATCCTGCAGGGCGATCTTTCCTTTTGATGTTTTAGCAAAGCAGCACTCGGAACCGAATTTACTGGCCGCAACGATCTTATTCCATCCCTCATCCCAAACATTTGTGCTGATGGCTTTCTTCCCGTTCACAATGAATTCAAGTTTCTTATTCTTGAACCGGATGATGGAGGTATTCCATTCCCCGGTTGGTTTGATGTACTCGGTAGGACAGGGGATCAGATCATAGAGGGAAGCTGCCATTTGAACAGGCTTCAGCGGATGCGGGTAACCCACGTTGTCGATCACCTGAAACTCAGGGCCGGTGATGAATGTGGCACCGAACTTTGGCTCCTCCTGAACCCAAAAAATCACACCCCCGTTATACCCTTTGGCCACTTTCCAGTCAAATTTCAGCTCAAACTCATCGAAACTCTCATTCGTTACCAGGTCACCACGACCTTCCTTTGATGACGCATCGAGGTATAAAGCACCGTCCTGCACCACCCAGGCAGTAGGTTGATTCACTGGTTTATTGTAAGTATGCCATCCTGCGGTGGACTTTCCATCAAATAACGACACCCATTTACCCTTCTGCGCCGATGCCTGGCCGATGCACAAGAAAGAGACTGCAATGATCAGAAGCTTATTCATATTCTTGATTGGTTTGATGCTAAATTTAAAATTAACTGATGACATGAGCGCATTTAATAATAGAAAAGCGGACCAGTAATACCCTGATCCGCTTTTTATCAATTACAGTTTCCTTCCTAAAGTATCCTGATCTTGATATTACGGTACCATACAAGGTCACCATGATCCTGCAGCACGATATGCCCTTTGGTATGTTTTGCAAAATCAGCCATGGTTTTAAATTTACTACCGGCTACCAGTTTATCCCACTGGGCATCTCCCATGGTGGTGCTTACCACATTCACGCCATTCATGAACAAGTCCAGTTTCCGGTTCAGGATCCTGATCTCTGCTTTATTCCATTGGCCAGGACCTTTTACAGGTTCTGAACTGGATTTGATCAGATCATAAAGATCTCCTGCCCGGTGGGAAATGATCTTGCCGTCGTTATGGCCCTCATTGTCGAGCACCTGCATTTCAGCACCGGTATAATACGAATGCCTGAATTTGGGATCCTCCTGCGCGAGGAAGATGATGCCGCTGTTCCCTTTTTCTGATATCTTCCATTCTACAGAAAAATGGAAGTTCTCATACTCGCCATCGGAAACCAGATCGCCGTTGCCGGAAGGTTTGCCGTCTACTTTTGCAGAGGGGTCAAACATCAGGGTACCGTTCTCAGATTTCCAGGAGGAACCATCTGTTCGGTTCAGGTATACATGCCATCCCTTCTTTGTTTTACCATCGTACATGAGTTGCCAGCCCTCTTTCTTCTCAGCTTTGGTCAGCACATTGACCGGAGCACTGTCCGAGGCAGATTGGCTTGACTTCGATGAGGAGCAGGACGCGAACAGGATAACAGTAAAGAAGACAGCAGTAAGTATTCTCATCTTATTTCTTCATGGATAATATGTAAGAAACCATTGCCTCTGCATCTTCCTGTGACAGGTTTGGATGCGGGGTCATGGGAAGCTCTCCCCAGACACCTTTGCCACCTGCGATCACTTTCCCAGCCAGCATTTTTACATTAGCTGGTGTGTTAGGATATTTCTTCGCAACATCAACATAAGATGGGCCAATTACTTTAGCAGCATCCTGGTGGCAGGTTCTGCAATCAGATGCTTCGATCAGTGCTTTTCCATCTTTCCCTGCAGGTGCAGCAGCAGCTGTTGCAGGTGCCTCAGCAGCGGGGGCCTGGGCCGCAGCAGTATCAGCCGCAGGTGCAGCAGGCGCTGGTGATGCTGACTCACCGCCGATCTGCGAATTCTTGTTCTCTTCATTGTTGCTCACGGGTGTTGAAGTCTCACTGGATCCGCCACCGCAGGCATAACACGCTGTTACCACAGCAAAAACCACAAATAATTTTTTCATTTCTGAGTTATTTTACGCTTCTAAGTTACTCTAGGAATTTTAAAATTTGATTTTTAAAGCTTTCTATATTCCAAGTATTCTCCTGTTGAATTCTTCATTGCTCCCCGTTCCGGCAAAATCGTCGAACGCTTTTTCCGTTACACGAATGATATGGTCACGAATGAACATGGCTCCTTCGCGAGCGCCATCCTCGGGATGCTTTAAGGCACATTCCCATTCCATTACCGCCCAGCCTTTAAAATTATAACCGGTGAGCTTACTGAAAATAGCGCCGAAATCCACCTGGCCGTCGCCCAGTGAACGGAATCGTCCCGCTCTTTCCACCCAATTCTGGTAGCCTCCGTAAACGCCCTGTTTTCCAGATGGATTGAATTCTGCGTCTTTTACATGGAACATTTTGATCCTCTCGTGGTAGTGATCGATATACGCGAGATAGTCGAGGCACTGCAGCACAAAATGGCTGGGATCATACAGCAGGCAGGCCCGTGGGTGCTGGTCCACTTTGTCGAGGAACATCTCATAGCTGATACCATCATGCAGGTCCTCTCCCGGATGGATCTCGTAGCATACGTCAACCCCGTGTTCATCGAAATGGTCCAGGATGGGCCTCCACCTTTTGGCAAGCTCCGTGAAACCGGTTTCCACCAGTCCTGCCGGCCGCTGCGGCCAGGGATATACGGTATGCCAAAGCAATGCGCCGCTGAAGGTAGCGTGGGCGTTCAGTCCGAGGTTGCGCGAAGCCGCTGCCGCATATTTAAGCTGCTGCACCGCCCAAGCTGTCCTTTCCGTTGCATTTCCCCG
>Ga0315900_10003966_pt1 | contig 21217 bp, 23 predicted proteins | sample LakEriMetagenome_FD_203521 | JGI IMG/M metagenome (GOLD analysis project Ga0315900, IMG submission 203521) | Freshwater fungal communities from buoy surface, Lake Erie, Ohio, United States - Buoy 12 MA114 | ecosystem: Environmental > Aquatic > Freshwater > Lake > Lake biofilm | place: USA: Lake...
GGGTGCGCGCCACCGGCGCATCGACGAAGCTCGCGCCGCGTGCCGCGAAGTCCGCCGCGAGACGCCGCGTGGAAGCGACCGCCGACGTGCCGAGATCGACGATCACCTGACCCGCTCGCGCGTTCGCAAGCAGGCCGCCCGGGTCACGGCACACCGCCTCGACCACCTCGCCCGAGGGCAGCGACAGGAAGATCAGGTTCGCGGTGCCGCCGACCTCGCCGACCGAGGCGGCGGCGCGCACCCCGTCGGTGGCCAGGCGGGCGAGTGGCGCCGGATCGTGGTCGAAGCCGGCGATCGGCTGGCCACCCTTGCGGGCGAGATGACGGCAGATCGGCTCGCCCATGACGCCCAGGCCGATGAAGCCGACCGGGCCGAATGCGCTGTCCATCGCGGAACTCCTCGTGCGGTTCGCTGCCTCGATTGGAACAGAGCCGGGCCCCGACGTGGCGTCGCGCGCGGGACGGCATCTCGATTCGGGCGTAGCATCGGCGCATGGCAGCCCTTTCCGCGCTCCGGCCGGTCGCCCCGATCCTCGTCGGGGCGGCCGTGATGCTCACGCTGGTGATGGGCCTGCGCCAGAGTCTGGGGCTCTTCGTGCAGCCCGCCGTGCGCGACCTGTCGCTCGCGGTGGCCGATTTCACCCTCGCCATCGCCATCCAGAACCTCGCCTGGGGCGCATTGCAGCCGCTGGCTGGCGCCTGGGCTGCGCGCTACGGTTTCAGGCCGGTGATGACCGGTGGCGCGATCGCCTTCGTCCTCGGGCTCGCGGTGCTCGGCACCGCGTCGGGCTTTGCGGCGGTGGTGATCGGCGCGGGCCTGCTGATCGGCCTGGCGCTGGCCTGCTGCGGCTCCGGGCTCGCGATGGCGGTCGCCTCGCGCCCCGTGCCGGTCGCGTTGCGCAGCACGGTGCTCGGCCTGGTCTCGGCGGTGGGATCGCTCGGCGCCATGATCTCCGCGCCGATCGGGCAGTCGCTCGCGCAGTCCTTCGGCTGGCGAACCGGCGTCGCGGGTTTCGTGATCATCGCGCTGCTGGTGCTGCCCGCGGCCTGGATCGCGGGCCGCGTCGATCGGGTCGCGATCGCGCCCGCCGGCGGCGCGGCGTCCCGCGCCGGCACCGCCCGCGATGCTGTGGCGATCGCGCTGCGCCATCGGCCCTTCCTCGTGATGAGCTTCGCCTACTGCGTGTGCGGGCTGCAGCTGGTCTTCCTGACCACGCACCTGCCGTCCTATATCGCCTTCTGCGGCATGGATCCGATGCTCGGCGCGCAGGCGCTTGCCGCGATCGGCGCCTTCAACATCGCGGGCAGCCTCTTCTGGGGCTGGGCCGGCGGGCGCTGGTCGAAGGCGGCATTGCTCGGCCTGCTCTACATCAGCCGCTCGCTGGTGCTCGCCTGGTACTTCGGAGCCGATCCCACCCCCGCCAGCACGCTGGTCTTCGCCTCGCTGATGGGTTTCCTGTGGATGGGGGTCAGCCCGCTGATCTCGGGTCTGGTCGCCGACATGTTCGGTCTGCGCTGGCAGGCCACGATCCAGGGCGTCGCGTTCACCAGCCACCAGCTCGGCAGCGCGATCGGCGCCTTCGGCGGCGGCTGGCTCTTCGACGCCTTCGGCAACTACACCCTCGCATGGCAGATCGGCGTGGGCATGGGCCTGCTGATGGGCACGTTGCAGCTGATCTCGGGCCTGGGGCGCCGACCCCCGCCGCCGGCCGTGCCGGCGCCCGCGGGGTAGCGGGTACAGGCTGGGGTGTCGCAAGCCGTTGTCGTCGATACCGCCCGACCCGGGCCCACCGTCCGAGCCTTCGCGCTGGTTGGCGGCTTCGAGGCGATCGTGCGGGGTACGACGCTGTCGGTCTATCCGCTCGCGCTCTACCGGCAGTGGGCCGATGCGGTCGCGGTCTCGCAGGCCTATCTCGCGGTCGGCATGGCCTCGCTGCTCACGGTGCTCGCGATGCCGCTGCTGGCGCGCCGGCTGCCGCGGCGCTGGCTGCACACGCTCGCGGTCGGCCTCTATCTGGCTGGCGCCGGGCTCGGCATCGCCGGCGGTCCGCTGATCGTCGGCGCGCTGCTGTGCAACGGGCTGGGCACCGCGATCGCCTTCGTCTGCTACAACAACAACGTGCTCGATCACGTCCCCAAGGACGCGCTCGCGCGCCTGGAGAGCCTGCGCATGCTGTGCGCCGGACCCGGCTGGGCGGTCGGTCCGCTGCTTGGCGTGTGGCTGCTCGGCCTGTGGCCGGGGGCGCCCTTCGCCCTCGTCGGCGTGGCCGGCCTGGGCATGCTGGCCGCGATCTGGAGTACCGGCATGGGCAGCCTGAGGGTCGCGCCGCCGGTGGGCACGGCATCGGCCAATCCGCTGCGCTACCTCGGTCGCTTCGTGCGTCGCCCGGAGCTGGTCGCGGGCTGGTTCATGCTGGTCGTGCGTTCCTGCGGCTGGTCGATCTACATGGTCTACGTAGGCATCTTCGCGATCCAGGCGGGTCTCGGCGAGCGGGTGGGCGGGGTCACCGCCTCGCTCGCCTCCTGCGGGCTCTTCGTCACGCCGCTGATGCTGCGCTGGATCCGGCGCCGGCCGCTGCGTAGCGCGGTACGCATCGGTTTTCTGGTGTCGGGCCTGTGCTTCGTCGGCGCGAGTCTGGTTGCGGCGCTGCCCTGGCTCAGCATCGCGCTGCTGCTGCTTGGCGCGGCCTTCCTGCTGCTGCTCGACCTTTGCGGCGCGCTGCCTTTCCAGCTCTCGGTGAAGCCCTCCGAGCGCAGCGCGATGTCGGCGATCCACGGGACGGTGCGCGACGTCTCCAATCTGCTCACCCCCGGCGTGGTTTGGCTGGTGCTGCTGGTGGGACCGTTGCCCGCGGTGTTCGCCGCGGGGGGCGCCGCGCTGCTCGCGGCCTGGCTGGTCGCGGGTCGGATGCATCCGCACCTGGGCGTGCCACCGCGCGAGCGCCAGCGAGCGCGCGCTCGCCTGGCCTGATCCGGAGTGGGTACAATCGCCGGATGCCCACAGGTCAGGCGCCAGCCAGAGCGTCACCTGCCGCAAGCCCCCGACCCACCTGCCGGAGACATCCATGGACAAGGTCACGATCGACGCCGCGCGACACCGCGCCTTCTCGCTGCCGCTTTCCGAGATCAACGTCAGCGATCCGGGCCTCTTCAAGGACGATACCGTCGGCCACTACTTCGAGCGGCTGCGCCGCGACGACCCCGTCCACCACCACGTCGACGAGCGCTTCGGCCCCTTCTGGTCGGTCACGAAGTACAAGGACATCATGCAGGTGGAGGTCAACCACCAGATCTACTCGTCCGACGTCCACCTCGGCGGCATCACGATCCGTGACGTGCCGCCCGAGCACCGCCGGCCGATGTTCATCGCGATGGACCCGCCGCTGCACGACGAGCAGCGCCGCACCGTCAGCCCCATCGTCGCGCCGGGCAATCTCGCGCAGATGGAAGCCACGATCCGCCAGCGCACCCGCAACGTCCTCGACAGCCTGCCGCGCAACGAGACCTTCAACTGGGTCGAGAAGGTCTCGATCGAGCTCACCACCCAGATGCTCGCCACGCTGTTCGACTTCCCCTTCGAGGACCGCCGCCTGCTGACCTACTGGTCGGATGTCGCCACCGTCGACTTGAACTCGGGTGGCCCGATCGACACCGACGAGAAGCGGACCGCCGAGCTGCTGAAGTGCCTGCAGTACTTCACCGGCCTGTGGAACCAGCGCGTCAATCAGCCGCCGGCCAACGACCTGATCTCGATGCTCGCCCACTCGCCGGCCACCCGCAACATGGCGCCCGTCGAGTTCCTCGGCAACCTGATCCTGCTGATCGTTGGCGGCAACGACACCACCCGCAACTCGATGTCGGGCGGCCTGCATGCGCTGCTCACGCATCCGGGCGAGTTCGCCAAGTTGCGCGCCAATCCCGCGCTGATCGCCAGTCTTGTGCCCGAGATCATCCGCTGGCAGACGCCGCTGTCGCACATGCGCCGCACCGCGACCGCCGACGCCGAGCTCGGCGGCAAGCAGATCCGCAAGGGCGACAAGGTCGTGATGTGGTACCTGTCGGGCAACCGCGACGAGGATGCGATCGAGCGGCCCACGGAATTCATCATCGACCGCGCGCGGCCGCGCCAGCACATCTCCTTCGGCTTCGGCATCCATCGTTGCGTGGGCAACCGTCTTGCCGAGCTGCAGCTGAAGATCCTGTGGGAGGAGATCCTGACACGCTTCCCGGTCATCGAGCTGATGGGCGAGCCCGAGCGCACCTACTCGAACTTCGTGCACGGCTTCACCGCGCTGCCGGTGCGGATCCCCGGCTGATGGCTGCCGGGCACGGTGTTCTGGTCGTCGGCGCCGGGCATGCAGCCGGCGCCCTTGCCGCCGCGCTGCGGCAGGGTGGCCACGAGGGCGCCATCACGCTGGTCGGCGACGAGCCGCTGGCACCCTATCAGCGCCCGCCGCTGTCGAAGGCCGTGCTCAAGGGAGAGGCCTCGCCCGACACGCTGCTGCTGCGCCCGGCCGCCTTCTACGACGACAAGTCGATCACGCTGAGACTGGGCGAGCGCGTCGTGGCGGTCGACCGCGCGGCACGCACCGCCACGCTCGCCAACGGCACGGTGCTGCGCTGGGACGTGCTGGTGCTCGCCACCGGGTCGCGGCTGCGCGCGCTGCCGGTGCCCGGCGCCGACGCGCATGGCGTGCTCGAGCTGCGGACGGCCGCCGATGGCGAGCGACTGCGCGCGGCCCTCGGGGCGGGCCGTCGCCTGGCGGTGGTCGGCGGCGGTTATGTCGGCCTGGAGGTCGCGGCCTCGGCGCGCGCGCTCGGCTGCGAGGTCGTCGTCGTCGAACGCGAGCCGCGACTGCTGGCCCGCGTCGCCTCGCCGGTGCTGTCCGACTTCTTCGCACGTTGTCACGCCGCCCGCGGTGTCGCGCTGGAGCTCGGCGCGACCGTGGCCGGCTTCGAGACCGAGGCTGGCGAGGTGCGCGGCGTGCGTCTGGCCGACGGCCGCGTGCTCGCCTGCGATGTCGCGGTTGTCGGTATCGGCGCGCTCGCCAACGACGCGCTGGCGGCGGCGGCTGGCCTCGAATGCCGCGACGGCATCGTCGTCGACGATGCGGCCCGCACCTCCGACCCCGCGGTCTACGCGATCGGCGACTGCACGAACCGGCCGCTGCCCCGCTACGATCGCCGCATGCGCCTGGAGAGCGTGCCCAACGCGCTCGAGCAGGCCAAGCAGGCAGCGGCCGCCATCCTCGGCAAGCCCGTGCCCCGGTCCGAGCTGCCCTGGTTCTGGTCCGACCAGTACGACGTGCGGCTGCAGATCGCGGGCCTGCCCTTCGATGTCGCCCAGACGGTCGTCCGCGGCGATCCCGCCTCCGGCCGCTTCGTCGTCTTCCACCTCGATGCGGGCAACCGTCTGCAGGCGGTCGAGGCTGTCAGCTCGCCTGCCGAGTTCATGGCCGCGCGTGGCTGGGCCGGCGCCGGCCAGATCATCGACCCCCAGCGCGCCGCCGATCCGGCGGTCCCCGTCAAGCAGATACCGGGCGAGGCGCCGGCTGCGGGCTGAGCCCGCGGCGCTGGCAGCGCTCCCGATCCGAACCGATCCACCTTTCCCACGAGGATCCCACCATGCCGAAGGTCACCTTCATCGAACACGACGGAACCCGTCATGACGTCGACGCGACGGCCGGGCTGTCGCTGATGCGCGCCGCAGTCGACAACGGCGTACCCGGCATCGACGCCGACTGCGGCGGCGAATGCGCCTGCGCCACCTGCCATGTCTACGTCGACGCGGCCTGGTTCGATCGCACCGGCGAGCGTTCCGAGATGGAGCGCAGCATGCTCAGCTTCGCGGCCGTCACGCAGGACAATTCGCGGCTGTCCTGCCAGGTTCACATCACCGAGGCCCTCGACGGCCTTGTCGTGAGCCTGCCCGAAGGCCAGCACTGAGCCGGCACCGAGCCGGCACTCAGCCAGCATTCAGACCGCACTGAGACCGCACTGAGCCAGCATTGAGCGATCGGGCCGGCCCTGCCGCCGGCCCGGCCCAACCCGACCGGAGCCCCGCCATGAAAGCCGCCGTCTTCCACGCCCCCAACCAGCCGCTGACCATCGAGGATGTCGAGATCGACAACCCGGGGCCGCGCGAGGTGCTGGTCCGCACCGCGGTCGCCGGCCTGTGCCACAGCGACCTGCACTTCATCGAGGGCAAGTACCCCACGCCCGTGCCGATCGTGCTCGGGCACGAGTCCTCCGGCATCGTCGAAAAGGTCGGTCGCGACGTCACCTACGTGAAGCCGGGCGACCATGTCATCACCTGCCTGTCGGTGTTTTGCGGCCACTGCGAGTACTGCCTGACCGGCCACATGTCGATCTGCCAGAACACCGAGGTCAAGATGCTGCCCGGCAAGGCCAAGCGCCTGCGCTGGAAGGGCGAGCACCTCAATCAGTTCACGAACCTGTCGTCCTTCGCCGAGCAGATGCTGGTGCACGAGCACGCGATCGTGAAGATCACCCCCGACATGCCGATGGATCTCGCCGCCCTGATCGGCTGCGGCGTCATCACCGGCTACGGCGCGGCGGTGCACACCGCGAAGGTCGAGCCGGGCTCGGTCGTGGCGGTGGTGGGCTGCGGCGGCATCGGCCTGGCGGCCGTCAACGGCGCGAAGATCGCCGGCGCCTCGCGCGTGATCGCGATCGACAAGGATCCCGTCAAGCTCGAGCTTGCACGCACCTTCGGCGCGACCGACGGCGTGCTGGCGGGCGAGGACACCGCCAAGCAGATCATGGAAATGACCCAGGGCGGCGTGCACTACTCTTTCGAGTGCATCGGCCTGAAGCAGACCACCGAGCTTTGCTTCCAGATGCTGCGCCCCGGCGGCACCGCCACCATCATCGGCATGATCCCGGTGGGCACCAAGATCGAGCTGCACGGCCCGGACTTCCTGCGCGAGCGCCGCATCCAGGGCTCGATGATGGGGTCGAACCGCTTCCGCATCGACATGCCGCGCCTCATCGAGTTCTTCCAGCAGGGCCGCCTGCCGCTGTCGCACCTGGTGTCGGGGCGCCTGAAGCTCGGCCAGATCAACGAGGGCTTCGCCGCGCTGCAAAAGGGCGGTGTGGCCCGCAACGTGATCGTCTTCGACCAGTGAGCGCCGCCGCGCCGGCCGTCTTCACGCGGGTGGTGCTCGAGACCGGGCCCGACGGCCGCGCGCGGTTTCGCGAGGAGGCCCTGCCGCTCGACCAGGGCACGCCGCAGTCGAGGCTGTCGGCCGTGTTCGCCAGCGGCGGCTATCAGCTGCGCGAGAGCCCGGTGGGCTTTCGCAGCGCGTTCCACTGCACCGGCAGCCCCCAGTGGTGCTTCATCCTCTCCGGAGGCATGGAGATCGGCCTGCAGGACGGCAGCAGCCGGGTGTTCGGCCCGGGCCAGCACTTCTATTCGGCCGACCTGCTGCCCGAGGGCGCGACCTTCGACCCTGCCGTGCACGGCCACTGGAGCCGGCAGGTCGGCGACGGTCCGCTGGTGACGCTCTTCGTGCGCGGCGAGCTCGCATGAGCCCGCGCCGCCGCGCCCACGGCAGCCGCTGAGAACCCCATGCTCGCCTACCGCCACGGCTTTCATGCCGGCAACCACGGCGACGTGCTCAAGCATGTCGTGCTGGTCCATCTTCTCGGCCATCTCGGTGCGAAGCCCACGCCCTTTCTCTGCGTGGATACCCATGCCGGCGCGGGGCTCTACCTGCTCGCCGACCGCTTCGCGCAGACCACGGGCGAGCATGCGCATGGCATCGGCCGGATCTGGTCGCGCGAGGATGCGCCAGCCGCGGTCGCCGAGTACCTCGCCCTGGTGCGGCGATTCAACGCCGACGGCACGCTGCGCCAGTACCCGGGCTCGCCCGCGATCGCGCAGGCGCTGCTGCGTGCGAAGGACCGGCTTCACCTGTTCGAGCTTCACCCGACCGACTTCCGCGCACTGACGGCCCACTTCGGCCGCGAGCCGGGCTGTCGGGTGGCGCTCGGTGACGGCTTCGAGACCCTGCGCAGCCAGCTGCCGCCGGTGTCGAGGCGAGCGCTGGTGCTCATCGACCCCTCCTACGAGCTGGTGGCCGATTACACGCGGGTGGTGGCTTGCGTGCGCGACGCGCTCGCACGCTTCGCGCAGGGCGTCTATCTGGTGTGGTACCCGATCGTGCGGCGCTCGGCGTCGGCGCAGCTGCCCGAGCGCCTCGCGCGACTTGCGCGTGCGGCGCCCAAGGGCTGGCTTCATGCGAGCCTGACCGTCGGCGAGCCCGACGAGGAGGGCTTCGGGATGAGCGGCAGCGGCATCGTCGTGATCAATCCGCCGCACACGCTGCGCGCCGCGCTGGCCGAGGCGCTGCCGTGGCTGCGCGAAGCCCTCGGGCGCAGCCCCCGCGCCCGCTTCACCCTCGAGGATGACAGCAGCCGGCCCGCTGCCGCGCCGGCCTGGCGTGCACCCGGCGTGCGAGCTGCCGCCCCCCGACCCACCATGCCCGCGAGAGTGCCCCATGTCCGTAACCGCAGCCCTCGATGAGCAGGCGCTCGCCGTCCTGCGCGCCGTCTCGACCGCGACGATCACCACGCTGCTCCTGAAGAAGGGCCTGCGCAACGTCTGGCTGCGAGGCACGCGTGCCCTGGCACCGGGCCAGCCCCGGCTGGCCGGCCGCGCCTTCACGCTGCGTTTCGTGCCGGCACGCGAGGACCTCGCCACCCCGGAGTCGTGGGCGTCGCCGATTTCCACGCGCGCCGCCATCGAGGCGATGCCCGAGGGCTGCATCGCGGTGGCCGATGCGATGGGGGTCACCGATGCCGGTATTTTCGGTGACATCCTTTGCGCCCGCATGCGCCGGCGTGGCGTGGCGGCACTCGTCACCGACGGGGTCGTGCGCGATCAGGCGGGCGTACTCGGCACCGGACTGCCGGTGTGGTGTCGGGGGGCGGCCGCGCCGCCTTCGGTGGCCGGGCTCACCTTCGTAGCCTGGCAGCAGCCGATCGCCTGCGGCGGCGTTGCGGTCTTCCCCGACGACATCATCGTCGTCGACGACGACGGGGCGGTGGTGATCCCGGCCGCCCTGCTGCCGGTGGTGCTTGCCGACGGGCCCGAGCAGGAGCGGTATGAAGCCTGGGTGATGCGGCAGGTGGACGCTGGTGTGCCCCTGCCCGGGCTTTACCCGCCCGACGCCGCGACCCGCGCCCGCTACGAGGCCGAGCGCGCGCTGGGAACCTGAACGAACCCCGAGCCCGCGTCGCTCGAGGGTTTCGCTCACGGGGTCTGAGCGGCCGGGCCGGGGGCCGTGATCGCGGCGCGGCTCGCGCGCCGTGATCGCGGCGTGGCCACTGCGCTCGACAGCAGCCGCACGCGTTCGGCGATCGCGTCGAACTCCGCGCGACGGGCGCTGGTCGGCCGGGCGACCAGTGCGATGCCGCGTCGCGGCGCGGGCGCGGCCAGCGGCCTAGCCACCAGCCGGGTGCGCTCCAGCAGACCGGCCTTCAGCGCCATCTCGGGCAGCAGCGCGATGCCCAACCCTTCCTCGACCATCGGCACCAGCGTGGCCAGGCTGGTCGCCTCGATGCCGTTCGGGTTGGCCCGCTCGCCCAGTCCGCAGCCGGCCAGCGTGTGGCTGCGCAGGCAGTGGCCCTCCTCGAGCAGCAGCAGCCGCTGAGGGTCGATCGCGTCGGCGCGCAGCCCGGCGCGCGCGAGCGCTGGATCACCCCGTGGAGCGACCAGCCAGAGTTCCTCGGTGAGCACCTCGGCGACCTGCAGGCCCTCGGTATCCCACGGCAGCGCGATCAGCGCGAAATCGAGCTCCCCATCGCGCAGGCGGGCCAGCAGCGGCACGGTCTGGTCCTCGCGAAGCGCCAGGCGCAGCGCCGGGTGCGTATCGCGCAGGCTGCGCAGCAGCGCGGGCAGCAGATACGGTGCGATGGTCGGGATGGCACCCAGGCGCGCGAGTCCCGTCATCGGGCGGGCAAGGCTCGCGACCTCGTCGGCGAGATCGCGGGCACTCGCGAGCAGCGCGCGAGCCCGCTCGACCGCGCGTGCGCCGGCCGGGGTCAGCGCCACGTGCTGGCGGCTGCGCTCGACGAGCCGGGTGCCGAGGCCGCGCTCGAGTTCCTGCAGCGCGCCGGACAGCGTGGACTGCGTGACGAAGCAGCGCTCGGCCGCCCGGGTGAAATGGAGGGTGTCGGCCAGCGCGACCAGGTAGCCGAGCTGGCGCAGCGAGGGCAGGGAGTTCATGCGCCGATTCTAATCGGAAAAAACGTTCAACAAGATCAAAATTATCCGTTGGACCGATGAAACGCCGGCTCGCAGAATCCGGTCATCGCGATCGCAAACCCAAGCGCGACCGCAACCCTCAACCGATCCGCCAGGAGCAGACGATGAACAGTCCCAGGGATTCCGTGACCCTCCGCAACCTCGAAGCCGCCTTCGCCGGCGAATCGATGGCCCACATCAAGTATCGCTACTTCGCCCGCGTGGCCCGGGAGCAGGGCGACGAGGAAACCGCCCGCGTCTTCGAGGCCACGGCCGAGCAGGAAGTCGCACATGCCTTCGGCCATCTCGACCTGCTCTACCCGAAGGCCGCGCTCACCGCGGCTCGTGCGCTCGAGCTCGCGATCGAGGGCGAGACCCACGAGTACACCGAGATGTATCCGGGATTCCGCCACCTCGCGGTGCAGGAGGGCAACCAGGCTGCGGTGACCGAGTTCGACGAGCAGATCGCGGAGTCCCGCGAGCACGCCGAGCAGTTCCGCGCCGTCCTCGACAAGGCTGCCCGGCGCTTCGCGGCCCTCGCGAAAGTCGAGGAGCGGCATGCGAACCACTACCGCGAGACGCTCGCGCGTCTCGGCGCGCTTCCGAAGGCGGCATGATCCGGGGCGCGCCCGGGCTGACGCGATCCTGCCCGGGCTGCCCCCTGCGAACCCTGTCCGACCGATCGACCGATCCAACGATTGACGACCTGGAGATGACGATGAAGACCTGGAACTGTGTGGTGTGCGGTTTCGTCTACGACGAGGCCCTCGGCCTTCCCGACGAGGGCATTCCCGCCGGCACCAAGTGGGAGGATGTCCCCGAGGACTGGTGCTGCCCGGATTGCGGCGTGGCGAAATCCGACTTCGAGATGGTCGCGCTCTGACCAGGGATGGATGCCGCCGGTCCCGGGGCTCTCAGCCGAAGTGCCCACCTGCGAGCCCCGACGCTCGCAGGACAAGCGCCCGCCTGCGAGCCCCGGCGCACGGGGCGGCGCGGCGCGGTCCGCGCGCGGTTACACTGCGGGCCCGCACCCCCGTGCCGCTGCCGCGTCGTCTGTCGGACGTTCGCTCGGCCGGCGCGTCCGCAGTCCCTTGTCTCGCCGCCCATGGAAGCACTGCTCCTGTCCACCGGCATCGTCGCCCTCGCCGAGATCGGCGACAAGACGCAACTGCTGTCGTTCATCCTGGCCGCGAAGTTCCGCCGGCCGTGGCCGATCTGCGCCGGCATCCTGGTGGCCACGCTGGCCAATCACGCGCTAGCCGGTGCGCTGGGTGCATGGCTCACCACGGTGCTTGGGCCCGTGGTGCTGCGCTGGGGGCTCGGACTGTCCTTCCTGGCGATGGCGGCCTGGATGCTCGTGCCCGACCGTTTCGACGAGAAGGATGCGCGGCTTGCGCGCTTCGGGGTCTTCGGTACCACGCTGCTGGCCTTCTTCGTCGCCGAGATGGGCGACAAGACCCAGGTGGCCACGGTGGCGCTCGCCGCGCAGTACCAGGCCTTCGTCCCGGTCGTGATCGGCACGACGCTCGGCATGATGGTGGCCAACGTGCCTGCGGTCGTGCTCGGCGACCGGATCGCGCACCGGATGCCGGTTCGGCTGGTTCACGCGGTGGCGGCGCTGATCTTCGCGGTGCTCGGCGTGCTGACGCTCGCCGGCGCCGGCGAGCGTTTCGGGCTCTAGTCGCCGATCGTCAGCGGCCTTGCCGCAGCAGCCTTCCGGGAAGCGGACGATGCACGGTGCCGCCGCCATCGGCGACGCGCACGCCGTTCACCCACACGCCGTGCACCCCGCGTGACCGGGTGACCACCCGGGTGGCGCCCGCCGGCAGGTCGTCGGCGCGCGAGCGGCTGCCGCGCCCCACGGTGGCCGGGTCGAACAGCAGCAGATCGGCCGCCATGCCCGGGCGCAGCGCGCCGCGGTTGGCGATGCCGAAGAACTCGGCCTGCGCGCTGGTGAGGCGGCGCACCGCCTCCGGCAGCGGCATCGCGCCACGCTCGCGCACCCAGTGGCCCATCAGGTGCAGGCCGAAACCCGAATCGTCGAGGAAGGACAGATGGGCGCCGGCATCCGACAGCGACAGCAGGCTGTCCGGGTGCGTCAGCAGCCGGGCAACCGCCTGCTCGTCGTGGTTCAGCGCGGTGAGCGAGAACAGCGTGCCGAGCCCCTCGTCGATCGCGAGGTCGAACAGGCAGTCGAGGGGATCGACGCCGCGCTCGGCGGCGATGTCGGCGATGCTGCGATCGACCAGCGGCCGATGCTCCGGCCTGACCGTCTCGAGGACCTGGATCAGCTGCCAGTTCCCCGAGAAGATGCGCCGCGCCGGGACGGCGAGTTCGGCGCGCAGCGCGTCGCGCAGCGCCGGATCGCGCATCCGCGCGATCAGCGCGTCGCCTTTCAGGCCGAAGATCGGCTTCCACGCGAGCAGCGGCTCGAGCGGGTAGGGCGACTGGAACGAGAAATCGAAGACCAGCGGCGTCGCGGCGACCGCTCCGCGCATGCGATGGCCGCGCTGGTTGGCGGCAGCGATCGCGTCGAGATCCTCGAAGACGCTGTTCGGGGTGACGCTCGAGTGCAGCAGCGCCGCGACCAGCACCGGACGGCCCGATGCCGCGGCGAATTCCTCGAGCTGCCCGACCGGCGTCGGCGGACCCTTCGTGATCATGAAGACGCCCTGGTTGCGCCGGCGCATCGGCTCGGCCAGCGCCAGGAATTCCGACCACTCGGCCAGCCGCGACGGCATCGGCCGTCCGTCGTAGGCGCTGTGCGAGGTGGTGGTGGTCGACGCCAGCCCGATCGCACCCGCGGCGAGCGCCTCGTCGACCAGCGCCTGCATCCGCGCGAGTTCCTCGGGGGTGGCCGCGCGATCGGAGGCGGCCGAGCCCATCACGTAGGTGCGGATCGTCGAGTGGCCGGCGAAGGCCGCGAGGTTCATCGCGCAGCCGCCCGCCTCGATCTGGTCGAGGTACTGGCCGAAGGACTCGAACTGCCAGCGGATGCCTGCCTGCAGGCTGGCGAGCGACATGCCCTCGACCTGCGTGAGGTTCTTGGTGACCAGATCGCGCGAGCCGGCGTCGGGGTGGCAGGGGGCGATCGTGAAACCGCAGTTGCCGATGATCGCGGTGGTGACGCCCATGCCGATCGACTGGTCGAGATAGGGGTCCCAGGTGATCTGCGCGTCGTAGTGGGTGTGGTTGTCGATGATGCCGGGCATCAGCGCCAGCCCCCCGGCATCCACATGCTCGCGGGCTTCGCCGGCTGGCAGCGCGTCGGCCTGCGGGCGTACCGCGGCGATGCGGTCGCCGTCGACGGCGAGCTGGCCCGTGAAGGGGGCTCCGCCCAGGCCGTCGTGGATCGTGGCATTGGAGATCAGCAGGTCGTGCATCGGGCAGTCCTCGAAGGATTCATGCGATCGAGTATAGGCCGCTGCCCGCCCGCGGATCAGCGCCAGCCGTGGCGATCCGGACCGTGGGCGCGATGCGAGCCGTGCTGATGGCCGGGCCACCGCCCCGGGCCCGGACCCGCATGGTAGGCGGGCCCACCGCCGGGGGCGTGGCGATGGATCGGAGCGTGCCCGTAGCCGTAGCCCTGCCCGTAACCGTGGACCTGCCCGTAGCCATGAACCTGCCCGTAACCGTGCCGGTAGGCATGCCCGTGCCCGTGACCGTACACGTGGGTGTGCGCATGCGCTCCCCAGGTGCGGTACGGTCCCGGCCCGTGGACGACCCAGGGCGGCACGACCGTGATGACCACGCGGGGCACGACCACGGAGGCCGTGGCCGCCAGCACGGGCTGGTCCCACGTGGCGACCTGGGGCACGGTCGCGACGACGACGGCGGCGCCACCGCAGAACGCGGCGGTCGGTGCGAGCAGGGCGAGGCAGGCTGCGACGAGGTGCTGCGGGCGTGGACGCATGGCGGGTCTCCGCGATAATGGGGCGCGGCGACGGCCGCGGCTTCCCTCGTCGCTCAACGCCGGCCTGGCGGGTGCGCCGACCCGGGCTCTCGCCCCTTACAAAGCGTTACCGACGCCCAGAGCGATTCGCGTGTCTTCCAAGCTCCCCGACGCTGCCGGCCTGATTCGGGTCGCCGTTCCGCTGGCCGTCGCTGCGGTCCTGCTTGCGGGTGTCTGCGCCGCCGCGAACATCGGCAAGCTGCCACCCGCGCTGCCCGCCCTGCGGCAGGACTTCGGCCTGACGCTGGTGGAGGCGAGCTGGCTGGTATCGGCTTTCCAGGTGGCCGGGCTGTCGCTGGGCGTGTTCGGAGGGCTGCTCGCCGACCGTTTCGGGCCTCGGCGCACGATGGCCTGCGGCCTGCTGCTGCTCGCGCTGGCGAGTTCGGTGGGTGCGGCGGCGCAGGGCGCGACGCTGCTGCTGGCGATGCGCGTCGTCGAGAGCGCGGGCTTCATGCTGTCGGTGCTGCCCGGACCGGCACTGCTGCGGCGCTTCGTCGCGCCGGGGTCGCTGTCGCCGGTGCTGGGGCTGTGGTCCTGCTACATGCCCACCGGCATGTCGCTGATGATGATCGCGACCCCCCCGCTGCTCGAGGCCCAGGGCTGGCGCGCAGCCTGGGTGGTCTGCGCGGCGCTGCCCGCGGCGGCCTGTCTGGCGGTGCTGCGGGCGCTGCGCCCGGATGGCGCCCGCCCGCCAGGGGCTCAGAGTGCGGCGGCGCTCGCCCGGCTGACGCTTGCCACGCCCGGCGCCTGGCTGCTCGCGCTGTGCTTCGGCCTGTACGCCGGTCAGTTCATCACGGTGTTCAGCTTCCTGCCGACCCTGTATCAAGCCGCCGGGATTCCTGCCGGCACCGCGGGGCTGCTGTCGGCCGCTGGCGTGGCGGCCAACCTGATCGGCAACCTGGTCGCGGGGGTGCTGCTCGGGCGGGGCGCCAATCGCGGGCGCCTGATCGGCATTGCCTCGGTTGTGATGGCTGGCTGCGCGATCGCAGCCCTTTCGCTGCCGCTGCCCTTTGCCGCCGGATACGGGGCGGTGCTGCTGCTGTCGGCCGCGGGGGGCCTGATTCCGGGCACGCTCTTCGCCACCGCGCCGGGCATCGCCCCGCATGGCGGGGCGGTCGCCACCACCACCGGGCTGATGCAGCAGGGATCGTGCGTGGGCCAGTTCCTGCTGCCGCCGCTCGCGGCCGCGGCGGCGAGCGGCCGCGGCGGCTGGGCGGCGGCCGGTGTCGTGATCGCCGGCTGCGCGGTGCTGAACGTCTTCGTGGCGGCCGGGGTGGCGCGTGCCGCCCGGGGCCGGCGCGGCTAGAAGGTCGTGCCGCGCTTCGGTGGTATCGTCGCATCCATGCGGCGGGTCGTTTTCAACCAGAAGGGCGGGGTCGGCAAGTCCACCATCGCGGTGAACCTCGCGGCCATTGCCGCGGCGCGCGGGCGTCGCACGCTGCTCATCGATCTCGACACCCAGGCCAACGCCAGTCGCTACCTGCTCGGCTCGCAGGTCGCCCAGGCCCGTCCCACGGTGGCGGATTTTTTCGAGCAGAGCCTTTCCTTCCGCTTCGCCTCGACGCCGGTCGAGGCCTTCGTGCATCCGAGCCCCTTCGAGAATCTGTCGGTCATGCCGGCGGGCCCCGAACTCGCCGACCTGCATACGCGGCTCGAGTCGCGCTCCAAGATCCTCAAGCTGCGCCAGGCGATCGGCGAACTCGACGGCTTCGACGAGGTGGTCATCGACACCCCGCCGGCCCTCAACTTCTACACCCGCTCGGCTCTGATTGCGGCCGACGCCTGCCTGATTCCCTTCGACTGCGACGACTTCTCGCGTCAGGCGCTCTACGGCCTGCTCGAGGCGGTCGAGGAGATCCGGATCGACCACAACCAGGCGCTGCGTGTCGAGGGCATCGTCGTCAACCAGTACCAGGCCCGAGCGAGTCAGCCGCAGCGCATCGTGCAGGCCCTGGCCGACGAGGGGCTGCCGGTGCTGCCCACCCGCCTGTCGGCCTCGGTGAAAGTTCGCGAATCGCACGATGCGGCCCGGCCGCTGGTCTGGTTCGCCCCGGGTCACAAGCTGACGGCCGAGTACCTCGCACTCTACGAGGAACTCGGCCGCCGCGCACCTCAGAACGACTGCTCGAGCATCGCGAGATAGTCGTCGGCGCTCGCGGTACGCGGGTTGGTCAGGTGGCAGTGATCGCGCAGCGCCGCCTGGGCGATCGCAGGAAGCACGTCACGCGGCACGCCCATCGCGGCAAGGCCCGCGGGCAGCCCGAGGCGCCGGTTCAGGCCCTCGATGAAGCTCGCGGGGTCGTCGGCCGGCGCGATGCCCAGCGTCTGGTTGAGCACCATCGCCTTGTGGACCACGACGGGTGCGTTGAAGCGCAGCACCGCCGGCAGCAGGACCGCATTGAGCGTGCCGTGGTGCAGCGAAAGCCCCGGCAGCGCGCCCAGCGGGTGCGACAGCGCATGCACCGCGCCGAGCCCCTTCTGGAAGGCCATCGCGCCTTCCATCGCGGCCATCATCATCTCCCAGCGGGCATGCCGGTCGGATCCGTCGCGGGTGGCGCGCTCGAGGTGGCCGATCGCGCGGCGCAGGCCATCGAGGGCGATGGCCTCGGCCGGCGGGTTGATCGCCGGCGCGAGGTAGGTCTCGATGCAGTGCGCCACCGCGTCCATGCCGGTGGCGGCGGTCAGCAGCGGAGGCAGCCCGAGCGTGAGCTCGGGGTCGCAGAGTGCCAGGCGCGGCAGCAGATGCGGGCTCAGCAGCCCGAGCTTGCGGCCGTCGCGCATCACGATCACGCTGCCGCGCCCGACCTCGCTGCCGGTGCCGGCCGTGGTCGGGATCGCAACCAGCGGGGCGACCGCGGCGGTGATGCGGGCCACGCCGCCCTCGACCGCGGCGTAGCGCGCGAGGCTGTCAGGGTGCGTGACGATCAGCGCGACCGCCTTCGCGAGGTCGATCGACGAGCCGCCGCCGACCGCGACCAGACCGTCGCAGCCGGCATCCCGCCACGCCTGGGCCGCGATCATCACCGCGTCTTCGGTGGGATTGGCGGGGGTGCCATCCCAGAGGGTGACCGCGAAGCCCTCACCGATGGCATCGAGCACTCGCTGCGCGATGCCCGCGGCGACCACGCCCCGGTCGGTCACCAGCATCGGTCTGGCGATGCCCAGCCGATGCAGTTCGTCGGGCAGCATGCGAAGCACGCCGAAGTCGATCTGGATGGTGGTGAGGTAGGTGATGGTGGCCATCGGCAGGCTTCCGGAAGGGGGAGGCAAGCGGGGATGCCGCCCCGACGTTCAGGGGGTGCGGTCTTCGAGCAGGCGGCGACCGCGCTCGAGATCGGCAGGCGCGCGCGCGGCCAGCCTGCTGCGCCGCTGCACGAGCGCCCAGGCGATGCCGCCGATCGCCAGCAGGGCGAAGGGCGCACCCCACAGCAGCGCGGTGTTGCCCTGAACGGGCGGCTTGTAGAGGACGAAGTCGCCGTAGCGCTCGACCATGTAGTCGCGGATCTGGGTATCGCTGCGCCCGGCGGCGATCTGCTCGTGGACCTGGTTGCGCAGGTCGACCGCGAGCTCGGCGTTGGAGTCGGCCAGCGTCTGGTTCTGGCAGACCAGGCAGCGCAACTCCTCGGACAGAGCCTTGAGCCGCGCCCTGCCTACGGCGTCCAGGGGCGGCAGCTCGACCGTGCTGCGCAGGGGGCCGGCGGCGCTCATGGCGCGTTCAGGCGGGCGACCAGCGGCGCCAGTCGGCCCTCGATGATCTCGGCGGTCAGCGGGCCCACGTGCTTGTCGCGCACGATGCCGGCCTTGTCGATCACGAAGGTTTCGGGCGCACCGTAGACGCCCCAGTCGATCGCTGCCTTGCCCGCGGTGTCCGCAAGGCTGATCGCGTAGGGATTGCCGAGCCGCGCGAGCCATGCCTGCGAGGCTGCGGGTGCGTCCTTCCAGGCCAGCCCGACCACCGGCGCCAGGCCGCGACCGGCCCACTGGTTGAGCAGCGGATGCTCGATCTCGCAGGCCGCGCACCACGAGCCCCAGATATTGAGCAGCCAGACCTTGCCGCGCATCTGCTCGGGCGTCCAGGTGCTGCCTTCGGGGGCACCCAGCACGGCGACCGCCGTCAGGGGCGCGGGCTTGCCGATCAGCGGCGAGGGGACGTTTCGGGGGTCGCGGTCGAGGCCCTTGAGCAGGAACATGCCGATCGCGACGAAGATCGCCAGCGGCAGCAGAAAGCGCAACGCCCTCATGCCGGTCTCGAGGCGCCGTTCGCCGGGGCAGCACGCCGCAGCGCCGCGCGCCGGTAGCGCGCGTCGAGGGCGGCCGCGAAGCCGCCGAGCGCCATCAGCACGCAGCCCAGCCAGATCCAGTTGACGAAGGGCTTGAGGTGGGCACGCACCACCCAGGCGCCGTCTGGCAGGGCATCGCCCATCGAGATGTAGACATCGCGTGCGAGGCTGCGATCAATCGCCGCCTCGGTCATCGGCTGGCGCGAGGCGCGGTAGATGCGCTTCTCGGGCTTGAGCGAGGCCACGGGCCGGCCGTCGCGGGTCAGGCTGAAGTGGCCGCGGATGGCGTCGTAATTGGGACCGACGACGGACTCCAGCCGCTCGAAGCGCAGCGTGTAGTCCCCGAGCGCGAGCTGTTCGCCGGTGGCCAGTCGCTGTTCGCGCTCGCTCTCGTAGCCCTTGACGAGGGTGACCCCGACGACGAAGACCGCGATGCCCAGATGGGCCAGGTGCATGCCCCACTGGCTGCCCGACAGCAGGCCCAGCCGGCGCCACTGCAGCCTGCCGCCGGCACGCGCGGCCTCGAGCAGGCCGGCGGCCACGCTCGCGGCGATCCAGAGCGCGAACAGCAGTCCGAGGCTCACCATCGGCCGGAAGCCGCCCACGGTAAGGGGCAGCAGCAGTGCCGCGAGCACCGCGATCGCGAAGGCCCAGCGCAGTCGGCGGGCGAGATCGGGCACCGCCGTCTGGCGCCAGCGCGCGAAGGGCCCGACGCCAATCAGGAAGAGCGCCGGCGCCATCAGCGGATAGAAGACCGCATCGAAATAGGGCGGCCCGACCGAGATCTTGCCGAGGTCGAGGGTGTCGAGCACCAGCGGATACAGCGTGCCGAGCAGCACGGCGGCGGTGGCGACCACCAGCACCACGTTGTTGGCCAGCAGCATCGATTCGCGCGATACCAGCGCGAAGCCCGGTCCGATCCCGATCGCAGGCGCCCGCCAGGCGAACAGGAGCAGCGAACCGCCGATCACCAGCGCGAGGAAGATGAGGATGAAGACCCCGCGGGTCGGGTCGGTGGCGAAGGCATGCACCGAGGTGAGGACCCCGGAGCGCACGAGGAAGGTGCCGAGCAGCGACAGGCTGAAGGCGAGGATGGCGAGCAGCACTGTCCAGCTACGGAAGGCGCCCCGCTTCTCGGTCACCGCGAGCGAGTGCATCAGCGCGGTACCGACCAGCCACGGCATGAAGGACGCGTTCTCGACCGGATCCCAGAACCACCAGCCGCCCCAGCCGAGTTCGTAGTAGGCCCAGAAGGAGCCCAGGCAGATGCCCAGCGTGAGGAAGCACCATGCCACGGTGGTCCAGGGCCGTGCCCAGCGAGCCCAGGCGGCGTCGAATCGGCCCTCCAGGAGCCCCCCGACCGCGAAGGCGAAGGCCACCGAGAAACCCACGTAGCCCATGTAGAGCAGCGGCGGGTGGAACACCATGCCGGGGTCCTGGAGCAGCGGGTTGAGGTCGCGGCCATCGCGCGGGGCGGGGACCATCCGGTCGAAGGGGTTCGAGGTGAACACCAGAAAGAGCAGCAGGCCGATCGCGATCAGGCCCAGGACCCCGAGCACCCGCGCGCGAAGCGTGGTGGGTAGCGCGCCCGACAGCAGCGCGACCGCCGCGCTCCAGGCCGTGAGCATCAGCAGCCACAGCAGCATCGAGCCTTCGTGCGAGCCCCAGGAGGCCGCGACCCGGTAGGCCGTGGGCAGCGAGAGGTTCGAGTGCTGCGCCACCAGCGCAACGGAGAAGTCGTTGCGCAGGAACAGCGCGACCAGGCAGAAACTCGCGAGCAGCACCAGCGCGAACACCGCCAGGGTGCCCGGCACCGCGACCGCCATCAGCCGGGCCTGACCGCGCATCGCGCCGGCGAGCGCGAACAGGCTCGTGGCGATCAGCAGCGGCAGGGCGAGTGCCAGCGCGAACTGGCCGATCTCGGCGGTCATGGGCGCACGCTCCGACCCGCCTTGTCGACGAACTGCTGCGGGGCGCCCACAGGATGACCGGCGCGCTTGAGCGCTTCGGCCGCCTCGGGCGGCATGTAATTCTCGTCGTGCTTGGCGAGCACTTCGCTCGCCTCGAAGGAGCCGTCGGCGCGAACCTTGCCCTGCGCCACGACGCCGCTTCCTTCCTTGAAGAGGTCCGGCAGGATGCCACGGTAGGCGACCGCGATCGTGCGGGCGTTGTCGGTCACGCGGAACCGGACGGTGGTGCCGTCGCCCTCGCGCTGCACGCTGCCGGGTTCGACCAGGCCGCCGACCCGGAAGGTCCGCTCGCGAGGAGCCTCGCCATTGGCGATCTGGGTCGGCGTGAAGAAGAAGACCAGGTTGCTCTGGAAGGCGTTGAGCACCAGACCGACCGCCAGCGCGAGGGCACCCACGCCGGCAGCGATCCACGCCATCCGCTGGTGGCGGGGCTTCATGGGGCGAGGTCCCGGGCGTGGCGAAGGGCGGCGGCGCGACGGCGGCGCAGCAGCAGCACCTCGAGGACGAGCGCGATGGCGGCGACGCCGTAGGAACCCCAGACGAAGAAGCCGTAGCCGCCCATGTGGAGGAAGTCGATCATGGGTTCTCCCGAAGGGGGCGGCGCTGGCAGGCGATGGCCGTACCCGGCCCCGCGGCGCGCGCAACCCGCGTCATGTGTCGCTCCGCGCGGCCAGTCTTTGCACCCATTCGGTGCCGGCTTCGCGCTCGATCATGATGCTGCGGACGCGATGCAGCGCGGCCGCGAT
>Ga0315900_10003968_pt1 | contig 21198 bp, 29 predicted proteins | sample LakEriMetagenome_FD_203521 | JGI IMG/M metagenome (GOLD analysis project Ga0315900, IMG submission 203521) | Freshwater fungal communities from buoy surface, Lake Erie, Ohio, United States - Buoy 12 MA114 | ecosystem: Environmental > Aquatic > Freshwater > Lake > Lake biofilm | place: USA: Lake...
GAATCTCGGTGGCGAGAAAAATAAAGGTGGGCTAAAGAAATCAGGTGGGCTAAAGAATCTCGGCGGTGCAAAAAATAAAGGTGGGCTAAAGAAATCAGGTGGTGAAAAGAATAGCGGTGGGCTAAAGAATAGCGGTGGGGAAAAGAATCTTGGTGGAGTAAAGAAATCAGGTGGGGCAAAAAATAGAGGTGGTGCAAAGAAAGTGGGTGGCGAGAAGAATGTTGTAATCTGATTGGATGACCTTGACAAAGATGTTCCATTTGCATTTACTGCAACTATAGAATAAGTTTGAGCAGTTCCCATTGTTTCTCTAATATTAAGTGAAGTTGTTGTACCATCAACTTCATATGGAGAAGACAATCCTCCTGGTTGGGCCGCTGTGTCTGTAGAAGTAATAATGTATTTAGTTAAAGATTTTCCACCATTGGTAGCAGCAGGCCAAGACAGGGAGTCTTGTCCTCTTAGATCTGTTGTTGTGTGCCCTGGCCCAGTTGTAGTAGATGTTGCAGTTAATGATGCAGGGGCGGCTGGCACTGTTGTAAATAATACAGAAGATGAAGGAAGTGAAGGCACAGACTGTCCGTTTGCATTTGTTGCAACTACTGTTGCAACTCCAGTTACATTTTGTGGAATTCCAATAATTGTAATTGGCGAAGATGCTCCTACTTCTGAAAATGTTCCATTTACACCGCAATTTATTGTTACTGTATAATTTATAATTGGAAGCTGATTTGGAGGATATTCAAAAGAAACAGTTCCTGCTGCATTGTTAAATGGTCTATTTGTTCCAACGTCTGTTAAAACAACATTAATAGGTGGTACTGGAAGCTCGAAGTCTCCAGATAATTGAGATTTTCTACCAACTTTTTTACCCATTTAATTACCTTTCTTACGCAGTTAAATCTCCGAAGAGAAGCCAAGTGTTTGCATCTCTTTTTAAAAGTGTTGCCATAGACCATTGAAATCTTAGTTTGTTGCCTGGAGTGTAATTTAAAACTACACCTTCAGCAGGAACAACGGTTGTTTGGCCTGTTCCAGATTGCAAAATATCTAAAGTTGTTCCAATTGGAAAATTTACAACTGAATCTTTTGGTATTGTAAATGTATTCGCAACCTGCATTCTAATATCTATAATCGTATCTCTTTGACTTAAGCTGTTAAGAGTATGTGGAAAGTAGACTGTATTAATTGGGGTCAAAGAGGCTACGGCTATTTTATCTTGAACACCATCTTGAAATCTTACCGTACCGCCTGAAAGATCTAGATCTCCCTTTAGCTTAATGGTGCCAGCTAAAGTTGTCTCCCCTTGAAATCCAGCACGTTTATTTACGGATAATGAATTAACCTGAAGGTCTTCGTCAGTATTGAATTTACCCTTGTTGAGAGCCATGGCTTTACCTTATGCCTGGGCTTCTGTCCAGGATAATCTTCCGAACACAGATGCTGTAGAAGATCCAATATTTTGAACAACGATTGTTAGAACATCTGGTCCATCAGGATAAATTTGAGTATTGGCGGTTGTTCCTCCACCACCCTGAATTGAGTTTCCAAGGTCTCTAACGTTCGATAGATCAATTGAGTTTGCTCCAGATCCTAAGAAGAATCCTGCGGTTGTTTCTCCGCCAGTAACTGTTGTTGATCCTCCAGAGTAATCTGCAATTTGTGATAGTGAAGAGTTTGCAATATTTGCAACGTTTCCTACTGCGTTAGTCCATGCTGTTGAGGATGAAGGAACACCATTAAGAATTGCTGTAACTAAAAGGTTTGCTGTACCAGTAGATGTTGTAGCAGTTACATCAAGTGCTTTTAGTGTTAGCTGCATTCTATTAATAAGTTCTCTTGCACCAAATACTGAGGCAATACCGTTATCTACAGAAGGCGCTACACGAATTGAGAATAGTGCTCTCTGTTGTCCCGATGGAACCGTAGTAGCAGTTCTCTGTCCATAAGTAAAGACGAGAGACTTATCATCGTTAAACTGTCCATCCATAATAACAGATGTTCCCCAGTGAGATATAGAAGCGGCAAAGCTAGGGTAAGCCAACTCTACCATTGTTGGAGATACTGGATCAAGTGTAAATAATTGAGGAGTTGTAGCACCCATTGGGGCTGCAATTACTCCTGTTGGGTTAGCATCAAGAGCAGCTTTGCTGGTCTTGATTTCTAATCCATTTATAGAAGAAATAAATGTTCCTTCTGGGTAAGATGAGCTAATTAATCTCATACCAGCTTGAAGGTTAGCTGTGCTAGCCACTGTTCCATCTGATGTACCAGCTGCTTGAGTTACGCTTAAATTAGCTTCTCCTGCTCTACCTCTTGTAAGACCAGTAAATGATGATACAGATTTTGCAGAATAATTTACATATTCAATACCAGATTCATTTCTGATTGCTAGTGTTCCGCTTGGAGGGAAACCAGCTGTTGATACAACATTTACAGCTAAGTCTGTTGTTAAAACAGTTGCAGTTGTTGATGTGTATGGAGGTGTAGTTGAAGACTCATAGCGTCCTGGAAGGTTTCCGCTTCGCATGTAAGCTTCTGTATTTATGTTATTATTTGGCATCTTGTGGCAATAAATAACGTCACCCTTAGGCCCTCTTACACCCCATCGTACGAAACCAGCTCCATACCAAGTGTAGTCAATATAAAACATCTGCATCTTTGAAAGATCGATATTATATTGAGATGGTCCCGTTCCATCTAATTTATCCATATTAAATTCTGATTGCTTTATTTTAGTTTCTACTGTTTTTGATAATACGGCAAAAGTAGTAGATGCGCCTCGATACGCAGGGCTAATAGTCATAGATGTATCGTTTGCAATTCCAACAATCTTGTATGATTGTCCTCTAATTACAATATAATCTCCTGGAATTAATTGCTTAGCAAAAAATGTTGGGAAATAGCTACTTGACTGAGTAACTGTTGATGAATTTTGAGTTACGCTTACTTTTCCAGATAGCTGGAATGTAGAATTTCTACGAACTGCATTTAGGTTAGTTCCATCAAACTCCCAATATAGACCGTTTTGATTATCAAACATTCCTAGTCTATTTTGGCAGCCATACCAGGACTCTACGGAAGCAAAGAAGTTGCCTGTTGCAATTGTAGAAGTTGGCACTGCTAAAGCAGTATATTGAAACTTATCGTCTGTAAGAACGTTAGAAATTATAAATGTTCCGTTATAATTTTGTTCATTACAGCCACCAATTTTAATTTGAGTTCCTGGTTGTAAATTATGCTTTTCTTTTGTTTGAACTGTTACAGTAGTAGTGCCGTTGCTTTGAATGTTTTCAATTCCAGCATATGGCTTTAAAATTGTACCAGAAGAAACCTGAAGTCCCTTACCAGACTGATATCTAAAATATCTTCTAGTCTGTCTTACGCAAGAGGCATAGTTAGATGAGGCATTTGTGCCAAATAGAACTCCTCCGTCATTTGGTCTGTGAGCAAAGTATGACTGTGGTCTTACGAAGACCTGTATTCCACCAGCAATTGTTCCTGTTGGAGCCGCATCAACATAATAAGAAAATGTTGTTGGAGAAACAATCTGAGCAACCTCATGATTTCCATTTGGTGGATTAGTTGTTGCTGTTGCACCTTGGATGCTAACTTCATTTCCAAGTGCTAGTCCGTGAGGAATCTGCGTAGTTACAGTTATTTTTCTTCCGCTGTATGTTACTGTTGGAAGACCGCCAATTGATGCTCCAGTAAAGATATCTCCTTGTACAACAAGAGTCTTGTTTGGATCAAATATAGCTGTGATACCTGTTCTATTGACTGCATTTGCACTGTATGTAAATGTGCTTGTTCCTCCACCACTTTCGATTACGAAGTTTCCATTTGCAGAAGTAATATAAGTATCAATTACTGAAATAGGAGTTCCGTTTGCTGGAGCAGAACCTGAAGAAAGTGTTACTGAAACTGTCTTTGATAAATTTGCAAAAGTTATTGAACCAATATTAGGGATTGGAGTTGGTCTAGCAAACGAGTACGGTCTATTGTTGTATAGTCCTAGGTTTTCCCACTTGGTCTGCTGAATACCGTATTCGAAGTCTGTATCGATTAATGCTTGAGGTTGAGACACTCTAAGCTTATTGGTTGTATCCATCAAAGTTTCTGCTGGCATAAATGTTTCATTGGCATCATCAATTGTAATCTGAATTTTATCAGTAGAAGTCATTGACGCAGTATTGTATTCTAGAACAAGCGTGGTGTTTTCCACCATTTCTGTGCTTGTGCTTGTATTGTATGAAGTGCATCCCAAGCTAGGATCTGAAAAATTATAAATAACCTGGTTGGTTGTTACGTTTGTAATCAACAGAAGTCTTTCACGAAGAATTGTCTTTGGAATTGAAATTGTTCGTGTTGAAGGGTTAAATGTGTAGCTTGTTTCTAGTAATACTTTTCTTGCCATATTCTAATCTCCTAATTGTATATCCACTGCTCTAAATGGATAAATTGATTTTTTAGCGTTTTGTTGATCTGGACCCGACAGATATCTTGCTTCAAATTTAGATCCGACTGGAATGGGTTCTCCAAACTGTACGTATCCATCTTCATCAATAAAATATCCATCGGAAGGGATCAAACTTAGCCAATGTTTTTCTTGGTTTCCCAATATTTGTAGTATACCATTAATTGTTACTAAAAGCTTGTAGGGGTTTTGAACTACAAATTGTTCTCCTTCATATGTTAAAGGGAACCTTGACTGTGACCCGTCAAAATATATTGAAATATCATCTATCGGATATATGTCGGACCCAACAGATTGGGCAATTTGTGCCAACAAATATGCCTTATTTACTGCATGTGTCTCTTCTACTGGAGGCCCCACAGATACTGGAGCGTTTCCAAAATCAACCCCGTTAATAATAGGGTTGGTTAGTGTTTTATTTGTTAGAGTCTGTGTCCCAGTTAAGGTTACAACTCCAGGTAAATTGTTAGTTAGTGGATCAATTGTTTTATTTGTTAGAGTCTGTGTGCCAGTTAAAGTAGCTATACCAATAAGCGTATTATCTGCGGCACTAATTGTTTTATTGGTAAGAGCTTGCACATTGTTCTGGCCTACAATTTCTCCTTGAGCTCCATGAGAAGAAGTAGAGCTGGCATGTCCTATAACAAGGTCATTAGCAGTTTGCTCTAATACAACAGCTTTTGCTTGAACAAATCCAGTTGTTGCAATTGCAAGCGAGTCATTTCCTGGAGATTGAGTTACTGCAACAGTTCCTGTTGGAAGACTGGGTGTGCCAGTAAATGTTGGTGAGGATAGTAATGCGTATCCTGAAATAGCAGCACCTGCTGGAATTACTACTGTTCCAGTAAATGTTGGTGAAGCAATCGGGGCTTTAAGTCCAATTTCAGCTGTTAAGGTTGCTGCAATATTTGCATCATCGTTTAAAGCTAATGCAATTTCATCAAGTGTGTTTAAAGTTGTTGGTGCAGCACCAACTATGGCAGCTACTGCAGTAGATGCAGCATTATCCGCATAGGTTTTTGTAGCAAGAAGAGATGTGTCTGCAATTCCGTGAATATTTGTAGTATCTAATTCGTGGCTTGACAGAGCAGAAGTTGAAGCTTTAAGATCTAGTGCGGTCTGTGTAGCAGTAGAAACTGGCTTATTTGCATCTGAAGTATTATCAACATTTGCAAGACCTACATCAGATTTTGTGATTCCAGTTGGATTATTAATAACTGGAGCAGTTAAAGTTTTATTTGTTAAAGTTTCAATACCAGCACGAGTTGTTACTGTATGTGCACCATTTCCAACTGGAATTGTTGTTGTATTTCCACTATGACTAAATTGAATATTTCCAGAATTTAATTGCATTGATGCTGTATCAAGATATAGGGTTGTTCCAGAAAGGTACAAGTCCTTAAATTTATTAGCAGATGAACCAAGGTCATACGTTCCATTAGTTGATGGAATTAAGTTGCCACCTATAGTTGCACCATTAATTATTGGGGATGTCAGTGTTTTGTTTGAAAGAGTTTGAGCTGTATTTAAATCTACAGTTGTTCCTGTATTAATACTAAATGTATTTCCATTAAGGCTTAATCCATTACCCGCAAGATATGTACCAGCACCTGAGAACTGTGTAAAGTTAATAGCGTCTGTTCCAATTGTTGCTGGACGATTTGTTTGTACCCAGCCAGTTGAAGCGTTTACTGTTCCTGAGTATACAAAGACAAAGTCTCCAGAATCAACCTCTGCTGCAGTATCAAAGTCTGTTGCACGAGTTGGTTGGCCTGAAGCCTGAACTACGTAAATACCGTTTTCTGATGCAGTGCTCTGGTTCTTAACAAGAACACGGTTGCCAGTAGCAAGTGTAATTCCGTCAATAACGTCTCCGTTTTCAAGAGCATTTGCAAGATTTACATTTTCTGTTGTTGCGGCGACTGCTGCTTCGTGGATATGTAGACCTTCTGTTACTGAGTCTACATAAGCCTTTGTTGCTGCATCTGTTGCATCTGTTGGTGTTCCAAGGCTTGTAATCTTGTATGTAGCAAGAGAAAGATTACCTGTTGGTGCTCCTACTGATGTTAGGGCAAACTCTGAAGGATCTACAGAAATTGCTCCTGAAGTATCATCATAATCAAGTCCGTTTCCAACTGCATTTCCTACTGCGTCTTGAGCGTTTTCATCTGTATATGTTACTGCTCCAGTTAAAGAAATTGAATTTGCTACATCATTATAAGATACTGAAATATTTGTGTGTGTGCCAGCTGCTAAAGCAGCTGCTACAGCATCTTGTGCTCTATCATCTGTAAAGTATTTATTTGTACTACCTTCAGCTAAGGCGTCTGTTGTAGAGTCCGCCACTCCATTTTCAGCAGTAATAGTAAGTCCGTTTTTATCTCCTGTAATTGATATATTAGACTTTGTAGCATTTGTAAGCAGCTCTGCTGCAAATGCTTTGGTTGCCAGTTCTGCTGTATCTGCAATACCATGTATATTTGTTGTATCTGATTCGTGGTTAGAGAGATTTGTTGCAACTGTTGTAAAAAATGCTGGGTCGTCATTAACTGCAGCTGCTAATTCATTTAATGTATCTAGTAGGCCAGGTGCTCCGTCTACTAAATTGCTGACAGCAGTTGAAATATCTGATGTTAATGCTATTGTTCCAGAACTATTTGGAAGAGTAATTGTTCTGTCTGCTGTTGGCTCTGTAGCAGTTAATGTTGTTGTATAGTCGTAAGCCGCATCATTCCATAAAATAATTGAGTTTTCTGGAATTATTAAATCGCCATTTGAATTTAATTCTGCTGGTCCACCAGGAGACCCTTGATCTGCTACAAGTATGTAGTCTCCAAGGCTATTGGTTAATCCAGAAGGAGTTACGTTTGCATAACTAGTTGTGGCTGTCCATGTAGAACCATTACCTATTTTAAACTTAAGGGTATCTGTCTCAATACCAATCTCGCCTGCTCTTAATACTGGATTTGCTGAAACCCAATTTGCTGCGGTATCTCTACGAAGTTGAATTCTAGTTGCCACTTGCGTCACCTCCATCATAAACTTCTAAATAAGTACTTGATGCTGATCCACCGTCAAGCAAGATCATGTTTGAATTTGTTCCACCTGCACCGATTGCGTTCCATATAGTTCCATTATAAACCTTTATTGTTTCTTCTGGTATATTATAGTACATCTCTCCGACTGTTGTTCCAGATGGATCTGAAGTTAAAGCTGGGGGAGCAATTGGTGTTTTAAATTGCTTTGCCATTATTAACCTACAACTACTACTTTATATGCTCCTGCAGCAGGTGCTACTGTAAATCCTAAAGTAACTACAGATGCTGAAGTTCTAACAACATCACACTCTATAGTATCGTAAGTTACAGAATCATAAACTTGAACTGTAATTTCACGAGTTCCTAAATTGTGTGTTACTGCAAGTTGAGTTAAGGAACCGTCTCCAATTGTTGCTACGTATTTACGTGCAATATCATGGTAGATTCCACCAACTAGTCCAACTTGCCATCTATCTGCATCTTCTTCCCATAAAAGTTCAGCGTCTGCTTCAAGTCCACGATGAACAACTATACCAGCATCTAAAGAAGGAGCGTTCTCTTCAGGCATATCAGAGTTAAGATTAATCTTATTATCTGAAATATTTACCTGTGTAGAATTAACTGTATTAATTACACCAGTTACGTTTAAGTCTCCACCAACATTTAAGTTATTAGCAATTGTTACATCGCTTGGTAAACCAATTGTTACAGTTGAGTTTTCAGAACCAGAACCAGTAACTTCAATTTCATTTGTTGTTCCAGAAATTGTTGCTACATAATTACCAGTTGTTTGTGTTGCAAGGTTAACATTTTTAATTGTCACCGCACCACTTGTTACTGTGAAGTCTGCATCTGCAAAAGAAGCAACACCCTTATTAGTTGTGCTTGCGTCTTCTCCAGCTACTGTTATTGATGTTCCAGCGTGTGTTACATCAATTCCTTCTCCGCCAAGAATTGATAGGCCGTGTCCTGATGGAGTTAGTGCTCCAGAGTCAGTTGTTACTGTTTTAACAACAGTATCTTCTAGTTCTACGTGTCCATCTGTTGTATTAAAATCATCTGAGTTAAATGACGCAACACCCTTGTTGCTAGTAGAAGCATCTTCTCCAGCAATTGTAATTGTGTTATCTGTTACAGTTGTATTGATTCCTTCGCCTGCGGCAAATGTTAAAGTATCTGTTAAAAGATTTACTGTGTCTGCTGTTCCAGACTCTGCAGCAATCGAAAGAGTTGTTGCTACAGCTACAGTTCCAGCTGCAGTCAAACGACCTTGAGCATCTACTGTAAATGTTGGAATTGCTGTTTGAGATCCATAAGAACCTGCTGTTACCGCTGTGTTGTCTAAATCTATTGTTGTGATTCCTGTTGAATCAACATATGTTGCTGTTAAACCAGTTCCACCTGATACTGATTCACCAATAACATCTTGAATAACTTCTGTGGAGCCAGACATTGGCATCCATGGACCATTTGGTGATGCAAGTCCATTGTAGTAGTACATCGTGTTATTCGATGTGTCATAATAAATTTGTCCAGTTACTGGACTAGATGGAGCTGATGAAAGCCCCTGAATTCTTGCATTCTGAAGTTCATTCTTATTCAGGTTTATGTCAGTTACAAATAATCTTGCCATGTGCTATATCTCCCTTAAGACAGGTATGCTGTCCCACCGAATGGTTGAGCCATTGTCAGTGTAATTTTGTTAATACTATTATAGTCTATTCCTGTTTCTAATATATCGCCTGCGCTGTTTTTTACAGTTACATTTGGGTTATAGCCCATATTGTGAACTATTTCAAGGTAGTAGTAGGAGCCTTCGTTTACAACTTGATTGATTGAGAATGGGTATGTTAGTGTGCTTGTGCTAAGCAAATAATTGGTTGCCCCCGACCAAGAAGCATCGTTGGGCTTTGGGCCATAAAATCTAGTTGTTTGCTTATCATAATAAAAATCGCCTTCAAAGCCCAGGTTGTCTGCTGGAAGGCCATTTCCGTTTAAAATTGTTTTTCCTCTAGGTCCCTGAGGGCCAGGAGTATTTAAAACAATTTTATTAGTCTGTTCAGTTACTACTACTGTTGGGTTACTGTTGTTATTTATTGGCATCAAATGGTTACCGATCTGCTCAACGTTATATATCCTTCAAGCAATTTAGTTTTATTTAAATTACTATCGGTTAGCATAAGATCGTATGAGGACTTTGGATAGAATAATTTATTGGTTTGAGTAGGCGTCATCTTAATAGTTAGCTTACCATATAGCTCATCAATAATTATTCCGCCAGCAGGTGATGTAAGACTAAAGGCTAGCTTGCTTCCGCCTTTTGTATCTCTTACCTGTAATTTTGCTGAACAGTCTGTAAGATTGATTGGATCTCCGTTGTTGTCTTTATATTCAACGGTAAATGTAAAGGTAGTGTTTTGATCCACTTCCCAATTTTTTTGTCCTGCCATTTGCTAAATCTCCTAAATAGGAAAACTCCTATGCCAATTTTAGCATAGGAGCTATCCTAATCTGTTACTATTCTTTACTTTTTTGTAAAGCCAAATGAGCTTTCATTTGGATTAAGTGCCTTCAAAATAACTGGTAGACAAGCCGCAATACCACCCTTGATTAAGTCTCCTGGGTCAGTATTTCCAGTCATGTAAAGAGCAATAGCCGCACCTAAAAAGTGACGACCATAGCTTGCTAACGCTGCTAGAATTTTCTCTTGCATAGTTACCTTTCCATCATTGTTAAGATCTTGTTTCATAAGATCCTCCTTATTTCTGGGCCTCGTGCCCAGGAATTTTGGGTTTTACCCCAATATTTATTATATACCTGTTAAGCGGAAATGTCTACTAATTCGCAATTTCCATCTGAACTACATGCTAGCGTAGAGTTAATAGATGTTCCATCTTCTGTCTCATAAAAAGATAAATCTTCCCAGCGAATGCTTTTTGGCATTTTGGCAAGGAGATCCTCGTATTCTTCTTTTGTTACTTCTTGATAAGGAGCCTGCTTATAAGAGTGATCTGAATGCGGTAAGAATGAAATTCCAGAAACCTCATCAAAATGCTTATATACCCAAGCACCAACTTCCATCCATTCATCTTCTTTTACAGAAACTGTAATTGATGGCTTATGCTCACACCATGCACGTTGATAGACTAGCCATGTATTTAAATGATCTAATGCTGTTAAATCATTTCTAACAATCGCACCCTCTGGTGCTTTAACTGGAAATGAAAATACGTATGTATCGTTTGGCTTCATAACATCATCTTCTACTGGAATTCCAACTTCCTTTAAAAATGTAGAGATTGGATCTCCCTTTGAGCCACGAACTGTACGAATGTAATATGGTGAATGCCAAGGATGCATTCCTGAAGATACCCCGACCAATTGAGACACTGTACCAGAAGGCTTTACGCATGTAATAGCTGCAGACTCAGGAATCCCAATTTTCCCAGCCTCTTCTTTATTAACTTCACGAGCATACTCACGAAGTCTAGACAAGGCATCTTCCAGTTTATCAAGACCCTGCTTTCCAGAAAAGAACTTATGTCCAAATTGTCCCGTCAATGAAACTCCAAGCAATCTTTCTTCTTCTGTATTGTCCTTCCAAATTTTACGAAGGTATTTAAAGTCTGTTAGCGTTGATTGCCAAGTTCCAAGAATTGTTGCAAGGCGGACTTTATTTGCAACATCTTCATTTGTATCTTTTTCACGTAATACGACTTCTGAAAGATTACAAAACTGGTAAGGACGTAAGATAATTTCTGAGCAGGGGTTAGTTCCATAGTGAATATCTGGATCTCTTCTTCCATACTTGGCTGCTTGGGCTTGAGCTGCGGCCACATTGTATATACCTCGTTCTCCTGACTTTGAATCATAAAGATTTTTCCATTCTGCTATAAATTGTTCCATCTCTGGCTTGCGAGAGTAAGCAACAGAGTTATTTGAAAGTGCACGTTGAGTATTATTTTCCCACCAGTTACCAGATTTTGCTGAAGCCATTTCAATATCGTTAATATTAGAAAGAGAAATCATTGCTGAGCGACGAACGCCGCCAACAACAACAACTTCACCAATCTTGCACATAATATCATGTGCCTCAATAGGCTTTAGTTGTCTTCCTACTGCGTTTTTAAATTTTGCAATTGTAAAATCAAAAAGATTAATTAATGGTTGTGGTCCAGATGAACGACCACCCATTGTCTTAAGTCTTGCACCCGCTGGACGAACTTTTGAAACATCAATTGCTGGAATATGTCCAGTCCATAGCAAAGCAAGTAGTTCACGGTATGCCTTGGCCCAACCTTGCTTTGAATCTTCTACAACAATTACTGTATCTGATTTTTCAAGGGCTTCTGGAATAGCAGGAAGCTTGTTAACATACTTGTATTCAACAGAAAATCCAACTCCAGTACCGCACATAAGAATATACATTGTTTCATCAAACGAACGTGGAGAATCTACTGGAACAAATGAACAATTGTAACCAGCAACATTATCACGATCTAATGCAGCGCCTGCAGTCATTACAGATCTCATTGACGGCATAACATTTCTATTAAAAACTGCAGACTTTAACTCTTCAATTAACTTTGATTCTGGTTCGTATGAATGTTCTTTGAAAAGACGATCTAGCATAAACTCAAAATATCTGTCTACTGTTTCCCCCCATGATTCACGGCGATTCTCTTCTGGAATCCATCTTGCATAACGTGACAAAGCAATAAAATTTTCGTATGGGTTTTCAATAGTTCTTGACATTTTTAAATAACACCTTTTCTCCGCCCTGCGGTTTATGATTTTTTAGTTGAAGTCTAATTCTACCAAACTTTAATCTAAAGGGGAAGGGGTTATGATATTTTTTTAAATACTTCTTCAAATGCTTTATTAGTCAACTGGTCCCAATTATATTCCTTATGTATTTCAGTTGACTGAGCATAATAGTATCCAGAATATGCTTTAAAATTAATTGCTGCATCTTCTATCAAATTAACTAGATGGTTGCTGTCTGGCTTGTAAACTTTTCCAGGATGCATAACATCCCATGGAGAATCTATAAGTGTAGAGTTTAACTTTAGGGGTCCTAAATATTTTTTGTAATCTGCCCAGTCGTGTGTTGATATAACTGGCATACCTGTTGCAAGAGCCTGGAATGGAATAAACCCAAATCCTTCTCCATAAGTAGGATAGATCATAACATCATGTTGATGATACATGTCTACCAACTCGTTATCCTCTAATTCTCTTTCATCTAATTTAATATTGCTATACATTTCGTGGGGAAGTCCAAGAATGCTTCCATCTCTATCATATACTCTTATAACGCTAGACTTATGAGCCTTTATTGTTAGTGTGTAGTTGGGATTATTTCCAAACGCTTTTATAAATGCGTTTACTGTATCTTGTCCGCCTTTTCTTTCTGCTGGTTCTCCAACATGTAAAAACTTTACAACATTTGTAGACTCACGCTTTTTAGGTGACCACATTTGATCTATGCCATGCGGGAAAACATTAGATACCTTAAATCCATTATTCTCATATACATCCTTACACCATTGAGATGTTGTCCAAAACTCGTCGCAAGAATTTATTTTTTCTCTCCAAGATTCTGGAACAACTGTTGATTCCCATGGAGTATAACCAATCTGATATTGATTTCTATGTAATTTATAATTTGTAGGTTGTGAGAAATTAATTTGTAATTTAGCTTTAGGGTTCTGATAAGTTAATCTATGACCCATTTTAGTTAGACATTCTGCTACTTTAAATCCAGCATGGCCGTAACCATTCTTAGTTGTTAAGTTAGATCTAGGCGTAGAATATGATATTTCCATTTAATCTTTCTGGTTGACTGGCTTGACACCTACTGCCAAGTAATGTTATGATTATAGTTCGTTATCTCTAAAGGAGGAAATGCCAATGGAGAAAATAAAAGAACGTTTGAGTGATGTTGCTCATAACTGGGCTTATATAGGAATGATAACATTATTTCTATTTACTGTCCAGCCTGGTCCATCAGAAACTCAAGCTCTTGAGGTGGAAACACCTAAATCAACAGTACAACTAAAGAAAGAAACCTTAGAGAAGTACAGCACTACTGTATACAAGCCTTCTGAGATGCTAACAGACGGAGAACTAAAAGAACTCCTATCAGCTGTTGGTTTTGAAGGAAAAGCCCTTAAACAGGCTTGGGCTATTGCTAAGTCAGAATCCAATTCAAGGCCTATGGCTTACAATGGTGACAGGAAAACTGGAGACAGTTCCTACGGAATTTTTCAGATTAATATGTTGGGTGAACTCGGCATTGATCGTAAAGAAAAATTTGATCTAAAGTCAAACATTTTATTGTTTGACCCAGTAATTAACGCAGAGATAACGTATTATATGACTAAAGGCGGAACCGATTGGTCATCATGGTCTTCCCTGAATGGGGCAAGATACAAAGAGTTCTTAGCTGAATTCAAAAATTAGAAGGGTAGGTATATGAAGATACAGTATGTGTCTAAATACCTACTTCTAGCAGAGAAGGGCCTTGTTCCTAGACTTAAATGTCCTATGGATCAGGGCCCTTTAATGTGCAACGAAACAAATGAGGGTATAATTTATTTATACTGCTTATCCTGTCAGTATACGAATAATATTGGATTGGAATTTTATGGAGAACTTAAAAAATCCGTTGACCGAAATTCAAACTGATGGCGGGACTATTAAAGAAACAGACGCCATGGGGCGTGAAAAGTTTTGGGAAGACTTAGGAAGGCCAGATGACAGAAAATAATCCAGAGCCTCAAAATTTAGAAGATAATTTACCTATGGTTAATTATATTATGCTTCATAGAATTTATGACCTACTAACTATAATATCTAATAAAATAGTGGGTGGCGAAGATACACAGAAAATGATACAATATCATGAACAGGGGTTCCTACTTGGGCCCACCCCTTCTTATTCAGTTGAGGAAAATAAAGATGGCGAATAAAAACGCAATTGTAGAAATTATGGTAGAACAGCTTAATATTCAACAGCGTCAGTCGGCAGTAATGCAAAAGCAGGATCTTGTTGAGCTAGAAAAACACTTATTGTCAGTCCAAGAAGGATACAGACAGATGTGTGGCGGAATGGTAGACGCTTTAATTGCTCGTGGGGCTATCTCTGTAGATTAATAAGATTTGAGTTGTTTTGCCTTAACAGGTATAATGATTATATGTCTCCACGTCATTTTTCTAAAACAATGCAAAGCCCTTACTTTCAAAGTAAGTACTACAGGGAAGAAAGTGTTGCTGGAAAAACTGAAGCTAAAATAGAAGAGCGTATAGAAAAAATATTCTATACGCTATTATTTTGGAAAAAAAATAAACGTGGCTAAACAAATTAATTTAAAAAGTCTTTAGAATTAACCATTGACTTTAGATAGAGATTATTTTATACTTCATATGTACTGGTTGTAGCATCCCACAGATTAAGCTCCCAGTATAATGTGTAGCAATACACTAGCAATGCCCATTCGGATCCGCCTCTGAATGGGTTTTTTGCTATAATATGGATATGATAAGAACTAGAAATTATACCCTAAATGCTACAACCCCTGTTGAGCTTTCAATTGAAGATGAAATAAATGTAAAATCAACAATGATAATTTCTAACACAAGTACCAATAAGCATCTAATTATTGGAAATAGCGATATGACCCCTACAAATTTTGGTATAAGAATTGAACATGATGCACAGCCCGTCACCATTGACTTATATAAAGACGATAGACTGTATGCGCTTGGCGAAGATGGCACAGTTACCTGTGCTGTAATGATAATCGAAAGATAATTAAGCATCCCTAGAGAGATTCGAACTCCCGACACACAGGGTAGAAACCTGTTGCTCTTCCGCTGAGCTATAGAGATATAAATTAAATTATATATTATTTAACGGGAATATGCAATAGGGCAATCGGGCCCCATAGCCTTGAATTTAAATATGGTAGAATTAGTATATGTTCTCAGATAACCCTAATATAATTAAATACGCTGACGAAGTGTATCTATACAAAAACTTTATATCCAAAGAAGATGTTGCATACATTAATGAATTGATGGAGCCTCATAGAGAAAAAGAAAATGCTTTTTCTACAGATGTTAATACCGTAGATTGGTATAACGACAAAGAAGGACCACAAATGCCAGAGCTCACAAGAATCTGGGATCAAATATCTGAATTTTTAGCTCCAGAGTTTGTAATACACCCGCAGCAAAATCTTGCTGTAATGAAACCAGGAGATGACGGAATGTTCGTTCATAATGATAATCCTGGTGAAGGAATGGATGATCTATTAACCCAAGAAGATAGATGGCACACTTGCTGCGTTTTATCATATGGTGTTTGTGTATACTTTGGAGAATTTGAAGGCGGAGAATTATTTTATCCACACATACAGTCAAATGGTGAACTTGCAAAAGAAGAGCATATAGATGACTACCTTGTGGTACCAGTTCAACCTGGAGACCTTGCAATTCATTGGGCTCAATCTCCTTATGAGCATGGGACAAAGCCAGTTTCATCTGGAATCAGATATGTTTATAGCAACTTTGCGCTAAGAGCAGAAAAAAATCCAGGAACTTTTCCAGCTTGGGGAACTCAAGAAGACTTAGATAGAAAAGCTAATGGAACTTGGATGCAGGTTATCTGCGATAAGCACAAGCACTAAGCCATAAAATATCCTGGAGGTTCTACCAGGAAATCTATATATGAATACTTTACTCCAGATTTAACTTTTAACACTTCTATTTCAGTAGGTTTAAAAATAATTAAATCATTCCTTTTCGGAGAATATGTTAAGTCTAAATTGATAAAACGTATTTCGCCTCCATTAAAGTCTCCTGCATAATAAGCTAATGCATATGGAACATCTTTAAAACTAGACATATCTTGAGATACAGAATCGTCTGTAGTGCGAGTTCTTATAAAATTACCATTGCTTAATATCCAATATTGCGGGCTAACAAAATTTATTATACTGTCGTGAAAGTCTCTGCCAATAAAATCTAAGCTTAACCTATCTTTCCACATATCAGTTGAATGATCTTCTGCTTCATAGTTGCCGTGTGTTTTCCAGTCAGCCTCTGACATCTCCGCAAGGCTGCTCTCAATGCTATCTATATTGCTGTAGAAATTTTCATACAGGTATATGTCTTCTCCTAAGAGAATTCCTGTTTTACCTTTAAACCTTGAATCTTTACTTATCATTATTCCCCTTTTCTGTTGCTGGACCACCAGGGCTCGAACCTGGGACATTAGAGTTAACAGCTCTACGCTCTGCCAACTGAGCTATGGTCCAAAAAATTATCCTAAAAACATTTTTTTATAATGTTTAACCTTTACCCCTAAATCAGAATACAGGCTGTACCCCAGATCGGAAACACGTATACACCATGAAATGTCTTCTCCTAACATAAATTTGTTTGGAGTGGGGGCATAGCTATCAGTGTAAATAAATTGAAACCATGGCCTTTCAAGTTTTTCAAATACACCACTTTTGACACAAACAAAGCCTAGTCCAAATCCGACAGATTCAATTGTATCATTATTTTCTGCCAAATCATTTTTTTGAAAATAGTCTTTATCTTTTGGATGAACTGTAGGCTCACCTGATGTTGTCATATAAAGACCAGATATAATATCCTTGTCTGAATAATATAATTTTAGAAATTGATCTGGCGTCCAAAATATATCAGAGTCAATTAAAAATATCTTGTCATAAGTTACGCTATCTCGTACGGGCCCTTTTGCTGAATAGTCAATATCGTCTTTATCTAATAAATATCCAGCGTCTAGAGTAAACTCTCTAGCAACATTAACTATAGAGAAATAATCATTTATCCATAAATAGCTTATATTAAGCTTATTGAGTTCAGAAATTGTTTCAGTTAAAGCTCTAACGTAGGGGCCATCCATAGACGCTCCTGGAGTAGCAATAATTACATTATAGTGTGGTTTTCCCATTATCTTAGTATACTAAATAAAGTGCGAAATGAAAAGTGCGAAAAAAAGTGCGTCGGCGGTAGAAGAGACTATTTATCCTTTTTAGCTATACGTCTTATATGCGTCCTAATACGATGACAATTACTACATACGATCTCACATTTAGCTATTTCTTCATCTATCTTCTTTTTAGACAATGTGGGAATAAGTTCCATTACATTTGCATGCTTCTTGCCACGGACGTGGTCAAAATCCATGACATAATATGGATAAAACTTCCCACAGTCTCTACAAGGAGATTTTTCTTTAAGGTCTCTGATATATGTAGCCAGATAAGCCTTCTGCTTGGCTATAGAGAGCTTTTCGGACTTCATCCTAGGTAATACCTACAAGAGTGTCTCATATAGCTTAATTATAGCAAGAGATATTTCTAGCTTCCCCGCTTTTTAAATATTAATCTTTATTAGGGTGATATTCTCCACCTGAAAAAACAATTCCTGCTCTAGGAGTTAAAGATTCTACTCCATGTTCTGTACCGTATTTAATATAAACGATATCCCCAGGTTCTACTAAATATTCATGCGCTTGATCATCCTGATACAACGTCCATATAGTAGCTCCTACTGTATTCCAGTGAATTGTATCAGTAGTATCAGTATGTCTCATAATTCCACTTCTAGATTTAAGTGCTCTATAGTTTTCAGATATTACAAAAGTAAAACACGATTGAGATGAAGTGTCATCTCCATATATAGCAGTCATTACTTTTAAAAATTCATCTGCACCGTTAAAGTGAGATATATCGTGATCTTTACCACAATGCAGAATATAGAATCCTTCATAATCAGATCTATAATTTCCTGCTGTTTTTGAGAATTCAACATAGTCCATCATATCTTGCCAACTTGGTGTTTGAACCAAAGCTTTTTTAAAAATTTTATGATTGACAGTAGGATCTTCCATTGCAGATCTAAAGTCTTTGACTAATTGTTCCATTATATAATTATACTATATATTCTAGTTGACTGCAATATTTATATATCTTACTAGATCAATTGCTGTCTTTCTAGTTAAATGACATCCATCATCTGTATATTCAGATGTAAGGTGATCTATTCCAATTGCTTCAGATATATCTATAACCTTTTGATTATAGTTTTTTAGCGACTCATAAAAAATTTTTTGCTGAGCCATTCTTTCTTCAAAAGGATGCCAAGCTTCTTTATTACTATTAAACTCATAAGTTAGCTCATCTATAGCTTGAGGTACTGGTTGCATAAACACAACGTCTAGACCTTTAAAGAATTTAAGTGAAGTATTTACGTACTTTTCTACAACCTCTTCTGGATTCTTATATTTAGGCAAATGCCTTCTAATATCGCATTCCCCAAAAGTGAATAGTATAGTCGTATTGTTGATATCTGATCTGTCTAAATTTGAATAGTCGACATTATATGCACTTACACCCTTATATACAATAGATCTTGTTGTTGCCTCTACTCCATCTAGCCTAACCACTTCATGCCAAGCAGAATTTACGCTTTCTGCGTGAGAGTCTCCAATTATGGTTATATCTTTTATTTTGACTCACCGTCTTTACATGTCTTATAGTGGTTATTTAGTGTCATATGGGCAAATCCAGATCTTACTTCGATTTCCCGCCCACAGCTATCGCATTTAACAATTCTATTGGATGCCAAGGTATACTATCCATGAGATCATACAGATCCAAGCAAAGTAATTAACATATCGCTTTACTTTATTTACTGTCATATTCTCTATATTCTAGTCAACTAAGATATATATAATCTATATAATCTTTTAATTACATTTCCAGATTTTTAGATTTTAGGAAAGCCCCCCTACCCCCCAAAATTCAAAATCAATTTTGTAGGATAGAGAAGCTACACATTTCCGTCATTATGAGTTTCAGTGTAAGCCCCCACAAACCAGCCTTAAGTATAACATGATGAAAATTGCTAGGTCAAGAGTTTTTAAAAAATATCTTTACGAAATGCGATCAATAAAAAAATTATTGGTCCAAATATAATCGTAGCTTGTGTTAAATTCATGTATAGATTATATCCTATATTTCAGTCAACTACAATATCAGATTTATGAAAATGTTAATAGAGATTTTATTTGTATGATCCAGGGTTTTAGAATGTCCGATTTGTCTATATAGTGCGCCCATAGATTATTAACTCTGAGCGTGAATGTGATGCTAATCACAAAAATAGTTTGAGAATACTTGCCAGTAACCCCCCTAAATGTCAGTGCCCCGTGTTAGGCTTATAGTATAAAGAAAGTAAGAAAGTCTTACTAAAGAAAGGAGTCAGATAATGACTCAACTAACAGAAACTCTGTATAGCACAATCGTGCACGATTTCCACAATGGTGGAGTAAAGTCCTCGTATGGACTAAATGCCTACACACGCAAGGCTCTATTGCGTGATTTACTAAGTAGCAAGGCTTGCTACTGTATCAACTGTATAGATAAGGAGTCTAAATAATGACTAATAGAATTTGGGAAAGTCGTAACGACTATCAGATAGAGTCAGACGCTAAGCGTCTAGGCTATGTATCTTGCTCAGCAGGGTGCGGGCGGGTAACCGCTTGGACACTATGCGTAATGTGTGGCGGTAACTACGCTACACATAACACACTAGGTGTGAACTAAATCACACACGACACTAGCCCTAAATGGGGCTAGATGTCAGCCCACTAGGCTACAATTCCTACTATAACTACTAACGAAAGAAGAACAGATAATGATGACTAAATGGGATACTATCCAAGCAGATGTAGCAGATGCCTACACATACTTAGATGAAGAAGAAGCGTATAACAATGCGCTAAATAATGAAGATGAAGAAGATTTTTTCGGATTTTCTAAGGCTATTGAGTTAGACCATCTTACAGATGAAGAATTAGATAATGTCGCTACTATGTTAGGAATAAAATAAATGACTATCACTTACTCACTATGGCAAGGCGCTAACTTATTATCAGTAGATAACAAGGCGAATAGCGCAGATGAATTACTAAAGGTAATGGAAGAACTAAATAAATTAGGTAAAGGATTTACCTACAATGTAAGAGGAGTAGAGGTAAAGTAATGATACCTAACGGATTAGAGTTATACATAACAAGCGACTACGGATTAGAGTTAGATAGTTTTCTAGGCGCTATCTATTTACCTTGGCACACTATCGCTATTATCACCGCCCTAGTAATCGGCTATAAGATTTATAAGAGAAAGAAGAATAAGTAATGACTACTAACCGCATACTAACTACGCTAGTGCAATTAGGTATCGGGATCCCCGCCCTATATATGGCTCGCCTAATGTGGGCAGACCTAAAAGAAGATGTGAGGGAAGTCATAAAAGATTTTCGCTAAATAACGGCGTGTCGGCTTGACAAAATCAAGCTGGCCCGCAAAGGCACGGGGTCGGGCGTGTCGTTACGGATTCGTTATAAAAAACCCTGAATTCTGCGGCGTGTCGATTTGACAGACAAATCGGACATTTCGTGTGATGCTTATCACATAACTTGTGTGATGCTTATCACAAAGCCCACGCTCCAAATAGTGAGACAAACCCTTGTCAAATTGGAAAATGTCAGTCCGTTCGTGTATAATTCCATACATAACAACAAACGAAAGAAGGTCTGCCAATGGCTACCAAACTATACACAATCGAAAGCCTACTTGTA